>Ga0192275_1046_pt1 | contig 24952 bp, 23 predicted proteins | sample Koala_Koa24_H3_FD_131265 | JGI IMG/M metagenome (GOLD analysis project Ga0192275, IMG submission 131265) | Enriched cells from koala feces incubated with labeled cellulose particles, San Francisco Zoo, California, United States - Koala_Koa2-4_H3 ...
GCGGTAAATACGCTTTTCATAAAGCATGGGTACCCGAACAGCCGCATCTTCACTCTCCTCTTTGCTTTCGGCCTCGTCGGCCGCGAGGGAAAGCGGCTGAGGATGGTCTGTAACAATCACCGTCATCCCCTTTTCTTTCGCGTATGCAATCTCTTCAATCGCAGCGATGCCGTTGTCACAGGTCAGAATGGTATCCACCTGCTCCTGACAGGCAAATTCGATCAGACGCTTATTCAAACCATAGCCATCCTTCATACGGTCCGGGATCTCATAATCCACATTGCCCCCACAGGCAGTGATCGCGCGATAAAGAATATAGGTAGCGCAGACCCCGTCAATATCATAGTCGCCAATGATACGGATTTTCTTTCCTTCCTGTATTTTCTTCTCCAAAAGCTCCGCCGCCTCACGGCAGCCTTTCATCAGTTCCGGCTCGTGCAGGGAGGACAGATCTCCATGCAGATATTCCTGAATGGAATCCATTCCTATAATCCCGCGGTTTCGGATCAGGCGCGCAGTCACCTGGTCAATCCCAAATTTCGCCGCGATAGCAGAAAAATCTGCTTTTTTTGCGGCTACATACCATTTCTCCTTCTTTTTCATGCCCATACTCCTCATTTTCTCTCACAGTTCTGAACAGTTATCTTATCATGTCTTTTAGAAAAGCAGGCCATAAGAGGCCTGCTTTTCAGAACGGTTCCTTTCGTCTGCTTACAAAAGGGATCTGTTATTCTCAGGCAAGGGAACCCATCGGATCCCATGGCTTGAGCATGATCGGCTCACTGTCATAAGCATCCAGAATCTCCTTTGAAAGATACTTTCTGTTGACAACGACCTGATACATATACTCATCAAACCAACGGTCACTCATGACAAAATAACCCTCATTACCAGTCTCTTCGCCCCAGCTGTTCTCCACCTGCCAGCGGTTTGGCTTTCCGTTCTCGTCCAGGTTTACACCCTGAAATACCATTGCGTGCGTCATCAGACTCTGGCCATAATCCAGACGCTCCGCCTTTGTCATCGAAAATGACGTCTGGAACAGATCTTCCAGCGCATAATTTTCCGTATCCAGCACACCGCTCTTGCGCTCCGAACGCTTGCCGACATCGCAGCCAAACCATACCGGCTCACCGTCTTTCATCTGCGCAATGGCCGCCTTTTTCAGTTCCTCAATCGGCAGATTCACATAGCGGACCGATCTTCCCTCAAACACATTTCCGAGGTATTTCACCCCGTAGCTTCTGTAATACGGCTTATCTGCGGTCGGCGCGTTGATCAGACTGATGTAATCGCTCAGATTAAGGCCTATGTATTTCTCATAAAACGCCTTCGGCGTCAGGTTTGTGTCGCGGTGGAAGTTTTTATCTTTATCCCGATACTCGAAGTCAAAAGTCTTTGGCGGCTTGCCGAACCCGATGCAGAGCATATTGGATACCGTCTCCATCATCGAAAACTTCATGCCGCGGAGTGCTTCTGCCGATTTTCCTTCCGCGTGGCCGCGTCTTAATACACAGGCAAATTCGCGAAGCTTCTCTGTCAGATAGGAGTCCAGCTCCCTTGTTGCAGAAGAAACCGCGCTCTCCGGCATGGCTGCCTTTGGCACCAGGCCATATTTTTCTACCAGGCTGCAAAGCATATCCCACTGACCGCCGTCATTCTCCGGCTCGGAAAGCAGATGTGCAATCAGGCGGCCGTCTGTCGGCTCATCCAGCGTAGAAAGAATACTCTCCAGAAAATAATTTGCTTTCTCCAGTTTATCATAAAAAACGGTGTAATTCTGAGACAGTTCAAAGGTCTCCATTCCGGTTTTAATCATCACCTGCGCGCGCATTACATTCAGCGCGGCAAACATCCAGCAGCGTCCGCTCTGCTTCTGGTTCGTGATTTTCCCATGCTCCAGGCTGATGGAAAAATCATGCGTCACCTCACGCGCCGCCTGATAATTTACAGCCGCCGCGTTTACGCCATTCGCAGTCACCGCATACATCGCGACCCGATTTGCGCGGTCCGCGTCAAAAAGCTCCTCAAAATGGAAAATATCCTCTGTTGTTACTGATGTGTTCATTATTTTTCTTCCTCCTCGTTCGTAATGGGGAAACGACTTATGTCATTCCCCTTTAAAGACAATTCAACCGCAGCAATCCCAATATAAGAAGGTGTACCGGATAAAACAGATAGAAAAACCATTTGGAAAACGCCCTTCTCTTCTCCATGCGCTTTCCATTATACAGCGCAACGATCACTATGCCCGCAAGCGCCGGACCAATCATCGTTCCCAGGCTCAAAAGCAGATTTCTCTGCAGCGGATAGTAACCGACCCCACTGTAGAAGTTTATCAGACCGAATGCCAGTGTCGCGATGACATACGCTTTTCTGATTTTCTCTTTTTCCTGCCCCGCCCGCACAAAAAGTACAGTAAAAACCGGTGCGAGAATCGCCCAGTCAGAATAGACGGATGCCGCAATCAGCACAAAAACCGCCAGTTTCCGCAAAATAGGATTCCCGATCTGATCCATGGCAAGGACAATCAGAAAACAGAGCAGCAGGGTAAAAATCATATTCATTCCCTGAAAGGAAATCAGACCGTAGCTCGTAAACGCGAGACAGAACGGAAGCTCTGACACCAGAGCAAACACCGCCAGCCGCAGCCCGTATTGCTTTTTCGAATGCGTGTAGTGATACCCTTCCACCAGAAAATAACACATAACCGGCGCCGTAAAGTATCCCAGGTCAATAAAAATCTCCCGCAGAAACGTCCCCGGCAGGGGAAATACATGCGCGATGTGGTTCAGCAGCATCGTAAACATGGCGATGTATTTTATAGCATCCCGGTTTAAGCCTTTTTCTCTCATAGATTTCTCTCCAACAGCAGTACATCCTTCGGTGCTATGGAAATTTTATCCCCGGTTTTCAGAATCCGTCCGCTCAAAAGCTCCGTCCGCTCAGAGGGCAGCGTAATTTCCGCCGTCTCATCCGTGTGGTTCAGCACATACAATATGCTTTTACCATTCGCAAAACGCTCCGTAGCCTCGATGCCTGCCTTCCAGGCAACCGTCTCCTGACCGGAAATCGCCTCCTGGTCGTAATTCTTCTCCGTAACCCAGGAAACTGCCTCCGCCTCCAGCACCGGACGCACCTCTTTCTCTTCCATGCGCTCCCGCAGGAATGCGCGATAAAAGTCATCGGAAAGTCTGGTTGCGACATAATACGCTTTTCCCTCGCCGTACGAGTTTACCGTCAGCGCCGGAAAACCGGCATAGAAATCTTTCTCATAGGCAGAGAGCGTTTCGGCTCCCTCCGTATGTAAAATATCACAGAGCAGACGCGCCGGATAGCAGACATCTTCATAAGTGATCTGGTTGCTCGCATCCGGAGGCAGGGCGTCAATCTCTTCCACCCAGATGCCAAGGACATCGCGCAGGCGCCCCGGATATCCTCCCGTAATCACCAGGTCATGCTCATCCACAATCCCGCTGAAAAATGTCGTTATGAATGTTCCTCCATCCCGCACAAAGCCGCGGATTTTTTCATCATAACCGGTCTTGGTCATATAGAGTACCGGGGCAATCACGACCTCGTACCGGGAAAGCGTCTCTTCTTCACTAATCAGATCGACCGCGTAATTTTGTTCTGCCAGCGCACGGTACCAGAGAAAGACCTCATCCAGATAATGCAGATCCGTGTTGGGTCCCGCCGAATATTCCAGCGCCCACCAGTTGTCCCAGTCGAATACAATCGCCGCCTTTGCGCAGCTTCTGCCGCCGAGTGTGTGCGCTCCCAGCTTTTTCAGTTCCTCGCCAAGAGCTGCGATCTCCCGGAAAACCCGTGTATTTTCACTGCCGACATGGTCAATCACCGCACCGTGATATTTTTCACACGCGCCAATGCTTCTTCGCATCTGGAAAAACATCACCGTATCCGCCCCGTGCGCCACTGCCTGATAACTCCACAGCCGCATCACCCCCGGACGCTTCAGCGCACAGTAGGAAAGCCAGTTCGAAACGCTGGGTGTCTGCTCCATCAGCGCAAACGGCATTCCGCCCTTCAGACCGCGCATCAGGTCATGGCTCATCGCGGTGCGTGCGTAGGGGGCGCCATTTTCCGGATAATTATCCCAGGAAACAAAATCCATCGACTTCGCCCACTTCTGATAGTCCAGCGGCTTATAAGTACCCATCAGATTTGTAGTAATCTTCGCGTCCGGAACATAGGCGCGAATCGCCGCAGCCTCCGCCTCATAGCAGGCGAGCATACTGTCGGAATTAAATCGGCTATAGTCCAGCGAAATCCCCTGAAAATTCGTCCGTGTCTCTGCAAAATGCTCACTGCGCAGATCCGGCGCAACAATCTCGTCCCAGTCATAAAAGGTATGTCCCCAGAACGCCGTATCCCAGGCACGGTTGACCTCCTCAATCGTGCCGTATTTCTTTTTCAGCCAGACACGGAACGCCTTTTCACAGTTCTCACAATAACACGCGCCTCCGTACTCATTCGATACATGCCAGGCCACAATGCTATCACGCTTGCCGTATCGTTTTGCCAGCTCTTCCGCCAGACGTACGGAATACTTCTGATAGGTCGGACTGTTTGGGCAGGAATTGTGGCGGCTGCCGAACTTTCTCTTTTTTCCGTCAAACTCTACACGCAGAACATCCGGATACCGCTTCGCCATCCACGCCGGATGTGCGGCCGTCGAGGTTGCAAAACAAACCTTCAGGCCATTTTTTCTCCACCAGATCCATAATCCGATCCAGCTTTGAGAAATCATAGACCTCCTCGGAAGGCTGAAGCGCCGCCCAGGAAAACACATTCAGCGTCACAATATCGATTCCGGCCAGACGAAACAGCCGCATATCCTCCGCCCAGACATCTTCTGTCCACTGCTCCGGATTGTAATCGCCGCCATAAGGAATTTTCTGAATTCTGCAGTCATTCACCATGTTGTCACTCTCCTTTTCTTTCGTACGCACCTGTGATCTGTTCTCTTTTACACGATCCATTCTCTCTTATAACAGAACTTTCCTATTGGATAAAAATGCGGCTCTCCGTCACCAGCATCATCGGGCGGATATCCTCCGGCCGCGTCGGCACTTCATCCACAATCTGAAAATCAAACGCCAGGGCAACCGTCACATGCTCCGGATGCGCCGCCAGATAACGGTCATAAAACCCTTTTCCATAACCGCAGCGGTTCCTCTCCGCGTCAAATCCCACACCCGGAACAATCAAAAGCGCCTTCTCAGCTGATTTTCCTACAGCCGGCTTGTCCATTTTGGGCTCAGGCACATGAAAATAGCCCTCCTCCACATCCTGGTAAGATAAGATATAATAATAACTCATATCTTCTCCTTCCACCTTCGGAGCAGCCACCTTCTTCCCCAGACGCCAGGCTTCCTCAATCAAAGGCTTCGTGGAAACCTCTCCCTTACAGTCCATGTAGACAAACACCTCATCCGCAGCCTGAAATTCCGGCAGCTCCATCACCGCAGCGCAGATCGCCGCACTTTTCTCCCTCAAAACGGCCCCGGACAATTCCCGACGCCGTTCCTTTACCATTCTTCTAATTTCCTTTTTTTCCATACTTCTCACCCAGATTCTCAATTGACCCGTCCGGATTTACCACGTCGATATTGTCAAGCTGTCCCCGCAGATTCCTGCGAACCGCCTCAATATACTCCTGCCGAAGCTCTGCCTGTTCCTTACGCTCCGCCTCCGTCAGCCCCTCCGCTTTCGCCCGCCGGGCCAGTTCATTAATTCTCTGTAGTTTATTCGCATCCATAAAATATTGTCCTTTCTTACTCAGCAAACCCATTCCAAGCCATACTAACTTCCCGGTCTTTCATTTTACTCCTGCCATTATACATGCAGAATCCCTACAATAAAGAGAGATCAGACATAGCAGTATACCCCTAGCGCAGCAGTCCCATCTTCCTGAGAATGCGAATCAGTACTGTTCCCTTGGGAAGAGCCGCAATCTCCTCCTGCGTGACTCCGTGGAACGATACCATCCCAATCCCATATACCAGTACTCCGGCGAGCACCGCAATGAACGTAGACACGGTATTCCCAAAAAATGTGTGTGCCGCCATATAGACAAGATACGCAGCCGCAGCCATAATCACAGATACAACTGCCGGAACCACAAACGTGCGGTAAATCTCCTGTCGATAATTCAGGAACCTTGCAATGGATACCGCATTCATAACGCAGATGATCAACGCAAAAATAATGTTTGCGATTACTACCGAATAAATATTCAGGCGAAAAGTGGTCAGCAAAATATACAGCGCGATCAGGTGAACCACCAGCGCAATACAGCAGTAAATCAGCGGCTGACGCATCCGCCCAAGTCCCTGCAGGATTCCGGTAGAGAGCGTAGAGAGCGCATAAAAAATAATCATCAGAGAGCCCAACTGCATGATCCCGACAGAAAGCGGCGTCCCCGTCTCGTTCGTAAAAAGCATGGTAATGATCGGCTCCGCAAGCGCTGCCATCCCCGCCGCGCAGGGAATCGTCAAAAACATGGTAAAACGGATCGATGAGCTCACCTTCCGGCGCGCATCCGCCTTATCCCGCTTTTCCATAGCTGCGGTCAGGCTGGGAACAACCGAGGGCGAAAGGCTGGATGCCAATGCCAACGGCACATTCATCAGGACACGGAACTGTCCGGAATAAATGCCCCAGATGGTTGTCGCCTGCTCCTCGGTATACCCCTGACGCTGCAAAATATTGCTGAACACGCCCAGATCCAGAACATTGGTGATATTGTAAACAACGGTACTTAAGATAACCGGCAGAATCGTGACGATCAGTTCCCGGTAAATATCTGCGGAGGATTCCCGGACGCCCGTGTGATCTTTGCGCATTCGCGTACGAAGGGATTTCGCCTGTGACAGATAAATCAGCATCACAAGAATCAAAGCCACCGTAATACTGGCCACCGTGCCGAACGTAGCACCGGCAGCACCCCAGGCCGGAGCCAGCGACGCATTTCCCTGTGAAGCCGCCAGGCTTTCACCATAGCTGTACATAATATTTGCACATACCAGGCTGATAATTGCGTTTACGATCTGCTCAATCACCTGAGAAAAAGCGGTCGGAACCATGGTGCCGTATCCCTGAAAATAGCCGCGGAAGGTACCCAGGATCGCAGAGATAAAAATCGCCGGGGCAAGGACACGCAGGCCATACACCGCGAGTTCCATCGACATCATATATTTTGTGATAAACCCGGCGCACACATAAGTAACCAGCGCAATCGCACCGCCCAGAACCATGGCAAACCGCACCGCGCACAAAAAGACGCGGTGTGCATTTCGGTATTCTCCTCTGTGGACTCTGGCGGATACCAGGCGCGACACCGCCAGGGGCATATTAAAGCAGGAGACCATCAGAAGAATCGCGTAGACCTCATTTGCGGTAGAATAATACCCGTTGCCCTGATTTCCCAGGATGTTCTGGAGCGGAACGCGGTAAAGCATTCCAATCACCTTTGCGATAATCGCCGCTCCCGCAAGGATCGATCCCTGCACCAGGAAACCATTTCCACTTTTGTTCTTTTCTTTCACAATCTAACCTCTTACCCCTCGATGGAAACCGCGTCTGTATTGGAATTCAAAATAATACACACCCAGGTTTTCCCCTGATTTAAAGTGATTTCATTGCCATCTGTATCGTAATAATGCGTCACACCAAAATTACCTGACGCGTACGGGTCGGAAGAGCTGTTGTCCTTCGACCAGGTGATATCAATTGCCTTCCCCTGCGTAATGTATTTCCCGGAACCGCCGGAATATGTGTTGATGCTGAGGTAACCATTCTCATCCAGTACAGAAGAAGAGCAATACTGGAAAATGATGTTACTGTACGTAAGCGCCTTTTCGGTCAGATAATCCGTCTGAACATCTCCATACTGATATCTGGTATACTTTCCTGTTTCAGAATCATAGACAAAGTACGCATTGTTATAGGAATACCCAGGGTAAACCGTAATCGCGTCCTCTCCGTTCTCCAGCGTAACGATCTCCCCGTCATCCGCAAACTGATAGTGCCCGCTGGCAAGATATTCCTCCGAATAATCGGTCGAAATACCTTTATACGCAATGCCTGCCTGAATCATTTCATAGTTGGTAAAAACATTGTGCGGAGCCGAAAAATCCGTAGACCGATAATATACAAGATCGCCCTCACCGGAATAATTCAGACCGTTATCACCCATACCGCTCAGGCGCACTGTATCAGACATATTCAGCAAATTGACCGCGTACACGGCTTCCCCGTAATGCATATAAATCGCTTCGAACTCACGCGCAAAATAAATGAAATACTCCCGGCAGCTGCGGACAGAGCCGATCCGCTCCACATCCTGGTAGTCCTCCAGAATGCCCAGAAGCCTGGTGATATTGCCTTCCACCGGAGCCTCATAAACAATTTCCGCATTGCTGATGCCCGATTGCGGGAGTGCCGCCTCAATATTATTAAACATCACCGCGATCGGAATGGAGCGCCCGATCGATTCCGGAACCAGCTTGCCAGTCAGAAAGCTTCTGACCATTTCATTGGAATCCTCCGTCTCCTCTATGCTCTCAGCGGCAGCCTCTGCTTCTTCTGCGAACGTGTGCACTCCAACCGCCATAGAACTGATCAGTACCGCCGCTGTCAACAGACCCGCAAATAGCTTATTTTTCATCATGATTTATATCCCCCTGTCCTTCTTTTGGTATCAGCAGAAACAGTCAGTTAAAATCTGCTGTAAAATCTTCCGTTCCTTATATCCGCGCTTAGCGGAATATCTGCAGAGAATCCAGTATTTCTCTCTGCATCTGCTCCATCTGCGCCGCATCATGCTCCGTCATGTGGTCATAACCAAAAAGATGAAGCATGCTGTGCGTGATCAGAAAGGCGTATTCCCTGGTTACGGAATGTCCGTATGACGCCGCCTGCTCCAGCACCTTATCCGCCGAAATCACGATATCTCCCAAAAGCAGCTCCCCGCTCTCCGGATCAAAATAGTCGTCTCCGTCTTCCTCCAGCCAGTCAAACTCACCTGGCGTATCAAAATCGACCATTGGAAAAGAAAGAACGTCTGTCGGCCGGTCAATCTGCCGATGCTCCAGATTCAGCCGATGGATTTCTTCATTGTCTGTGATCAGCAGACCCACACAGGATTCATAAGGGCAATTCATATAATCCAGCGTTCCCTCTACTACCCGCTTAGCAATTGCGTACAGGTCAATATCCAGCTTTCCCTCGCATTCGTTTTCAAAATCAATTGTCATAGAAACCTCCTCGAACTTATCATTCTCTGACACGCCCTGTCCGGCTTTCTGTCCGGGACTTTGACTGCGAGCGCCGCTGTTCCCATTCCTCATACTCCTCATAAGCGTTTACGATACGCTGTACCAGCGGGTGGCGCACCACATCCTGACTGGTCAGCGTGCAAAAGCTGATTCCTTCCACCTTGCTCAGCACCCGGACAGTGATATCCAGACCGGAAGGTGCCCCTGGCGGCAGATCCTTCTGCGTACGGTCGCCAGTCACAATCACTTTCGAGCCAAAGCCAATCCGTGTTAGAAACATTTTCATTTGAGCCGGAGAAGTATTTTGCGCCTCATCGAGAATAATGTAGGCATTGTCAAGTGTCCGGCCGCGCATATACGCCAGAGGAGCCACTTCAATCAGACCCTTTTCCATATTTTTCGTAAAACTGTCCGCCCCCATGATCTGATATAGCGCGTCATACAGCGGGCGGAGATACGGGTCGACCTTGCTTTGCAGATCACCGGGTAAAAATCCGAGTTTCTCTCCCGCTTCAATCGCCGGCCGTGTCAGGATGATGCGGCTGACCTCTTCACTTTTGAAGGCGGCAATGGCCATCGCCATCGCCAGATAGGTCTTGCCGGTACCGGCAGGTCCGATTCCGAAAACGATCATATTTTTACGGATCTCATCGACATAGTTTTTCTGACCAAGCGTCTTTGGCTTAATCGGCTTTCCGTTGATCGTGTGGCAGATACAGTCATTATCCATTTCCACCATGGAAGACGTTTTCCCTTCCATGGAGAGTGCGATCGCATAATCAACATTCTGCTCCGTAATGATATTGCCCCGCCGGGAAAGTTCACATAAATTATCAAACACTTCGCCGGCACGCGCAATCGCATCCGGACCTCCAACAACCCGGATCCCGTCATCCCGGACCAGCACGGTCACATGAAGCGCCCGCTCCACTTTTTTGATATTCTTATCAAACTGGCCGAAAACATTGGTCTCATGTCCGGCCGGTACAGTGAGAGTTCTTTCTGACATACTCATCCTGATGGTTCTTCCTCCTGGATTTCCTGCGGTGTGGCCTCTTCTTCCACACGAACTACCGCATTATTTTCATCCGTAATCAATGTGCCTTTGGCCACAGCCACTTTTTCATACATGCCTATTGTAACATTATTTTGAAATATTTGAACCCCTTTTTCCTCTAAATTTTGTACGAAATCGGAGAAATCTGCTTCCAGAATCCGCCTCACCTGCTCTTCGGTGTAATTATATTGCAAACTTTCATATTCTTTCGCTGTATATTTATAATAATAAACAGGAAGGTAAAAGTTTTCCGACAATTGCACCTGAATAATTTCTCCTGTGAGGTCAAAAGAAGCATACGTCCCCCATGCGCCGGGAAGTGCCATAGAAATCGCACCGATACGGATAAAACGCCGGATTTTTTTGCCGCCCGGTATAATTCTTCCGCATCGTCTGCAAAGAAAGCGTTTCATAATAGTCTGTCTCGGTTCGAAGAATAATATCCGCATCGGCGTTTATCGACTGCCAGGAAAGAATCTCCCCTTCGTCATTGTAGACCGGAATCTGCCCGGAGACCAGAATCTCCCCCGCTTCAACCGCATCGCCCGCTGAAACCGCAGCAAGGCCTTTGCGGACAAAGATGGATACCACGGTTCCGGATTTTGCAGCCGCGATGCCGCTGGCAGCCGGCTCCCGGACATCCTCCTCCGCCGACGCGGACATATTTCCTTCCCTGACATAGATCATCAGACGTGTACCCTTCAGGTCCGCAGACACCCAGGAAAACTGTGTAAAATAGGAGCGGATCTGATCCGAAAGCTCCTGTGTATCGATCTGGCTTTTCCACATTCCGTGGCTGACTCCCTCACTTTCCAGGTACTCAAAAACCACATCATCTGTCTGTGAGAGGTTCCCTTCGATGCTGATATTCCAGACATGCGCCGACAGCCAGGCCATAAAAACAGCGACAGCGAATGCCCCGCAGACACACGCCCACCTGGAGCGGTATTTATGCATAAAAAAAGGAAAGCCATACCGACCGGCAATCCTGATTCTGGTATGGCTTTTCCTTACAAACGTTTTCAGCCTGAAAAAATCCTTTCTGGAAACATAAGTTTCACAGGCATCGTCCGCGGGAAAGAGACCCCATAGTCGAATCCCGTGATACGCGCACAGGTTCAGAAAACGTTCACACGCTTCGCCGCTAATCCGAATCCGGACATACCCGTGGAGAAAATTGAAAAAGCGCTGTTCCATAGAGCCTCCTGTATTCCCTTCTGAATCACTCATGACAGATAGGTCACTGTCTCGATCAAACCGGAAATTTCAATTTCCTCTTTTGTATAGCAGTCAATCCGCAGGCGTTTGCCTATAATATGTATCCGATTTTCCCCGGCAGCCAGAGAAATCTTATCCGCCGTGCAGGAACAGATTCCCTTAAAATTCTCGACACAGACACGTTCCCGCCCTTCCATGCGAACCAGTGCGCGGCCCCTCTGATAATCTTCCGGCAACTGCAGCGCGCGCACAATCTTCTCTTTTCCCCGCAAAGCCGCCGTTTCCCATCCGCTTTTCTTGTTGCTACTTTATGCGTCTCCATTCCATTTCAGAACAAAAAACATCAGGTCCTCCCGGCAAGGCTTTTCCCGTTTCTTACTTCATACGGAAATAAATCTGCGTGGAGCCGCCGCTCGCCGGCCGCTTATCCGTCTCATAGTTTCCAAGTGACATGATAAACGGGGTAAACTTTGTAAAGCCATAATTACGCACATCAAATTCCGGCATTCTCCTGGATAGCTGATCCCCCAGCTTGCCGGAAAACAGCCAGCCGTCCTCATCGGAAAACTTCTCAATGATTGCATTGATCGTCTTGCGCACCTGTTTCAGCTCTTTTTCTTTTGAGGAAGACGATTTTTTTTTCGCGAAGCAGACGGCTCTTTTTGCTTAGCGGAAGGCGTACCCGTCTTTTGTTTTGCAGAAGCCGCTCCTGCCTTTTGCTTCGGCGGCTCTGGTTCTTTCTCTTCCTTTTCCTCTTTCTGCTGATTGGAGTAAATCAGATCCAGATATTTAAATTGATTACAGGCAGAGATAAAGGGCTTCTGCGTCTTTTGCTCCCCCCATGCCAATCACCTGCATTCCGGATTCCCGCAGCCGGGACGCCAGTCTCGTAAAATCGCTGTCCGACGATACCAGGCAAAACCCATCTACATTTCCGGAATACAGAATATCCATCGCATCAATAATAATGGAAGAATCCGTGGCATTTTTTCCGATCGTGTAGCTGTACTGCTGCATCGGGATAATGGAATTTTCCAGAAGCACATTTTTCCACGACGCCAGACGCGGGCTCGTCCAGTCTCCGTAAATACGCTTATACGTAGCAATCCCACTGTTCGCTGCCTCATCGAGAATGATTTTTACATATCGGTCGGAAATATTATCCGCATCAATCAGGATGGCAAATCTTGGTTCACTGTCCATATTTCAATCTCTTTTCTTCCTATTGAATCGTGCAGGGCCGCTGCTTCCTTCGCGCAGCCCTCACCTGCAGGCATCACAGAGTGGCTGCCCGCTCTTTCGGGTCATAGCCCTGCGCCCTGAGAGCGTCAATGATCCTTTTCTTATGATCGGTACCAAATGCCTCCAGCGTAATCCGCAGCTCCACGGCCGCATTGCGGTTGGTGCTGACAAACTGATTGTGATCGAGACGGATGACGTTCCCCTGCTGTTCCGCGATCACAGAGGCCACACGTACCAGTTCGCCCGGGCGATCCGGAAGAAGAACCGAAATTGTGAAGATACGGTCTCTCTGGATCAGACCATGCTGCACCACAGAAGACATAGTAATGATGTCCATATTCCCGCCGCTTAAAATAGATACAACACGCTTATTCTTCTCATTCAGATGCTTCAGCGCCGCCACAGTCAGCAAACCGGAATTTTCCACAATCATCTTATGATTTTCCACCATATCCAGAAACGCCACGATCAACTCGTCGTCACTTACAGTGAGGATACCGTCGAGATTTTTCTGAATATATGGAAAAATATTAGTACCGGGTGTCTTAACCGCTGTGCCGTCCGCAATGGTGTTCACCCCTGGAAGCGTCACGACTTCCCCCGCTGCCAGGGAGGCTTTCATGCAGGCCGCTCCTTCCGGTTCCACGCCAATGACCCTGATCTTGGGGTTCAGCAGCTTTGCAAGTGTCGCCACGCCTGTCGCCAGCCCACCGCCGCCGATCGGCACCAGAATATAATCCACAAGCGGCAAATCCTGAATGATTTCCATGGCGATCGTCCCCTGGCCGGTCGCAACAGCCAGATCGTCAAACGGGTGTATAAAAGTGTATCCATACTCTTCCGCCAGCTGATACGCATATTCGCAGGCCTCATCGTATACTTCACCATGAAGCACAACCTCCGCGCCATAGCTTTTCGTGCGGTTTATCTTCATCAGCGGAGTTGTCGCCGGCATCACAATCACGGCTTTGCATCCAAACGACTGTGCCGCATACGCAACTCCCTGCGCGTGATTTCCTGCTGAAGCAGTAATCAGCCCCTTTTCCCTCTCTTCCGGAGTCAGTGTGCTGATTTTATAATAGGAACCGCGAATCTTATAAGCGCCCGTCTTCTGCATATTTTCCGGCTTCAGATAGACGCGGTTGCCAGTCTGAGCGCTGAAATAATCGCTGTAAATCAGCTTGGTGTCCTGTGTGACGCGTTTCACGCATTCACAGGCTTCGTCAAAGCTTTCCAGAGTTAACATCTCCATTTTATTCACCTGAACTTTCCTTCTATGCAATCCCTGCGTACCAGTTTTTTCAGGCAGCACCGGATCCATTATAATCAAACAATGCATTCACAAAATCATCCGCATTAAATTTCTGCAGGTCGTCAATCTTTTCCCCAACACCGATGTATTTCACTGGGATACCCAGCTCCGAGTGAATTGCTACCGCAATTCCGCCCTTAGCCGTGCCGTCCAGCTTGGTGAGAATGATTCCGGTAATATCTGCCGCAGCCTTAAACTCGCGTGCCTGCGCCAGCGCATTCTGTCCGGTCGTACCGTCAAGTACAACCAGCGTTTCTTTGTAGGCTTCGGGATACTCGCGCTCCAGAATGCGGTTGATCTTGCTTAGCTCGCTCATCAGGTTTTTCTTATTATGCAAACGGCCCGCCGTATCACAGATCAGAACATCCGCGTCTCTGGCCTTTGCCGCAGCAATCGCGTCGTATACCACTGCTCCCGGGTCTGAACCTTCCTGGCCGCTGATGACGTCAACACCGGCCCGGCTGCCCCATTCAATCAGCTGTTCGCCGGCGGCGGCACGGAAGGTGTCAGCCGCTGCAAGCACAACCTTCTTGCCCTGATCTTTCAGCATACCCGCCAGCTTCCCGATGCTCGTCGTTTTACCTACCCCGTTCACGCCAATCACCAGAATCACCGATTTTCGATTTTCAAATTCGTAGGCAGTCTCCCCGACATCCATCTCTTCCTTGATACTGTCGATCAGAAGCTGCTTACACTCAGAAGGCTCTTTGATATTCCGCTCTTTTACTTTTTCCTTGAGATCTTCGATAATTGACGTTGTCGCGTTAATGCCCAAATCCCCCATTACAAGGATTTCCTCAATCTCATCATAAAAGTCATCGTCAATACTGGAAAAACCTTTAAATATCGCGTCAATGCCGGAAACAATGTTGTCTCTGGTCTTCGACAGGCCTTCTACAAGCCGTTTGAAAAATCCTTTCTTTTTCTTCTCTTCCATATGTTTTCCTCTCTAAAACGAATGCCAGAGCAATCGGCAAGCCCTGTTCCTGTGGAAACAAATACAACGCCCTGTCATCCGAGATGGGGATCTCACCTATGAATCAAGCTCATCCTCGATCAGGTTGACGGAAACCAGAGCAGAAACTCCTTTCTCCTGCATCGTGATTCCATATAGCCGATCGGCTGCATTCATCGTGCCTCTTCTATGTGTTATGATAATAAATTGCGTATTTTTTGTCAACCGGTGCAGATAATTTGCATATCGATCCACATTGCTCTCATCAAGCGCAGCCTCAATTTCATCAAGCAGGCAGAACGGCGATGGCTTCAGATTCTGAATCGCAAACAGCAGCGCAATCGCAGTCAGCGATTTTTCTCCGCCGGAAAGCTGCATCATATTCTGAAGCTTTTTCCCGGGCGGCTGTGCAATGATACGAATGCCTGCGGAAAGAATATCCTCATCCTCAACCAGTTCCAGCGTACCGCGGCCACCCCCGAACAATTGCCGAAATGCCTTGTCAAATTCCACCTGAATCCGCGCAAACTGCTCTTTGAACTGGGTTCGCATTCCCGTATCCAGTTCCTCAATAATTTTCAGCAGAGCAGCCTCCGCTTTTTGCAGATCGTCATACTGGCCGCTCAGAAATGTATGCCGTTCGGAAAGCTCTTTGAAATCTTCAATGGCATTTATATTCACGGAACCAAGCGCTTTGATCTCACTTTTCAGTTCAGAAATCTTTTTCTTCAGAGGGGCAGCAGATATAAAAGATTCCTCCCGCAGTTCAGCCGCCGAGCTCCAGGTCAGAGCATATTCTTCCCACATATAGTTAATACGGCTGTCCTTTTGCTCCGTAATCTTCTCGACCTGCGTTTTCAGCCGAAACGCGTCCTTATCCAGCAGATTGATCTGTCCGGAGAGTTCTTCCCGCGCGGTGAAAAACTGTTTCTGTGTACGGCTCAATTCCTCCCGCTTCGCGGTAAGCTCTGTCAGCTCTTCCTGAAGCGTCTTTTCTGAGACATCAGCGGCCAGAAGCATTTCCCGAATCGCCGCAATCTGGTCTTCCTTGTCCCTGACATTGCCTGCCGCATTTTTCAGTTCTTCCTCATACTGTCTCTTTTCCTCCTGAAGTCTGGTCCGCTCCGTCAGAATACGATCCAGATTCTGGCGGACGAACTGCTCCTGCTGCTGTAGCTTTGAGAGAAGAAGTTCAGTGCTCTGTACGGCGCCAAGCGCCTCCTGCTCTCCGGCGCGCTTTTCTTCCAGCCGTACCTGATTTTCGCCGACACGCTCTGAAATCTGTTTTTCCTCTTCTTCAGAAGCAATGAGCTCCTCGCGCGCATTCGCAAGATTCGTATTCAACTCTCTGAGCTGAATTTCCAGCTGAGCATACTCTTTTTGCAGTCTTTGATACGTCTCCGACGTGCTGTTCTGCTTCTCACTCAGCTCATCAAGACGAATCTTTGTCGTATTCTGGGCCAGGTATTCCCTTTGTGTCTCCTCGTTCAGACGGACAAGCTCTTCCCGCAGACGGTTTCGCTCACTGCGTGTCCGGTCGATTTTTGCCTGCAGGCGATCTAAGCGGTCACGGCTTTCTTTTACCCGCTTCTCCAGGTCCTCAATCTCTCTGCGCCGGCCGAGCAGATTTCCGGAGTTTTTGAATGCACCGCCGGTCATGGAACCACCCGGGCTTAACAATTCTCCCTCCAGGGTTACGATTCGAAGAGAATGGCGATATTTTTTTGCCAGTGCAATCGCATGATCAATCTCATCTACGACCACGGTACGCCCCAGGAGCGATTCTACCAGAGGAAGATATTTCTTATCCGCCTGTGCCAGAGAAGAAGCAAGGCCTAGAACGCCCGCTTCTTTCAGCGCCTGCGGACTGGAAAACCCGCCGCGGCTGGTTACGCCGGAAAGAGGAAGAAACGTCGCGCGGCCGAGTTTATTCTGTTTCAGAAAAGCGATCTGACGCTTTGCGGTCTCTTCCGTATCTGTGACAATGTTCTGGATGCTGCCGCCCAGAGCCGTCTCAATTGCTGTCTCATATTCCTTTTCTACCCGGATAATATCCGCCACAACTCCGAGAATGCCAGGTTCCTGCTCTCTGCGCTCCATCACGCGGCGAATGCTGTTCCCATACCCGTCATAACGCTCAGCAATATTTTTCAGGGATTCCAGTCGCGAGACTTCCCGATGATAATTCATCTGATCCTGTTCGATACTCTGATTATATCCAGTCAGTTCACGCTGCGTTTTTTCCAGTGCATTATTCGCAGAATCACTTTCTGCATTCAGTCCTTCCAGCCGCGCACAGATCGCTTCATATTCTTCCTGAGCCTCTTTGCAAAGAGACTCCTGCGAAGCCTCTTCACTCTTCAGACGCAGTACCTCCTGGGAGAGCTGTGCTTTGCGCAGCGAAGCCTGTTCTGCCATGGTGTCATAACGCTGTGTCTGAGCCTTTACCGTTGCCCGCTGGTTCAGAAGGCGGATAATCGCGCTTTTATCCTGTTCAATCTCATTTTCCAGTTCGGAAATATCTTTTCGAATCTGCGCCAGGGTCTGCTGTTGCTTCTGCTCATCCGCATCAACCTGCGCAACCTGGCCTTTCTGCGCTTCCAGTTCTTCCCTTGCTTTTGTCTCCTGCGCCTCATAGTCCGCATTCTGTTCCGTCACCGCGCGAATTCTGGAGTTCAAATGCTCGTCACTCGCTTCGGCCGTATGAATCTGCTCCTGCAGCAGTTGGATCTGATTTTCAAACTGCCCCCGCCGAAGCCGGCCTTCCGCGGCTTCGTCACGCTTCTTCTGCAGCAGCGCATCCATACGCTCCAATTCCTGTTCCGCAGCTTCGTACTCAGACCTGGTGCGATCATAATCCAGTCGGGAAGCGTCGAGATGTTCTTCTGTCACGCGCTGTTTTTCAGAAAGAGATTCCAGATCTCGCTGAATTTTTTCCGTCTCAAGCAAAAAAAGATTCACATCATACGTTTTCAGTTCATCCCTCTTTTGCAGATAAATCTTCGCCGTCTCCGCCTGTTTTTGCATCGGACCAAGCTGTCTGGTCAACTCTGATAGGATATCGCTGACTCGTGTCAGATTCTGCCGCTCCGCATCCAGCTTTTTGATTGCTGTCTGTTTCCGGCGTTTGAATTTCACAATCCCTGCCGCCTCGTCAAAAAGCTCCCGGCGTTCTTCCGGTTTCCCGCTTAAAATTCTCTCAATCTGTCCCTGACCGATGATGGAATAACCTTCCTTGCCGATACCAGTGTCATAAAAAAGCTCATTGATATCCTTCAGACGCACCTGCGTTCCATTCAGCAGATACTCACTCTCCCCGGAACGGTATACACGGCGTGTCACAGTGACCTCATCATACGACACCGCCAGCTGGTGGTCGGCATTGTCCAGGGTAATAGAAACGGAAGCAAATCCAAGCGGCCGGCGCGTTTCCGTGCCAGCAAATATAATATCCTGCATATTGGTGCCGCGAAGCGATTTCGCACTCTGCTCACCCAGTACCCAGCGCACTGCATCCGCCACATTGCTTTTCCCGCTGCCATTCGGTCCGACGATCGCCGTAATTCCATTGTGAAACTGGAAATTGATCTTATTGGCAAATGATTTGAAGCCCTGTATTTCGATACTCTTCAGATACATCGTCTATTCTCTCTTCCCATCGGAAATCAAAGCGTGGAGCGCCTGATATGCAGCTTCCTTCTCCGCAGCCTTTTTGGTGCTGCTACTTCCTGTGCCGGCGACTGTACCGCCGATCTCCACCTCTACCCGAAAAGTCTTTGCGTGATCCGGTCCATCCTCTCCTACAATCATGTAGTGAATGCCATCGTGCGGCCGGTCGCGCTGAACCAGCTCTTGCAGCACGGTTTTGCTGTCATAAAATAACTTTTTATGCTCAATATCCGTCAGAATAAACTGCTCAATAAAAGCCCGCGCCGGTTCCAATCCGCCATCCAGGTAAATCGCGCCAATCAATGCTTCCAGCGCATCTGAAATGATCGAATTACGCAGACGGCCGCCGGTGTGTTCCTCTCCTTTTCCAAGCAGAAGATAGCTGCTTAAATCAAATCCTTTCGCGCATAAAGCAAGCGTCGGTTCACAGACCAGGCTTGCGCGCAGCTTCGTCAGTTTTCCTTCCTGAAGTTCCGGATACGCATGATACAGGAAATCACTGCTTACCACTTCAAGAACAGCGTCCCCCAGGAACTCCAGGCGTTCATTATCCTGATAGCCTTCCGCACGGTGTTCATTCGCGAAAGAACTGTGCGACAGTGCCTGAAAAAGAAGACGTCTATCCCGAAAACTGTAGTTAATCTTCTTTTCCAGACCGCTCATTTTTTGTTCGAACATTTCTCTCCCTCTGTAGCATACTGTATGGTTTCGGTATAAGCCGGAAACAATACAGAGCATTCATCTCTTGGAAAGAGGAGGCCTCGCAGCCTCCTCTTTTTCCTGTTCTCAACCGATTGCCGCCTTAATCGCCTCGACCGCATCCCCAACAGAAACAATGGTCTCTGCCTTTTCATTCGGAATCTCAACATCAAATTCTTCTTCGATCCCCATGATAATCTGAAATACATCCAGAGAATCTGCTCCAAGATCATCTACGAACGTAGTTTCCATTGTAATTTCATCCGCATCAACGTTTAATACTTCTGCGATGATCCCCTGTAATTTTTCGAATTCCATACTCTGCACTCTCCTTTTAATTGTTTTCTCCGAGATTTTCTTTTATGATCTCATTAATTTTTTGCTTTTTAAATAATTCGCACTGATAAATCGAGGTCGTAACCTCCTGTGCCTTTGAGCTGCCATGTGTCTTCACAACCAGCCCTTTCAGCCCGAGCAGCGGTGCGCCGCCGTACTGGCTGCTATCGAAAGATTTTAATGTTTCTTTCAGGGAGGACTGAATCAGCGCCGCGCCAATCTTTGTCTTCGTATTCTTCATCAGGGCGCCCTTCACCATATGGATCAGGGTAGAGCCAACCCCCTCATAAAGCTTCAGAATCACATTGCCGACAAAAGCCTCACAGACGATAACATCACACACACCGGCCGGTATATCTCTCGCCTCAACACTGCCGATAAAATTGATATCCGTACAGGCTTTCAAAAGAGGAAATGTCTCCTTAACAAGAGCATTGCCTTTTTCCTCCTCCGCGCCGATATTCACAATTCCCACACGCGGATTCTTCACCTGGAGTACCTTTTCCATATAAATGGAACCCATCCTCGCAAACTGAACAAGGTGCGGTGCTCTCGCATCCACATTCGCACCACAGTCAATCAAAAGAGACATGCCCTTCTCCGTCGGAATCACCGGTGCAAGAGCAGGCCGTTCAACGCCGCGGATCCTTCCGACAATCGCCTGTCCGCCGACCAGAACCGCTCCGGAATTGCCCGCGGAGACAATCGCGTCCGCTTCACCTCGTTTTACCATCTGCAGACCAACAACAAGGGAAGAATCCTTCTTTGTCTGGATCGCGTTCACAGGGGGCTCCGCTGTCTCAATCACATCCTCACAGTGGACGATCTCAATTCTGTCCTTCGGATAAGAATACTTTGAAAGCTCCCCATCAATGGCATCCTTCCGTCCGGTCAGAATCACATGAATGCCTTCACGGCCATTCACCGCGTCCACAGCGCCTTTCACCAGCTCGCCCGGTGCGTTATCGCCACCCATGGCATCGACCACAACGCGGATCGTGTCACTCATAATATCCGCCTCCATTATCTACTGTGCAAAGCCAGATCACGGCTTTATCCAGGTATCCGTTACTTCATGAATTCGTAACTGCTATACACTATACTAGACATCATCCCAAAATGCAACCCAAAAGTTCAGAACAGCATCAAAATGAAAAAACAGGCTGTGCAGGTTTACCTGCTGTTCTGAAGAGTTATAAATCGAAAAAGGCCGCCGCAAACTGCGCCACTTTCCTGGCTCATTTACGACGGCCCTGACAAACACTCTCAAAAGATCAGTCGCCAACAGCGATAATCTCTTTTTTATTGTACGTTCCACAGGCCTTGCATACTCTGTGCGGAAGCATCAGCTCGCCACATTTGCTACACTTTACGAGAGTCGGAGCGCTCATTTTCCAGTTTGCTCTCCTTTTATCTCTTCTCGCCTTGGAATGTTTGTTTTTCGGACAGATAGACACGGATCACACCTCCTTATAATTACTGAAAATATCAAGGACTTTTGCCATTCTTGGATCAAGGCTCGCTTCCTGTCACGAACATCTCCCCTTATTCAGGTTCTGCCCGCACGTCACGCATAACCCTTTGCAATCGCTGCGGCAGAGTACACGCTCCGGCCACACAAGCAATGCCTCATCATGGATTAGCTGATCCACATCCAGGTAATATCCATCAATATAATCATTTTCTTTTAAATCAAGCTCCAGCTCAGGCTGAATGTTCAGTCTGCGGCTGACGCTCTCCAGACAGCGCGCACAGGGAAACTCAACTTCCAGATCTATCTCACCGCAAATGAAAAGCTTCTGTTCGCCCTTGTTCTCGACCTGCAGTGTACCGACCTGTTTGTCCAGTATTCGGAACTCACCAAAACGGTAAGAGAGTACGGTAAGCTCCGGGTGAATCTCGTATTGCACTGTTTTTCCCTCATTTAAAATCACTTCGGTCAAATCAAGCAAAATAGTACCACCCCACTCTCTTGCGCACTTTTGAAATTATAACTGCCAGATATTGTTTTGTCAACTGGTTTTTTTACATTATTTATACAAGTGCTACCGTTTCCCTGCAAATCGCGAGTTCCTCGTTTGTCGGGATGACAGCAACCTTAACTTTGGAGTCAGCGGTGGAGATAACGTTGTCTTCGCCGCGCTGCTTGTTGGCTTCCTCATCGAGGGTGATGCCGAGGTAGCCGAGGTAGCCGAGTACTTTCTTGCGGACGATCGGAGCGTTCTCACCGATGCCGGCAGTGAAAGCGATGGCGTCTACACCGTTCATGGCAGCGACATAAGAACCTATGTATTTCGCGACACGATAGCTGAATACTTCGATCGCATTTTCAGCTTTTTTGTTGCCGGCGTTCATGCCTTCTTCCAGGTCACGGAAGTCGCTGGAAAGACCGCCCGAGATTCCGTATACGCCGGATTTTTTATTGAGGACATTCATGATGCCCGCGATATCCAGGTTCTCTTTCTTGGCGATAAACTCCATGATAGCCGGGTCGATGTCGCCGGAACGGGTACCCATCACCAGACCTTCGAGAGGGGTGAGACCCATGGATGTATCGACACACTTGCCATTGACCACTGCGGAGATGGATGCACCGTTGCCCAGATGTGCAACGATGATCTTGCTGTCTGCAAGGTCAAGGCCAAGGAACTCGGCTGCGTGTTTGGAAACGAAGCTGTGGCTGGTTCCATGGAAGCCATATCTTCTTACCTTGTATTTCTCATAATATTCATACGGAAGTCCATACAGATAGGCCTTCTCCGGCATGGTCTGATGGAAAGCGGTGTCAAATACAGCAACCATCGGCACGCCCGGCATCAGCTCTTTGCAGGCATTAATACCAATCAGGTTCGCCGGGTTGTGCAGCGGCGCAAGGTCATTGCACTCTTCTACCGCAGCAATCACTTCATCCGTAATCACGACAGAGCTAGCGAACTTCTCACCGCCGTGTACGACTCTGTGTCCAACCGCGTTTACCTCAGACAGGCTGGCGATCGCGCCGATCTTCTCATTTACCAGGGCATCCAGCACCATCTGAATTGCCTCTTTGTGTGTCGGCATCGCAGCTTCTGTAATCTCTTTTTCACCGCCCGCCTTCTGATAGGTCAGTCTGCCGTCAATACCAATTCTCTCACAAAGTCCTTTTGCAAGTACCTGCTCAGAGTCTGAGTTGATCAGCTGATACTTTAAGGAAGAGCTTCCGCAGTTAATTACCAGTACATTCATTTTTCTATCCTCCGGTATTCTACTAAGAAGCAGGGCATTCCGCTTATCTCCGGAATCCCCCGCTCACTTTCAATCAAGCAGGGAAATTTTCTCTCTGCCCGCCGCGCGTGGCGCATCCAGCGTCGGCTGGAAAACTTCCATGTGCACCCCTGCGCATTAAAAACAGGAAACGACATCCGTCGCTTACTATACTTTGACTGACAAAGTTCAGCAGCCGAGCAGCCAGTTATAAAGTTCCTCGTATTTTCTCGCAGAACTGTTCCACGAGAAATCCTGCGCCATGCCGCGGTCAATCATCTTATTCCACTCACGCTTTTTATTATGATAAAGGTTCATCGCACGCTGTACGGTGAAGTACATCTCATGCGCGTTATAATTCGCGAAGCTGAATCCAGTACCAGTACTTTCATACTCGTTATATGGTTCCACCGTATCCTTCAGGCCGCCTGTCTCACGAACAATCGGAACGGTACCGTAACGAAGGCTGATGATCTGAGAAAGGCCACACGGCTCAAACAGCGACGGCATCAGGAACGCGTCACACGCCGCATATACCTTATGGGAAAGCTGCTCCGAATAGAAAATATTCGCAGACACCTTACCCTGATATTTCCACGCGAAATGGCGGAACATATTTTCATATCTCTCTTCGCCGGTGCCAAGCGCCACGATCTGGAGATTATTCTGGCACATCTCATCCATCATGTGCTCGATCAGGTCAAAACCTTTCTGATCCGTCAGACGGGATACAATGCCAATCATAAATGCGGAATCATTCTGTTCCAGGCCAAGCTCCCGCTGAAGAGCACGTTTATTTTTAATCTTTTCCTTGCGGAAATTACGAGCGTTAAAATGATAATCAATCAGCGGATCTGTTTCTGGATTCCAGACGTCATAATCAATTCCATTTACAATTCCGCGAAGATCGTTCGAACGTGCCCGCATCAGTCCATCCAGCCGCTCGCCGTAGAACGGCATCTTGATCTCTTCCGCATAAGTGTCGCTCACCGTCGTAATCGCGTCCGCATAAACAATGCCGCCCTTCAGATAGTTCGCGTCGCCATACGCTTCGAGCTTATCCGGTGTAAAATAATAAGCCGGCAATCCCGTAATATCGCGAACCGTCTTGACATCCCAGACGCCCTGGAACTTCAGGTTGTGAATCGTAATTACGGATTTGATTCCGCGGTAAAAGTCTCCATCCTGGAATCTGTCTTTGAGCATAACAGGAATCAATCCTGTCTGCCAGTCATGGCAATGAATCACATCCGGCCGGAATCCAATCGACGGCAATGCGGATAATGCAGCCTTTGAGAAGAACGCAAACTTCTCAATATCCTGATAAATGTTCCCATATGGCTTTGGTCCGGAAAAATAGTATTCATTATCGATGAAATAAAAATGAACACCATCCAGTTCCATATGCAGGATGCCCACATACTGAGATCTCCACGACAGATTCATGTAGAAGTGCGTGACGTATTCAAGCTTATTCTTCCACTCTTCCGCCATACACTGATACTTCGGAAGGATCACGCGACAATCAAACTCTTCTTTATTAAAACATTTCGGAAGAGAGCCTGCAACATCAGCAAGTCCGCCAGTCTTAATAAAAGGAGTCGCTTCTGATGTAACAAACAAAATATTCTTCATAGTTGTCCCTCCAACAACATTATTGTTTTTTTAAATGACGAAACATCAGCTGTTCTCAACCATTTTCTTCAGATCATCGATAGAAATGTTCTTATCTTTTATGATCTTCAGAAGTTCTTTGGTTTTCGCTTCTTCTTCTGCTTTTTTCTGAGCCGTTGCAAGTTCTTCCAGTTCTGCCTGGAGTGCTTCTTTTTCATCTGTCAAAGCCGCAATCTTATTTGCATAGACGGTGATCTTCTCATCAATTGTTTCGATCTTTGCAGTAATAATTTCTTTTTTCGTTC
>Ga0192275_1048_pt1 | contig 23223 bp, 19 predicted proteins | sample Koala_Koa24_H3_FD_131265 | JGI IMG/M metagenome (GOLD analysis project Ga0192275, IMG submission 131265) | Enriched cells from koala feces incubated with labeled cellulose particles, San Francisco Zoo, California, United States - Koala_Koa2-4_H3 ...
TAGAGATCGAGCAGGAAGGCAAACCAATTAAAATCGGTTTTAATCCGCGGCTTTTGCTGGATGCGATGCGTGTGATTGATGATGAGTTGGTTGATATTTATTATATGAATACGAAATCGCCCTGTTTTATAAGAGATGAGGCGGGGACGTACAATTATATGATATTGCCGGTGAATTTTGTGGATTGAGGTTATATGTCACACCTGTAGTGATTGAGATAAAGTAAATCTGTTCCTGGTGTGACTTGTAACGGACTGAGAAAATAGGGAAAGGAATTGTAATCTTTTATGGAGACGATTGAAATCAGGCTGCGGGATGAGTATATTAAGCTCGGTCAGGCATTGAAAGCTGCACATATTGCAGACAGTGGCGTAGATGCAAAATTTATGATTCTGGACGGGAAGGTTTTGGTGAATGGACAGACAGAGTTGCAGCGTGGAAAAAAACTGCACGCAGGTGATGAGGTTGTGTGTGAAAATGGCAGAATTCGGATTTGTGCGCATGACTCTTAAAAAATAGTAACTATTTAGAACTGTTTGTGTGCCAAGATAGTTGGATATAGGGATGTTGAACGTACACGATGATTGTGGAATCAATAAAACTGGATCACTTTCGGAATTACAGCGGCCTGGAACTGGAGTTTGACAGCGGAACCAATCTTTTTTATGGCGATAATGCCCAGGGGAAGACGAATATTCTGGAAGCCGTATATCTGTGCGGCACAACGCGCAGCCACAGAGGAGCGCGTGACCGGGATATGATTCAGTTTTTGGAAGAAGAGGCGCACATCCGGATGCAAATCCGAAAAGGGGAAATTCCTTATCGGATTGATATGCATCTGAAAAAATATAAGTCAAAGGGAATTGCAATCAATGGAACGCCGGTGCGCAGGGCTGCGGATCTGGTAGGGCTGGGAAGCTTTATTTTTTTCTCGCCGGAGGATCTGAATATTATTAAAAACGGACCCTCAGAGCGAAGAAAATTTCTGGATATGGAGCTTTGCCAGTTAGATAAGATTTACCTTTTCAATCTTTCGAGTTATAATAAGGTGTTGGCGCAGCGTAATCGTTTGCTGAAGGATTATGCGTTCAGCCGTGACGCGGACGCACTCCTGGAGGGGCTGGATATGCAGCTGGTGCAGTATGGAACGGTGATTATCCGGCTGCGCAGACAGTTTTCAGAAAGACTGGGTAAGCTGATTGGCGCAATTCATGAAAAACTTTCCGGCGGCAGGGAGACCCTCCTGGTGGAGTATGAAAATGATGTGGACGAAGAGAATTTTGCGCGGAAGATGATTATGAACAGGGAGAGGGAGATTAAGACCAAGATTTCCAATGCCGGACCGCACCGGGATGACCTCTGTTTTCTGGTGGATGGGGTCGATATCCGAAAGTTTGGTTCCCAGGGGCAGCAGAGGACAGCGGCTTTATCCCTGAAGCTGTCTGAAATCGAGATTGTGAAGCAAAGTACCAGGGAACGGCCGGTGCTTTTGCTGGATGATGTACTTTCGGAGCTGGATGGCAACCGGCAGCGGTATCTGCTGGATAATATACATGATATCCAGACAATGATTACCTGTACGGGTGTGGATGATTTTGTGAATCATAATTTTCAGATAAATAAGCTGTATCAGGTGGCAGCAGGAGGAGTGGAATGGGTACGACAGGTACGGGAAATGAAGTAAATATGGATAATGTTTTTGATTTACCGGATAATGCAAATTCAAATAAGACGGATGAATTGACATCAGATCGCCCGAACGATTCGGAGGCAGAGAAGGAGCGGGAATTTGACCAGGCTGGTTCCCTGAATGCAGACGCAGCGGAGTACGGTGCGGATCAGATCCAGATTCTGGAAGGGCTGGAAGCGGTGAGAAAGCGGCCTGGCATGTATATTGGCAGTACTTCGGCGAGAGGACTGCATCACCTGGTATATGAGATTGTGGACAATGCGATTGATGAGGCATTGGCCGGTTTCTGTGACTATATTACGGTGACGATTCATAAAGATAATTCGGTGACGGTGACAGACAATGGCCGTGGCATCCCGGTCGGGATCAACCACAAGGCGGGACTTCCTGCGGTGGAGGTCGTCTTTACTGTGCTGCATGCGGGCGGAAAGTTCGGCGGCGGAGGATATAAGGTATCCGGCGGTCTGCACGGCGTGGGCGCTTCGGTTGTAAATGCGCTTTCCAACTGGCTTGAGGTGCAGATTTTCCATGAGGGTAAGATTTATCAGCAGCGCTATGAGCGAGGCAAGGTGATGTATCCGCTGAAGGTGGTCGGAGACTGTGAACCGGAGAAAACGGGTACGGTAGTTACCGTTTTCCCGGACGATACGATTTTTGATGAGACCGTGTTTGATTTTGATACCTTAAAAAACCGCCTTCGTGAGATGGCTTTTCTGACAAAAGGCATCAAGATTGTGCTGCGTGATGAGCGGGAGGAAGAGCTGGTGGAGCGGACGTTCCACTATGAAGGCGGCATCAAGGAATTTGTGACTTATCTGAACAAAGGGAAAGCGCCGCTGTATGAGGACATTATTTTCTGCGAGGGCATGAAGGATAATGTTTATGTGGAAGTTGCAATGCAGCACAATGATTCTTACACAGACAGCTGCTATAGCTTTGTAAATAATATTACGACGCCGGAGGGCGGCATGCATCTGACCGGTTTTAAGAATGCGCTGACGAAGACGTTTAATGATTATGCGCGTTCGAATAAGCTGATCTGCGACAGTGACCAGAATCTTCTGGGCGATGATATCCGTGAGGGACTGACCGCAATTATCAGTATCAAGATCGAAGACCCGCAGTTTGAGGGGCAGACGAAGCAGAAGCTTGGCAATTCCGAAGCGCGCGGCGCGGTGGAGAGTGTTGTGACCGACCAGCTGAAAATTTTCCTGGAGCAGCATCCGCAGGTCGGAAAGACAATTGTAGAGAAGTCGGTGATGTCACAGCGGGCGCGGGAAGCGGCCAGAAAGGCGCGGGAGCTGACCCGGAGAAAATCAGCTCTGGACGGACTGGCGCTGCCTGGAAAGCTGGCGGACTGCTCGGATAAGGATCCGGCGAACTGTGAGATTTTTATTGTAGAGGGAGACTCCGCAGGCGGCTCCGCGAAGACGGCAAGAAGCCGTGCGACCCAGGCGATTCTGCCGCTGCGCGGAAAGATTCTGAATGTAGAAAAAGCAAGACTCGACCGTATCTATGGTAACGCAGAGATTAAGGCGATGATCACAGCGTTCGGAACGGGTATTCACGAGGATTTTGATATCACGAAGCTGCGTTATCACAAGATTATTATTATGACCGATGCCGATGTAGACGGCGCGCATATCGCGACGCTGATGCTGACTTTCCTGTATCGCTTTATGCCGGAGCTGATCAGGCAGGGATATGTCTATCTGGCGATGCCGCCGCTGTACAAGCTGGAGCGGAATAAGAAGGTGTGGTACGCCTACAGCGATGAGGAGCTGCAGGCGATCATCAGCGAGGTCGGGCGCGACCAGAATAATAAAATTCAGCGCTATAAGGGACTTGGCGAGATGGATGCCGAGCAGCTGTGGGAGACGACGATGGATCCGGAAAAGCGGATTCTGAAAAAAGTGACGATGGACGACGCGCAGTCGTCAGAGATTGATCTGACTTTTACGACGCTGATGGGAGATCAGGTGGAGCCGCGGCGGGAATTTATAGAGGAGAATGCGCGCAAGGTGAAGAATCTGGATATTTGATGTTTAATGTACGCCCGGAGCAGGGAGGACAATTGAGGACACGCTCGCGCTTATAAAAAAACGCAGCGGTACTAAGTTCGTCCTGCGCTGGCGCTTGGACTCACTAAGGACCGGCGTTTTTTTGAATAGTCCTCAATTGCCCACCCTGCTCCGGGCTGCCGGTTTGGATCTGTAATTTCGAAATATATGTTGAGGTGTTCTGCATATTTAATGAACTTGGTATAAGTGATAATTCTGACAAAGAAATATTGATATATTTTTAGAGAGTGTTGTATCTGGTGACCAGTAGGAAGGGAGTTTTCAAGTGGAAGACAATATTTTTGACCAGATTAAAGAAGTTGACTTAAAGAAGACGATGGAGGAGTCGTATATTGATTATGCGATGAGTGTAATTGCGGCGCGGGCGCTGCCGGATGTCAGGGATGGGCTGAAGCCGGTGCAGCGGCGGGTGCTGTATTCGATGATTGAGCTGAATAACGGGCCGGATAAGCCGCACAGGAAGTGTGCGCGTATCGTGGGTGATACGATGGGTAAGTATCATCCGCATGGAGACAGTTCAATCTATGGGGCACTGGTGAATATGGCGCAGGACTGGTCGACGCATTATCCTCTGGTGGATGGACATGGCAATTTTGGTTCGGTGGACGGAGATGGCGCGGCGGCGATGCGGTATACGGAGGCGCGTCTGAGCAAGATATCGATGGAGATGCTGGCGGATATCAATAAGGATACCGTGGATTTTGTGCCGAACTTTGATGAAACGGAGCGGGAGCCGGTAGTGCTGCCGTCTCGTTTTCCGAATCTTCTGGTGAATGGGTCGAACGGAATTGCGGTCGGCATGGCGACAAATATTCCCCCGCATAATCTGCGGGAGGTGATTTCCGCTGTCGTGAAAATGATTGATAATCGGGTAGAGGAAGACCGGGAGACGTCGATTGAGGAGATCATGGAATGCATCAAGGGTCCGGATTTTCCGACGGGAGCGCAGATCTTAGGCAAGCGTGGCATTGAGGAGGCTTACCGGACGGGCAAAGGGAAGATTCGTGTCCGCGCGGTGACAAATATTGAGACGATGAGCAATGGGAAGAGCCGGATTATTGTGACGGAGCTTCCGTTTATGGTGAATAAAGCCCGCCTGATTGAAAAGATGGCGGATCTGGTGAAGGAAAAGCGGATTGACGGGATTACCGCGATTACGGATGAGTCGAACCGCGAAGGGATGCGGATTAATATTGAGCTGCGCCGCGATGCAAATGCCAATGTGATTCTGAATCAGCTGTACAAGCATACGCAGCTGCAGGATACGTTTGGCATCATTATGCTGGCGCTTGACGGCACACAGCCGAAAGTAATGAGTATTCATGAAATGCTCAGCCTTTATCTGAAGCATCAGGAAGAGGTCGTTACCAGAAGAACAAAATATGATCTGAATAAGGCACAGGAGCGCGCCCATATTTTGGAGGGCTTGCTGATTGCGCTGGATAATATTGATGAGGTGATCCGGATTATCCGCGGGTCGCAGAATACGCAGGCGGCGAAAGCCGGCCTGATGGAGCGTTTTGGGCTGACGGATGCGCAGGCGCAGGCGATTGTTGATATGCGTCTGCGGGCTCTGACCGGTCTGGAGCGCGAGAAGCTGGAATCAGAATACAAAGAGCTGATGCAGAAAATTGAGGAGTATAAGGCGATTTTGGCGGATGAAAAGCTGCTGCTTGGTGTGATTAAGACAGAAATCAGTGTGATTGCGGAGAAATACGGCGACGACAGAAAGACAACAATCGGCTTTGACGCGACGGAATTTTCGGCGGAAGATCTGATCCCGAATGAAAATGTGATCATTACCATGACGAATCTGGGGTATATTAAGCGTATGCAGCCGGATAATTTCAAGAGTCAGAACCGCGGCGGCCGCGGCATTAAGGGCATGCAGACGCTGGAAAATGATTACATAGAAGAGCTTCTGATGACGTCGATGCACCAGTATCTGATGTTCTTTACGAATAAAGGACGCGTTTACCGTCTGAAAGCGTATGAGATACCGGAAGCGAGCCGGACGGCGCGCGGCACGGCGATTGTAAATCTTCTGCAGCTGCAGCCGGATGAGAAGATCAGTGCATTGATTCCGATTCGGGAATACAAAGAGGGCAGCTATCTGTTTATGGCGACAAAGAATGGCCTGGTGAAGAAGACTTCGATCAGTGAGTTTGCATTTGTGAGAAAAAATGGTCTTGCTGCCATCACTCTCCGGGAAGATGATGAATTAATTGAAGTCAAATTTACAGATAATAAAAAGGACATTTTGCTCGTGACAAAATACGGGCAGTGTATTCGTTTCCATGAGACCGATGTTCGCAGTACCGGCCGTACTTCGATGGGCGTGATCGGCATGACATTGCAGGATGGCGATGAAGTGGTCGGCATGCAGTTAGATGTGCAGGGAGAATATCTGCTGGTTACTTCAGAAAACGGTCTTGGCAAATTGACGGAGATGAATGAATTTAAAGTACAGGGTCGCGGCGGCAAAGGAATCAAGTGCTATAAGATTACCGAAAAGACCGGAAATGTGGTCGGTGCGAAGGCAGTGAACCGCGACAGTGAGATTATGATGATCAGTACGGAAGGCATTATTATCCAGATGTCCTGTGAGGATATTTCAATCAACGGGCGTGTCGCGAGCGGCGTAAAGCTGATGAATCTCGATGTGAATGAGGAAACCGGCAGTGCGGATAAGGTTGCGAGCATTACGAAAGTAGGTGCAGGCACAGCTTCGCAGAATACAGGGACGGCAGAACTGGAGATATCTGATCCAGAGGAAAGAGCAGAGGATGAGACAGATTCGGAGCAGGATTCAATCGAGGACTTTTCGAAAGAAGAGTCTGGGGATGAAGCGCTTTCAGATGAAGAATGATAAAAAGGCTCATTGAGGAACAGAAGAAGGAGAAACAGGGCAGATAATTGCCTGATACAGGATGAAAATACGCAGGATGATTGCCATATGGGCGGCAAAAATCATCAGTACGGCGTGCAGGCTTTCCGGCAAACAGGGTGTGACGTTTGCCGGAAAGGTCGCGTTAAGGATTGATCCCAATATTTTGCGTGATCTGGCTGGACAGGTGCGGGAGAAGATTTTTGTGGTCTGCGGCACAAATGGAAAGACAACAACGAATAATCTTCTGTGTTCGGCGATCGAGCAGGAAACATCGATATCAGGGGAGCACGGGCAGCAGCAGAGCCGGAATCTTGTAAATGAACCAGTGCATAATAAGGTTGTCTGCAATCATACCGGTTCTAATATGTTGGCGGGTGTGGTGGCTGCTTTCGTGCTGGCGGCAAAGAATAACGGAACACTGGACGCGGACTATGCCTGTATTGAGATTGATGAGGCGTCTACTCTGCGCGTCCTTCCGCACATGAAGCCGGATTATATGGTGCTGACGAATCTTTTCCGCGATCAGCTTGATCGGTATGGAGAGATTGATATTACGATGGATATGCTGAACCGTGCGATGCAGATGGCGCCGGATATGAAAATTATCGTAAACGCGGATGACGCTCTGTCTGCTTATCTGGCGATGGAGAGCGGACATACTTATATCACTTACGGGATCACAGAGCGCGTATTTTCTGAAGAGGAACAGGGAGAGCAGCACGAGATCCGCGAGGGACGCTTCTGCAAAAAGTGCGGGGCGAGACTGGATTATGAATTCTATCATTACAGTCAGATTGGAAAGTATAACTGCCCGAATTGCGATTTCACCAGACCGGCGGTGGATTATGAAGCATTCGACATTGATATGTCGGAAGGATTGTCTTTTGAGGTTCTGGAGAAGCTGGAAAATTGTCAGGTGGCAGAGGAGAAAAGTGTTGTAAAAAACGATAGAGAAGAAACGGATCGTTTTGAAAAAACAGACGGCGGAAACAGGAAATCAGACAGGAACGTGCATCAGTATGAGAGCCGTCACATTTTCGCAAATTATCACGGCTTTTATAATATCTATAATATCCTTGCCGCCTATGCGGCGGGCCGCAGTGCCGGACTTGGATTAGAAGACTTTGAGGAGGTTCTTACCGCTTTTCATCCGCAGAATGGGCGGATGGAACATTTTCATATCAAGAATACGGATGTGATCCTGAATCTGGCTAAGAATCCGGCCGGGTTTAATCAGAATATTTCGGCTGTGATGGAGGATAAAAAAGAGAAGGATATCATCATTGTGATTAACGACAACGCGCAGGACGGGACAGATATATCATGGCTGTGGGATGTAGATTTTGACCGTTTTGGAGCACACGTGCGTCAGGTGAATGCTGATTTCAATGAACAGAAACCAGCTAATCAAACCATTATGGGAGAAGGTATTCATTCGATTACGGTCAGCGGTATCCGCTGTCAGGATATGCGGCTGCGCATGAAGTATGTGGATATTCCCTGTGAGATGGTCGGGGATGTGAAGAAGGCGATAGAAGCGCGTCTTGCGGATGGATGCGGAAATCTATATGTGCTGGTAAATTATACGGCGTTGTATTCTACAAGGAATATATTGGCGGGGATGGAGTGAAAATGAAACTGACAATTGGACATCTTTACCCGGATTTGCTGAACCTGTACGGCGACCGGGGGAATATTCAGTGTATGAAAAAACGCTGTGAGTGGCGCGGCATTGAGGCGGAAGTGAGAGAATTTCAGATCACGGACGAGGTGGATTTTTCAAATCTGGATATTGTGCTTCTTGGCGGCGGCTCTGACCGGGAGCAGATGCTGGTGTGTGAGAAGCTGAAAACGATTCGCGGAGACTTTCATGCTTATGTGGAAGATGGAGGCTCTGTGATTGCGGTCTGCGGCGGGTATCAGCTGCTTGGACATTATTATGATACCTCAGACGGGCGGATTGAGGGTCTTTCTCTGGTGGATTTATATACAGAGCAGGGCAGTCCGCGGCTGATTTCAAATATTGTGATTGAAAATGAAGCGTTTTCGTATCCGATTGTCGGGTTTGAGAACCATGGAGGACGAACCTTTATTGGAGAAAACCAGCCGCTTGGGAAGGTTTTATTTGGATTTGGAAATAATGGCAAGGACGGCGCAGAGGGTGTACTTTACAAAAATGTGGTAGGGACGTATCTGCATGGACCGCTGCTTCCGAAGAATCCGCATGTCTGTGACTATCTGCTCGGAAATGCGCTGGAGAAGAGGTACGGGAAGCGGGAGCTTTCCCCGCTGGATGATACGCAGGAGCTAGAGGCGAACCGGTATATTGTGGAGAGATTTGTAAAAATATAATTATTTTAAAGTATGAAGTATAGTAATCAATATCGTTATATATAATTTTAATATTACAGTTCACATCAGCACCACACATTTAGCTTTGGGCGTTGATGTGAACAAGTAAAGCGTTTTAATCTTCATAGTGTCCTCTACATCTGATGATCCATAGAAAGCCTTGCTCATCGATATCATAAATTAGTCTATTTTCCAAATCTATTCGTCGGCTCCATGCTTTTCTATATCGCAATGGTTCAGGTTTTCCAATTCCTTCTGATAAACCATTCCGCTCGATATCTTTTATGAGTTCATTGATTTTTTTAAGTGTTTTTTTATCTTGTGTCTGCCAGTATAAATAATCGTCCCACGCTCGATCAGACCATAGTTTATTCATCTTCTACCTCTATTAATTCATGTTGTTGTCCTTTGCCGGCTTTTAATTGTTCGATTCCTCTGTCTATGGTATAGAGATATTCAGCATTTTTTAACATCTTCATCATTTGATTGTATTTATCCAGACTGATAAGGACAACATTTTTTTCTTCCTTACGTGTAACAATTACTGTTTCGTTCTGTTCACAGACGGTGTCACAGTAGTTTTTTAGATTATTGCGCATTGTGGAATAATTTATTGCTAACATATACATTACCTCCTGTACAATAATTTGTACAATTTTTTGCACATTTATTATACTTTATTAGGACTTCTGTGTCAAGAATAGAAAGAAAATAGTAACTATTCAGAACAGCAGGCCGCAGACCGCCTGCGATGCAGGCTATATGCCGCTAACGCGTCATATGTCTGTGGCTTGATGGGCGTTCCGCCCATCCCGAAATGACAATACAGCCTTTAGCAGGTAAACCTGCACAGTCTGTATTGTCATTTCGATGCTGTTCTGAACTGTTACAGAAAATAATCGAGTAGAAGGTGAAAAAATTGCCTTCTACTCGATTAAGATTGGAAAAAGGAGATTTACTCCGTCCGCAGCGCAACTACCGGATCTTTCTTGGCGGCGCTCCGTGATGGAATGACGCCGGCAATCAGGTTCAGCACAACACTGATGATGACCAGGATAACACCGGCCTCGGTCGGCAGGTAAGCGTTCAGGCTGGTGATGCCGGTGGCTGTGTGAATCAGGTAGTTGACCGGGATGCAGAGCAGTATGGTCACAATCACGCCAAGAATACCGGAGCAGAATCCGATGATGACGGTTTCGGCATTGAACATACTGGATACGTCGCCTTTGGAGGCGCCGATTGCGCGCAGGATACCGATTTCTTTCGTGCGCTCCTGTACGGAGATCAGAGTGATGACGGCGATCATGATAGACGATACGATCAGGGAGATCGCTACGAAGCTGATCAGTACGTAGGTGATCGCGTTGATGATGGTCGTGATGGATGACATCATGATGCCGACGTAATCAGTGTACTGAATCTGCTGCAGATCGTCGACTCCTTCGTTGTATTCCGCAATCACATCTTCGATCACATCCTTGTTTTCAAAGGAAGAAGCGTAGAGGTTGATCGAGGAAGGACTGTCCAGATCAATGTATCCAAGCTTGAGCAGGTTATCCTCGTAGGTGCTGTCAGAAAATTCCATGACGTTGTCGTAATAATCCGCGCATTCCTCTGCGGTGTAGGATTCCACGACTGCGTCGAGGGCAGCGGCAAGCTCTTCGGTACTCATAGAGGCGAGCTGCTGCGCTACCTGTGCGGCATATTGCTCTGTGATCTGAGAGGTAATGGCCTGTGTAAACAGGGTCTCAATGTCTTCGTCGCTCATACTTTCTACGTATTCGGCGGCGGTCTCCTCGTCCAGACTCATCTCGGACGTCAGAGACTGGGTAATAGACTCACGCATGATATCGATGGTATAGTTCGCCATCATTTCATTTACGGATGCTTCCAGCTGCTCATCGGAGGGGATACTCATGATTTCCATATAGGTCTCCGCCTTGTCTTCATCCGATAATCCCTCGATGTAGGAAAGGAATGCTTCCTGTTTTTCTTCGTCAGAGAGGCTGTTGCTGCTGTCCGCAAAAGGCAAACTGGTCAGCACATCGGTGGTTTCATTTTCCACCTGCGCAACGGCTACATCAGATTCTCTGGATTTCTCGATTACATATTCGGTCAGTGCACTTGTGTAAGCGATGCCGTTATCGAGCATAGCGGAGGTTGCGTCCTCGTTTGCCCGGATGATTCCGACTACGCTTAATGTCAGTGCGTTGTCATAGAGATACTGAAGGCCGCTTTCTGTCTCGCGCAGGTCGATGTAGGTGCCGGTAGCGCTGTCATAGGAGTATGCGTCGCAGCTTAAAATGACGCGGTATTCCTGCTCACAGATTTCTTCATAAGTCCATGAGGTATCATCAATTTTAGCTTCGGTGCCGTCATTTGCCGCGTCTGCGATCTCCATGATCGTGTCTTCGGAGATCAGACCGAGCGCGTAGAGTGTCATATCGTCAATTTCATTGTTTTCATCCAGAACCAGAACGACTTCGTCATAGCTGTTTGGCCAGGAGCCGTAGACCAGATCATACTGGCGTTCCAGAACATCATTGACATAAGAACCGTCTTTGCCGGAGAGCATTTCCTGCCAAATGGAGTCAGACATCTGTCCCATCGCGGAGTAGGAATACATGGAAGAGCTTTCGGAGTCGCCCATTAGCGAGGACATGGTCTCGGAATCGAGATCCATGTAGCTGGCCATAATATTCATGAGAAGATCGGTCACATCAGACTTTTCAATCTCACCGTCCACATTTTTGGTATAAACAGCCAGATCCAGATCATAGGTGTACTGGATGCCGCTTAACGCATCGTAAAGATCTGATTCTTCATTCTCCAGCTGCTCTTCCAGATAGGCTTTGAAAGAGGCCAGGTCATTCTCACTTTCTTCCAGGTTATTCATCGCGTTCAACATTTCCTGAAGAGCGGCTTTTTGGTAGACTGCGTCGTTCTCATGCTCTACAGATGTGTTGGTAACGTTCATAAAGGTCTCTATAAGAGAACTCATGTCAATGGTTTCTGCCTCCAGCGTCAGCGGGTAGGAGGAAAGGGTATCCTCCTCGACCTCATCAATATAGGAAGTCAGTCCCTGGGAGATGGAAAGAATCAGCGCGATGCCGATGATACCGATGCTTCCCGCAAAAGCGGTCAGAATGGTGCGTCCTTTCTTTGTCGTCAGGTTCCGCAGGGAAAGTCCGAAAGAGGTAAAAAGAGACATGGAGGGCTTTTTCGTCTTGCCGCTGCGGATGCGGTTCTGATGATCGCGCTGCGTCTCCTGCTTGATTTCTTCCGCGGTCAGCGGCATGGAATCAGACTTAATCTCGCCGTCAAGCATACGGATGGTGCGGGAAGAATAGCGCTCCGCCAGCTCCGGGTTGTGTGTGACCATAATGATCAGGCGGTCATGGGAAATCTTTTTCAAAATCTCCATGACCTGAACGCTCGTCTCGGTATCCAGCGCACCGGTCGGCTCATCCGCAAGGATGATGTCCGGATTGTTTACCAGCGCTCGGGCGATGGCCACGCGCTGCATCTGCCCGCCGGACATCTCATTCGGACGCTTATGCAGCTGATTGCCAAGGCCTACTTCCTCCAGAGCCGCTTTTGCACGTTCCCGGCGTTCTGCTTTGGAGACGCCGGCGAGCGTCAGTGCCAGCTCGACGTTGCGCAGCACTGTCTGATGGGGGATCAGGTTATAATTCTGGAACACGAAGCCAATGGAATGGTTGCGGTAGGTATCCCAGTCCCTGTCCTTATATTTTTTTGTAGAAACACCATTGATGATCAGATCACCTTCCGTATACTGATCCAGGCCGCCGATGATGTTCAGCATCGTGGTCTTGCCGCAGCCGGATGGCCCTAAAATCGCCACAAACTCGCTGCTGCGGAACTTCAGATCGATTCCCTTTAGCGCGTGAACGGTATTTTCACCGGCAAGGTAATCCTTTTTGATGGATTTTAATTCAAGCATAATTGCGCCTTTCTATATTGTTTTGAAGACTTTAAGAATATCAGCATTATTGCAAATTGGCCTATTTTTGTCAACCAGTCACACAAAATTTAATGGAATTTAGAAAAAGTTTATATCCTTCTTTTTTGCTACAATTTTGCGAATCTGCTGCAATAAGATTAGAAAAGGCTCTTGACAAGATGTGAAAATAGCAGTACCTTATAGCCTGTACAATTTAATAACTGCTTTTCTCTTATTCAGAGTGGTGGAGATACATAGGATCTGTGAAGCCACGGCAACCCCGGCGAGGTTTGTCTGAGACATTTGGTTTATCGAGGAAATAAACAGGATTGTCAGGAAATGACCAGTCGGAAGGTGCCAACCTGAGCGAGTAAACTCGAACAATAAGGGGATTTGATGATTGAATATTGAGTCCGCCTTTGTGGTGGACTTATTTGTCGTTACAAAAATTTTTCCTGTAATGACTAAAATCAGAATTGCTGAATCAGAATGGTTTGGCTGCGAATCATAAACTTAAGTGAGAGCATCAGAAAAAGGCCGGGAACTATTTTTTCGGTGGAGAAAAACAAATATGAGAGGAAGAAAGGATGAACAAAATGGATCGATATTTATTTACTTCTGAGTCCGTGACGGAGGGACATCCGGATAAAATTTGCGATCAGATTTCAGATGCGATTCTGGACGCGCTGCTGGAGCAGGATCCGATGAGCCGGGTGGCCTGTGAGACGGCAACTACGACAGGTCTGGTGCTGGTGATGGGTGAGATTTCGACAACCGCCTATGTAGATATCCAGAAAATTGTGCGCGATACCGTGCGTGAGATAGGCTATACCAGAGGAAAATTTGGCTTCGACGCGGATACCTGCGCAGTGATCACGGCGATTGATGAGCAGTCGCCGGATATCGCGATGGGCGTGAATCGGGCACTGGAAGCGCGGAACGGGGAAAATGAGGATGGAAGCGCACAGAAAATGGCAGGCGTGGAATCAGGCATGAGCGACGATGAGATTGAGGCGATCGGCGCGGGAGATCAGGGCATGATGTTCGGATACGCGACGAATGAGACGGAGGAGTATATGCCGTATCCGATCTCGCTGGCGCATAAGCTGGCACGGCAGCTGACAAAGGTGCGCAAGGATGGCACGCTGAAATATCTTCGTCCGGACGGAAAGACACAGGTGACGGTGGAATATGATGAGAATGGAAAGCCGTTCCGTCTTGACGCAGTGGTACTTTCCACGCAGCACGATCCGGAGGTGTCTCAGGAGCAGATTCATGAAGACATCAAAAAGAATGTGTTTGATGTAATTCTGCCGCCGGAAATGGTGGATGAGAATACGAATTTTTTTGTTAATCCGACCGGGCGTTTTGTCGTGGGCGGACCGAATGGGGATTCCGGACTGACCGGACGCAAGATTATTGTAGATACCTACGGCGGCTATGCGCGGCATGGCGGCGGCGCATTTTCTGGTAAGGACTGCACGAAGGTGGATCGCTCCGCCGCTTACGCGGCACGTTATGTGGCGAAAAATATCGTCGCGGCAGGACTGGCGTCAAAGTGTGAGATTCAGCTTTCCTATGCGATTGGCGTTGCGCGTCCGACCTCTGTCATGGTAGATACCTTTGGAACAGGGATGGTTTCTGATGAAAAGCTGACCGAGATTATTCGCGAGAACTTTGACCTGCGTCCGGCAGGCATTATCAAAATGCTTGACTTGCGTCGTCCGATTTACAAGCAGACAGCAGCGTACGGACACTTTGGCAGAAATGATCTTGATCTGCCGTGGGAAAAAACTGACCGCGCGGAGGCGCTGAAAAAGTACCTGTAGGGATAAAAATGGCTCAGTTACTTAGTATGGAAAGGATAGGGAAGCAGAATCTCCCTGTCCTTTTTATGTGCGTAGGGCCGGGCATGGTGTTTTGCGGCTTAAGCCGCCCCGGCCCGCGCGGGGCGAGTAGGAGCCGACGAGCCGCCTCCTACTCGATCAGGGCCGGTCGATTGCGGTTTATGCCGCATCTGACCCACGCGGAACATAAGAGACATAAGACTTCCTGCTCGATTTCAAATATAATTTAGAAAAATTTTAGAAACGTCCATCTTTCTTTAGATGAAATGCAACATTGTGTATGCTATACTAAATAGACAGACTACAAAAAAGTGACTGTGCTATGAGAGAGCAGATGGCGGAAAATCCTGGTTCAAGTGCGGATCTGAGGAATTTTTGCCATACAGACAGGGAGAGAGAATGAAATTAAAAACCAGGCTGGTGATAGCCTTTCTGATTATTATTATGGTACCGTTTCTGATGTTTGGTATCATTATGCTGAGCTTAACAAGATACCGGGTTGCTGTGGAAAATAATTACGGCGTTACGGTTACACTGGACAGCATTACGGACTCAATGAAGATTATCAGCAATTCGACGCAGGAGGTTTATGCGAAGCTGCAGGAGCAGATTTCAGACGATGTGGAAGTATTTTTGGATACCGGGTATCTGGATGAAATTAATAATGAGCTTTCGGAGCGTTATTCCTACCTGCTTGTGAGAATTGAAGAGAATCTTTATTATAATGGTCTGGATGAGGAGGTAGACGCGACCTCAATATTGGAGAATTTGCCGCCCTTTTATGAAGCTGGGGAGGTTACAGACGTCAGCACCTATATTGGTGAGGATACACAGGCTTTTGTGCGGCAGCTGGATGTGCTGTTTGAGGATGGCTCTGAGGGAAGTATTTTTATCATTTCCCCGGTTGGAAGATTTGTACAGCAGACTGCGAAGCTGCTTCAGGATCTGGTACTGGCGGTAGCGGTGATTCTTATTTTTACCGCATTTATCATGATTATCTGGATCTATACGGGGGTCAATGTTCCGTTGAAAAAGCTCAGCGAAGCGACGCACCGGATAAAAGAGAAAGATTTTGATTTCGAGATTGAAGTAAAGGGTCATGACGAGATCAGTATGCTGTGCCGGGATTTCGATGACATGAGACGGCAGCTGAAGATGCAGGAGGAGGAAAAAGAATCCTTTGACCGCCAGAGTAAAGAGCTTATCAGCAATATTTCCCATGATCTGAAAACGCCGATTACGGCTGTGAAGGGCTATGTGGAAGGAATCATGGATGGCGTCGCGGACACGCCGGAAAAAATGGACCGCTACATCCGCACGATTTATATTAAAGCAAACGATATGGACCGGCTGATCAATGAGCTGACTTTCTACTCGAAGATCGACACCAACCGCATCCCTTATAACTTTAATAAGATCGATGCTGTCGAGTATTTCGACGACTGCGCCGAGGAAGTCGGCCTGGAGATGCACGAGCGGGAGATTCGTTTCTCCTATATCAATAACGTAGAGATTGGTACGCTTGTGATCGCTGATGCAGAGCAGCTCAAGCGAGTTATCAATAATATCATTGGCAATTCCATCAAATACATGGATAAGCCGAAAAAAGAAGTGCAGCTGCGTGTCTTCGACGCCGGAGATTACGTACAGGCCGAGATCGAGGATAATGGAAAAGGTATAGAAAACAAAGACCTCGTAAATATCTTCGACCGCTTCTACCGCACCGACCTTTCGCGTAATTCCTCTCAGGGAGGAAGCGGGATCGGTCTCTCCATCGTGCGCAAGATCATCGAAGACCACGGCGGCCGCATCTGGGCAACCAGTAAGGTAGGAGAAGGGACAACCATGCACTTTCTGATAAGAAAGCTTGTGCTAAACAATTCTGCACAGCAGTGAGATGCAAAAACAGCTGGAGCGAATTTATTCGCGGAGAGCTGTAGTTTAATTATATAAAGCAAGGAGGAATTTGTGTGAGCAGAATCTTGATTGTAGAGGACGAGGACGCGATTGCTGACCTGGAAAAAGATTATCTGGAATTGTCTGGCTTCGAAGTGGAGATCGAAAATTCCGGAGATAAAGGACTGAAACGTTCCCTGGAGGAAGAGTATGATTTGATTATCCTGGATCTGATGCTTCCGGAGATTGATGGTTTTGAAATCTGCCGCCAGATCCGTGAGAAGAAGAATCTTCCTATCATAATGGTTTCTGCAAAGAAGGATGATATTGACAAAATCCGTGGTCTGGGTCTGGGTGCGGACGATTATATGACGAAGCCGTTTAGTCCAAGTGAACTGGTAGCGCGTGTAAAAGCGCACCTGGCGCGCTATGAGCGTCTGGTCAACAGCAATGTGCAGGAAAATGATATCGTGGAGATTCGCGGGATTAAGATTGACAAGACCGCGCGGCGTGTATGGATTAATGGAGAAGAAAAGAATTTCACAACCAAAGAATTTGATCTTCTCACATTTCTCGCCCAGAATCCGAATCATGTCTTTACCAAAGAAGAGCTTTTCCGTGAGATCTGGGACATGGAATCCGTTGGGGACATTGCAACTGTCACTGTACACATTAAAAAAATCCGTGAAAAGATTGAGCGTCAGTCTTCTAAGCCTGAATATATCGAGACCATATGGGGAGTCGGATATCGGTTTAAGATGTGAGATAAATGATTGCTTACCCTCTGACCATACATTTTCTGTGTGATCAGAGGGCATTAAATATTCAGGGCAGGATGAAGATGGAGCAGGCAGATGGTTTATAAGGTAAAAGCATCGGATTGCGGCTGTACTTCAAAAATCATTTGTTTCTTTGTCAATGGATGCCGGAATGTGAGTGATACTGCGCAGAGGGCAAGCGGCGAGGAAGGAGTATTATTCAGATTGTATTTGCGGTCTCCTAAGAGCGGGAGTCCTGCGTGTGCCATTTGTACCCGAATCTGGTGGTGTCTTCCAGTCAGAAGCTCGATTTCCACGAGAGCAAGCCCTGTGTGTGTAGTTTCACTTGTCGTTTTATATTTTAAAATTCGATATTTCAATTCTGCGCGCTTTGCGTCTTTTGTTTCTTTTTTTACAACAAAGGATTTGTTGTTTCGTCCATCCTTTACAAGATAATCAGTGAGAGTATGCCAGGAAGTGAAATCAGGGCATACCGCAAAGTCAGCCTGCGGCTGTACTTCTACTACTGCATGATATAATTTACGCATACTGCCTTCTGTAATCTGGCGGTTCAGCCCGGCGGCAGCACGCCTGGTTTTGGCGAAAACCAGAATCCCTTCCACCGGCTGATCAAGGCGATGGACGACATAAATATCGCTTTCCAGATGATTTCTTAAAATACTGACCATATCTTTCTCCCGCACGGAAGCACTCTGTACCGGGATACCGGCTGGCTTGTGACAGACGAGAATTTCTTTATCTTCGTATAAAATCATAATTTTTTCTTCATCATTTCGACATTTGTACAATATTGCAATGCAGTTTCGGCTGTGATTTTCTTTTCTTTATATAAATGAAGCAGGCTGTTATCCATGGAGATCATGTCATCCTTGGCGGAGGTGTAGATGACGCCTTCAATCTGGTGGGTTTTGTTATCGCGGATCATATTGCTGATCGCGGGGGTCATAATCATGATCTCAAAGGCCGGGATCAGGCTGCCGTCGATGGCCGGTACGAGCTGTTGTGAAATGACAGCGCGTAGTACCATGGAAAGCTGGATGGATATCTGGCGCTGCTGGGACGGCTCGAACACGTCAATGATGCGGCTGATGGTGTTGGCTGCGCCAATGGTGTGCAGGCTGGAGAGAACGAGGTGGCCGGTCTCCGCCGCAGTCATGGCGGTCTGTATGGTCTCGTAATCACGCATTTCACCGAGCAGGATCACATCCGGACTTTGGCGCAAAGAGGCGCGCAGCGCTTTCAGATAGTCTTCCGAGTCCGTTGAAATTTCACGCTGGCTGACGATGCTTTCTTTGTGTCGGTGCAGAAATTCGATCGGATCCTCAAGTGTAATAATGTGACCGGCACGGGTAGAATTGATGCGGTCGACAAGACAGGCAAGTGTGGTGGACTTGCCGTTTCCGGCTGGTCCGGTGACCAGAATCAACCCCTTGGTCGCAGAGGCGAGGGAAAGGACGATTGGTGGAATATTGAGGTCTTCCGGCTTTGGCAGATCGAACGAGATAACGCGGATGACGGCGGCAAGAGAACCGCGCTGCTTGTAGGTACTGACACGGAAGCGCGAAAGCCCGGGTACAGCGAAAGAAAAGTCATCGTCGCCATTTTTGATAAAGTGTTCTATGGGACGGCCGCCGGCCATCTGGTAGATTTCGCGGATCAGCTGTTCGGTGTCGGCAGGCATCAGGCGGTCGCCAATGCGGTGCAGAATACCGTTTACTTTATAAGTAGCCGGAAGACCTGCAACAATGAAGACGTCGGATGCTTCCGCTTCCACCGCGGATTTTAAAAAGGAAGTAATATCAATGCTCATGAGAATTCCTCCTCAAATCTGTTTTGTTAATCGTTCTCACCAGTGCGGTAAAGATTTTGGCTTGTGTCACGCGTCCAGTCTTGTGTGGAGACAACCTTCCAGCTGGTGATCTGATAAAGGGTATCGGTTGATTCTTCCGGCCAGCAGATGGAGAGTGCAACATGCAGGTGCTGATCGTCAGTCATCGCGACATCATAGGACAGCATTCCTGCATTTTTCTCTTCCAAGCTCCAGACGAGTTCTGCTCCGGCGACTGTGATCTCTTCGCAGGCCGCGAGATAGGCTTCTTTGGCGTTTTCATCGCCGACCATTTCTTTGAATGTGGCGGCGAGCTGTGTGTCGATTTGATCCAATATGCCATTTGCCTGCGTGACTGTCTCGTAATAAGCAGTGGTACGGTCTGCAGTTTTCTGACTCAGATTTTCATCTGCGGTCGCGCCGGAGAGCGAGAGCAGGGAGAAGGTGATCAGGCACAACGACAGGAAAATCAGCAGCATCAGAGAAATACCTGCTGTTCTTTTCATGAGAGCGCCTCCTCTCTGGTCAACGGCAGATGAAAGGTCACAGACAGTTCATAAAGGAGGTCTCCCTTTCGGTCTTCAATCGTGATCTGAGCCGTCTGATTATGCTTTTTAGCAGAAATTTCCAGGTTCAGCGTGTAAAAAACTTCGTCAGCACTACATTCCTGAAAATCGCTGTTGTAGGTGATTTCATATAGCACTGTCCGGCTATCGTCTTCTTCAGAAGTCAGCGTTTCGGAGATCAATCTGGCTGCTGGAAAGTATTCTTCAATGTCCGCTCCCGCTTCCAGAATCTCTGCAAGAGAGGCCGCTGTGGATTGTGCGTGCGCGAGCGCGTCTGCGTTCCGAGTGGTACTGTGGGCTGTCGCGAAGACGCGCAGACAGACCGTGCCGATGATCAGGAAGAAAAACAGCACGATCAGAAACTCAATAAAAAACAGGCGTGATTTATCAGAAGCTTGCTTTTTCACGGTGCGCTGGCGCCTCCTTTCTATTGTTCAATCTTCAATGCTGACTGGATGGATCAGCAGAGACATTTCTTCTCCCTCCGTACTGATGGCAGTCACACGCAGCAGGTTCTGCTCCTGCTCAATTGTAAAGTCGGACAATTCGATCATTGCAGTACCCATCGCGGCGGTCGGGACAGTTTCTTCCCGTACATATAATTCGCAGAGAGAGCCGTCATAAAAATAGATGTAGGTCACTGTATCTGCCGACGCGTCCGCCGCTGAGTGAAGCGCGAGAGCCGGAATATCTTCTACGGAAGAAAAAGAAATCTGCCCTTCCGAGTCATACTGACGTACTTTTTCAGAAACGTAGGCGATCGCGGTGCGGGAAGTATAGTTTTCGTCCAGACTGGCCATACTGTTCTGATAAACGACCGCTCCGGTACCGGCCAGCAGAAGCGCGAACAGCGCGAATACAAGCAGCAGCAGGAATGTAAAAAGAGAGCTTGTGCTGTGCTGTTTTTGGCGTAGGTACATGGATTTCAGATCTCCTTTCTGTGAAAAATCCGGTAATTCAGGGCAGAAGAATTACAGTGATTGTGGGCATGAGATTGGACCCGAGTATCTCATAGTCCACTACATATTTTTCTGAATTCCAGGTAATTCCGTAATGCTCACATAGATAGTCCAGGCTTTCTGGATAACTGCCTTCTGTTGCGTAACATTGTACTGCACTGCGTATCAGAGCCGTTTGAAGACTCTTTGTCTGTTCAGAATCGGCGGTATCGCTGATTTCGTTTGTGCCGTAAATGAGAAGAGCAGCGGCGCATGCAAAAGCAGCAGCTCCCGTCAGAAGCTGGCGTGCCAGGGAGTGAGATTTTTTTTCATTTGCAAAACGATTCATGGTGAAGCCTCCTTAGCAGATAAATCTGCACGGCCTGTCTTGCTGCATTTATTTTCGTGTTCGCCCAGCATCCGGCTGAAAACTATTTAACCAATGTTTGACATAACGCCGAGCAGGGGCAGCATGACAGATACCAGGATCAGTCCGGTCAGAATGGAGAGTATAGCCGTAATAGCTGGTTCGATCGCGCTGACGGCTGACTGAATGCGTTCGTCTGCCTCATCCTGGCAGCGCAGAGAAATTTCTTCCAGGGCAGTTTCCGCGGCGCCTGTGCGGAAGCCAACGGATGCCATGCGCGCATTCAGACCGGAAAAAATACCGGATTTGCGCAGGGCTTCTCCGAAATCCAGGCCCTCATCCATTTGCAGAGAAGCCTTTTGCAGTTTTTCTTTGGCTATGGGGTCTTCTATCAGATCGGCAGCCAGGGAAAAGCCCTCGCCCATATCCAGCCCACTGTGAAACGCGAGGGAGAGAGTATGGGAAAAACGGGAGCAGGTCAGCAACTCGTTGACTTTGCGTACCAGAGGCAGGTGGTTGAGGATGCCCATAACGGAGTTGCGCAGGGACGCGTTTTTCATGGAGACCAGCACCAGTATGACGAACGCCACAAATAGTACCAGTATGACTGCGGAAATCTGCTGCATGGCATTGCTGAGCCGAAACGCGATGGAAGTGACACCGGAAATTTCCATGCCGAGCTGTTCAAAGACTTCTTCAAAGACCGGCATGACCTGGGACATCAGGACAGCAAGCACCGCAAACAGCATTGCCAGCAGAATGAGCGGCCAGGTAAGGGCATTACGGATGCTGTTGTACAGAGCCTGTTGGCGTTCGTAGTAGGTCGAGAGAGACCGCATAACCTCTTCAAGTTCACCGGAGCGGTCTCCGATCTCTGTCATTTTAACAAAATAATCCGGAAAACAACCGGTGCCGCGCATGGATTCCGCCAGATCGCCGGTTTCTTCAAGAGAGTCATAAACCTTGCTTAAAATCTCCCGTCCTTCCCCCTCTGGGGAATCCTCCTTTAATATGGAAATGCCCTCCAATGTAGAGATGCCGGAATGAAGAATCATCGCAAGCTGTCCGGATAAAAATGCCAGCTCCTCATTATTCAAAACCTGTTGCATAGGATTCCTCCTGTTGGTCATCGTACATATAGTACGGTATAGTTATCATTGTCACTGACGTAGTCATTTACAGAGTCTGAATCACTGTCGGATGCCGAAAGGGTAGGATCCAGGAGCGTCCAGTCTTCTCCGCTGAATTGAATGGCATTTTCCACCCATCCTTTTGACTCGATATAGACGTCAATCCATGCGTGAAGATAATCACCGCTGTAGCCGATTGCGAGCTTTGCCGGAATAGACAGAGAGCGCAGCATGGCGACGGTCAGAGCCGCGTAGTCAAAGCAGATGCCGGTACCGGTATCGAGCGTCTCATCAATATCGGGGAGATAGCCGGATTCTACGGTCGCGGCTTTCTCATCATCATATACCACATGGCCAATCACATAATCGTAGATCGCGTTCAGTGCGTCGACATCTGTGGCAGCGTCCGCAGAGAGTTCTGCGCCCAGATGAATCGCTTCAGAGTCTTCGGTGAAGTTTACATACTGATTCGGGTAGAGAAACGGGAAAAATTCACTCTCAAGCTCTACGTCCAATATGTGGTTGAACAGGGAGACATATTCATCATCGGCAATGTTTTCATACACAAGGACTACATATGTGCCATCTCCCGCGGTCAGAGGAAATGTGACTACCTCATTGACCGTTTCAATAAAGTATTTGTATGTAACCCCGTCCGGTCCGGAGATCTGGATATTGATCTTTGTATCCTCCGCTTTCAGCATACAGGTGAAATATCCCTGGCCGGAGTGAGAAAAATCAATGTCAAGAAGATCATTACTTACGTCAATCTGGCTGAATTCCGGCTCCAGTACATTGGTTATGCCCGGTTCGTACGCAATCGTAACAGAAGAGGTCTGCGTATCTGCCTGGACAGATGTATTTTCTGACGATCCGGAGGAATTTGTCCCGCTGG
>Ga0192275_1051_pt1 | contig 22577 bp, 20 predicted proteins | sample Koala_Koa24_H3_FD_131265 | JGI IMG/M metagenome (GOLD analysis project Ga0192275, IMG submission 131265) | Enriched cells from koala feces incubated with labeled cellulose particles, San Francisco Zoo, California, United States - Koala_Koa2-4_H3 ...
CCAGCGGATCCGAGGCATATGCGCAGAACGAGGAATAGGGCTCTTGATAGCCCATCAGGTCAAAGCCCGCATTGCAAAAGGCGGAGACAGAATGAAAAATACCGTAATAAATTCCTTTTATAACTCCCATTCGCGGTACAAAACGAATCGAGAGAAGGATGGCGCCTGTCCCTTCGAAAATCAGCGTCCCGCAGACAATCCGACGCACCAGATGTACACTGCCGCGCAGCTGCAGCGTATTCAGGCTCTCATGGATCAGTTCGCGCCCGGCCAGGCCAATCTTTTTACCCAGGTGGGTGAGTGCGGACGTACCGATGGTTAATAACACCAGCCCGCCGAACCGGATAAGGATGAGCAGAACCAGCTGCCCGAAGATCGTCCAGTGCGACCAGGTGTCGTACACGACCAGACCGGTCACACAGGTGGAAGAGGTCGCCGTAAAGAGAGCGCCAAGAAACGTCGTATGTTCCCCGCTCTTTGTAGCAAACGGCAGCATCAGAAGACATGCGCCGATCAGAATAATAATCAGAAACCCGCCCATGATCAGCCGGGTTCGGGAAAGAGTGCGGGAGAGGCGCATTTCGCGCAGCGCCTGAAATTTATCGCGTAAGGATTCCATTGGGCACAGCCTGCTTTCTGTGATGAGTGTTTTGATGAAGCTATTTTAAATTCTTTGGTGTTTACTGTCAATAGAGAATCATGCGGTTCTGGACTGTTTGGATGTTATCGTTAATCAGAACAGCAGGCCGCAGACCGCCTTCTTCGAAGGCTATATGCCGCTTACGCGTCATATATCTGTGGCTTGATGGGCGTCCCGCCCATCCCAAAATGAAAATACAGCCTTTAGCAGATAAATCTGCACAGGCTGATTTTTCATTTTGATGCGGTTCTGGACTGTTTTGCAATTATATGATAAGATGAATCTAATACCGCCCGGAAAGACGAGAAGCAGCTATTTTTCCGCGCGGAACAGCATTAAGCGGAAGGAGAAGAAAAAGTATGAGTCGAATCAATACACCCTGTAATGCGAACGCGACGCCGGAGGCGGCAGTGCTGATGAAGTACCTGGATGAGGTGGCGGGAAAGGGAGTCCTTCTTGGACAGCATACGCAGACCAGGGATCCGAAGGAGCTTCACTATATTAAGGAAGTGACGGGAAAGCTTCCGGCGATCTGCGGATTTGAGCTGCTGGCTTATTCGGGAAATGTTCAGTGGGATACTTGCAATGAGGCCTGCCTGAAGGAGCTCTATGAGAACCTGGGGACGATTGAGAACGCGCTGGACTGGGGAAGAAAAAAAGGAATTGTGACCCTGACCTGGCACTGGTATTCTCCGGTGGGAGGCAGGGATAAGAGTTTTTATGCGGAAAATACTGACTTTGATGGAGAGAAAGCTCTGATAGAGGGCACCAGGGAGCACCGGGCGATGCTGCGGGATCTGGATCTGATGGCGGTTCATCTGCGCCGCTTCCAGGAAGAGAACATTCCGGTGCTGTGGAGACCGTTCCATGAGTCAGATGGGACGTGGTTCTGGTGGGGCAGCCAGGGACCGGAGCTGGCGAAGAAGCTTTATCAGTTTATGTATCATTATTTTACAGAGAAAAAGGGCATGAATCATCTGATCTGGGTGTGGAATTCGGTGCTTCCGGAGGGATATCCGGGCGACGATGTGGTGGATATTATTTCCCGGGATACCTATTTGCCGGCGCATGAGCACCATTCGCAGGCGGACGGCTACCGGGAACTAATCCGGATTACGCCGACAGAAAAAATCTGCGCGCTGGCGGAGGTCGGCACGCAGCCAGATGTGGATGCGGTCGTGAAGGAGCAGGTTCCCTGGTGCTGGTATATGACCTGGTCGAATGAGTTCGGGTCGTCAGAGGAGTTCACGGATAAAAAGCAGCTGTTCGCGAACTATCACAGTCCGTACGGGATTTCGTATGAGGAGCTGCCGTGGAACCGGTGAGAAAAGGATTGCGAGAATATCCGGAATGTACTAAAATGAGGAGCGGAAACCACTGACGGGAGCGCTTTTGAAGGAAAGCAGTCTGCCCGGCGGATAGCAGTGACAGAGAACGACATGGATTCGTTTCCAGGTGAACAAAAGGAGAGAGTGAAATGAAAATTGCATTAATCAATGAGAACAGCCAGGGCGCGAAGAACGCGATGATCTGCAATTCTCTGAAGAAGGTCGTAGAGCCGATGGGGTTTGAAGTATTTAACTATGGTATGTACACGGCAGAGGATGCTTGCCAGCTGACTTACGTGCAGATTGGCATTCTTGCGGCGGTGCTTTTGAATTCGAAAGCGGCGGACTATGTGATCACTGGCTGCGGTACCGGCGAGGGCGCAATGCTGGCCTGCAATTCCTTCCCGGGCGTGATCTGCGGACATGTGGAGGACGCGCTGGACGCTTATACATTCGCTCAGATCAATGACGGCAACGCCATCGCGATTCCGTTCGCGAAAGGCTTTGGCTGGGGCGGCGATCTGAATCTGGAGTACATCTTCGAGAAGCTGTTTGTGGAAGAGAGCGGCCAGGGCTATCCGCGGGAGCGCGCGGTGCCGGAGCAGCGCAATAAAAAGATTCTTGACCAGGTAAAGGCAGTCACCTATCGTCCGCTGGCCGCTATTTTAAAGGAGCTGGATCAGGATCTGGTAAAGGGTGCTCTGAGCGGTGAAAAATTCCAGGAATACTTTTTCGCGAATTGCCAGGATGAGGAGATTGCGGCAGTGGTGAAGGAGATTCTCGGACTGTAACGGATAAGTTCGCCAAGACGAGTGATGGACGTGTGCCACGGCGGATACTAGCAGGAAGGATAGGTGCTATGATGGAGGATACGATTAGAAATGCAGTATTAAAGCTTATTCCTAAATATCCTATAAAAAAAGTAATCCTTTTTGGCTCCCGCGCAAACGGGACTTTTCGGGAAGATAGTGATGTGGATTTAATTATAGAATTTTCGGAACGCATATCTTTACTAGTACTCTCAGAGATTCGAATTTTTCTGGAAGATGCTTTGGGAGTAGATGTTGATGTGATTCATGGCCCGATACAGGATACTGATTTCATTAAGGCTACAGAGGAGATAGAGTTGTATGCAGCATAGAGATTATATTGTGATCCGGAAAGTTTTAAGTGAAATCGACATTGGCCTGGAAATGCTTGGGGATACAGAATTGCCGGACTTTTTGGAAGATGAAAAATTAAAACGCGCTGTTAGCATGACGGTAATTAATATTGGCGAATTGATAAAAAATATTACACAGGATACAAGAAATGAGTATCCCCAGATTCCATGGCGTGCGATTGCCGGAATGAGGGATCTGGCGGCACATAAGTATCAGACGCTAAGGATGGAGGATGTTTTTCAAACAGCGAAAAGCGATTTTCCTTCGCTGAAAAATCAACTCGAAAAGATTATAGAGAAAGAACCGCAATGATGAATGAAAACAGCGCGTATCACAACAGGTAGGGCGCTGTTTTCTTTATGTGTACTTTCGCGTATGGAAAGAATGTCAAAATCTAACTGAATAAATATGGAAAAGTGTCACTTCCGGTGAATCATTCATTGCAAAAATGCCGGACTGATGCTACGATGCAGGAAAAGAAGGCCAGGAGGACTTGCCATGCGAATTGGAATGGGATATGATGTACATCGTCTCGTGGAGGGACGGAAGCTGATTCTCGGCGGTGTGGAAATACCTTATGAAAAAGGATTGTTAGGACATTCAGACGCAGATGTGCTGCTGCACGCTGTGATGGACGCGCTTCTCGGTGCGGCGGCACTGGGGGATATTGGAAAGCATTTTCCGGATACGGATGAGCGCTACCGCGGGATTTCGAGTGTGGCGCTTTTGAAACAGGTCGGCGATATGCTGGATGAGCAGTGCATGGTGATTGAAAATATTGACGCTACGGTGATTGCGCAGAGACCAAAGCTGCTGCCCTACATGGAGCAGATGAAGCAGAATATCGCGGAGGCACTGCGGCTTGAGCCGGGGCGGGTAAACGTGAAGGCGACGACAGAAGAGGGACTTGGCTTTACCGGAAGCGGAGAAGGAATCTCCGCGCAGGCGGTGTGTCTGCTGCAGCCTCTGATGGATGGAATTGCGGACGACCGGATGCGCGCGGAGGAGACGTCAGGGTGCATCGGATGCCAGGGATGCGACTTGCGCAGATAGGTATGAGCGAGGAGAATATGGAAGAAAAATATATTAACCGATATCATAGCTTCTGCGATAGTCTGAGCAGCCTGGAACGAGCCAGGGAGAGGGATCCGGAGGATGAGTTTGTGCTTAGCGGCACTGCTTCGAAATTTAGTCTTACTCTTGACATTGTACAGTTTCGGGAAAGAGCCGGTACGTACATGGATAAGATGAAGATGGAAAAAGACCTGTAATCTGCAACCGTAAATTTATGGTTGTAATTGATTCTGATGCCCGAATAAAAAGAATTGACAAACGAAGGGATTTTGCATAGACTGTTGACAGACATTTAAGATATAACTGATAGGGAAGATTATGCTGTGTCAGAGGAATAGGACAGAAACAGTGGCTGGCTATGAATTTGAACAGCTGCATGATTTGCAGGATATAGCGATTTGATCCTGCGCAGAGAATGAGGAGCGAATATGAGAGTCTATAATACACTTTCGAAAAGAAAAGAAGAATTTGTCACACTGGAGCCGGGCAAGGTGAAGATGTATGTGTGCGGACCGACGGTTTATAACCTGATCCACATCGGAAATGCCCGCCCGATGATTGTGTTTGATACGGTGCGCCGATATCTGGAGCATAAGGGCTATGAGGTCAATTATGTATCGAACTTTACCGACGTGGATGATAAGATTATCGCGAAGGCGAATGAGGAGGGCGTTTCCTCACAGGAGATCTCGGAGCGCTATATTGCGGAATGCCAGAAGGATATGGAAGCGCTGAATGTGCGCCCGGCGACGACACATCCGCGCGCGACGCAGGAGATCGACGGGATGATTGCCATGATCCAGACGCTGGTAGACAAGGGTTATGCCTATGATGTGGATGGCACGGTCTATTTCCGCACCAGGAAGTTTCAGGAATATGGCAAGCTTTCCCACAAGAATCTGGATGATCTCCGCTCCGGCAACCGCTCGCTGCTGGTGACCGGTGAGGATCAGAAGGAGGATCCGCTGGACTTTGTCCTCTGGAAACCGAAGAAAGAGGGCGAGCCGTCCTGGCCGTCGCCGTGGAGTGACGGGCGTCCGGGCTGGCACATTGAGTGTTCAGTGATGTCAAAGAAGTACCTTGGAGAGCAGATTGATATTCACGCGGGCGGGGAGGATCTGATTTTCCCGCACCATGAGAATGAGATCGCGCAGAGCGAGTGCTGCAATGACAAAGAGTTTGCAAAATACTGGCTGCATAATGCTTTTTTGAATATTGATAACCGCAAGATGTCTAAGTCTCTTGGCAATTTCTTTACGGTGCGCGAGATTCTGGAAAAATATGATGCGCAGGTGCTGCGTTTCTTTATGCTGAGCGCGCACTACCGCAGCCCGCTGAACTTCAGCGCAGATCTGATGGAGGCGGCAAAGAACGGGCTGGATCGCATCCGCAACGCGGTTTCGAATTTGAAATATCTGATGGATTGCGGCGCACAAGCTGCGGAAGCGTCGGATTGCAGCGCTCAGGAAACGGCTTCCGGAATGACCATTGTGGAAGAGGGGCTGCTTGCCGGTATGAAAGGCTACGAAGAAAAGTTCGATGGGGCGATGGATGACGACTTCAACACGGCCGACGCGATCGCGGTGATCTTTGAGCTGGTGAAATTTGCAAACAGCAATCTGACCTCAGAGAATTCCCGGGCGCTGCTGCAGGCGGTATATGATGAGATTGTGAGCCTGAGCGACATCCTTGGCCTGATTGTGGAAGAGAAGGAAGAACTGCTGGACGTGGACATTGAAGCGCTGATTGCAGAGCGCCAGGCGGCGCGCAAGGAAAAGAATTTTGCGCGCGCGGATGAAATACGGAATCTGCTGGCCGAGCAGGGGATTACGCTTCTGGATACGCGGGAAGGCGTCAAGTGGAAACGCGCCTGAAATGTATGCCTGCTTCATAATCACCTGTGTTTCGTACCAGGCGAATTTTCAGGTACCGTCCGGTGCCGCACAGGAGCCGCAGCGTGGTTTTGAAAGAGCAGCATAAGCTGTAAGGATGAATAGCGGAGTATCATAAGAATGCAGAAAATAGAAGCGGAGATGGAACAAAGGACAGAGCAGAACCTGACACAGATTCTGGATACCACGTTCGCACTCCCGTCAAAGGACTGGAAACAATATGCGCCGCTGACCCTTGCGTATATCGGGGATGCGGCGTATGAGCTGTTGATTCGGACGATTCTGGTGAAACGGGAAGACACCCAGACGCAGAAGCTGCACCAGAGGGTGACTCATTGTGTCAGCGCAAAAGCGCAGGCGCGGATGATCGCGGCGCTGTTACCGGATTTGAGAGAGGAGGAAGCGGCAATATATCGACGCGGCCGGAATTCGAAGCCCTACACAAAGGCGAAAAACGCGACTATGACCGAGTATCTGGAGGCGACCGGGTTTGAAGCACTGATGGGGTATCTGTATCTGGATGGACAGTTTGCACGGATGACGGAGCTGACCGCGAAAGGGCTGGATGCTTTGAACGTGAAATAAAGTCGGACAGCAGCTGAGGCTTGCATATGGAATAGAAAAGAAAGGCAGTACGGGAAACATTGTGAGAGAAGAAAGAAATAATAATAAGGGAAACAGCTACGGAAGATATGGAAAACAAGAACGGAACAATAACCGCAAACAGCGGTTTGAGCGCAGAGAAGGCGATAAGCCATATAAGGACAGCAGACGGAACGAAGAGAATGAGATTGCCGAAACGGGAGCGGAAAACCCCGTCGAAACCGGGGAAGACACCGGTATCATCGAGGGCCGCAACGCCGTCCTCGAAGCGTTCCGCGCCGGGAAGACGATCGACCGCCTTCTGATTCAGGACGGCTGCCAGGACGGCCCGATCCAGACCATCAAGCGGGAGGCACGCAAGGCGGACACGATTATTGATTTTGTGCCGAAGGAACGGCTGGATCATATGTCGGAGACCGGGCGCCACCAGGGCGTGATTGCCTGTGCGGCTTCCTATGATTATGCGGAGGTTTCGGACATTCTGGCGGCAGCGCGTGAAAAGGGCGAAGCGCCATTTTTAATTTTGCTGGACGGCGTGGAGGATCCGCACAATCTGGGCGCGATCATCCGTACCGCGAACCTGGCGGGCGCGCATGGTGTGATCATTCCGAAGCGCCGCGCGGTTGGTTTGACAGCGGCAGTCGCGCGGACATCTGCCGGGGCATTGAACTACACACCGGTCGCGCGGGTGACGAACCTGGGGAATACCATTGACGAACTGAAAAAAGAAGGCATCTGGTTTGCCTGCGCCGATATGAGCGCGGAGCCGATGTATCGCGCGAACCTGACCGGACCGATTGGCCTGGTGATTGGTGCGGAGGGCAGCGGCGTGAGCCGCCTTGTCCGGGAAAAGTGTGATTTTACCGTATCGATACCGATGAAGGGCAATATTGATTCTTTGAATGCATCCGTCGCGGCGGGGGTTCTGGCATTCGAAATTGTGCGGCAGAGAGAGTATCTATAGGAATCAATATTCGTAAGGACCAGTACTTGCAACTTTGAAATTTACTCTATTCGGCAGAAAAAGCCGGGAGGAGCAGGTTCATCCTTTGTGGATATGGAATGACTGGCAGAGGATCATTTATGTGGAGCAGGAGGAATGATAGAAAATGGGAAAATATTTTGGCACAGACGGTTTTCGCGGAGAAGCGAATGTAAAGCTGACGGTGGAGCACGCGTTCAAGGTCGGACGCTATCTGGGATGGTATTTTGGTTCCCCGCACCACAGAGCGCGGATTGTCATTGGCAAGGATACGCGCCGCTCCAGTTATATGTTTGAGTACGCGCTGGCGGCAGGCCTGACCGCGTCGGGTGCGGATGCGTTTCTGCTTCACGTGACGACGACGCCGAGCGTTTCCTATGTGGTGCGCACGGAGGATTTTGACTGCGGCATTATGATTTCCGCGAGTCACAATCCTTACTATGACAATGGCCTGAAAATCATCAGCGGCAGCGGAAAGAAGATTGAGGCCGAAGTTGAGGAGAAGATAGAAGCTTACATTGACGGCGAGATCGGAGAGATACCGCTCGCGACCGGGGAACGGATTGGCCGTACCGTAGACCATCAGGCCGGACGGAACCGCTACATTGGCCATCTGATTTCTCTTGCAACGCGCTCCTATAAGAATACGAAGGTCGGGCTGGACTGCTCAAACGGCAGCTCCTCCGCGATTGCGAAGAGTGTGTTTGATGCGCTTGGGGCGAAAACCTATGTAATTCACAATGAGCCGGACGGAACCAATATCAACCGGGACTGTGGTTCGACGCACATCGAAGAACTGCAGAAGTTTGTGCTGAACAACGGGCTGGATGTCGGCTTTGCCTATGACGGCGATGCGGACCGCTGCATCGCGGTGGATGGGAATGGAAGAATCATTGACGGCGACCTGATTCTGTATATCTGCGGCAAATATTTTAAGGAAAACGGCCAGCTGTTTAACAACACGGTTGTCACGACCATCATGTCTAATATTGGTCTTTATAAGGCCTTTGACCGCGAGGGCATCCGCTATGAGCGGACGGCGGTCGGCGACAAATATGTCTATGAGAATATGTGCGAGAACGGACACTGCCTCGGCGGCGAGCAGTCCGGCCATATTATTTTCTCTAAATATGCGACCACGGGCGACGGCATCCTGACTTCTATCATGGTTATGGAAGTGATGATGGATAAAAAAATGAGCCTGGCGGCGCTGGCCTCTGAGGTAGAGATTTACCCGCAGCTTTTGAAGAATGTGCGTGTCGCGGACAAAGCGGCTGCCCTGGCTAATCCGGCGGTAAAAGACGCCATCGCGGCAGCAGAAGCCGCACTCGGCGACGATGGACGTATCCTCGTGCGGAAAAGCGGCACCGAGCCGGTCATCCGCGTGATGGCGGAGGCGCAGACTGATGAGCTTTGCGCGAAATATGTGAATGCGATTATCGAGGTGATGAAGGCACAGGGGCTGGTAACGGAGTAACATTTTCAGTTCATCTGGTTCCATAACTATTTGAGAAGCTCAGACGCGCGTGGAGATGAAAAAGGCCATACCCTTTTGGCGGCGCTCCATCATATTATGAGAAATTAGAAGAAGAAAAAGAATAGAGAAGAGAAGAAAGAGGAAGAGAAAAATGGAACACAAATGGAAGCGGCTTCTGAGTTATTACAAACCATATCTGGGCCTGTTTCTCTCGGATATGTTTTTTGCGATCCTGGGAGCCGCTGTGACGCTGGCGATCCCGCTGATTGTTCGCTATATCACCTACAATGTCATCGAGCTGCCCTCGTCTGAGGCGGTGCCGATCATCGTAAAGCTGGGGACGGCCATGCTTGTGATGGCGGCTGTAGAGTGCTTTTGTAATTTTTACATTGGTTACTATGGACATGTCATGGGCGCGAAGATTGAGCATGATATGCGAGATGAGATTTTCAGCCATTATCAGAAGCTTTCGTTTGCGTATTATGATAATCACCAGACCGGACAGATGCTCTCACGCATCACGGCGGATCTTTTTGACATCAGCGAGCTGCTGCATCATGGACCGGAGGATGTGGTGATCTCGATTATCAAGCTGATTGGTTCCTGCGTGATTCTTGTGCAGATCAACTGGCGGCTGACTCTGGTGACTTACCTGTTTATTCCCTTCATTGCGGGATACGCGCTTTTTCTGAATAAAAAGATGAAGATCGCGTACAAGGAAAACCGCCGCCGGATGGCGGACATTAACGGCCAGATCGAGGACAGTCTCTCCGGCATCCGTGTGGTCAAATCCTTCGGCAATGAACACATTGAAGAGGAAAAGTTTCATGCCGGCAACGAGCGTTTTGTAGGGGCGAAAAAGCTCAGCTATAAGTTTATGGCCATGTACAATTCCGGCCTGGGCATGATGACGACACTGGTTACGATTGTCGTGCTGCTAGTTGGCACCGGTCTGATCACGACCGGCCTGATGGCCATCGCGGATCTGGTGACGTTCCTTTTGTATATCAACAATTTCACCGAGCCGATCAAAAAGCTGATCACACTGACGGAACAGTTCCAGAACGGCTTCTCCGGATACGAGCGTTTCCTTGAAGTGATGGACATTGAGCCGGATATCCAGGACGCGCCGGACGCAGTCAGCATCGGTGTGGCAAAAGGAAACATTCGCTTCAAAAATGTCTCATTTAAATATGAGGAAAATCAGGATACCGTTCTAAGCCATATTGATCTGGATGTGAAGGCCGGAGATTATCTGGCGATTGTCGGCGCGTCGGGCGGCGGCAAGACGACCCTCTGTAGTCTGATTCCGCGTTTCTATGATGTGGACAGCGGAGCAATTCTGCTTGACGGAAAGGACATTCGCAAAATTAAGCTCTCTGACCTGCGCCGCCAGATCGGGATTGTGCAGCAGGATGTGTACCTGTTTACCGAAAATATTATGGAAAACATCCGCTACGGCAAACCGGACGCGACCGACGAGGAAGTCATCGAGGCCGCGAAGCTGGCGAATGCGCACGAATTTATTTCCCAGCTGCCGGACGGTTATTATACCAACATCGGTCAGCGCGGCGTGAAGCTTTCCGGCGGACAGAAACAGCGCCTCTCCATCGCGCGGGTATTCCTGAAAAATCCGCCGATCCTGATCTTCGACGAGGCTACCTCTGCACTTGACAACGAGAGCGAGCGTATCGTACAGCAGTCTCTCGAAAAGCTGGCTAAGGGGCGCACCACTTTTGTCATCGCCCATCGGCTTTCCACAATCCGCAACGCGCAGAAGATTCTCGTCCTCACGTCAAAGGGTATCGAAGAGCAGGGAACGCATGAGGAGCTGCTCGCGAAGAACGGGGTGTATACGAAGCTGTATGAAAACCGGTAAGACTGATTATCTGATTGGAAAGGAAAATATACAATTATGAAAATATGGGAATCAAACATCCGCAAGGTCACGCCTTATGTGCCGGGTGAACAGCCGAAGCGTACGGATGTGATTAAATTGAATACAAATGAAAATCCGTATCCCCCCTCGCCGAAGGTAGAGGAGATGCTGCGGCAGATGAGCACGGAGCCGATGCGCAAGTATCCGGATCCAGAGGCGCGGATGCTGGTGGAGGCGATTGCCCGGGAAGAGGGCGTTGTTCCGGAGCAGGTGTTTGTCGGCGTCGGCTCGGACGATGTGCTGGCGATGATTTTTATGACCTTTTTTAATTCATCGAAACCGATTTTCTTCCCGGATATCACGTACTCTTTCTATGATGTGTGGGCGGATATGCTGCGGATTCCTTATGAGCAGAAGCCGCTGAATGACGCGTTCGAGATCGAGAGCGGGGACTACTATCCGGAAAATGGCGGTGTGATTTTCCCGAACCCGAACGCGCCGACCGGAGCGCTGCTGGGTCTGGATGCGGTGGAAGATATCCTTGCGCACAACCAGGATGTGATTGTCGTAGTGGACGAGGCTTATATCGACTTTGGGGGGACGACCTGTACCGGACTGCTGGAGCGGTATGAAAATCTGATTGTGGTGAAGACCTTTTCCAAGTCGCGCTCGATGGCCGGTATGCGCATCGGATATGCCATCGCGAGTGCGGAGCTCATCCGCTTTCTGAATGATGTGAAGTATTCGTTTAACTCTTACACCATGAATCAGACAGCGATCGCGCTGGGAACGGCAGCGGCGGAGGATCACGCGTATTTTGAAGAGACCAGGCAGAAAATCATCGCGACTCGTGAGACGGCCAAAAAGGAACTGCAAAAGCTGGGCTTTTCTTTCGCGGATTCGATGGCGAATTTCCTGTTTGTGACGCATGAGCGCGTTCCGGCGGCAGAACTGTTCGCGGCGCTCAAAGAGCAGGGGATTTATGTGCGTTACTTCAACAAGCCGCGGATTGATAATTATCTGCGTGTCACAATCGGGACGGATGAGGAAATGGAGCGGCTGTTTGCGTTCCTGAGAGAGTATCTCGGAACGCATTAAAGTCTGTATTAGTACTTTCAGCGTAACTGTGAAAGTGCTGAACAGTTACCTTTCAGCAGGTCGAAGCAGGGGACGAACGGTGATATCCAGGCTATTATGATGCGCGAAGGATTGAAGGATTATATGCAGGCTATATGAAAAACGCATGGGAACGCATGGAAGGGAGGAACTATGGCGTCTTACGAAAGCTTTGCCCGGGTTTATGATATTTTTATGTCGGACACTCCTTATGATGAGTGGTGCGAGTATCTGCACAGCCTGCTGCTGCGCTATGGAGTAGCGGAAGGGCTTGTGCTGGAGCTGGGCTGCGGCACCGGACAGATGACGGGGCGGCTTGCCTCTCTCGGCTATGATATGATCGGCGTGGACAATTCGCTTGATATGCTGGAGATTGCCCGCGAGAAGCTGGCGGAGCGGCAAAGCGGCGTCAGACGGGACGATGAGGGAATCTCTGACCCTGCTATGCGGTGCGAACCGGAGGAAGAAGGTAAGATTACGAAGCAGGAAACAGAGCCTGACATCCTCTACCTGCTGCAGGATATGCGCGAATTTGAGCTTTACGGCACGGTGCGCGCGGTGGTGAGCATCTGTGATTCGATGAACTACATCACGGAGGAAGCGGATTTATTGCAGGTCTTTCGCCTGGTTAATAATTATCTGGATCCGGGCGGGGTATTTATTTTTGATCTGAATACCTTATATAAATATGAAGAGATTCTTGCGGAAAACGTATTCGCGGAGAATCGGGATGAGGGCAGCTTTATCTGGGAAAACTGGTATGATTCCGAGACACAGATCAATGAGTATGACCTGACTTTGTATATAAGAAGTGAGAGTAATGGATTTCGCGACTGCAGTGAAAATTCTTATGAGCGGTATGAGGAAGTGCATTACCAAAAGGCATATGCGATTGACCGCGTGAGTGAGCTGCTTAAGGAGGCGGGACTTCATCTGGAGGCCGTCTATGATGCGTTTACGCTGGATCAGCCGCGTCTGGAGAGCGAACGCGTATATTTCGTTGCGCGGGAGACGCAGAAACGATAGTCTGCGCTAAAAAATGTTTCGCATGCGTGATCTGACAAATGAATGGATATGGAAAAGCTTCTGGCTGATACGAACCTCAGGCTGGAATGGCGAGCGAAGCTCATGTGTCCAGTTTCGGCACTTCGTAGGTCTCGTTATAATTGAACTCACCCACATCAATATCGGTAATCACACTGTCCTCCCAGGTAAAGCGCAGATAACGGTAGATGACTTCATGTGTGCGCAGGTAGGTGGAAGAACTCAGCAGGGAATACAGTTCCTCGTCTTCAATCTCGTTTTTTTCGCAGATATCCTCTTCTGACATGGGTTCTTCATCAATAAAAAAGTTCGCGATGAGTGTCGAAATATTTTCATCGTAGGGAATTTTGTTTATAGACATCACAAGGTAGCTGGAATCAACGTCTGTGTAGGCTGCCTGAATGACATAGTCGCTGTAGGCTTCGATAAACTCAGATTTTCCATCGCCGATGGCGACCCCGTCGTGCGTAATGCCGTTTTCGACTGTGAACACATCGGCTGATGCGACTGTCTGTTCATTTTTTTCACATCCGGTCAAAAGTAAAACCGTTATCAATACAATTAGCTGTAATTTTTTCATAAGAAATAAGCCCTCTTTTTCTTCTGCTTATTAAAATATCACAAAATTGGAAAAGATTCCAGATAAACTTAAGAATTTTTTAAGGGAAAAGTATCCAAAAGAAATATGGAAATAAGGTGAACAAAACCTTAAATTTTAATTTCAGTGGTTGACTTTTTTTGTGAATTGTCTTATTTTTCATATGTTTTTGAAATTTCACTCGGTTTTTACATAATATTTACGAAACAGTGCAATGAGATTACGCGAGATGGCAAAGGATCTAAAACTTCAGAAGCCGGATGAATTTCGCAGAGAGGAGGATGTTCTCAGTTGTTTGCCAGAAAGAACGGGAACACAGAAACAGCGGAACAAAGAAAGGTGTCAGAAACAGCAGACTCGTTAGAAGAGGCAGGAGATACGACACAGAAAACAAAAGATAAGATACGAAGAGTGATGAAGAAGAAAGTAAAAAAGGAAAGGCCGCGGAATCCAAAGATTGACCGTACGATTGCGTGGATGAATCGTTATTCGATTCTGCTCCATATGCTTTTGGCCTGCGGTGTGTGCTTTGTAATTGAGTGGATTTCCAGACACTCGTTTTCAGAGGCGTGTGAGTTTGCCACAGACCGGAATCTGGTTTTTTTGTATAACGCGTTTCTGATCTGGACAACCCTGACACTGGTATACATAGTAAAGCGGAGAATAGCGGCGCGCGTCCTGATCTGCGCATTCTGGCTGTTTCTGGGAACGATCAATGGCTGTGTGCTGGCAAAGCGGGTCTCGCCGTTTGGCTGGACGGATCTGAAGATGGTGGGCGATCTGTTCACCATGAAGAGCAGCTATTTTACAGATACGGAAGCGGCGATTGTGATCGGAGCAGTCGCTGTGGTTTGTGCCCTGCTGGTGATTCTATGGATAAAGGGACCGAAGTACCAAGGGAAGATTCACAGACTTGCGGGCGCATTTATGGTGATGCTGGTGGTCGCGCTGATTGTGCCGAACGTGACTGACGCGGCAAAGAGCAGCAATGTGCTGGCGTCCTATTTTGAAAATCTCGCACAGGGATATAAGGATTATGGGTTTGTATACAGCTTTTCCTCCAGTGCGCTGGATCAGGGGATGAGTGCGCCGTCCGGATATTCGGAGGAAGCGGTACAGGCAGTGCTGGATCATGTCAGCAGTTCTTTGGAGGAGGATACGGAGACAGACGCAGAGGGTCAGGCGGATGCTGACGCGGATGTGGATGCGCAGGCGGATATAGGAGCGAATGCTGCTTCTCTGGTGCAGACGGGTAGTGTGAGGACATGCTCGTCATCAGAGAACGCGGATATAGAAGATAGCGATTCATCCAAGACAGAGATTTCAGAGGAGACGGGGAATTATGATGACTGGGAGTACCCGAACATCATTGTCGTGCTTCTGGAATCTTTTGTTAATCCGGATATGATTACTCTTTTCGAGACCAGCGAAGAAGCGGTTCCGAATTTTGAGTATCTGACCGATAATTATACGTCCGGGTATGTGGAAGTCCCGGTGGTCGGCGCGGGCACGGCGAATACCGAGTTTGAGATCCTGACCGGGATGAGTATGCAGTTTTTTGGCCTGGGCGAGTATCCGTATAAGACGATTCTGAAGGAGACAAACTGTGAGAGCATTGCCTCCGATCTGGCGACGCTTGGCTATGGCACGCATGTCGTGCACAACAACGGCGGCAATTTTTACAGCCGGGCAAACGCGTTTTCCCAGATGGGATTTGATACATTCACCAGCAAGGAGCTGATGAATATTCAGGAATATACGCCGCTCGGAACCTGGGCGACGGACGAGATTCTGGTCGGTGAGGTGGAAAAATCTCTGGACTATACGCCCGATCAGCAGGATTTTGTCTATACGATCACAGTGGGCAGCCATGGCGATTACCCGCAGTATGAGGTACTCGAAGACCCGGAGATTACAATTTCCGGCGTAGAAGACGAGGGCATGGCTTATGCCTGGGAATACTATGTGAATATGCTGCATGAGGTGGATGAATTTATCGGCGACCTGATTGAGATGCTGGAAGAGCGCGGCGAGCCGACCTATGTCGTGATGTTCGGCGATCATCTGCCGACGATGGATCTGACCGAAGAGGATATGACGACCGGCAGTCTGTTCCTGACCCCGTATGTGACCTGGAACAATCTTGGCCTGGAGAAAAATGACAGCGATATGACCTCCTATCAGCTCCTGGCGGATACGCTGGAAACGCTTGGCATGGGCGGCGTTGGCACGATGTTTTCTTTCCACCAGAGCCGCGATTCCTATGAGACGGAAGAAGAATATACGGATGCCATGGAACTGCTTCAATATGATATTTTGTATGGTGAGCATTATGTTTATGGCGGCGAAAACCCGTATCCGGCGTCGGACCTGATTATGGGCACCGAGGAAGTGGCTATCGATCGCATCATGGAGACGGATAAGTATTATTATATCGTTGGAAGTAATTTTACGAACTGGAGTAAGGTGTACGTCAATGGCGAAAAAGTCAGCACGACTTTTTATTCCTCCAGACTCCTGCGTGTGAAAAAAAGCAAGGTTCCAGAGGGTACCAATACGATTGTGGTGAATCAGGTCGGTTCTTCAAGCACGATCTTCCGCAGTTCGAATGAAGTGGAGCTGGTTGTGAGCAGTGAGACGGAGACAGAGACGCTGGCACAATAGGGAATAAGGAATGCCGTTTCCTGTAAATATGGGGGATAGCACATATACAGGGCAGGGGAAGAAAATGCTTAAAGTTTTTTTGGTAGAGGATGAGGCTATCATCCGCGAGGGGCTGCGCGAGATCATCCCCTGGCAGCAGTATGGTTTTACCGTCGTAGGAGATGCTGGTGACGGGGAGCAGGCACTTCCGATGATTCGTGAGGCGCGCCCGGATGTCCTGATTACGGATATCCGGATGCCGTTTATGGACGGGCTGGCCTTAAGCAGTCTGGTCAGCAGAGAATTTCCGAATACAAAAATCATTATCATCAGCGGCTATGATGAATTTGAATATGCGCGTCAGGCCATTCGGATTGGGGTGGAGCAGTATCTGCTTAAACCGGTGACCAAGGCGATGCTGATCAAAACACTGAATGAAGTGCAGGCGAAGATCAGCAGTGAGCGTGAGCAGGAGAGTTATAAGGAGCGATTCCGCAGTGAGGTGCAGGAGTATGAGCAGTTTTCCCGGCGCCGTTTTTTTGAGGAGATTGTGACCGGGCAGCTTTCTGTGGAAGAAATCTATGAAAAAGCGGATCAGCTGGGCATTGCGATTGAGGCGCAGAGCTATCGGATTCTGATGTACAGCATTGTCGCCCGGCATATGCAGTCGGGAGAAGGTACTGCCGTCGGATATCCAAAGCTGCGGCGGGAAGACGAGACCAGAGGGGGCGTATCAGTGGCAGACCAGGCGGCCGGGAGTGCATTGCAGGAGGACACCGCCGCCCGCCTGCAGGATACCCACGATGGGCTGGCACAGTTTTTTCTGATGTATCCCGAGTATCTGGTGTTTCGGTGGAACATTCAGACCTATGCGGTGCTGATCAAGGCGGGCGCAGGTCAGATGGACGAGAGAACTGCGCAGTGTCTGGATACCATCCGTATGCATGTTCTGCCGGTGGAAAACGAGGTCGAATGGCATGTGGCGGTCGGGCGGGAGACGACGCGGCTTTCCGCTCTTCCAGCCTGCTTTGAAGAGGTAAGCCGGATTTATTCCTGTCGGCATTTGCTGGGGGACTGTCATGTCCTGACGAAGGAAAATACACTTGATCTGATGGAAAGTGAAAATGAGGAGAGCTTGAAAAATGTCGATATGGACAGGCTGGATCCGTCGATTCTTCGGAGATTCCTTGAAAATGGCCAGCCGGAGGAGATCGGCAATTTTGTGGACGAATATATCAGTGGAACCCACGACGCCGCGATATCACGGCTTTTCTGTCAGTATCTGATGCTGAATGTCCGGTTTACCGCAATTTCTTTCCTGGAGAGGCTTGGATATGACCAGAAGGAATTTATTGATGATTTTCCAACCGCACAGGTGGCAGCGAGAAGCCTGACAAGGGCAGAACTGAAAGAGTATGTCCGCCAGATTCTGGTTCGGACGTTTGAACTTCGGGAAAGGAAAAACAGGAGCCAGAATAAGACCGTCATTTCGCAGGCACTGGAATATATTGATCAGAATTACGCGGATGAAAATATTTCTCTTAAAGAGGTCGCAGGATACGTCAATGTCAGCGCGAATTATTTCAGTGCAGTTTTCAGCCAGGAAATGCGGCAGACCTTTGTTGAGTATCTGACACAGAAACGGATGGAGCGGGCCAAAGAGCTGCTGCGCACATCGGATCTTCGTTCTGCGGAGGTGGCTGCCGAGGTGGGGTACCGCGATCCGCATTATTTCAGTTTTGTGTTCCGCAAGACGCAGGGGTGTGCGCCGCGCGATTACCGGGCGATGTCTGGAAGCAGCGTGAAGAGACGTTAGCGGTCGGATAAAAAGACTTTAGACGCAAGAGAGTACACAATTTGTCAGAAATACTGTGCCGCAATGTGTTTTGTGTGGAGGAGTGGATGTTGCAGGTCACATCTGTGGCGGCAGAGACAACGTAGATTTGGTCGTGGTGTGACCTGTAACGTTTTGTGAGGAACGAAGGAAGGTATGGGGAAAAAAGAGAAGGCTTCGAAGCCAGTGACTTTAGGCCGACAGATGCGGACACTTCTGTTTGCTTTTTTTTCTCCTGTACTGATTCTGTTTTGCGCCCTTTTTACGGCAATGATTTCTTATGTAAGTCAATACACTTCTATTTCACACAATGTCACGACAGCATCGGAGTTTAACCAGGATTTTAAAGAGACCATCGATCTGAGAATGTATTATTATGTGGTTGGAAGCCACTATTCCGATGGCCTTCCGATTGAGGAGGTGGAGGCTGCGCAGGAGCTGGCAAGCGGGCTTTTGGAGACGACGACTCAGTATGAAAGCTGGAAGGCGATCAATGGTGTTCTGCAGCTCTGTGAAAACCTGGAGGAAAAAATATATCTGATCGAGGCGACCGACAATTATGATGATCGACAGATGCAGCTGGAAAATAATATTTATGTACTAACTGAACTGATTCAGGAGTATATGTATGATTATCTGTATCATGAAGCTTCTCTTTTGGATGCGCTGCAGACCGAGATGATGCGGAATCTGTGGCTGGAGCTTGGCCTGATTGCGGTGGTAGCGCTGGCGCTGATGTTTTTGTCACTTCGGCGTTTTTTACATTTTGCAAATTCGATCACAAAACCCATCAGTGATCTGTGCGCGCGCGTCAAATCCATCGGCAGCGGCGATCTGACCGTACAGGAGCCGATTCAGGCGCAGGAGTATGAGATCCAGACCTTAAGCGACGGCTTTGAGGACATGGTTGGCCGTCTGAACCAGCTGATGGAACAGAACCGGATGGAGCAGACGCGGCTTCGAAGCGCGGAACTGGCGCTTTTGCAGGCGCAGATTAACCCTCATTTCTTATATAATACCCTTGATGCGATTGTATGGCTGATTGAGATGGAGAAAAACGAGCAGGCGGTGGAGATGGTGACCAGTCTTTCTTCCTTTTTCCGCTCTTCCCTGAGCAATGGACAGGATATCATCAGTCTCCGGGAAGAAGAACAACACGTTCGCAGCTATCTGGAGATCCAGCAGGTGCGCTATAAAGATATCCTCGCCTATGAGGTAGCGATTGAGCCGGAGCTTGGGGATTACCGTATCCCAAAGCTGACCTTGCAGCCTCTGGTGGAAAATGCTCTTTACCATGGAATTAAGCTCAAACGCGGGCTGGGGCATATCCGGGTGAGCGTGTATCTGGAGAAGGTGGATGATACGGACGTCTCTGCTGCCATGATTGTCCTGAAGGTGGAAGACGATGGCGCGGGTATGGATGCGGAACGCCTGGAGCAGGTGCGCGCTGCGCTGAAACACGAGCAGAGCATTGGTTTTGGAATTGCGACTGTGCATGAGCGGATTCAACTGATGTTCGGAGCGGAATATGGTCTGTCGATCGAAAGCCGGCAGGGGGTGGGAACCTGTGTGACGGTGCGTATTCCGCCGAAGACAGAATAGAAAAAGAATTCCTGATTTGTGGTTGACACTCCAAAATATAGGATATATACTATATTTTGGAGCAAGTAAAACAGTGTGCTACAAATGAGGAGGTGAAATAATGCCTGTGATTTCGAGGTTTCAGGGGGTTGTTATTAAAATGTACTTGCGGCAAAAAGAACATAATCCACCACATATCCACGCGATTTCCGAAGACTGTGTCGGAATGTTTTCCCTTCCGGATGGGATTATGTTCGAAGGCGATCTTGACAGCAAAAAACAGAAAATGGTGAAGAAATTTATTAATACATATGGTTCGGAACTGCTTCGTATGTGGGAAACACAGCAATTCCAGTATCTGTCTCCGATTGAGTGATAAAGAGTTTTATGGCAGGAAGGACGGTGAGTAATATGGCACATAAGATAAAAACGATCAAAGCAAGGGAAAATATGATGATCGAAGCGACTTTCTTTGATGGAACAATAAAAGAATATAATATTGCGAATTTGTTTTCTACATATCCACAGTTGAAAAAACTGGAAAATAATGCTCTGTTTTATGCTGTACAGACTGATATCGGAGGGTATGGTATATCATGGAATGATGATTTGGACTTAGACGCTGAAACAATATGGGAGGAGGGCACCCAGATCGGAAAAGATTGTACAGATCCGATATTAGAAGTGGCTTTTGAACTGACTGTAGAGCGGGAAAAAGCAGGGCTTACGCAAAAACAATTGGCGGAACGAGCCGGTATGTATCAGGCAGAGATTAGTAAAATTGAGAGAGGATTGAGTAATCCGTCCATTTTAACTTTGCAGCGGCTGGCAGAATGCATGGGTTTGACTTTGCAAATTCGGTTTCAGAAAGCAGAAATGGGCTGACAACCGGGTAAGAATAGAGGAGAATGCCGGATGAGGAGAAAGAAAACCAGGACAACAAGGGAAAAAATATTTGTGGTAATTGCGTTTGCCCTGCTTGCAATGACGATGGCGTCAATGCTTTCCGGCTGTGGAAATCAGACGGCAGTGGATACTCAGACAGAAGCTTCGGACGGGCTTATCTCGGTCGCTTTTTCTGAGGTGGGTGCGGAGTCCGACTGGCGGGTGGCAAATTCAGAGTCTATGCGTACCACTTTTACGGAAGAGAACGGCTACGAGTTTTATTTTGAAGATGCAAAGGGAAAACAGGAAAATCAGATTACGACCCTGCGCAATTATATTCTGCAGGGGGTTGACTACATCGTGCTGGCTCCGGTTGTGGAGACTGGCTGGGACGAAGTGCTCCAGGAAGCAAAGGACGCCGGGATTCCGGTCATTGTCGTAGACCGGATGGTGGACGTGGAGGAGGAAGACCTGTACGCGGCCTGGGTAGGCTCTGATTTTAAGGAAGAGGGAGAGATCGCCGTAGAGTGGCTGGAGAAATATTTAGAGGAGCAGGGGCGTGCCGATGAGGAGATTCAGATTCTCCATGTGATGGGGACGTTGGGCGCTTCTTCCCAGCTTGGCAGGACAGAGGGCCTGGAGGAGGGCGTGGCAGCGCACGATAACTGGGAGATCGTCGCACAGCTTCAGGGGGAATACACTCAGGCAAAGACGTATGAGGTGGTCTCAGAGTATCTTGCCGGGTCAACAGATATTGATGTGATCTATTGTGAAAACGATAATTCCGCGCTGGGGGCGATCCAGGCTCTGGACGAAGCCGGGATTTCTTATGGAACGGACGGCGATGTGATCCTGATTTCCTTTGACGCGACGACCGTCGGACTGACCGCCTGTCTGGAAGGAAAGATCAATCTGGACGTGGAATGCAATCCGCTGCACGGCCCCCGTGTCGAGCAGATCATCCTGCAGATTGAGGCTGGAGAGACGCCGCAGAAGCTGACCTATGTGGATGAGACATATTTTACACCGGATACGCTCACGGCAGAATTGATTGAGGAGAGAGGGTATTAAGGAATTTTACGTTTGGGGAATTCACAGCTGTGCGGAGCATTCCGGCAAAAGTGCAGCTCCTGTGCTTTCCCCGTTTTGAAGTACCATCGGCAGCCGGACGGATGAAACGTATTTGCCCTCTATTCTGGACAGCAGAAGCCGGGCGGGGTTTTTCCATGTGCCTCGAGTGGGGCAGACGGCACAGGTGATTCGGCTGGTCTAGGATTTGTCCTGATTCCCATCCTGAAACGCGGCGATGGAGATATCCTGTGGTACCGACAGGTTCAGCTTTTTCAGTTCATGTGTCAGCCATACGGCGATGCTTTCCTCCTGGCAGATGACTGCGGTACAGCTGGCCAGCTGAATTCGGATAAAGGTGAGCAGGAGTCTGGCATCCGGCATTTGCGTTGCCAGAGGGTCATACCATAGAAAGTTTCGGTCATCAAAGGGAATTCCCTTCTCACAGAGTGCGTGCAGGACGCCAGCGTACTGTTTGCGGCCGCTCAGATTGTCGAGACGAAAAATCCCGGCAATTTTTTTATGCCCAAGCGAGAGCAGATGGCGTGTAAGCAGCTCGCCCCCGCCAAAGCTGTCGGGAGTACTCTGAAGCACAAGAGTTTCCGGGTTTGAAAGGATTTCTTCTGTTTTCGTACGGAAGCTGTGCTCCGAGAGGGGCGGAACGCTTTTCAGATCCGGATAGGCGTCACCGAGAAATACGATGGAACATCCTTTTATCAGCAAATCCCTGTAAAGCGGCAGATTTGGATTGGGAAAAGCGGTGCGCACAC
>Ga0192275_1054_pt1 | contig 20329 bp, 20 predicted proteins | sample Koala_Koa24_H3_FD_131265 | JGI IMG/M metagenome (GOLD analysis project Ga0192275, IMG submission 131265) | Enriched cells from koala feces incubated with labeled cellulose particles, San Francisco Zoo, California, United States - Koala_Koa2-4_H3 ...
CCCTGTAAGCCGGGAAACGGGCATTTTGCGGGTCCATACACTTCATCTCCGAGCACTGGATGCCCAATGCTTTTCATGTGCACGCGAATCTGATGCGTGCGTCCGGTCTCCAGCTGGCATTCCAGATAGGTAAACTGCGAAAAAGTCTCCAGTACATGGTAATGTGTGACAGCGTCCTTTCCGCCAGGGACATTGACTGCCATTTCTTTTCTCCTTTGAGGATGACGGCCGATGGCGGCGTGTACAGTTCCATCCTCTGTAAGCCGGCCGTGCACAATCGCACGGTACTTCCGTGTAATGGAATGTTCCTTCAGCTGTGCTGCCACAGCCTGATGTGCCTTATCATTTTTGCATACAATCAGAGAGCCGGTTGTATCGCGGTCAATTCGATGGACAATTCCTGGCCGGAGCACACCATTGATGCCGGAAAGACTGTCCTTACAGTGATACAGCAGGGCATTCACCAGCGTGCCGCTGCTATGGCCTGCAGCGGGATGAACCACCATTCCCTTGGGCTTGTTTACGATGATCAGGTCGTCGTCCTCGTACAGGATGTCAAGAGGAATGTTTTCCGGTTTCACATCCAAATCCCGGATCGGAGGAAATTGGATGCAAATCTGATCGCCTTCTGTTATCTTTTGTCCGGATTTCGCCTGCTTTCCGTTAACGCTCACGGAAGCATTTTTGATCAGCCCCTGCAGATAGGAACGCGTATAAGCCTCATAGCGGGACGAAAGCAGTAAATCCAACCGTTGTCCGCTTTCTGCTTCCAAAACCCGGAATTCGTCTGTAAACGCGCCAGAAGGCTGAAAATCGCTCTCATCTTCTATTATTTCGGATACATTTTTACAATCCTCTTGCATTGATTACCCCCACTGTTCTCTCTCTGCCCCACCGTTTCCTGTAACTATGAAGATACGGAACAGTTACAAAATATGTTTCTTTACTTTCGAAGCTTTAAAAATAAAAATTCCTCCGAGCGATAAAGTGTAAATAGTAAGATCACTGCCAGTCCGGCTCCAATGCACACATAGCAGTCAGCAATGTTAAATACTGGAAAATCAATCAGTGAAAAATACAGGAAGTCAATTACATATCCGCGGACAAGCCGGTCAAGCATGTTGCCAAGGGCTCCGGCGGTGATGAGAGAACAGACGAAACGCAACGGATGGTACCCTTTTTCAAAAGGAAGGCGCGCGTAGACATAGACAGCAAATACTGAGATCAGCAGTGCAATGAGGATAAAAATCAACTGGCGATTGTCCAGAATACCAAAGGCAGCGCCGCGGTTTTCGAGATAGTAAAACTCAAATACCCCCGGAATCAATGTCATTCCGGAGGTGTCGGCGAGAAAACATTTCGCCAGATATTTGGTAATCTGATCAGCAGCAAGCAAAACGAACGTCAGAATAGCGCCTGCCGCATATATTTTATTCCTGATTTTCATAACCGATTTCTAAATCCTTTTTCCGACACAAAAATCCGGTGCCGAATCCGTTCCTGGAGCCGTAAAAAAGAATCGCTATAAACCCTTGATGCTACGCCTCTGCCTCATATTCATACCGGATAAAATTCAGTGCTTCCGCCATTTCATCGTCACTCACATCCGGAACGACAACCGCATGACCGATTTTATCCAGCAGAACAAAGCGGATCTTTCCGGAATCCATCTTTTTGTCCTTCTTTGATGCGGCAACAATTTGCTCAGCGGTCGGTCCCTCGAAGGAAATTGGAAGATCGAAGCCCACGTTCATGTCGCGAATTTCATAAAATTCTTCCTCATCGATCATTCCGCGCTGCCAGGAAATATATGCGGCGGCTACGGTCCCGAGTGCGACACACTGCCCATGCAAAAGTTCAAAATTCTTCAGCTTTTCAATCGCATGCCCGAGCGTATGCCCAAAATTAAGCAGCGCACGCTCACCGGTTGTCTCCTTCGGATCCTTTTCTACCACAGACTGCTTTATTTCACAGCTCCTGGCTACCATGATCAGCAGAACCGAAAACTTGCGCTCCTCAATATCGCTCATATGGTCAATGACCCATTCATAATAATCCGCATCGAGAATCAGGCCATGCTTTAGCAGTTCTCCCATTCCGCTGGCGAACTGATCATCCGGAAGCGTGTGGAGCGTTTTGATGTTGATATAGACAAGAGCCGGCTGATGAAATGCGCCGACCATATTTTTATAACAATCAAAATCAACGCCGGTCTTTCCTCCAATGCTGCTGTCTATCTGGGACAGCAGTGTGGTAGGCACCTGAATGAAACGAATCCCGCGCAGATAGGTCGCTGCAGCGAACCCGGTCAAATCCCCGACTACGCCTCCGCCCAGAGCCAGTAGATAGTCATGGCGGTCAAATCCGGCCTGAATCAGTACCTCGTATAATTCGCGAACATGATCCAGGGTCTTATTTGCTTCGCCTGCCGGCAATTCAAAGGAAAGAACGGTATCGGTGCACTCTTTGACCGCCTGCATGACCTCCTGTAAGTAAAGCGGCGCCACATTGGAATCCGTTACCACACAAATGCGGTGCCCTTCGCAGCCAATCGCCCGAAGGTAAGCGCCAAGTTTCCGAAAAGAATCCTGCAGACAAATCTGATAGGGCATGTTCCCCTCTGTCCGAACTGTGATTTCCATTCCTGTTCTGTATTGTCCTGTTTTCATCATTCATTGCTGCCAGTCATTCCGATTATCCGCATGTCCATCTTACACGATAATTCTCAGCAATGCATTTTCCGGCAGCGTCTCCTTCCTGTGTGTTTTGTATGTCTGGAATCAAAAAAGTCCCGTCTGTAAAAATTCAGGCAAGTATAAAGTCGAGATAATCTGGAAACGAGGTACTAGGATATATATTTCTGTACCTCCGCATAAATGCGCCCTTTTCTTGTCTGTCCACTGGTACCAGTATAGCGGATACGACCCATTCCACGGACGGAAACAATGTCTCCTTCTTTCAGGGAATACGCATTCGTCGTAATGAGCTTTCCATTCACAAATACGCAGCCGCCTTCAATCAATGACAGCAAACTGCTGCGTGACGCGCCAAAGCCAAGAGCCATGATCGAATCCAGCCGCACAGAAGCAATGCTGCCGCGAATCACCTGCGTAGCTGGCGTGTAGCTGAAATGCTCCATGCTGCAGAGCTCACAGGAAACCTGTGTGTGGCGAATCTGCGTCAGTTCACGGCAGATCAGCTCTGACAGGGAAGAGACGCAAAAAAGATATGCTTCTTTTTCAGAAACAGCGATATCTCCTGTCTTCGCGCGCTCAATGCCCAGATTCATCAGCGCTCCCAGGACATCTCTGTGACTTAAGTCCTCTGCAAACTTCACCGCACGAGGGCGAATATGGACACAATGTATCGGATAAACGATGCCGGATGGGGATGCCACACAGGCTTCGTCGTTTTCAAAGCTGTTCCACAGAGACTGTTCCGGCAGAAAGGCTGTTATACAGCGTTCTGCTCCCTCATAACCGCCAAAAGTTTCCCCACGAATCCAGGAAAACTTTTGTATGGTCTTTTGCAAAATATTCTGTTCATTCAGATTCAAAAAGTCTGTAAAAGTAATGCATCCGCGTCGTTCGGCCACAGAGGCAAGTTCCTGAATCCGCTTTGTCAATAATTCTTCTTTTTCCATATAATATCAGGTATCAGAATTTCCCCAGTGCTGCCGTATGTTATCAAAGGCATCAGGCACAACTGTTTGCAGTTCGTGCGGTTAAAAAGAAGTTCCAAAGGATGGCAAATCATAGGCGCCCCCAACCATCTCCTGGAAATCGCCGGAAATATCCACATTCGGCGGTGTGATGATAAAAATGTAATTGCTCACCTTCTGAAGCTTGCCGTGGATTGCGTAACAGGAACCGCAGGCAAAATCAATGATGCGCTGAGCCAGCTCGAAATCAATGCCTTCCATATTTAAAATAACTGTACATTCATCCAGCAAGGTATCGGTCACTTCCCGGGAATCCTCTATGCTCTTCGGCTTAATGACACAAACCTCCATCCCGCCGGAGCGCTTCGTGTTCGGCGTACGCATTGGTGAAATCTTGCTGTTCGTGCGTGTGGTGGTTCGTGCCCGTGTCTGCTTCTGCGGCTGAACACGCGGCTCTTCGGCAGCGGGCTCTTCTTCTTTCACAGTTGTGCGGCGGCGTTCAAAATCGTCATCCTCATTTCTGCGAAGAATCCGTTTTTTGGGACGTTCTTCTTCCGGCTCATCGAAACTCTCTTCGTACTCATCGTCGAGATAATCGTCCTCCAGAACATCATCATTCATTTTGATTGCATCCAGAAACTTGTCAATAACACTCATATTTTAATCTCCCACTCCTGTTTGGCAATGTATACTTCCGTTCTTTCGTACTGACGCTTATCGCGCATAAGATCGCTCACCAAAAATGCCGGTACCCACACGTATCATGGTAGCACCCTCTTCAATGGCCACCTCATAATCACCTGTCATACCCATGCTCAAATGGCACATATTCACATTATCAATGTTTTTGGCTCCAATGTCAACATTTAATTTCTTCATCTCGCGAAAATATATTCGATTTTCCTCCGGATTCTCCGTGTATGGAGCAATTGTCATCAGGCCTTCTATGTGAATGCCGGGAAGCTGCGCCGCCTGCCGGATCAGAGCTTCCGTATCTTCCGGCGCAACGCCGGATTTCGAAGCTTCTCCAGCCATGTTGACTTCTATGAGAACCGGCATGATAAGGCTGCTTTTCACAGCCGCTTTGCTGATCGCCTCAGCCAGATGAAACGAATCAACCGAATGAATCATGCACGCGCGATCGATGACATATTTGATCTTGTTCGTCTGAAGATGGCCAATCATATGCCATCGGATGTCTTCAGGAAGCTGCGGAAACTTATCGCGTATTTCCTGCGGATGATTTTCTCCGAAATCACGCACACCTTCCTGATATATTTCGTCGATCATCTCGACGGGCTTTGTCTTACTGACCGCGATCAGCAGCACATCATCCCGGCTTCTGCCGGCACGTGCACAGGCACGCGCGACACGATCTTCAACATCCTTTAAGTTTTCTCTTAGCATTTTTCACACTCCTCTGTATTTCATCGTAACAGATAACTGTTCAGCATCGTTACAGCTTAATATACAATCTGATCGTCCGTTACCTGAGAGGCATCCAGGGCGATATAATCATAAGCGGCCAGCCCATAGGTATTATTGCTCTCTACAATACAGTATTCCTCATTCTGATCGATAATTGTAATCTCGCGGAAAACGGCATACCCTTTGTTGATATTGTAGACGCCGTAAAGCGTTTCCACATCGCTTTCAGAAAGCTTTTTCCTGGTCGACGAATCCGTAGTCAGCAGATAATCTCCTTCGGACAGCAGCTCCTGATCAACCAGATAGTATCCATCCGAGTAGCTGTATACAGTCGCTGTCACATAATTTACATTTGAAGAACCATCTTCGGCAAAGGTCTCAACCTTCAACGTAATCTCATCATCCGTGCTGCTGTTTACAATCGCATATTCCTCTGGAATCTTATAAAACGAACGGGAAGAAATCGAAGAAATCGGCACCTTCAGTCCAGATTTTTTATTCATAACCAGCTCGATCTCCAGATAGCGATCGGTCACATAACGCACAAGAGAATTATTCAGGGTAATCTTGCCAAAAGATTCATCTCCATTTGTGACAATAGAAAATGAAGATGAAAATGTGACGTTATCTTTCAAAAAACGGAACTTGATAGTACTGGAATCTGCAAGTTCTGTAGCAAGACTGTCATCTAAGGGGAAATAGAGCGCCCATTCTTCGCTTGTCACAAGCTTAAACAGGGAATCTCCAGCTTTCACTGTGCTCTGACTGCGCAGATTCGTCACGGAGTAGTTGCTCTGTGAAAACATCGATGCGGTCAGGTCAGATTCCTGTGTATCCTCAAACCCATCAATTTTGTAAAGAACAAAGCCGGAAACCGGCGCGTAACAGGCATTCCGCGATGTGAGGATTTCACCGGAATCCTCCTGCAGCACTTCGGAAATCAACCCCTCTACACTGGATTTCAGATCATAGGTTTTCTGAAAATTGTCAGCGGCAAAATTGATTGTAAAGCTGGATAGAAGATCCCGCAAACGATCCTCATCGTCCGAAGACAGAGAAAAATCACTGACAGACTGGATAACGGTACTGCCAGACTCGTCAATCGCACAGACGGTACTGCCAGCGGATGTCTTTGCACCTTCTCGCTCGAAGTATCGCACACTGCCGGACTGAGTGGATGTTATGATTGTCTCTTCTCGAAGAGCAAGCGCTTCATATCGGTAATTTCCAGTCAGTGATCCTTTTACAACTTCATAGGAAGTGATATGCGTCTGCGTCAGATACATCACCATCATGATGATCATATATATAAATACAAGGCTAAACAGCAGTGTTCCAATATTAAGAAAAGAGTACCGCCGGTATTTTGTTATTTTTTTTCTGTTCCCACGTAAATTCAAGCAGGCCTCCTGTAAAATCAGCAAAACATGTAATACGGTCAAATCGCGCAGCCAGGATATCCTCTGCACATGAAATGTATTTTATCATGTTCCGGATATGGATACAAGCAATTTTGAATAAAAAATAAAAGGAACGGTTATGCTATGACAAACGAATCTGTCATATTCGTTTATCATAGGATAAAAGCGAAAGGAGATACTTGTTATGAGTAAGGGTTTGGATTATACAGCGCTCACATTGGTCATCATCGGCGCAGTGAACTGGGGACTGATCGGTTTTTTTCAGCTGGATCTGGTAAATCTGATTTTCGGCAATCTGACCTGGATTTCCAGAATTATATATGCCCTTGTAGGACTGGCCGGATTGTATCTGCTGAGCCTCTATGGCCGTGTGTTATCGATGGGCGATCGGGAATAAAGAACGTTCTGCGTGAATGAGATCGAACAGGGAGGAAAAATATCCTCCCTGCCTTGTTGAGATTATGTAATTATAATTCAGCTATAATGTTCTCTTTAAATTTCGGATCGATATCTCCGGACTGCAGGGAAATACTGATAATAAAGGAAACATCAAACTTCTCACCAATCCCGCAGAGTTCATCAAGAACCACGTTTGCAGCGGCAGCATCCTCTGTTTTAGCAATGGTAAGGAAACTATCCAGATACATCTGCTCCAGATCATGATCCTGTGACAGGATACCGTAAATAAAACCAATAAATTCTTCGCTGGATTTTAAATCAAAACCTGAAATGTCTATGAGCCTTACTTTGTTATTTAGCTCGTACATGTGTTTTGCGCTTTTGTCAAGATACACAATGCTTCCGTGTGCTGTTTTAATCTCCGTATTCGCCTTGTCCAGTAATATCTTTGTTTTGCCTTTCCCCTTGTTGCCTAAAATTAACTGTATCATGGGCTTCTCCTCCTTTAGTAGCGGATATTTATAGTAACGACCTCGGTCGTTATTTCATAGATGCATTATAGACTATTCCGGCCAAAATTACAACACCTTTTTAACACACCAGTTCAGAACAGTATCAAGATGAAAAATCAGCCTGTATCACTCAATCAATGACAGCAGCGAATTCATCTCAGAGTAAAGTGAATCCTTGGAATCTGCGTGAAGAATCACTGCAATGTAGGGATTGCCATACAGATCCTTTGCCATAAGAGACAGACAGTATCCTGCATCATTGGTAGTTCCGGTCTTTCCGCCATAGATGATTATTCCGTCCGGTGCGGTAGCAGAACCGGTAAAATACTGGTTTGTCGAATCCCAGGTTACCGCAACTGCATTACCGTCCGCATCTGTGTATTCGGCATAGTAATTCTCACGGTTGATGATATCGAGAAACGTATCATATTGCATGGCTGCGTTAAAAATCAGATAGATATCATAAACACTGGTATAGTGCTCAGAATCGGTCAGGCCATGCGGATTGGTAAAGTGTGTGCTGGTCGCGCCCAGAGCCTCTGCCTCTTCATTCATAAGCTCAACAAACGCATCTACGCTTCCGGCCACATGCTCTGCGATCATCATGGCTGCGTCATTTCCGGAAGCAATCATCATGCCATAAAGCAGCTGTTTCAGGGACAGGACATCTCCCGCTTTTATGTCGCAGACGGATGAGCCTTCTTCAATATTTAAAATCGTGGAGGTAACCGTCACCTGATCGTCGAGATTGCCATATTTCAGTGTCACAAGAGCTGTCATAAGCTTTGTGATACTTGCAGGCGAACGCTCCATAAAAATATCTTTGGCGTAAAGTACTTCCTCTCCGTTGATATCAAACAACGCGGCCGAATAGGATTCAAGGGAAAGTGCAGAAGAATTTACATCGCCGGTAGCCACACAAAGTTCTGAAGCAAATCCCTCCTCCACATCCGGATCATCCAGAATGGTTCCGACTCCGAATACGGAATCTGTGTTTTCGTAAGCATAGGACAGCGCAGAATCATGGGAACGAAATACCAGGTAATAAACCAGGAATCCCATGCAGATTGTCAGAAGAAGCAGGCCGGCAAGAACGAGCGCCAGTCTTTGGTTTCTCTTTTTCTCCTGTTTTTCCTGCTCGAGCAGTCTTGCCCATTCCCGTTCTGTGTATCCGAGACGGATACGTGTTTCTTCATCTGTACATTTCACGCCACTCAAGGTCTCCTTTTTCGAGTGATTTCAGCAGCATTTCAGCTGATGCGATATTGGTCGCCAGCGGAACATTGTGGACATCACAGAGCCGGATAACCTTATTGATATCTGGTTCGTTCGGCCTGGCTCCAAGCGGATCACGGAAAAAAATCATCAGGTCAATCTGTCCCTGCTCAATCATGGCTCCCAGCTGTTCTTCTCCGCCAACATGTCCGGCAAGAAGCTTATGGACATTCAGCCCGGTTGCTTCTTCAATCAACCGTCCAGTCGTACCGGTCGCGTAGAGCTGGTTTTTTACAAGAATACTGCGATAGGCGATACACAGATTCTGCATGAGTTTTTTCTTTGCGTCATGCGCGATAAATGCTACATTCATATTGAGAGTACCCCCTTTTTATTATTGTAAACGACTTCCGTCGTTACCTTTCAGAAATTAATAATTCTTCTGGTGCAGGCTAACGTTAAGTACAAATCCGATTCCGATACAAAAGCTGACCAGAGAAGTCAGGCCATAGCTGACAAACGGAAGCGTCAGCCCGGTATTGGGCAAAAGTCCGGTCGCCACAGCGATATTGATAAAGCTCTGGAATGTCACCAGAATTCCGACTCCGCATGCGATCAGTGTCCCAGACAAATTCTTTGCTTTCCTGGCAATCATAAAACATTCAAAGGCAATTAAAAATTCCAGAAGCACAATGATACAGCACCCGATAAATCCGAGCTCCTCTCCCGCTACCGCGAAAATAAAGTCGGTCTGATCCTGAGAAATAAATCCGCCGTTTTTGACGGATTCCACATTGTCGTTGTCCAGCCCCTTGCCGTAAAGCTGCCCGGAAGCAATCGCTTTGATGGAGTTCTGCTGCTGCATGGAATCGGACGGGTATTCATCCGGGTAAAGCCATGCGTAAATACGGGTCAGCTGATAATCCTGTATCAGGGTCTGATCTGGCTGTGTGACCAGACTGACCAGGATGACGCCAACCGGGACGCAGACCACCAGAATTCCAACAATGACCCGGTAGCTTAAACCGGCGGCAAAAATCATTCCGCAAAACAAAAGCGCCACTACAATGGTAGTAGATAGATCTGGCTCTTCTACAATCAGAAAAAGAGGAATCGCAATCAGAACGACCGATGTAATAATCGTCCGAAAAGTATTCATTTTTTCCTCCCGGTCTTCGAAAAAACGGGCGAAAAACAGGATCAGCATAATTTTCGCAATATCAGAAGGCTGAAAACGGAATCCGCCGATCGTCAGCCAGCGCGTCGCGCCGCCGCCGGAGGACCCCAGGCTGCTGACGATTACCAGCAGCAGCAAAAGATTCGCGCCCAGATAGATGAACCAGTTAAAATTCAAAAGCCAGGTATAATCAATGAGCGAAATCACCACCATGAGAACGATTCCCAGGACAAAACCCAGAATTTGCTTTGTCATGTAATCGGAATCCGCACTGCCTACTACCAGGATGCCCAGCACGGACAGAATCGAAACCCACAGAATCAGGCGAAAATTATAGTTACTTAATTTGTATTGTCTTAACATCCGAAATTCCCCGTTTCCATCGGCAGAGAAAACTCATGCGTATCTCCAGGTTTTCTTCCTCAGTATTGATATATTTTGACAGAACTTCCTCCACGTCCCGACGCATCTGTGCAAGCAGATCCGGATTACAATCCAGGCGGTCCGCACATATGGTAAGCTCCGTTCGTGTCTTAGCAATTTCTCTCGACGTAAGAAACGATTTTGTCCGATATCGATTCATTGACGCCTCCAAATAACTACTTTCTCACAAGCAGGTCTGCAATGCGGTGAAACAGAGAGGTATGCTCCTGTAAATGCAGCAGAGGAACTGTTTCACCCATAATCCTTCTGGCGATATTCAGATAAGCTTCCCCGGCCTGAGAGTCGTTGCCGAGTACAGGCTCTCCATGATTCGCGGCAATCACAACACTCTCTTCATCCGGCACTGCGCCAATCAGATTAACCGAAAGAATATCCAGGACATCCTCTACCGACATCATCTCACCGCGCCTTACCATATCCATTCGTATACGGTTAATGACCAGATCAATTTTCCGCAATCCGGAAGATTCCAGAAGACCGATGATCCGATCTGCGTCCCGGATGGCGGATACTTCCGGTGTGGTGACCACAATCGCGCGGTCCGCCGGAGCAACGGCATTGCGGAATCCCTGTTCGATTCCTGCCGGACAATCCATGATAATATAGTCAAACGTTTGTTTGAGCGTATCCGCAAGCTTGACCATTTGTTCTGGTGTTACTGCACTTTTATCGCGTGTCTGCGCGGATGGCAGCAGATAGAGTCCGGAATAATGCCGATCGCGAATCAATGCCTGTTTCACACGGCAGTTTCCTTCGATCACATCGACCAGATTGTAGATGATCCGGTTTTCTAATCCCATCACGACGTCCAGGTTCCGCAGTCCAATATCCGTATCTACCAGAACAACCTTTTTATTCAGACGCGCCAGTCCGGCTCCAATGTTTGCTGTAGAGGTCGTTTTGCCAACCCCGCCTTTCCCTGATGTAACCACAATCACTTCACTCATAATTGCTCCTCCAATCACAGATTACGCTGATTCCTTGCACTGTCGGCACAACACCTGAAACAGTCTCGTTCAGGCCAGATACTCACACAGCGTCTCATTTGTAATGGACTTAACCTGAAGGTGATCGTCTTTTACATATACCATTTTGGGATCTACCGGATAATCTCCGGTGTCTTTCTTTTTCACAATCGCACTGCGCGCCGCGAAGCCGGCAATTTTAACCAGCGCGGGCTTCATGGTAAGTGCAGCCGCGAAGCATTTGGCATCTCCGCCTGCCCCGGCATAAATCGTTCCCATACAGCAGCCCAGAATGACAATGTTCCCCTTAGAAGTCACCTGTGCGCCTGGATTGACGTCCCCCAAAACAACAATGCTGGTTTCACTGTCCAGAGTCTGTCCGGAGCGGAGGGTGCCGCGGTAAAAGAACCCATCTCCTTCTTCTTTTTTCTTCTGGGCGTTCATCACAGCCTTTTTGTAATACTCAGCCGATTCTTTCTCTTCATCCACGATGCAGAGAACCTGTATTTTTGAATTTTCTACAATCGCATCTACCAGTCTGTTCTCTTCTTCCCGGGTCAGCTGCCTTCCACGGAAAGTCAGAGCCAGGCGGGCGTTTTTAAAAAATTCCGCGGATACCCGGAATTTCTCCCCTACGGCGTCAATCAGCTCATCAAAGGGCAGCTCCGGGGAAAGGCTGATAATCAGCCCGTGGGGATTGCTTTTTAAAATCACTGCACTGTGTTGCTGTTCCATACCACTCTCTCCCTTTGTCTTACCCTCTGCACTTCTGTTTTTCGTGCGGCCGGTTTTGTCAGTTTCTGATCAGGCAATACGCCGCTGGAATCCAGATGATCAGTCATTGACTTCAATACCGGTATCTACATCATAAGCTTTTCCGGTAATCAATGTATCTTCGTCTTCAATTCCATAATAATACGAAATGACATTTCTGGCAAGCGCGGCAGCGTTGGCAGATGTATATCCATTGGCAATGCGGACGACGATGCCGATCTCCGGGTTATCATATGGCGCGTATCCGATAAAGGTCGCGTGGTTCGGAATGCTTGTGGTGATCTGGGTGGTACCGGTTTTTCCGGCGACAGCGACACCCGTAAAACCAGAGAACGAACTGCTGTTTTGTACCATGCCGCGCATACTGGAATGAATCGCATCCCACAGCTCATCACTCAATTCTACCGTGCTTCCAACCTCCGGTTCATTTTCTTCCAGAACTGCTCCAGAGGAATCGGAGGTATATTTTACGAGAGTCAGATAATAGCTCGTCCCCCCGTTCGCAATTGTACTGACATAGCGCGCCAGCTGCGTCGCGGTGTAGGTATGGTCGGACTGTCCCATCGCAGCCTGCGGTGAAGCAGATGTTGCAAAGTGAGGCGAAGGCTCTGAAACCTCTACGCCGGACTTTTCCGTCAATCCAAACATGGCGGCGTATTTTTTCAGCAATTCAATTCCGGCGTCGTCGCTGTAAGTGCCAGTCATCGCACTGAGCCGGTAGCCGACCGTGTTGAAATAATAGTTACAGGAATTTGTGATTGCTCCCGACAGGGTAAGCGAACCATGACCATTGGTATTCCAGCAATTGATCTCCGGAGAAACCAGGTCGAAGGTTCCTGTGCAGTAAATACCTTCGTTGATCGTAACCACACCCTCCGACACACCGGCTGCTGCAGATACAATCTTGAACGTCGACCCTGGGGCGATCGCCTCCTGCGTCGCGCGGCTGTAAAACGGCGACGAGCTGTTGTTCAGCAGAGAGTAATAATAGTCGTCATCCATATCATTGGCCAGGCGATTGTTGTCGTATCCCGGATAGCTGACACAGGCCAGAACTTCTCCAGAATTCACATCCGTGATCACAACAGTGCCGGAGCAGGGAGTCAGACCGAGCTGAGACGGCGTGATCTCCAGGTTGGAAATCTTGTCCATCAGGAACGTATATCCGCTTAAGGAGCCGCTCTCAAGGCGCTCATACTGGCTTTCATTCATGTCCAGGACGCCCTGGTCAAAGAGCAGCATACAAATCTGTTCCCCTGTGATGCGCTGATCTTTCAGCATGTAGCGGTAGACCTGTCTGCAGAAATCATCATCTTCATATAAATAATCCGCGATATAATCCGCGATCGCAGAGTACATCTCATCTGAATCCAGATATTCATCCTCCACATTCAGCTTGGAGACGTCGATCCAGTTCTGAGAAATTGCGTAGGTCAGATACTCTTTCAGACTGATGCTCGAATCCTCTGTCCAGGCGATATATGTAGCATCTGTCTTGTCAATCGCCTCTTCATTCAGTATCCCGGTGCCATCCATGAGCATATCATTGACGATATAAGAGACATAGACCTGATATTCTTCATCCAGATCCTTATAAATGGTCGGATTGTCAGAAAGCAGCTCCTGGCGGATAACTTCAAAAATCTCCGAAGCTTTCGTGAGGAACGCCTGGTAGACCGTCTGCTCATTTTCAGAAGCATCCGATGATTTCAAATGGCTGACACTCAGAATGTTGTTCTCAAACAGCGCGTAATATAAGTCATAATAGGCGATATAGACCTCATCCGCTGAAGTCAGGTTCTCTGTATTATACTCTTCGACCGGGATCACTTTGGAATACAGGATACCGGCAATCTCCTGCTCCAGCATCTGATATGCTGCTTCCTGAAGCTCGACATCAATCGTAAGGTAAAGATCATTGCCGGCCTGCGCATCGACTTCCTCAACCACCTCCTGTGTCTGTCCGACGTAGTTGACATAGAGTGTTTCATATCCCTTTGTGCCCTGGAGTGTCGTCTCATACACACTTTCCAGCCCGGATTTTCCGACGATGTCTGTTGCAGAATAATCGCTGTTAACTTCCTGTAATTCCTCCAGCTCTTCAGAGGAAACCTGTCCGGTATAGCCGATCAGGCCGGCCATGCACTCGGCATAGTCATAGACACGAATATATTCTTCCGAAATATCAATACCCGGATAATCGGAAATGTTTTCCAGAATGCGGGCTACGGTCTGGTCACTGATGCCTTCTGCAATCGTCACGGCCTGGTAGCGCTGATAGCTGTAAGCAGCGATATTCGCGCGCATCGCTACGATCTGCAGAATTTCCTGCTGTGTATAGGTCTCCGGAAGGTCATATTCTTCCCGCTCTTCGGCAGTGATAGAGTCATCCAGAAGTCCATAGCCAGTGATGGCATACTCTGAGCTGTAACCACCGCAGAGAATTTCCATCAGATCTGCCGCTTCAATATTCAGCTGATTCGCTTCCAGATCACCGATGTTTGATTCGCCAAATATATCCGCTTTAAAGCGGTTCAGCGTATACCCGCTGGAATTGTAATACCAGCTGCCGTCATCTGCGATTGAAATCTTAAAGTCCTCCACAACAGAATCCACGGAGTCCCCCTCCTCTTCAATCAATTTGATGATATGGTAGAGGGTACTGTTAATCGAAAGATTTTTCTCCTTGGTAGAGTCGTAGGTCAGATTATCTTCAAAAGTAACACAGTATGAGATTTCATTGTAAGCGATCGCAACACCGTTGCGGTCATAGATATTCCCGCGGGCCGCGTTGATTGTCTTTGTTTTCAGAATGGAAAGGGAAAAGTTTTCCTGATAGGACTCCCCCATCACAATCTGCAGGTAAAAAAGGCGTTGAATGACCGTTGCCGCCAGCAGAACTGCAATAATAACAAGAATAATCACACGCGAGTTCACAGACGATTTGGGAAACTTTTTTCTGAACTGTTGAAACAAAACGATTGATTCCTCCTTTTTGCTTTCAGCCGCCTGCCAGGTCAAGTTTACGGTTGATTCGGTAGAATATCTGATAACAGATAATCGTCAATATCAGAGTGTAAATAACTTCCGGCAGAATAATTCTGCCAAGGTAAAAGAAAAACTGAAGACGCCCCCGCATAAGAAAGCGGAATGCATACTGCACGATCCCATATGCCAGATCACAGACAGAAATCAGTAAAAGAGGGGTCTTGATATCATCATCATAAAAAATCCGGTAAAAGTATCCGCTGAAATAACCGACCCACAGATAAATGAGCGCGTTAAATCCGATGGTGGTTTCGAAAAAAAGATCCGTGAGCAATCCACAGAAGAAACCGATCAGCATTCCTTCTTTCCGTCCACGCATCAGGCCGAACGAAACGGTCAGTATAATCAGCAGGTTCGGCTTAATCTCAGCGATCGCAATCATTGGGCAGATAGAAGCCTGCACCAGAACACAGATTACAATCAGCAAGGCTATGACAAGTTTCCGCTTCATAATAATCTCCTTGCAAAGTAAAACGGCTTACACCGTTTGCAATAATTGTTTACTCCGTCCCGGAACCTGCTTCGGTTTCAGATTCTGACTCGGTTTCCGCCGATTCTGTCTGCGCTTCCTCCTCGGTAGACGCCTCGCTTTCAGAGGATGCAGACGGAGTGTAATCTTTGAGCTCCAAAATGACTAGAACCTCCTGCAGATGCCGGAAATCTACTACTGGTGTGACGTAACCGGATTTTGTCAGATTATTGGAATCATTATTCAGTTCACTGATATAACCGATCAGAATACCTGGCAAATACTTCTCGCTGATGTATGACGTCACAACCTTATCCCCAACATGGACAGCATTCTCCGTATCGGTCAGCTGAAACAGCTCCAGAGAACCTTCATCGATGAGTGTCAGATTGCCGGCAATGATACACTGATCAGATGTTGTAGATACCATTGCGCTGACGTTGCTCTCATCATCAATGATGGAGCGAACCGTCGCCCAGTTAGCTCCCACTTCGGTAACGATGCCCACCAGGCCTCCATCGGCAATGACGTTCATGTCCACTTCTATTCCGTCATTGGAGCCTTTGTCAATCGTAAAAATATCGAACCAGTTGCCGGATTCCTTTGCGATAATATTTGCGCCGACCTTCTCATAGGAGGAGTATTGCTCATCCAGATCATACAGATCCCGCAGCCGCTCCAGCTCTTCGTGCTCCTGTACCAGCAGACTGTTCTCTTCCGTCAGAGTCGCTACCTGCTCTTTCAAAGACGCATTTTCCTCGCGCAGAGTCTCGGCGTCTTCGAAATTGTCCGTTAGACCAGAAAGCCAGGTGCCGAAGCTGTTGATGCCTTTTTGTACCGGTGTGACCAGATAACCGGTGACCTGTTTAATCGGTGCGACAATGTCACTGTTTACAAAAGACAGTCCGATCAGCAGCACACAGAAAACAGACAGCCCAATCAGCAGATATTTATTTTTCAGGTTTTCATTTGCGTTCTTTTTCATTACTGTCGTTAAATCCTCTCATCGCATGGCGGCAAGATCGTTCAGGGTGTAGGTGATGGGTTTCATTTCTTTGTTATTCATAATCTCTATCAGTCCGCGAATCGTACTGTATTTCGGATCCTGAATATGGTGAAGCGGAATGCCGACTTCCTTACGGATGTATTCCGGCAGATTCAGAATCATGGAAACACCGCCGCTTAAGTAGATTCCCTCGCGGGCAATATCTTTCATCAGCTGAGGCGGTACCCGGTTGTAGATCGAATTGATACTTTCCACGATGGAATCAACCGTGTCAATGATCGCGACGCTGACTGCCAGAGACGGAATCACTTCTGCTTTTGGAAGGCCGGAAAGTGTGTGAATTCCAAACACTTTCTGCTCCAGCCGCGGACCGTTGATCATAAATGCCAGATTGTTTTTGAGAGACTCTGCTGTCTTCTGACCAATACCGAGATTGAATTTGCGCCGCACCATGGTCGCGATATCCGCGTCCATCTTTCGTCCGCCGGTCTTAATCGTCTGTCCGAGGATAATTTTACCGGATGAGATGACAGAAATTTCTGTCGTATCGGCACCGATATTCACAACCATATGACCACGGCTGGAAAGAACTGGCAAGGACGCGCTGACAGCGTCTGCGAGCCCTTTTTCCACCAGACGGATGCGCCCGGCTCCGATCTGTTCTTTCATCACCTGGAAAAAAGCGCGTTTTTCCACCTGTGTAATCTGGGTGGGAACCGCTATTAAAAGAGACGAAGCACCCCCAAACCGCTTGATCAGATAGTCAAGCAGAAGATCCATTTCCGAGAGATTCGCGATCACACCGTTGACCATTGGCCAGACGACCTGAATATTCTCCGGCTGCTTTTCATATATGCTGTAGGCGGCGTCCCCGTAAGCGAGGACACTGCCATTTTCGCGCAAAGCAATCACGTTCCTGTTGTACAGAAACTTTTTTCCATGTTTATCTCTGATCTTAATTGTATCTGTCCCCAGATCAATCCCACATGCCCGTTGAAACAACATGCCTTTCCCCTCATTAATTATCCTGCCAGATGCCCTGCTCCCTCATGCTGACGGCCTGGCAGTCTCCGATGATAATATGATCCAAAAGCTCAATTCCCAGCATAGCGCCGCATAAGCGGACACGTTCCGTCAGACGGATGTCCTCTTCGCTCGGATCCGGGATGCCGCTTGGATGATTGTGCAGCAGAATAATGCCCACAGCCTGATTTCTCACCGCCTCTATAAAAATCTCGCGCGGCGAAATCATAGAAGCCCGCACTGTTCCCAGCGACAGTCGCATATCCCGTATCAGACGGCCTTTGCTGTTCAGCATTACGAGAATCACGACCTCCTGCTCCAGATGGCGCAGGTCTTCCATATAATACTCTGCCACCGCTACCGGATCCTGAAAGGACACGCCTTCTGAAAAACGGCTGCGCGAAATACGTCTGGATAATTCTGCTATGCATTTTAACTGCGCCGCCTTGACACTTCCAAGACCGCGCACTTTCATAAGGTCAGCAATCGACATGTGGTAAATACCAAGCAGACCGCTTTTCTCCCCATTCAGCCTAAGAATTCTCCTTGATAAATCCAGTGCCGACTCTCCGCAAGAGCCTGTCCGTAATATGACGGACAGTAGTTCAGCATCTGACAGACACTCGGCTCCTTTTTCCAGACATTTCTCATACGGACGCTCATCAGGGGGCATACTCTTCATCGTATGTCCTGCTGACACAGTGCTTTTCAATTCTTTCTTTTTTGTATTTGTCATACTTTCGATATGAATCTTCCCCAATGATCCCGAAGCGCGGCGCCGACGAAAAACTTTCCGGACGGAGCAAAAGAAAAACTCAGCGACGCCACCGGGTGGAATCACTGAGTTATTCTATCACAAAAATCTGGCAAAGTACACCACCAGATTCAAATTTTATTGAAAGTCTATAATCTCCGTCCATCTGCGAAGAAACGCTTCTTCCTCCGGAATACCTTTCGTCATCTGCGCCGCGGCCGCAATCGGGAGCCATTTCTGTACGTACTGCTTCGCCGTGTCGCTCTTTTTGCAGAACAGATCCAGATATAAATCCGCCTTTTTCTGGTTTTTAAGCGCGAATTCAAGATAGGTGATGGCCGCGTCTCCGCTGGCATTTCCCTGTGTCGCATGCGCCCAGTCTACGATTGTCATGGTTCCGTCTTCCCGGACGATGACATTGCTCGGGTTAAAGTCTCCATGGCAAAGCTTGGTATGATTCGGCATGGACTGCAGCCGTGTATTCAGCTCATAGCGTGTGGTTGCGTCAATCTTATCCTTCAGACTGGCAATCTTTCGTGCAAATTTGTCTTTCTGCAGCGTCAGGCGCGGCGCTTTTTTTGCGTGCATAGACAGCTGCGCGTCTACAAACTGCTCCATATAGGTTTCAATGTTGAGCGGATCATTTTCCATCTTCTGCTCCAGGGTCTCACCAGCCACATACTGAATGGCGAGCGCCCATTCACCATCTATCTCCGTTACCTCAAGGACAGGCGGTATATCCAAGCCGCTCTCCTCTACCCGTGCGGTGCAGAGCGCTTCATTAAAAACGTTGGCTTTGCCGTGTTCTTTCGTAAATACTTTAATAATACGGTCTCCGTCCTGATAAACAACCTTGTACGGACGTGTGACTAATAATTTTTTATCCTTTAAATTCATGGTTCGTCTCCTCCCGTTACATTACTTTCCATAATATGCTTTCAGATAAATCTCTTTCAGCTCGGACATCAGCGGATACCTTGGGTTTGCACCGGTGCACTGGTCATTAAACGCCTGCTCGGTCATCTCATCCAGCGTATCCAGGAAATATTGCTCATCCACTCCATAGTCACGAATGGTTGGCTTGATTTCGATGGTGCGCATCAGCTCTTCCAGCTTCTCAATCAGCTTATCCAGTACCTCCTGATCATTTTCTCCGGTCAGACCGACAAAACGGCCGATCTCGGCATAACGGGCAAGGGCGTGCGGATACTGATACTGCGGGAAGGTTCCCATCTTAGTCGGTACTTCGGCACTGTTGTAGCGAATCACATCGGTAAGCACCAGCGCATTGGCAATTCCGTGCGGAATGTGATGGAATGCGCCCAGCTTGTGCGCCAGAGAGTGGTTTACGCCGAGAAAAGCGTTGGCAAATGCCATGCCAGCCAGGCAGGAAGCGTTCGCCATATGATCTCTCGCTTCAATGTCGTTGCCGTCCTTGTATGCACGCGGCAGATACTCAAATACAAGCTTGATCGCCTGCAGAGCCAGACTGTCCGTGAAGTCGGAAGCCATGACAGACACATAAGCCTCAATCGCGTGTGTCATGACGTCAATACCGGACGCACAAGTCAGGCCTTTCGGCGCACTGATCATGTTATCGGTATCAACAATCGCCATATCCGGCAGAAGCTCATAATCTGCGAGCGGCCACTTGATACCAGTTTCCTTGTCAGTAATAATCGCGAACGGCGTTACCTCAGAGCCGGTACCAGAAGAAGTCGGGATGGCTACAAAATATGCTTTCTTTCCCATTTTCGGGAAGTTATAGATTCTCTTGCGGATATCCATAAAGTCCATCGACATATCTTCGAAATTCGCATCTGGATTTTCATATAGCACCCACATGATTTTGCCTGCGTCCATCGCAGATCCGCCGCCCAGGGCGATAATCACATCCGGCTCGAAAGCTGTCATCGCCGCTGCGCCAGCTTTTGCGGAGGCCAGGGACGGATCCGGCTCTACATCAGAGAAGCAGGTATGAACAATGCCCATTTCATCCAGCTTCTTCTCAATCGGCCGTGTATTGCCATTTT
>Ga0192275_1057_pt1 | contig 18632 bp, 12 predicted proteins | sample Koala_Koa24_H3_FD_131265 | JGI IMG/M metagenome (GOLD analysis project Ga0192275, IMG submission 131265) | Enriched cells from koala feces incubated with labeled cellulose particles, San Francisco Zoo, California, United States - Koala_Koa2-4_H3 ...
AAAAGATTGCATAAACGGACATCAGGGAATATACTGAATGAAAGAAGGTTTGTTTTGAACAATTTTTTCTAAAGAGGGGGACAAAAGATGTGTGATGAAAAAAACAAAAAGACTCCGGAATGCGAGTCCAGTGTAAACCTGAAAGCAGAGGACTACCGGGATCCATGGCTGGCGGCAGGAGTAAATAAAGCGATTGGATTCTTCCCCAGGGAATTTTATTGTCTGGATAATTACAGTGCGTTTAAAATCGAATACAAGGGTTGGGTATACGCCACTGTAGAGGAAGCCTACCAGGCGAGCGCTTTTCTGGAGGTGGCTGATGATGTGGCAGAGCAGATTCGGCACGCCGGGTCGCCTTACGAAGCGAAGCAGATTTCTGTGGCGAATAAGGACAGAAAAAGACCGGACTGGGAGACGGAAAAGCTGGAGGTGATGGAAGCACTTTTGCGTGAAAAAATAAAACAGCATCCGTATGTCAGAGAAATGCTGATAAAGACGCAGCAGAACCGGATCGTTGAGGATTCTCCGAAAGACACTTTCTGGGGCTGGGGACCGAATCGCGACGGCGAGAATCATATGGGCAGGCTGTGGATGAAGCTGCGGGAGCAGGTATTAAACGGGGAGCTCTGATTCTGCTTTACAGGAAATACTCCCCTTTCTGATATTCCTTTGGCGATACCCCGACTGTTTTCTTAAATTGTCTGGAAAAATAGTACGGGTCCGTGTAACCTAATGACTGGGCGATTTCGTAAATGTACAGGTCTGTCGTGCGCAGCAGCTTGCAGGCCTGTTTCGTTTTCAGGTTGATAAAGAAGCTCATGGGCGCGTGCTGCGTGTGTTTCTGGAAAATGGCATTCAGGTAACTCGGAGAAAGGTCGAACTCCCGGCTGATTTGCTCCAGTGTCAGGCTTTCTCCGAGGTGCCGGTACATATAGCGGATGATATTTGATATATGACGGTTCTGCTCATAGGCAGAACCTTTTTTTTCGCGGTCATACGTCTCCGCGAGGATTAAAGAGAGCACCTGAGAAATATAGATAAAGTTTCCAAGCATATAATTCCCGTCGAGGACGCGAAAAAGCAGATCAAAAAGAAATTGCATACGGTTCGTGGCGTGCTCAGTGGTAAAGTGGACGATGCGGCAGTCTTCGAGCGGGAAATAGCAGGCGTCTGTCCCTTTAAAGTGAACCCATAAGATACTCCATGGATCGTCCGAATGGGCATAATAACAGTGCGGCGCATATCTGGGGATGCAGAATGCGTCGTTTTCGTGCAGAATGTATTTGTGAGGGCCGACCTCGATGGTTCCGCTTCCCTCTGTGCAGTAAAAGAAAATATATTCCTCAATACCGGCCTTTCGCTCCCGGTAATGATGGGCTGCATGCGGGAAAAATCCCACGTCTGTCAAATAGAGGCGTTTCACCTGTGGGTGTTCGGCATATTCCTGAAAGGATTCGGTAGGGAGGACAATCATGCGCTCGCCTTTAAATCCGTCTTTTTTCCATTCATTGTACGTTTCCATGGGGCGAGTATAGCATTTCTGTGGAAGATTGTCCATCCTGAATCAGGATATGCTATTTTTTCTGCTGTTTATTCATGCTAGAATCAGGTTATGAAATGAAACATGGATATGCAGTTTCTGCTGTGAGATCAGGGAAAATTGCAGTGAATGGAATGCCAGATGATTTGAAGGGAGAAAATGATGCAGGCAAACACTTTTGCAAAAATCTGGGAGGAAACCGTTGTGATCCCGACTTATCCGGCGGGGCAGCCGGAAAAAAGTCCGCTTTTTATCGAGAAGAGGGCTTATCAGGGGAGCACGGGGAAGGTATATCCGCTCCCGGTGACGGAGACGATCTCGAATGAGAAAACGGATGTGGAATACCGGGCTGTTTTTCTTGAAAATGAATATCTGAAGATTATGATTCTGCCGGAATTGGGCGGAAGGATTCAGCGGGCATATGATAAAACGAATGGCTATGATTTTGTATACTACAATCATGTGATTCGACCGGCTCTGGTGGGACTTGCCGGGCCGTGGATTTCCGGCGGAATTGAGTTTAACTGGCCGCAGCATCACCGCCCGTCGACTTTTTCTCCGGTGGACTATACGCTGGAAGAAAACAAAGATGGATCGTGTACGGTGTATCTGAGTGAGACCGATAAAATGTACGGGACGAAGGGGATGGCGGCGATTTCGCTGTATCCCGGAAAAGCTTATATTGAGGTGCGCGGACAGCTTTACAATGGGACAGACCTGCCGCAGACCTTTCTCTGGTGGGCGAATCCGGCGGTGCCGGTGAATGACGATACCTATTCCGTATTTCCGCCGGACGTGAATGCGGTGATGGATCACGGAAAGCGGGCGGTGTCGACCTTTCCGATCGCGACCGGGGAGTATTATAAGTGGGATTATTCGGCCGGGGTGGATATTTCGCGTTATAAGAATGTAAAGGTGCCGACCTCTTATATGGCGGCGCATTCGGATTTTGATTTTATCGGAAACTACGATGAGGGGCGGGAAGCAGGGCTTCTCCATGTGGCGGATCACCATATTTCTCCGGGGAAAAAGCAGTGGACCTGGGGAAACGGGGATTTCGGACGGATGTGGGACCGGAACCTGACGGAGTCAGACGGACCCTATATAGAACTGATGACGGGGGCTTTTACAGATAATCAGCCGGATTTTTCCTGGCTGAAGCCGCAGGAGGAAAAGAACTTTGTGCAGTATTTCATGCCGTACAAAGGCGTGGGCAGAGTCGGGAATGCGACGAAAGACGCGGTGATCAGTCTGACGTGGGAGATGGAAGGAGACGGAGCTGTTTCTTTTCATGAGGCGCACGTTGCTGATGGAGTCTTCTCCGCTGATGGAAGTGCTTGCGCAGAAGAAAATGGTTTGGCGAATGGAAATATTTCTGCCAGGAAACTGATCTGGAAAGTTTACGCGACAGGAGAATTTCCGGGCGCGGAGGTTGTGCTCTTTATAAATGGAAAAGAAGTCTGCCGCCAGCAGGCCAGCTTAAGTCCCACAACTTGTGTGACGGGGTCATTTGAGTTGGAAGTATCTGCCGCCAAAGAGGAAAAAGTGTCGTATCTGGTCGAAGTGGAAGCAAATTACCGGGTAGAGGTTCAATGGAAGGGCAGAACGCTGGTGAACTGCTCGCCGTATAAAAAGGAACTCTCCCCGATTCCGCAGCCGGTGGAGCCATTGAAGAAACCGGAGGAGCTGAAATCTCTGGAAGAGCTCTATCTTGCGGCGACGCATCTGGAACAGTACCGCCACGCCACTCGAGAACCGGCGGAGTATTATCTGGAAGGGTTAAGGCGCGATCCGACCGATATCCGTCTGAATAATGGCTATGGTCTTCTGCTTCTGAGACGTGGGCGAATACAGGAGAGCATTCCTTATTTTCAGGCCGCGATCAGAAAACAGACCTGGAGAAATCCGAATCCGTATTCCGGGGAGTGTTACTTCAACCTCGGACTGGCTTATGCGCTGAATGGGCAGGAGGAGACGGCTTATGACGCGTTTTTCAAGTCGACGTGGAGCGCGGATACGCAGAGCGCCGGGTTCTACTGGCTGAGCTGCCTGGTGGCGCGTGCGGGGAGAATATTTTCAACCAGTCCAGAACAGCCCGCGAAGGGCGAGACTGCTGCGTATGAGCAGGCGCTGGAATTTGCGGAGCAGTCAATGATCCGCAACTGGCATAACATGAATGCGCGTATGCTGAAAGCGGCAATGCTTCGCAGACTGGGAAGACCGTCGGAAGCCTTTCTGAGGGAATGCCTGGAGATTGATCCGCTCCATATGGGCTGTCTGTATGAGATGGCTCTTCTTCCTTTTTACGATAAGCAGCAAAACGCACCGTACACAGAGAAAAATGCTGTGTATCAGGATGATGCTATAGATAGGATGTTAGATGAGCCGGGGAAAAAGATACATTTGACCAGGGAGAAATGGAAAAAACGAATGCGTCAGGAAGCGCACAATTATCTGGCTTTATCGCTGGATTACAGCAAGGCCGGCCTGTATGAGGAAGCGCTGGATATTTTGCAGGCCGCTCCGGAGCAAAGTCCGCTCTGCTTTTATTATCAGGGGTTTCTGTATGGGAAGATGGGGGCGGAAGCGCGCGCAAAGCAATGCTGTCAGAGAGCGGAGGAAGCACCCCCGGATTACTGTTTCCCAAATCGGATCGAGGAGATTGAGATTCTGGAATATGCGGTGCGGATTCTCGAAACAGCGCCGATGGCGCACTATTACCTGGGGAATCTGTTTTATGACAAGAAACAGTATGCGGACGCGATTCGGCACTGGGAGGCAGCCGTGGAAACCACCCTGCTGATGGAAGCTCGCTGTGCAAAGGGTGAGGCTGTGGAAACGGCACGCGCGGCTGACGCCGCACCTGCCAGAACGCCGCCGCCAATGGAAATCGCTTCGCGATGGGCAGCGGCTGTGGAACGAGGGGGATCGCTTGCGATGGCGCATCGAAATCTGTCCATTGCTTATTATAATAAAGGGGTGAAGGAATCTGTACGGTACTTTGCTTTATCCGGTAAGACTTCAAAGGATGTGCTGTCATCTGGTGACAGGCTTGCCCAGATGAAAAATGTTTCGATGGAAGCAGCGTTGCAGGAGATGAAGCGCGCGTGCGAGCTGGATGGAGAATATCCGCGGATGTGGCTGGAATATGATCAGCTGGCATCGAGATTGAATCTTTCCGTGCGGGAGCGCCTGGAGACGATGGAGAAGCACAGCGATCTTTTGGAAAAACGGGACGATTTGTACCTGCGGTGGATTACTTTGCTGAACTGCGCAGGGCTGCATCAGGAGGCGCTTGACGCCCTTCTTGCGCATCCGTTCCACCCGTGGGAGGGAGGAGAAGGAAAGGTCAGCGGGCAGTACCGTTATGCTTTGAGTCGGCTTGCTATTGGCTGTTTGAATAGGGGCGAGGCTGAGAATGCTCTGGCGTATCTGGAAGCGTCGCTGACCTACCCGGTTGTGCTGGGAGAGGGTAAGCTTCCGAATGTGCCGGATAATCAGGCTTATTATTATATGGGTCTGGCGTACCGGATAATGGGGGATGCTCAAAAAGAGCATGAATATCTGGAATTGGCGGCATCTGGCCCGCAGGAGCCGGAGCCTGTGCTGTATTATAACGATCAGCCCTCGGATTTCATTTTTTACCAGGGGCTGGCGAATCGCGCGCTGGGAAGAGAAGCTGCGGCAAAAAAGGCGTTTCACCGTCTGATTGCTTACGGAGAAGCGCATGTATTTGACGATGTGGAGTATGATTTCTTTGCGGTCTCGCTTCCGGAAATTGAGGTGTTTCAGGAGGATATCCAAAAGAGAAACTGGCTGTATTGCAATTATCTCCGGGCGCTTGGAAGCATTGGACTGGGGGAAAAGAAAAAAGCCGCGGCTTTGTTTGAGGAGATTTTAAGCGAGCAGGCGGATTATCAGGGTGCGCTGGCGCACCTGGAGATGGCGAAGTAGGGTGATTGGTCACACTTGCAATTTAAGATGTGGAAACGGCACGCGCGGCAGATGCGGCCCGTCACGAGACAGGTGGGAGAAAAGATGGAATATTCATTGGAAGGAAAATGGGAGGTTCGTCTGACGGGAGCAGAAGATCAGACAGAGAGAGAGCTTTGCCATGAGATGATATTGCCGGGGACACTGGACGAAAACAGGATTGGCTACCGCGATACAGGAAAGAACCAGTGGCATATGGAAGAAACGAATGATGAAGAGTATAAGCCGATCGCCACACGTTTCACCAGAAAGTATACCTACGAGGGGGAAGCAAGGCTTACCAGAATGGTTCATTTTACGGAAAACCCGGGAAAACGTGTATTCCTGGAGGCGGAGAGAGCCAGAGTATTAAGTTTGCTCATTGACGGGCAGGAGGTGCCGCACGCGCTCCCACCATCCATCAGCACCCCGCAGGTATTTGAGGTGACTGGAAGGATGGACGGAACGCACGAAATCACACTTTTGTCGGATAACAGTTATCCCGGGCTCCCGCGGGAGCAGATCATCTATTCCTCGGCGGCGACAGACGAGACACAGACAAATTGGAACGGAGTGCTGGGATATCTGCGCCTGCGGGAAGAACAGGAGGTGTTTCTGCGGGAAGTCCGCGTTTATCCGAAAATAAAAGGGGATGCAGTACTGTCAATGGGGAAACGGCACGCGCGGCAGCTGGAGAACACGCAAAATACCGTTTTGGCCGGCACCGGACAAATGCCTGTTGGAGAGCAGGCTTCGCGATGGACTGTGTCTGTAATAATTGAAATTGATGCGGGGCGGGCGTTTGGGGGAAGGCTGCGCCTTTGCTCGGATGCGTTTACAACGGAAGTCGTGATACCGGTTTCTGTACCTGAGGGATGTACGGAAATCGCGGTGGAAATCGTTTCCGCAGACGCCGTTCATCGCGAAGCGGTCTCAATTGACGGCGTCGAACTGGCAGGTGCAGGGGCAGCCGCACGTGCCGCTTCCGCAGACAGTGCCGGTACTTCTGAAACAGGCTGGAACTCTGAAAATGTTGCGGGAAGATACGCGGTTCTTAAACCGGAGCTATGCCTCTGGGATGAGGACGAAGGGAATCTGTATGAACTCACAGCACAGCTTTTTGAAGCTGAGGGCGCGGCTGAGGCGACAGCATGTGAGGACAACGGAAAAGCGGCGCAATCGCATCATGCCTTTGTACGAACAGAAATTATGTCGGAAAAAACGGTTCGTTTCGGTTTCCGCGTGTTTGGGGATAATGGCAGGGGACGGCTGGCTCTGAATGGCCGAACCATCTTTTTGCGCGGCGAGGCAAACTGTGCGGAGTTCCCGGAAGAGGGACATCCGCCGATGGACAAGGCGGCCTGGCTGGAGATTCTGGGCAGGTATCATTCTTATGGCGTCAACTGTATGCGTTTTCATTCGCACTGCCCGCCGGAGGCGGCGTTTGAGGCGGCGGATGAACTGGGGATGCTGATGCAGCCGGAGCTTTCGCACTGGGATCCGAAGGGTGCGTTCGAGACGGAAGAGAGCTTTGCCTATTATCAGAGGGAATTGACGCAGATTTTAAGGATGCTGGCAAATCATCCGTCTTTTGTGATGCTGACGCTTGGGAATGAGCTCTGGACGCAGAAAACGGGACTTTCGCGTATGCATCAGATGCTGGCGCTTGCGCGAAAGATGGACGATACGCGGTTGTATGCGATCGCTTCCAATGGGTTTTATGGGACAACGGGATGTGATGCGGAGAGTGATTTTTATACCGCGCAGCGTTTCTTTGAACTGCCGTTGAGGGGAACATTTGCGGCGGAGAAAAAGGAAGAGGGCATTCAGGGGCACATCAATCATCGTTATCTGGATCCGTGTATGAATTATGACGCGACAATGGAGGAACTGCGGAAAACGTATGAAAAACCGGTGTTTGGTTTTGAAGTGGGGCAGTTTGAGGTGCTTCCGGACTTTGGAGAGCTGAGCGATTTCCACGGTATTTCAAGCCCGGCAAATCTGAAGCTGATTCGGGAAAAAGCGGCAGCGCGCGGACTTTTGGAAGAATGGAACCGATATGTGGAGGCGACCGGGGAGCTGGCGCTGATTGGCTATCGGGAGGAGGTTGAAGCGGCGATGCGGACACAGGAGATGTCTGGACTTTCCCTTCTTGGTCTACAGGATTTTCCAGGGCAGGGAACCGCTCTGGTAGGGATGATGAATTCTCATCTGCAGCCGAAGCCGTACTCCTTTGCCAGACCGGAGCGGTTTCAGGCGTTTTTCCGCAGCCAGTTGGTGCTGGCTGAATTTCCAGGCTACACGTATGAATCGACGGAACGGTTACAAGTCAGGGTAAAGGTTGCTAATTTTGGAAAAGAGGAAATTTGTGCGCCGGTACGCTATGAATTGCGATGGGTGATGGCTGAGGAAACGGCATGCGCGGCAGAGGAAACGGCACGCGCGGTTGACACCGCACCTGCCAGAACGCCATCGCCAAAGAAAATCGCTTCGCGATGGGCGATGGCTGGCGAATTGCCGCAGGTGACCTGCCCGGTTGGCGAGCTGACAGATGCGGGCGAATTTACAATCCCTTTGTCTGCCGATCATCCGATGCGTCTGTCTCTTCACGTACAGGTGGGAGCTGCGGAAAATACATACCCGATCTGGGTGTATCCGCCTGTGGAGCCTGTGTGTCCCGATGAGGTATATGAGACAGAGGTGTTTGATTCGAAAATGCGAAGGGTTCTTGCAGAAGGCGGGATTGTCTACCTGACGCCGCCTGCGACTGCGGAAGCCATGCCATCCTCTATTAAAACACAGTTTACGACCGATTTCTGGTCTGTCGGAACATTTCCGGCGCAGGAAGGGGGCATGGGGCAGCTGATTGATGAGAAGCATCCGCTGTTTGTGAATTTTCCAACGGAATTTCATACAAACTGGCAGTGGTGGCCGATGGCGACACAGCGCGCGATCATCCTGCCAGAGTATAAGAAATCCATTGTCGCACAGATGGACAGCTATGCTTATATGCGGCCAATGACGCAGCTTTTAGAGTGCCGCTGCGGCGGGGGTCGGCTGCTGCTCTCTTCGATGGCTCTTCAGAACCTGCAGCAATATCCGGAGGCGCGGGCGCTGCAAAACGCGATCTACCAGTATCTGGTTTCTGAACAGTTCTGTCCGGAACAGGAGATGGAGGCAGAAGTTTTGGCAGACCTGGTGTGGGAAGGCAAGTGAAGTGGCTGAGTAAGAATAGATGAAAATCCTGTTTTATTTGAAATGCAACTTAAACAGTAAAAGAATTTCAAAAACAATAATTGAATATAATTAATAATTGAGAAACATATTGACAAGCTTGAAGCTACGCAGTAATATGCAATTATAAGGAAAAGAGCTAAAGTATATTTCTAAGGAGGTGCAAAATGACAACGATTCTTCACGAAAAAACAGAAGAAGAAAGACAGATACGCACAGAACCTTTCGAGCAGATAAAGGAAGAAAAGCAGCTGTTATATGATGAAATAGAAAACGATCCTGGAAAAGATCTGATTGGTGAACGTGCGTTTTCCTATGCATGGAAGCACCAGGGAGATTATACACTGGAGGATTATTATGCTCTGCCGGATGATCAGCGCTCAGAATTGATTGACGGAGTGATTTACAATATGTCTGCCCCAACGATTACGCATCAGATTGCTGTGTCTCAGATCGTCCGGCAGCTCGCAGATTATGTTGACGCAAAGAAAGGTTCCTGTCTTGTACTCCCCTCCCCGGTGGACGTACAGCTGGATTGCGATGAGCGGACGATGCTGCAGCCGGACGTGGTTGTTGTCTGTGACTGGAATAAAGTGACGGATCGGTGTGTATATGGTGCGCCAGATCTGGTCATGGAGATTCTTTCCCCGTCTACCGAGCGCAAAGATCAGATTGTAAAGACGGAAAAGTACAGGAAAGCGGGGGTGCGGGAATACTGGATGATCGATATTGAACGGAAGAGAGTAGTGGTGTATGATTTTTCTTGCAGCCATAGCCCGGTTATTTATGGTGCAGATCGGGGGATTCCGGTGCAGATTTTTGACGGAAATTGTCTGATAGAATTTGGGGAGATTTTGGCGAAAGTAAAGCGACTGCGTGAAAATAGAAGTTAAATCGGGGTATTTTATTTGCACAGGGCTGCGAGAGGTATTTTCCAACTGACGCCGGACGCAGCCTGCGCGGGCGAGTAGGGGACAAGTCTCCCTACTCGATTTTTCGCTTTTGCGGCAGTGATCAGAGCTCTAATTCCTCCGCGCGGTGGCAGGCGACCTGCCGCCCCTTTACTACGCGAAGGGCTGGCCTCTCTTTGCGGCAGCGGTCTGTCGCGTACGGACAGCGGGTGTGGAAAAAGCACCCTTCCGGCAGATGGACAGGGCTTGGGACCTCTCCAGTGAGCACCTGACGATGCTCATTGCGAAGGTGCGGATCCGCCTGCGGAATTGCGTCCAGCAGGAAGCTGGTATAAGGATGCATCGGCTTTGCGTAGATATCCTCCTTGGAAGCGATCTCACAGACACTTCCGAGGAACATGACGCAGACGCGGTCGGCGATAAAATTGATTACAGACAGATCATGACCGATGAAGAGGTATGTCAGGCTGTATTGCTGCTGCAAGTCCTTCAGCAGATTCAGCACCTGACTCTGCACAGATACGTCCAGCGCGGACACCGGCTCGTCGCAGACGATCAGCTCCGGATTCAGAGCAATCGCGCGGGCGATGCCAATGCGCTGCCTCTGTCCGCCGGAAAATTGATGCGGATAGCGGTCCAGAAATTCCGTCGGTACGCCCACCGCCTGCATTAGTTCCAGGACACGGGCGGTCGTTTCTTTTTTGTTCGCGCACACATGATAGGTAACCAAAGGCTCCGCGATGATATTGCGCACGGTCATGCGGGGATCCAGGCTGGCATAGGGATCCTGGAAGATCATCTGCATTTTCCGGCGCAGCGGGCGAAATTCCTTTTCGGACATCGCTGTGATATCTTCGCCGTGGAACAGAACCCTGCCGCCTGTGGCAGGAAGCATTTTAATAAGCGTCCGTCCAAGCGTACTTTTGCCGCAGCCGCTCTCACCGACCAGAGCGAGTGTCTCGCCGCGGCGGATTTCCAGGTCTACATTGGAGACGGCGTGGATTTTGGAATCCTTTTTCCCGGTATCAAATTCCTTGGAAAGATTTTCTGCCTGCAAAAGGATTTCTGGTTTTCCGTTTTCAGATTTCGTGTTTTTGATGGCCGCATCGGTCATAAAGCTCCGCCTCCTTTCGCAGTATTTTCTGTACTCAGATTCCCGGACATTTCCGGTATACAATTCAGGCAGCGCGCCAGATGACCTTCCCCGACCTCACACAGCTCCGGCTTTACACTGCGGCAGCGTTCCGATGCGTTCGGGCAGCGGTTGCTGAAGGCGCAGCCCTCCGGCAGATGCAGAAGGTTCGGCACAACACCGGGAATCGTATAGAGACGGTCGGGATTCTTTCCGATTCTTGGAATGGAATCCAGCAGACCCTTGGTGTAAGGGTGCGCTTTGTGATCAAACAGTTCATAGGTCTCCGCCTGTTCCATGATTTTGCCTGCATACATGACATAGATGTAGTCGCAGATCTCTGCGACGACGCCCATGTTGTGTGTGATGATCAGCACGCTCATCCCCGTCTCGTCGCGAAGCTGGCGGATCAGACGCAGGATCTGCGCCTCAATGGTCACATCCAGTGCGGTGGTTGGCTCATCCGCGATCAAAAGCCGCGGGCGGCAGACCATTGCCATCGCGATCATCACACGCTGACGCAGGCCGCCGGAGAGCTGATGCGGATAGCTGTCGTAGCGTTTTTCCGGCTCCGGGATTCCCACGCGCGCAAACATGTCGATTACTTGGCGTTTGGCTTCCTCTTTATCCATGCCGCGGTCGTGAACCAGCAGGGTTTCACGCACCTGCCGCCCGACCTTCAGCACCGGATTCAGGCTTGTCATTGGCTCCTGAAAAATCATGGAAATGTCTTTTCCGCAGATATTTCGCAGTTCTTTTTCGGAGAGATGAGCCAGATCTTGGTCGTCAAACCAGATATGTCCGTCTGCAATCCGTCCCGGATATTTCAAAAGCCCCATAATGGATTTGGCGGTCATACTTTTGCCGCAGCCGCTTTCTCCGACCAGACCAATGATTTTCCCTTCCGGTATATCCAGGTCAATCCCGTCTACCGCGGGGACGACTCCTTTTTCTGTGAAAAAGCAGGAGCGCAGCCCGCGGATTTCCAGTACATTTTCTTTTTGTCCCATCCCGTATCTGCCTCCTCTCACTGATCCTTCATATAGGGGTCTAACACATCCCGCAGTCCGTCCCCGAGAAAATTAAACGCAAGTACAACAATCATAATGGCGATACAGGGAGCCAGACAGAGCCAGGGCTGTGTAAACAGAAACTGCTTTGCTTGGTTTACAATCAGTCCCCAGCTGGCGGCCGGCGGCTGTACACCGATTCCCAGGAAGCTTAAGGAGCTTTCCGATAAAATCGCTGAAGGAACATTCAGTGTGAAAAGGACGATCAGCGATGGAATACAGTTTGGCAGAATGTGCCGTATCATTATCGTAAAATGGCCGACGCCGATCGAACGGGCCGCCTCCACATATTCGCTCTCCTTCAGGCTCAGGGTCTGGCTGCGCACCACCCTGGCTACACTGGCCCAGTCCACAATGATCAGAGCGATAAACAGGCTCGTGATGGAGGAACCGAGGGTGTACATTACGACCATAGCCATCAGAAGGGAAGGAACCGAGAGCATGACATCCGCCAGGCGCATGATGATATAATCATACCAGCCTCCGAAATATCCGGCAGTCAGTCCCAGAAAAATGCCGATCAGCAAGGAGATGATGCTGGGGATAATGCCGATCGAAAGAGAGACTCTGGCTCCATACAGAAGGCGTGAAAATACATCCCGCCCCAGCTCATCCGTTCCCAGCCAGTGAGCCACGCTCGGCGCCTGCAGGCGGTTCAGAAGATCCTGCTCCGCCTCTCCATAGGGAGCAATCACCGGTGCAAAAACAGCCATCAGGAGGATAATCAGAATCACGACAGCGGAAAAGGCAGCCAGCTTATTTTGTCTGCACATGCGGCGGAGCTTGTCCGTAATCCCATCCTTTTCACCGATCTGACCAAGCAGCTCCTCCTCAGAGGAGGCAGTATTCTGTTCTATATTTTGAGGTGCGCCTGATTCATTCTGCTTTTTGAAAAAATCACGTTCTGCCATAGCTACGCCTCCTTTCTGATACGCGGATCCAGTACCGAATAGAGCAGATCCGCCAGCAGGTTTCCGGCGATTACGATTACCGTTGTAAACAGCACGGTTCCCTGCAGGACAGGCATATCACGGTTTGAGATTGCGGTCGTCGCCAGCCGTCCGATTCCGGGGATTGCGAAGACACTTTCTGTAATTACGGCTCCGGAAAGCATGGAGGAAAGCTGCAGCGCCATCATGGTAACAATCGGCAGCATACTGTTTTTCAACGCGTGACTGACAATGACTGCGTTCTGACGGAGACCCTTGGCGCGGGCCGTATCTATGTAGTCTGCCTGAAGCTCTTCAAGCAGATTGGAGCGCGTCATCCGGGCGATCCGGCCGGCGCTGTTCCATCCGAGCGCAATGGCCGGAAGAATCATCGAATAGAGCGAGCCATTTTCTGTCAGGGGAAACAGTTTTATTTTAAAAGCCAGAAAATACTGCAAAAACAGTGACGTCATAAAGATCGGAATCGAGACGCCTGCCAGAGAAAAGCCCATAAAAAGCCGGTCAGCCAGATGATTCTGGCGAACTGCGGAAATAATACCGGTCACCAGGCCGATGATCCAGGCAAACAAAGCGGCCAGCACCGCGAGCTTGATCGTATAGGGCAGCGCTTCCAGAATCATATCGGTCACTTCACGGTTATATTTATAGCTGACGCCCAGATCACCGTGCAGCGCATTGACAATGTAATTAAAAAACTGCGTGGGAAGCGGGTCGTTCAGGCCCATCACCTCCGTCAGGCGGTCAATGGTGTCCTGATTTACATGCTCTCCCAGCAGCATGGTGACAGGGTCGCCGGGAATGATGCGCAGCATGATAAAGATCAGTAAAACCACGCCGAATAAAACCGGTATTGTCCCTAACAGGCGCTTTAAAAAGCTTTTCATCCGGTAAAGTCTCCTTTCTCTGCTTTTTTATTTTTCCCTCCACAGCGAGGGACCGGATGCTGCTTTTGTCAGACTGCTATCTTCCGACAAAAGGAAGCCCGCGGCCAGTTTGACCAGCCGCGGGCGAGTTCGCTATGCAGCATTGCATCTCATTGTATGATTCGTAACCGTTCAGAACAGTCAGTAGTCTGCTGTTCTGAATTGTTATTGTTTTTATTATTCTTACGCCAGCGTTACACCCACGAAGCTGTAATCACTGTATCCGGCCCAGTGCGGCGTGTAGGAGGCAACCCGGTCGCTCACGACAAACAGATGTGTACGGCTGAAGAGCGGTACCCAAGCGGCATCCTCCTGTACAATCTGTGCTTCCAGAGCGGCATATTCCGCCAGACGTTCGTCATCATCCACGATCGCGCGCGCCGCGGCAACACGTTCCATGACCTCTGTATTATAATAGTTTCCGCTGCGGATCAGAGACTTGTCAGCAGATCCGAAGAAGGTGTAGATGAAGTTATCCGGATCATTGTAGTCAGCCGTCCAGGTAGCGACAAAGCTGCACATTTCACCGCTCTTTCTCAGTGCCAGCCAGCTCGCCTCATCGTAGGATACGATCTCCGCTGTGATGCCTACGTCAGCCAGATTCTGCTGGATGATCTGCAGTACCAGAAGAACACCGGAAGAGGCAGATTCATCGGAAGAAATCTCCATGGTGAAGCCATCCGCATAGCCCGCTTCCGCCAGAAGAGCCTTTGCCCCCTCCGGATCATATTCGAGCCAGCCCTGGTTCTCCTCGGAGTGGCCAATCAGACCAGTCGGGAAAATGCCGTCCTCAATCGTACCCTCGCCGCTGTAAACGCTCGTCAGGATGCTTTCACGGTCAACCGCCATCTGGATCGCCTTGCGCACGTTCACATCGTTGAGCGGCTCTACGTTCTCATTCAGCATAAAGTAAGTAATGGAAAGGCGGTTTGCCGATACAATCTGATCTGCGTAAGCAGTCTTATAAGTCGATTCTACGACGGAAGAATCCAGGTAATCGCAATCCAGTATATCGATCTCGCCGCTCTGGAACATCATGCTCATTGTAGAAGCATCCGGAATGATGGAAATCTCTACGTGTGTTACCGACGGCGTCTCGCCCCAGTAATTCGTGTTCAGATCCAGGATGATGCTGTTGTCATGATCCCAGCTGGTCACCACATACGGGCCGGTGCCGATCGTTAGAGCCGGATCGATGCCGTAATCATCACCTGCGGCTTCTACAATTGACTCACTGTAGATGCAGCAGGACGGTGTTGCCAGCTGATACAAAAAGCCTGCGAACGGCTCGCTTAAGGTGACGGTAAAGTGTGTGTCATCAACGACTTCAATACCGGTCAGTTCCTCCGCCGTACCCTCCATGACCTCGTCAGAACCGGCGATTGCGTTGGCAAAGTCAGTCTGCACGCTCTCAGGAAGCGCAAGCATACGGGTAAAGGTATACTTTACGTCAGCCGAAGTCAGCGGTGTGCCGTCTGAGAAAAGAACGCCCTCATGCAGGGTAAACTCATAGGTCAGTCCATCCTCTGATACCGTGTAATCCTCTACCAGGCTGTTTACCAACTCTGTCGAGCCGTCGTCATTCAGCTGAATCTCGAACAGACGGTCAAAAATATTCAGCGGAATCTGGTAGTTGGAACTGGTTGTGTGGACATCCATTGTCTGCATATCAGAGGTCCATGCGATATAAAGTGTGCTATCTGCGCTTTCTTCCGCAGCAACATTCAGTCCGCTGCCAAACATTACGGACGCAGCCAGAACGCTGGCTGAACCTTTCAGGAAATCTCGTCTTGATATTTTTTTCATTGATCCTATCCTCCTTAATCGAGCAGTAAAAAAGAGCAAACCAGTCCATCTAGTCTGCTCCTTTGCAAATCTTAATTATCATAGCACAGGAAAAAGTGAAAAGCAAGAGAAAATATTCATGCAGCGCGTTTCTCCCCTTTTTTTCTGCGCATCCACGCAAAGCAGATTCCATAGAACAGAATCCCGTAAAGCGTAGAGATTGGTGTCGTCAGACCGATGTAGAACAGCGAGGCGCCCGGCAGGGATGCCATGTAAAGTGCTACCGGGATGCGGACACAGAAGGCGGCGGAGATGCCCTGAAGCATGACGGGCATACTGTTTCCGCAGCCATTGAAGTAGCCGCTCGTACTGAACATGACGCAGGTAAGGATGCAATCCAGGCAAAATCCGCGCAGATAGCTGGCACTCTCCGCGATGACCTCCGCATCAGAGGTGAACAGCGAGGACAGGGCAGAGCCTCCGAAGAAGCCGGCCAGGAATACGAAAACTCCAATGCACACGCCGGTGCCCATCGCAGTCAGATAGCCGCGCTGGGCCCGCTTTTTCTGCCCGGCGCCAATGTTCTGTGCCACAAAAGCGGAGACGCTTTGCATAACGGAAGACGGAACCAGCATGATAAAGGAAACCAGCTTCTGGGCGACTCCGTATCCGGCGGATGGCATCAGCCCCATGCTGTTTACAATCGAATTGATCACCAGAAAGGAGACTTCACTCAGCGTCTCCTGCAGGGCGATGGGAATACCGACATGCAGGATTTTCCGCAGCTCGACCGGGTAGATGCGGCACTGTTTCAATGAGAATTCGAGTGGCATTTTCTGTCTGCGGATGATGCCAAGGGAAATGACTACTGAGACAAACTGGGCAAAAACAGTGGCGATCGCCACGCCCGCCACATCCATGCCGAGCAGGCCGGTTAGAAGCAGGTCGGCGGCGATGTTTACTACACAGGCGATACTTACAAAAATAAACGGAAGATTGGCGTTCCCTATGCCGCGGAGAATGCCGCTGATGACATTGTAGGTGATAATGACCAGGAGGCCGCCGGAGCAGATGCGAAGATATAAAACTGCCTTGTCTGTGGCGCTCTCCGGTACCTGCAGGATCCGGACAATCATATTAGCCGAGGCTTCCAGCACAACGGTCAGAACGATGCCGATGACAGCGAACAGGATGATGGTGGTGCCGACCGCATCTCCCGCCGCTTTCGGATTTTTTTCGCCGATATGCTGGCCGATCAATACAGTGGACCCCATCGCCAGACTGGTGATGATAAAAGTCACCATCTGCATAAAGCTGCTTGCGGTACCGACGGCAGAGATGCTGGCGGCGTCGCCAAACTGACCGACCACAAGCAGGTCTACGGCACCATAGGCGGCCTGCAGGATCAAGGCTCCCAGAACCGGCCCCGCGAAGCGGATCAGAGAGCCAAAGATGGGGCCTTCCGTAAATGAGATTTCTTTTTTAGCAGACATAGGTAAGTTCCTCCGGTATGGTATTTGTTGTTCGGAAAAGCTTCTGCAGCTATTGTTTCAATCGTCAACTCCAGAAACGTCAGACTCTGGAGTGTTAAGAGAAGTTTTTTCGTAACTGTGAAGGTAATGAACAGTTACGTTTTTTTCTTTTCATCATACAGGAGAAGCCTCGTAATTTCAAGCTGATTTTTCAAAGTGGAATTCCAACCATAACGCGAGGTTGCTGTCCATACCCCGCCCATGCACTGGCTGCGTGGTTAGGGCTTATCCCGCACGAAGTGTGGGATGCCACCCGGCGAGGGCTTATCCCGCACGAAGTGTGGGATGCCACCCGGCGAGGGCGAAAACGTAGAAATTGTGGTGTGTGTTATATGTGTAGAATGTCGAGATGCAATGTGAAAAGATATTATTGCATAATTATAAGACGTGCAGTTGGAAAAGTACAAAAATCCGCGAAAAATATGGTTGGAAAAACACAATCGCTGTGATAAAGTCAAAATAGACTCTGAGTAAAATGAGGAAGGATAACCCCATGACACAGCAATTATCGGAAGTGAAAAAGAGAGAGCTGGAAATAAACCTTGCTGCATATATCAAATGCATGGAGAAAAACGCAGAATCCATGCGAAATGTCCCCATGCCGGAGCTGAGTGAGCCGCTGTTTTCACTGTTTGAAACGACAGGAAACCGACTGCTTTACGAGAACGTCTACTTTCAGCGCAGGAAATATCTGTCCGTATACGGCTGCATGACGATCCTTCGGGAGAATACGGACGATGCGGTGAAGCTGGAAGAGGTGATCCGCGGTGATCCGCGGAATTTGTGAGGAGGAATGCTGGGCATTGCCCGCTCATGTAGACCGTGCGAAAAACTCTGCCTGGCGCAAAACAGTGGATCTGTTTGCGGCGGAAACCGGACAGGCGCTGGCGGAAATTTTGGCTCTGGCCGGAGACCGGCTGAATCCGGAGATACGGGAGCTGGCAAGAGAAAATGTATTGGATCGCGTGCTGCTTCCTTTTCTGGATTCGGAAGCGCCCTATAGCTTCTGGGAGAGAGGGGGAAAATAACTGGAACGCGGTCTGCGCGGGAAGCATCGGCTGCGCTGCTATTTACCTGCTGTCTGGGGAACCGGAGCTTCTGGAAAATCTGATTGAGAGACTTGTGGATTCTCTTCATTATTATATAGACGGTTTCGCCGATGACGGCGCCTGCCTGGAGGGGCTGGGATATTTCAGCTACGGGTTTTATTATTATGTAGGATTTGCGGAACTGCTCTGCCGATATACAAAGGGAAAAATAGACCTGCTGAACCAGGAAAAGGTTCGGCGGATTGCGCTCTTTCAGCAGAAATGTTATTTCCCATCCGGGCGCACCCTGAGTTTTTCAGATGCCAACAGTAAAGACCAATATCGTTTGGGACTGACCTGCCTGCTTGCCCTGCGCTATCCGGAGGTAGAGCTTCCGTCGGTCGCCTGCGCGGGTGGATTTGAAGCCGACCGCTGCTACCGGTTCCTGGCAAATTACAGGGATGTGATCTGGACGCGGAGATATCTGGAGAAGTATTCGGTGAATTTCTGTCCGACTGAGGAGGGGCAGGAGAATGTATCGTCGATTTGTGAGTC
>Ga0192275_1060_pt1 | contig 17242 bp, 19 predicted proteins | sample Koala_Koa24_H3_FD_131265 | JGI IMG/M metagenome (GOLD analysis project Ga0192275, IMG submission 131265) | Enriched cells from koala feces incubated with labeled cellulose particles, San Francisco Zoo, California, United States - Koala_Koa2-4_H3 ...
TAGGAGTTGGGGTGCTTCTTGCGATTGTAGCGGTGGCGGTGATTCTGTTCGTCTTAAATGGCCTGCGCCTGGATGAATACGAATATCTGGAAAAAGAAGAATTCCGGCTTTCCTATGGAGTGGCCGGAATCGTAGAAAAAGAAGAAAATGAGTTTCGGCCAGTGTTCTATCAGGGAATTGCCTTTGGCGCTGCTTTGTGTGTGATTTCCTGTGTGCCGATTGTGATTGCCGGTGCGGCTGATGCGGCAGACAGTATTCTCATATGTCTATGTGCTTTACTGCTGGCGATAGTTGCACTTGGAGTGTATTTGATTGTCCGGGTAGCAGTCCGCAAGGGCGGGTATGACCGTCTGCTGCAGCAGGGAGATTATACGCAGGAGAAGAAGCGGGAAAATAAACGCCTGGAAGTTTTTGATGGAGCTTATTGGGGGATTATTACCGCAGTCTATCTGGGGGTCAGCTTTGTCTGCATGAACTGGCATATCTCATGGGTTATCTGGCCGGTGGCAGGCGTGGCATTTGCAGCCATCCGCTCCATTGTGTCAGCGATGAATGGCAGGTAAAACTGAGTGACGTTCAGGAAAACGAATGTCTTTAAATGAACTGGATGGACTGAAAATGAAATTGACGGGGAACTGCCGTATATGAAGAAAAACATGATTACTGCTACAGTGGTATTCCTGCTGGCCGCAGTCATATTCAAAATTACATATGATGTTACCGGCATTCCGGCATTTTATTCCATGATGGTGACCTTTGGTACGGTATTTTATCATTTTGGTATGCGGCTGGCTGTTGGAGGGATTATCAATGTCAGATTCCACAACCACATGAACTACAGGAGAAGGTGGTTCTGTGAAAAGCGCTTTGAGAAAAACCTGTATAAGAAGCTGAGAGTGAAAAAGTGGAAGAACCGGGTTCCAACATATGCTCCGGAAAATTTCACTTTTAGAAGGCATCAGGCGGAGGAGATCGTACAGGCATCCTGTCAGGCGGAAGTGGTGCATGAAATCATTATGGTTTTCAGTTTTGTGCCGTTGGTGTTTTCCATCTGGACAGGCGATATAGCAATTTTTTTGATTACATCCTTCGCGGCATGTCTTCTGGATCTTGTATTTGTGATTGTGCAGAGATTTAACCGTCCGCGGCTGCTCCGCCTGATCAGGTAAAATGTCCGATTCCACCAGGATTCTCCTTTTAAGGGGTGGAAAAACCAGTGATAAGCGGATAAGATTTCCTCAAAAAACAGGAGGAGTTTTATTATGGATCAGATACTGATTGGCAGCTATATTGCTCAGAAAAGGAAAGAGAAGAATATGACACAGGCGAAGCTGGCAGAGCGGCTGGGTGTGTCGAACAAAACAGTTTCCAAATGGGAGACGGGAAAGTGTATGCCGGATTACAGCGTGATAGAACCGCTCTGCAGTGAACTGGGGATTACGGTTGCGGAACTGATGGACGGGGAGGATGCGGCGGATAACAGTGTGCGCACGTATGATGAAACACAGATTTTAGATCTGATTAAGAGAACGCAGATGCTTGAAAAGGATAAGAATATCCAGAATGGCATCCTGCTGATCGTGATGGGGATTGCGCTTCTTTTCCTGCATTATTGTGTTGGCGGTGATGAGGGAAGCATTGTAATGGGTTTTATTTCCGGCCTGCTTCTGGGAATCTCGATCCCGGTAATGCTGGTGGGCACATATGTGGCTGTAAGAGGAGCGGCAGAAAAAGCAAATCTGCATATTTAAGCGGCAGAAGGCTTCATGCTACGGAGCGTAGCATTCAGGAAAACGGGCGTTTCTTGTGATTTGCTGTGTCTTGGCCGTATAGTGAAAGCAACAGCGGAAGCTGATTTTATTTACGGAGGTGTCCTGACTATGGAAACACTTAAGCAGAGCGAATCATTAACGCTTGGAGAAAAAATTGCACAGGCAAGAAAAAGCGCGGGATTAACACAGCAGCAGCTGGCAGAAAAAATTCTGGTATCCAGACAGGCTATTACAAAATGGGAATCCGACAAGGGTATGCCGGATATTGAAAATCTGCGGAAACTTGCTGGCCTGTTGGATGTCAGTATTGATTATCTTCTGGATGATGGAAAGAAGCTGGATTTTTCCGTTTTGAGAGAGGAAATTGATCTGAGCCAGTATCATTATGATAAGAAAAAGGCAAACTGCCCCAGACTGCCGCAGAAAGCGGGTAAGAAGGATATGGTGGTAGTGGAGAAGTATCCGGATGCTGAAATCTGGCCGCTGCTTGCAAAGCAGATTCTGACGAAATCAGAAAAAGCGATTGACTGGGGACTTGGACTTACAGGTCCGTTTTTCGGGGTGCCTGATTTTATCAACAGCGTGAAGAATGTTGACAAGGAATTTTACCTGGTAAATACAGATGACAGGCAATTTCTGGTGATGGTCACAGATGAGTTTATTGAGAGCAGACAGCTGGCTGGGAAGGTATCGGAGAATTCCTTTGTGATTGGAAATTTCAAATTTACAGTTTGTAAAAAGACAATTTCATTTAAGGCAGATTAAGGAAGCGGACATTTTAGTCTGCCAGCAGATATTTGTAATGGAGTAAGCATATGGAAAGCATCAGTCATAAAATGGCTGGTGCTTTTTTGACGCACGGAAGGAGGCGGTGGCAGATGTATGCGGTGAGTGATGAATTTTTAGAGGCAGTGCAGGAAAACACCCGTACCTATTACTGGGCTGGGACAATCACCACCATTGCCGGAAAGGTGTATTCCTTCGATTACAGCGACATCGTAAAAGGCTCTGGCTACATCTCCTCACAGTGCTGCGGCAGTACGGAAATTGAACTCGGAACGGTGTACTCGTCAGAGCTTGGAATCACGCTCTACTCCGAGGTTGACCGGTACACATTGGAGGATGCCATTATCGAGATTTCCTGTTTCCTGCTTCTGCCGGACGGAAACTATGAAGCAGTGCCGATGGGCGTGTTCGAGGTGTCTGAGGCAAACCGGACGGTAAACTGTCTGGAGATAAAAGCCTATGACTATATGTTGCGCTTCGAGAAAGATTTTAATGGGTTCCAGAGCACCGGCACAGCATATGATTTCATCTACCTGTGCTGCCTTGCGTGTTCTGTGGAGATGGCGCAGACCCAGGAAGAAATCGAGTCGATGGCCAACGGATCCGAAACGCTTTCCATCTATTCGGAAGATGACATCGAGACTTACCGGGATGTGCTCTATTACGTGGGACAGGTGCTCGGCGGCTTCTTCATCATCAATCGGGAAGGCAAGCTGGAGCTGCGCAAATATGGCAGCGATCCGGTACTGGAGATTGAGCAGAAACACAGGTTTAGCAGTTCCTTTTCGGATTTTATCACGCGATATACGGCGGTGAGTTCCACGAATATGCGGACAGAAACCGCCGAGTATTACAGTGTAGACCCGGATGACGGGCTGACCATGAACCTTGGCGTAAACCCACTCCTGCAGTTTGGACTGGATGAGACGAGGGCACAGCTCTGCACGAATATCCTGAATGACCTGCAGGCGGTGAATTACGTGCCGTTTGATTCAGATACGATTGGCAATCCTGCGCTTGACCTAGGGGATGTGCTGACATTCTCTGGAGGTCAGGCAGATGAGGATCAAGTCTCCTGCATTACGAGCATTAAATACACCATCGGCGGGAAACAGAAACTGAAATGCGTTGGGAAGAATCCGAAGCTCTCCCAGGCGAAAAGCAAGAATGATAAGAACATTGCCGGTCTGCTTAGCCAGATTGAGGAAGGCGCGATGGGGATATATACCTACACCAACGCTTCCGCTTACACGGTCGGGGATTCCAACACGAAGATTATCAGCATGGAGTTTACGGCAAAGGAAGAAACCTATGCGCAGTTTATCGCGCAGGTGGTCCTGGAAGTGGCCGCTGATTCTGTGGAGATGTCGGCTACAGCATCCGGGACGATTACGATTCCGGACAGCGTGGCCGATTCTTCTGGCGACACATCATCGAATGAATCTACTGAGGACGAAACAACCGATGATTCATCGGAGGATACGGATACTTCCTCCGGGACAGAGATTTCCGTGTCGCTGCCGGTCACCTGGACTGAGGATGGCGAAGCTCTCGTGTATGTGACTTACGAGTACAACAATTCCTATATCACGGCATTCGCTCCTGTGGAGACCTGGCATAGCGGAAAACACATCCTGACGCTGTACTACCCGATTGAGGATATCGCGGCCAGCGTAGCGAGCTATTTTAATGTGTACCTGCGGCTGGAAGGCGGTACTGGTAAGGTTGCAACTGGTGACTGTATTGCGGCGATTTCAGGACAGTCGATGGGTGGCACCTACGCATGGGACGGCATTCTGGAACTGACAGAGGAAGACATCGGCAGGTTCTCGCTTGTCACTGGAATTGCAAATCCGGGTTATTCGGATGATATGGGTTATGAGAAGTACGGTCAGAAAGACTGGGATGTATCAGAAACGGTGACAGCGGCAGCGTTTGGCCGTATGTTCGCGGCATTTGAGGAGGATGAGACATGAAGCTGAAAGGAAGCATGAAAATTGAACTGACGGATGTGAACACCGGGGAAGTGACCACGGTGGAGCACGATAATATGATGACGGATGCCATTAACAACATCCTTGGGTTGAACCTGCTGGGGGCGCTGTATTATTTCGGGAGCACCTACAGCAATACGCTGAATGGGTGGCTTACAAATCTGCTGCCCATCTGCCCAAACCTGATCGGCGGCATCCTTCTGTTCCCAAACACGCTGACGGAGGATGCCGGGAACCTGTACCCGACGTCAGAAAACCTTCCGGTGTCGTATGCATCCAACGATGTGAATTCATCCACGGATCTGCAGCGTGGCAGCTTGAGCCAAACGGAAGGTGGCGCGACAGACGATGGTTACCAGTTTGTATGGGAGTTTACGAACACACAGGGGAACGGCACGATTGCGGCGGTGGCGCTGACCAGCGCGCTCGGCGGAGTGGGCGGTTATGGCAGCATTGCGGATGACAGCTCCGCTTTTCTGCTGATGAGTACGTTGAATCAGTCTTTGGATGACGATATCACGAAGCTCTTGTTCAACGCTGTGGAGGTCGATTTTGAGAACGACACGGTGGTTTCCATCGCTTTCTCCTCATCCGCAGTCACAATCACAAAGTTCCGGATACCGATTTTGTCCATTGGGCTGAAAGAAAAGATTGATGATTCCACGGCCACTGTCACTGAGACGCATACCATCACCTGCACGACGTTCCTGCCGTCGTCCACCTACCACACGTTTGTGGACGGGCATGACGGGTATTGGTACGGTTTTGGCAACAGCGGAAATTCTTCCGGGAGTGCGACGCTTCTGTGGATTAAGATTTCCAAAACAGATTACACCTACACAGAGGCAAGCTTTACGCTGAGCAATGCTGCGATGACCTATGCCGGGTATCGGAGCTATTCCAGCTATCCGAGTTACCGGAACAAGTGCGTGGTCAGGGATGGATATGTGTATATCCCGTCTTATGACGCAGCGGGCGTTTATAAAATCAACCTTTCCAACTCCGCTGACGTGACGCTCATCAGCCTCGGATATACTTCCGCAGGGTACAGCCTGAGCGGCGGCAGCTACGGCCTGTTCCTCGACCGGATTGAGGATGTGATTATCGGGTATGATTTCCAGATCCTCGCGGATGACACAGTGGTACAGACGGTCGGCAGCAAGCGGTTTGAGTATTCCGGTACGCCGATGTTCCGGTACAAAAACTTCCTGCTGTTCTGGGGCGGCGAGTATTCCATCACGAAGCGGTACCTCGCACTGCTGACTCCGTATATGGCGACCATCAATAACCTGGACACGGCGGTGGTGAAGACATCGGACATGACGATGAAGATCACGTACACGCTGACGGAGTCAGTCTGATGGTACGGCGACGGCGCTGATGACCAGCGGCACCTTGACGGACAGATATAAAGCGGCAAAGGTTTTTAGGCCTCTGCCGCTTTCGCAGGGAATGGATGCCGGGATGTCCGGCGCGATTATCTCTTTCTGGATCTGCGTTCATGACCGTAGGTGACATGCGGCTCGGCTACCATCGGCAGCGGCTCCGCGTCTCTTTCGCGCCGCAGGGTTTCGAGTTCGCGGAATTTCCGCTCAAACTCAAGCTTAAGCTCCCTCTCGCGGATTTCGTTTTCTTCCGCTTCTGTGAGCGGTCGGATGCGGATGGAGCCTTCCTCGTATTCAACTACGAGGCGAGTGCCGACCGAGAATCCGAGGGCTTCGAGCCACTTTCCTTCCATCTGGATTTTGGGAAGCAGGCCACCATTTGCCTGGTACTTGTTGGAATACTGCACTTTGATGTTTTTTGTCTTCATGAAAAATCCTCCTTTTGGCTTCGCCGTCTGCGCGGCAGCGTTGTTTTTTGTAGTGTATTAATCACTCTGAAATCAGATATTAGCAAGCACAATCGGAGGCATAAATTGTACAAATATCAGCACGGAGATTTGTGCTGATTATGGCTTGGAAACTGGCGGCTCCATTCGCGGGAGGCCGCTTTTTTCATACATTTATATAAGGAAAGGTGGTAACTGACTATGAAAGAATTCTGGAACATGATTCAGGTCATCTTCACCGGAATTGGCGGATGGCTGGGGTATTTCCTCGGAGGCTGTGACGGGCTGCTTTATGCGCTGCTGGCCTTCGTGGTGATTGATTATCTCACCGGTGTGATGTGCGCGGTGAGCGACCGGAAGCTGTCGAGCGAGGTAGGCTTCAAGGGCATCTGCAGAAAGGTGCTGATTTTCCTGCTGGTTGGCATCGGGAGCATTCTGGATGCACAGGTTATCGGCACGGGAAGCGTCCTGCGGACAGCGGTCATTTTCTTCTACCTCTCGAATGAGGGCATTTCTATTCTGGAAAATGCGGCGCACCTGGGACTGCCGGTACCGGATAAGCTGAAGCTGGTGCTGGAGCAGCTGCATGACCGGGCGGAGACGGAAACCGCTTCTGAGGAAGCAGACACAGAAGATGAGAATGAGGAGGAAAACTGATTATGAATCTTGTGGAATCGATTCTGACGAAAAATCCCTGCTATACAGCCGGGAAAACAATCACGGTCAAGGGGCTGATGCTGCACTCTGTTGGGTGCGCACAGCCGTCCGCATCCGTGTTCATCAAAAACTGGAATAAGGCAAGCTACACCAGCGCCTGTGTCCACGCCTTTATTGACGGCAACGACGGTACAGTTTACCAGACGCTTCCGTGGAACCGCAGGGGCTGGCATTGCGGCAAAGGTACATCCGGCTCATCGGCAAACGACACGCATATCGGTGTGGAGATGTGTGAGCCGGGGAGCATCGCCTATACATCCGGAGCGAACTTTACTGTTTCGGACGCGGCAGATGCGAAAGCCGTAGCGAAGCGCACCTATGAATCGGCAGTCGAGCTTTTCGCCTATCTCTGCCAGAAATACAGTCTGGACCCGACTGCAGATGGCGTGATCATCTCCCATGCGGAGGGATACAGCCGGGGCGTCGCCTCCAACCATGCGGATCCAGCGCATCTGTGGAAGGGGCTGGGGCTGTCGTACACGATGGATACTTTCCGTGCAGCAGTAAAGGCGGCGATGGGAACGGCCAACGTGGATACTTCTTCGGGAAGCTCAGCCAATTCATCCTCTGGCACGACAATCTCCGAATCAAGCCTTCCGGCTGTGCCGTTCACGGTGCAGGTGCTGGTCTCCGACTTGAATTACCGCGACCAGCCGTCCATGAGCGGGACGGTCAAGGGGCAGACCGGAAAGGGGACATTCACTATCACCGATGTCAGCGGTGGCTGGGGCAAGCTGAAATCCGGAGCTGGATGGATTTATCTGCTCAACACCAGCTACTGCACAGTCGACTCCACCACGAGCGACGCAACCGCTTCATCTGGCAGCGGCTCGTCTGTGCCGTACCAGGTAAAGGTGACGATTTCGGATCTGAACATTCGAAAAGGGCCAGGCACCGACCATGCCAAAATCGGGAAACAGACCGGAAAAGGTACCTTTACCATCGTGGAGGAATCTGCCGGAACGGGTTCGGTTAAGGGTTGGGGACTTCTGAAAGCTTATCAGAGCGGACGCGATGGCTGGGTGAGCCTTGATTACTGCCAGAAGGTGTAACTGAATATAATCCGGTTATAAGCCTGCGAATGTTCTTTCGGAAGCATCTGCAGGCTTATTTTTGTTGCTGTCATATAATTTTTCTGATTTTCATAGGGTGTTTTGGTACGAATTTTAAAAGTGCCTGTCCTTTAGGAAATGAGGGGAACTTATCCCATTCAGACTGGAGGTAACCATCTATGACACAAAATGAAAGCGACAGGATTACTCGGCTGCGTGATGAAGGGCACACCTACGCTCAGATTTCGGAGATGACAGGCATATCCATAAATACATTGAAAAGTTTCTTTCGCAGAATTAATCAAAAGGCTGGATCTGGCGTTGAAGACGTGGATCGCTGCCGGGAGTGCGGCTGTATTATCGTGCAGAATCCCAAAACAAAGAAGCAGGTTTTCTGCAGCGGAACGTGCCGAAAGAAATGGTGGAACAGCCATCCGGAGGCAGTGTCACGAAAAGCGGTGTATCAATTTATCTGTCCGGGATGTGGGAAAGCGTTTACTGCCTATGGAAATGCCCATCGGAAATACTGCTCCCACTCCTGCTACATAAATGCACGCTTCTACGGAGGTGGCAGCCATGAATGAAGAACAGTTCCAGGCGGAGAAGCTATATTATATTGCGCTGTCGGCTGCAAAATCGATGCTCCAGAAGGGCGTGATTGACGAGCCTGTTTATGCTGTGATTCAGGCAAAGCTGCTTGAAAAATACCATCCGATTTCGGCTGTTTTATTGAGCGGTAATCGCTTGACTTAGCTGCCTTTCAGAGTGATTAATAGGTACGGAAGGCGGTGATTTGATGGCGAAAATCAGGAAAATTGAACCAAAGACACCAAAGATTAAGAAACGTAAGAAGGTTGCCGCATATGCGCGCGTGTCCGCAGAATCGGATCGGATGATGCATTCGCTTTCCGCGCAGGTCAGCTACTACAGCAAGCTGATTCAGGAGAATCCAGAATGGGAATACGCCGGTGTGTACGCTGACAGTTTCATCTCCGGCACTGGCATCAAGCAGAGAAAAGAGTTTCAGCGTCTCGTGGAAGACTGCGAACAGGGTAAGATAGATATCGTCCTCTGCAAGTCCATTTCGCGGTTTGCGAGGAACACGGTTGACCTGTTAGAGACGGTGCGCCATCTGAAGGAACTTGGCATTGAGGTGCGGTTCGAGAAAGAACGCATCAATTCCTTAAGCGGCGATGGAGAACTGATGCTCTCTCTCCTGGCGTGTTTTGCGCAGGAGGAGAGCCATTCTATTTCGGAGAATAGTAAGTGGGGCATCCGCAAGCGTTTTGAATCTGGCGAAATCGGGACGGCGAACAAGCACATCCTCGGCTACCAATACGATGAGACGCTGCGGAAATATGTCATCATCCCGGAGGAGGCAGAAATCGTCCGCAAGATTGTGGAGCTTTATCTCGAAAGAATTCCGCTGCGAGATATCTGCGACGATTTAAATGACAGAGGATGGAGGACGGTTAATGGCTGCCTGTTTCAGGAGGCATGGATGTCCACCATGCTGCGCAACGAGGTCTACGCTGGAGACACTCTCCGGCAGAAAAAGTACATCGAGGATCCCATCACTAAGAACAAGGTGAAGAACAAAGGGGAGCTTCCGATGTACTATATGCCTGACACACATGAAGCAATCATCGACCGTGAAACCTGGGAAAAAGTGCAGGAAGAGGTGGCGAGACGCGAGTCCCTGCTGAATCCGACTTACTGTTTCTCCGGGAGAATCAAATGTGACATCTGCGGACGGCCTTACACGAGACATGCGGACTGGGCAAAGGGCAAACTGTATCCGAGATGGATCTGCCGTGCCAAGAAGGAACCCGGCATAACCTGTAGCGGCGTGAATTACAGCGAGAAGAAGCTGAGGGAGATTTCGGTAGAAATCCTCGGCCTTGCGGATTTTGATGAGACTGCATTTGAGGAGCGGGTCAGGGAGATGACGGTGCTGGCGAATGGCGACATTGTTTTTAACCTTTTTGGTGGCGAAACGAAGATGTGGGTACGTCCGCCGAAACCAGTAAAGCCGCCACAGCCTGTCAGAGAAAAGAAACCACCAGAGCATTGCTTCGATGGTAAAATCTTCTGCGGGAATTGCGGCCGTCGTTTTGGAAGGGTGAAGAGTGACACAAAGGACCATCATATTTACTGGCGCTGCAGAGCAAAAAGCAGTGGAACAGGTACCTGTGATAGCGTGAATTATCCAGACGCTGAGCTAAAGAGCATCTTCTGCGAACTTATGGGGCAACCAGAGTTTGACGAAGACTACTTTAATAAAACGGTCGATAGGATTGTGGTGCAGAAGACTGGCAGTGTTGATATTCATTTAAAAGATGGGACACTTCGTACATTCAAGGCTTTGAAGCTTAGGGTTAACAAGCATATCTCAACTTCTACGGATGAGTTTGCCGGGAAAATCCGCTGCGCCGCATGTGGAAACCTTTTTAAAAGGAGTGTCCATCGCGGGAAATACGTTTACTGGCACTGTTCAGGAAAAGACAAGGTCAGAACCGAATGCAAAGCGAGGAATATAGCGGATAACGAAATCCGGCAGGTAGCTGCTTACGTGATGGAGATGGATGAGTTTAACGTACCTGAGTTTGAACGGCAGATTGACCACATCACTATGGAAGAAGACGGCAGCATGGACTTTACATTTTACGATGGGAGGGAAATCAGATGGCAAAGAAGGTAATCAAAATCCCGGCCAGAGTGAACAAATTTACTGCTACGCCAATCGGAACCACAAAAAAGCGGCGGGTGGCTGCCTATGCGAGGGTCAGCACGGATCACGAGGAACAGCTGAATTCTTATGAGGCGCAGGTGGATTATTACACGAATTACATTAAAAATCGGGAAGATTGGGAGTTCGTTTCCGTGTACGCAGATGAAGGTATTACAGGTACTTCCATCAAGAAAAGAGCAGGATTCTCAAAAATGGTAGACGATGCGCTGGCCGGACACATCGACCTGATCGTCACAAAAAGCGTGAGCCGCTTTGCGAGAAACACGGTAGACAGCCTCACCACCATCCGCAAGCTGAAGGAAAGCGGCGTGGAGGTTTACTTTGAAGAGCAGAACATTTACACGTTCGACTCCAGCGGCGAACTGCTCATCACCATCATGTCGAGCCTGGCACAGGAAGAGGCACGGTCGATTTCGGAGAACACCACCTGGGGACAGCGGAAGCGTTTTGCTGATGGCAAGGTGATGGTTCCGTTTGGCCGGTTCCTCGGTTACGAGCGCGGTGAAAACGGCGAACTGGTGGTGAACGAGGAGCAGGCTGAAGTTGTCCGGCGCATTTATGGGCTGTTCCTTCAGGGACGCTCACCCTACAGCATCGCAAAACAGCTGACGGCTGAGGGAGTGCCGACACCTGGCGGCAAGACAAACTGGTGCTCCGCTACGGTGAGGAGCATACTTACCAACGAAAAGTACAAGGGAGATGCGCTTCTGCAGAAGGTTTTCACCACAGACTTTCTGACGAAGAAAAAGAAGGTCAACGAAGGCGAAGTACCCCAATATTACATCGAAGGAAACCACGAAGCCATCATTGCGCCGGATGTTTTCGACAGCGTCCAGCTTTTGATGGAAAAACGGGTTAAGAATGACGGCAGACCCAGTTGTGTAAGCTGCTTCTCCAGCAAGATTAAGTGTGGGCATTGTGGTGCCTGGTACGGCTCAAAGGTCTGGCACTCCAACAGTAAATACCGTCGGATCATCTGGCGGTGCAACCGCAAATACGAAAACGAAGAACGTTGCGACACGCCGCACCTTTACGAGGATGACATCAAGAAAATGTTCGTCCGGGCGCTTAACAACTTCTGCAGCGAGAAGGAAGCCATCCTCGCAGACTTTGAATCCATCAAAGCCACAGCTTTCCAGACAGACGAGCTGGAAAAGAAAAGGGATGAACTGCAGAACGAGCTGACGGTGCTGATGGAGATGATGGAGCGTTGCATCAACGAAAACGCCAGAGTGGCTCTTGACCAGAACGAGTACGAGGCACGGTACAAGGCGCTGGAGGAAAAAGCAGAAGCCGCGAAAGCACAGCTCGATACAGTCAGCGATGACATCGTTTTAAGACAGGCACAGCGTGAGATGATGAAGAACTTCATCGACGAACTTCGCAAGCTGCCGGAAACCTGTGAACAGTTCGATGAGGATACCTGGTACGCGCTGGTGGATTACGTGACCGTCTACAGCGCAGAAGACATCCGCTTCACCTTTAACAACGGTGCGGAGATACGGATTTGAAAATGAGGACGCATACAATGGCACCCTGCAGATGTAGGGTGCTTTTCTCTGCCCTGATGGCTGGTTTCGGGAAAAATTGAGACGTGAAACCAGAAAAATTAAAAGGTGCAACCCTCTGATGTAATAATTGAATTGTATCAATCTCGACTACTATACGGACGCCGGGAAATCCGGAAAGAGCATTACAGGACGTCCTGAATTTACACAAATGCTTCAGGACGTGGCGGATGGCCGGGATGATGTGGATTATATTCTGGTGTTCAAGCTGTCGCGGTTCGGACGAAACGCGGCAGATGTGCTGAATTCCCTGCAGTACATTCAGGACTTTGGCGTGAACCTGATCTGTGTGGAGGATGGAATTGATTCCTCAAAGGATTCCGGGAAGCTGACCATCACGGTTTTGTCGGCTGTGGCAGAGATCGAACGTGAAAATATTCTGGTGCAGACGATGGAGGGGCGGAAGCAGAAGGCCAGAGAGGGAAAATGGAACGGCGGCCAGGCACCCTACGGATACCGGGTTGATTCCAAAAACAGTACGCTGGTGATAGAACCGGATGAGGCGGAGATTGTTAAGATTATTTACGATAAATTTGCCCACACGGACATGGGATTCGTAGGCATCAGTGATTATCTGAATAAGCATGGCTATACGAAAAGCAAATACAGGGATCAGGAGCTTAGTCATTTCAGCCGCGGGCTGATTAAAAATGTGTTGGACAATCCTGTTTATACCGGGAAGATTACCTATGGAAGAGTGAAAAACGAGAGGGTAAAGGGAAAACGGGATGAGTACAGACGGATAAAAACGGATGACTATATGATCGCGGACGGAAAGCATGAACCCATCATTGATGAGCAGCTTTGGCAGGAGGTCAGGGAGAAACGGAAGGCGACCGGGATTAAATCGGAAAAGACGCACAGCCTTGACCATGAGCATCTGTTGTCCGGGATTGTCAAATGCCCAATCTGCGGGACGGGGCTTTCCGGAACGGTCAGGCGAAGGCATAATAAGAAAACTGGAGATTATGTCGATAATTTCTATCTACAGATGCCAGCACAGGAAAAAGGTGGATGACGAACATTTCTGTGATTACAAGCCGTCACTGGATCAGAACGAGCTGAACCATGAGGTGGAGCTGCTCATCATGGATATGATTACGCTGGACGGCTTCAATGATTTCATTTTTAAGAGAATGAATGAGAAGGTGGATGTGAGTGCCCTGGAAAAGGAACGGGAGCAGCTGCGGCGGCAGCTGGCGCAGGTGTCCGGAGCGAAAACGAAGCTGAACCAGATGCGTAATGTATGTCAAGCTTTCTGGAAAAGTTAAAGAGCGCATTGAATAGCTGCTTTCGGTTCTCAACCAGATCATTTTTGTAAACCGATTCCCGACGGATGAGAGGTCCGGTATGAACAGCGTGCTCGGCGTACCCCAGATTTCTTAAATGGGATTCGAAGGCAGAAATGTTGTCGGATATATCAATGCTTTGGTCATGGAGAACCATTGAAACCAAATAATATGGAGAGTGTGTCTCATAAGGACCGAAGTCGCCTGACTCATCTATGAAAACGCTTAGTGTTTTTTCTGCCATGATAAATCCCCTTTTTGGCATTAAAATTTCGGCTGATATTTTGTATTATACAGACAGCAAAGCGTCGTACCAGCCAGTAAAGAATAAAAATGGCGGGGAAATTCCCCGCCGCTCGGTGGACCAGGGTCTAACGACCAGCCCAATTAGTGGTCACCACTAATTTATTGTATCCTTATACTACTCGAAATATGCAAAGCTGTCAATCACATTTTTCATTTTTTTGAGAGGCTGATGCATGGTCGATATGTTTGCGCAGATACCCGCAAGCGTCAAAATGTCCTAAAACGGGCAAAAAACGGCTCGATATGTTTTGTCACACGGGCAAACGGCAAAAATTGTCCTTCGATATGTTTGCACAGACAGCCAGGGTCTATGTGACATCAATATCGTTTTCTCGTGCAATATAGAATGCTGTGTGTCTCTTAGACAACTACCGTCTACCGAAAACGGACGCTATGGCAAAGCACGCGGATCCGAAGGCGGTGCCGGATTCCCCGGAGGAGTGGCTGGATGAGTTCAACACCTTTTCCGTGAAATTTCCAGCAGATCCGGGGATTTTTCAAAAGGTGCGGATTTTCTGACAGTTTCTGATATTTTGTGAAATCTTAAGCATTTTCCGATTGCTTTAAGGGATGACATCGGATATACTTTGAAGCAGTCAGGTGAAAAGACAGCCCGACATATCGGAATTTAGTATACGAGGTGGTAGAAGCATGATTTTTAATTTATTCGGAAATTCAAATAATCCTGTTGTAATAATGCTTGCTGGTTCATTTTGCCCTGCGGAGAGTATGGAACTCGTTTATAAAGAACTGGAGAAGGATTACTATGTGATTGCGCCTACCTATAATGGTTGTCATGAAAATAGTAAGGATTTTACTTCCAGGCAGGGTGAAGCAGCAGAAATTTGTACGTATATTAAGGAAAGAAAAATCGCAACGGTAAAAATGATATATGGACAATCTATGGGCTGTGAAATAGGCCTTGAACTTGCATATCAGCTTATTGAAAATGGCATTGTAGTTGAAAATGGATTTTTCGATGGAGCACCATGTGCAAGTCTTCCAAAGCCGATGAGAAGAGTCATGCTAAGCGTTTTTAGAAATTGCCTCAATGCGTTTCGTGGGAAAACTCTTGATGAGACCATGAATATACGATTGGTAAAAATAATGTCCAATAAAAACCCTGAAGCATTAAAACCAATGATTGAACCTATTCTTATAATTGCGCCTTATCTGACAGATAAGTCTGTGAAAAACCAGGTGGAGTGTTGTTATACATTTGATTTTCCACAATTTGCAAGTAGCGTAGAAAAGAATTTCCATTTCTTTTATGGTGGTTCGGAGAAAGCATACAGATTGTCTTATAAAGGTACCAGAAAATCCTATCCCAATGCCGATTATATTATAAAAAAGGGGTATGGTCATTGTACATATATGACGAAGAATACCGAGGACTATATAAAGCTGTTATATGAAATCATGATGCCTTGTTCAAAAGCATAGAGAAAGTAATTTGAAGTATAAAATGATTCATATTCCAGTTTATCGAGGTGATGATGTGACGGAACGAAAGGAAATTCTGGACTATGGGATGACGCTGCCAGATGTATATGTGGACGCGCCGTTCCATGACGACAACTGGATCCTGCTTCGGTATAAGAAGAATAAGAGGGCTTTTGCATGGACGTATGAGAGGAATGGGAACAACTGCGTCAATGTGAAGGTAGATCCGGAGTGGCGGGATTTCTGGCGGAGCGCGTATGCGTCTGTCCTGCCGGGATATCACCAGAATGAGGAACACTGGAATACAATCATCCTGGACGGGAGCATCCCGGATGATGAGGTAAAGCGGATGGTGGCGGAAAGCTATGATCTGATTGTGAAGAAATAACTGAAAATGAAATTGACGAAGCGTCTGCCGGAAACGGCGGGCGTTTTGTTTTTACGGGATCGGGAAACCGGTCTTTTTTGATGTCTGGAAGTGAGTTTTACGCTGAAAGAATTTTAAAATCTGCTTTAACTGGGGAGAGCTTTCCTGTATAATGCAGAATGTGGCTTGAAAAATAATGGTTACGGGTAATTGCAACTGCCGGTTGCGATAATTTTCAAGTCCGGTTGGTGGAGAGCAACCGTGTGTTTCGTTATAATCTCCTCAACATTAGAGGAATCGCTCCCTCACTGCGTTCGGCGGATATCCCGCCCGAAGGGCGAGGATGCTCCCGGCGAGGGCAGGTCGCACCGCCCATTCCAATGCGCTTCGCGCAGGGCGGTGCTCGGAAAAATCCGGGCGAAGAAAGGAAAAACACACTATGATTTTATCAGAAAAACTTTTGACTCTCCGTACCAGGGCTGGGCTGAGCCAGGAAGAACTTGCGGAGAAACTGAATGTATCAAGGCAGTCGGTTTCCAAATGGGAAAGTGGAACTTCCATACCGGGAATCGACAAAATACTGGAGATTTCCAGAATTTATGGAATCAGCACGGATTATCTTCTGAAGGATGAGATGGAGGAACTGCCGGGAGAGGTTGTCGCGGATGTGTACCATCCGGAGGAAGTGCGGGAGATATCCGTGGAAACAGCGACGGAGTATCTGTCCGCAGTCATGGAAGGTGCCAGACGGATTGCGCTGGGTGTGGGCCTGTGCATCCTGTCTCCGGTTCCTTTACTCCTGTTCACCGGCATGTCACAGGCCGGACTGGTATTTCCGACAGAAGATGTTGCAGGCGGCGTAGGAGTTGGGGTGCTTCTTGCGATTGTGGCGGTGGCGGATGTATGCGGTCAGTGATGCTTTCCTTACGGCGGTGGCGGCGAATACCCGGAGCTATTACTGGGCCGGTACGGTGTATTCTTCGGAGCTGGGGATCACGCTTTTGTCCGAAGTGGACAGGTATACGCTGAGGACGCGATTGTGGAGATTTCCTGCTTTCTGCGGCTGGAGGACGGCAGTTATGAGGAAGTGCCGATGGGTGTCTTTGAAGTGTCGGAGGCGAACCGACGGCGAAGTGCATTGAGATCAAGGCGTATGATTATATGCTGCGGTTTGAGACAAGCTTCAATGGGTTCCAGAGTACCGGCACGGCCTATGATTTCATCAATCTGTGTTGCCTTGCCTGCTCGGTGGAGATGGCGCAGACGCAGGAAGAGATTGAGGCGATGGCGAACGGATCCGAGACGCTTTCCATTTATTCTGAGGAGGACATTGAGACCTACCGGGACGTGCCACCATGCGAATAA
>Ga0192275_1063_pt1 | contig 16392 bp, 9 predicted proteins | sample Koala_Koa24_H3_FD_131265 | JGI IMG/M metagenome (GOLD analysis project Ga0192275, IMG submission 131265) | Enriched cells from koala feces incubated with labeled cellulose particles, San Francisco Zoo, California, United States - Koala_Koa2-4_H3 ...
CACGGTCAGTGTACCTGAGACTGACAATTATACTAGCGGCAGCGTGGAGATTACGTTGACGGTGGAAAAGAAAGACAGCACCCTGACTGTAACAGAAGTCGCGTATGAAGTGACCTATGGGGACGATTCCTTTACACTGGAAGTGATCAGTGAGGGCGGTACGGTAACTTACACGAGCAGTGACGAGGACGTGGCCACGGTGGACTCGGACGGTAACGTGACAATCACAGGCGCAGGCGAAGCTACGATTACATTGAGCATCGTGGACAGCGATAATTATAATGGCATAAGTAAAACGGTTACTATAAAGGTGAACGAGGCGGCGCTGACGGATGTTTCGGTAGAACAGGATGGCACATTGACTTATGATGGGACAGCGCAGACCGCAGAAGTCACAGCCAGCGCCGAAACGGTCGACGGGTCGGACGATTCGATTACCTTTACCTACAGCGATTCCGAAAATGGGACGTATACCGCATCGGTTCCTGCATTTACAGACGCTGGGACATATACGGTGTATTACCGTGCTGAGGCGGAAAATTATGAAACGGTGGAAGGCACCTTTACCGTAACCATTGAAAAAGCGATCTATGACATGAGCGGCGTAAGCTACGTAGATACAACGTTCGAATATGATGGGGAAGAGAAAACGCTGGAAATCAGCGGTTCCCTCCCTGACGGCGTGACGGTGACGTACTCCAACAATACCCTGACGGAAGCGGGAAGCATCACCGCAACCGCGACTTTCACCGGCGACACGGATAATTATGAAGCAATCGACTCGTTGACGGCGACGCTGACGGTTTCCGTTCTGATAGAACTGCCGGAGCAGACCTTCCCGGATGACAGCGCGGAGCACAAGATTGAACTGGTAGAAGGACTTACGGAAGTACCGGAAGCTTTGCAGGAAATCTCGGATCTGGATACCGTGGAAGAGATTGAGACAGCGCTGGTATCCCTTGTCGTTGAGGTGGATGGGTATACAGACGAATATACAGTCATCTATGATGTAATCCTGATGATCAGCTTTGACGGCGGCATTACCTGGGAAAAAGCGACAGAAGAGAACTTCCCGGAGGACGGCCTTACCGTGATCCTTCCTTATCCGGAAGGCACGAATAAGGACGAGTATGACTTTACTGTGATTCACATGTTTACGACAACTGCCTTTGGTAAGACGCCAGGAGATACGGAAACACTGGATCCTGTAAAGACCGATGACGGCCTCCAGGTTACTTTGACCGGCCTTTCACCGATCATCATCGGATGGAAGCTGATTGAGACAGAACCGCAGACCGAGATAGAAACGGAGACCGAGACGGAAACGGAGACCGAGACGGAAATGGAGACCGAGACAGAAACGGAGACCGAGTCAGAAACCGAGTCCGGGCAGAAACCGAAGCCGAGTCCTTCTGGCATTTGGAAACACGGTCTGATCCTGGATCCGGACGGCGTCTTCCGCTACTATATCAATAACGTGTTTGCGAAAGACTACATTGGAGTCGTACCCTATGACGGCGGTCTGTTCTTCATCAAGTATGGCCTGATTGATTTTGAGGCAAACGAACTATGCCTGTACGAGGACGTGTGGTATTACGTATCCCTGGGGCAGGTACAGCTGCAGTACACCGGCCTGGCGATGCACGATGGCGCGTGGTTCTACATCACGGAAGGCATCCTGGATACCACGGTAAACGGCCTGATCCCATACGACGGCGAGCGATTCCTGTTCGCGGCCGGACGGCTGGTATATGAGTACAACGGCTTATGGCTGAACGCGGCGTCCATCGGCGGGGACAATAAGTGGTACTTCCTGGCAGCCGGAATGGTCTGCAACGTATCACAGGTTACTATGTACGATGGTGAATGGTTCGTTGTAAAAGACGGAATCCTCGATTCCGATTATAATGGAACGATCGAGTACGATGGGGCTACGTTTACGGTAGTGAATGGGCAGTTGTATGGATAAACAAAAAGATATCCGAAACGCATTGACGTATCAGGTATTGGATTTAAAAATATAAAACAAATAGAGAACAGAGCCGGGAGTATTGACGCTGACACTTCTGGCTCTGTTTGACTAGCTTCTTTTTTATCCTTCTGGAGCATGTGATAAAACTCATAAAATAAATTGAAAAAGTTTATCGACTCTGATATACTGGGAAGCATAAAAGCAAATCTGGAGGTTGGAAATATCACTCTGGATGATTACAATCAGTTACTGGAGCTTCTGAACAAGCTATACCAGCAGATTGTGCTGCAGTATCAGAGGAAAGGGGGCGACAAGGAGATGAAACCATTGCTTCCGGGAGCGAAACTAGAGGCAGAGAATGCGATGCTAGCAGATGAGAAAGCAGTCCTTTCGGAAAAGAATGCGACACTAGCAGGTGAGAATGCAGCCCTTGCGGATAAGAACGCGGTTCTTGAAGATAGGAATGCGGCTTTAGAGAATGAGATGGAGATTCTTCGCCGCAAACTTCACGAGATAGAGAATGGAAGAAGGGGACAGTGAGACTGTGGCCTGGCAGAAAAATTGCTTGAAAAACAACAATCGTTGTAGTACACTAGGAAAACGAAGCGGAGATCTCGTGCAGCTGTGAGGGATTTTTGCTTCGAGAGACTTTTATAACTTTATAATGCAGCTGGTTCCGGATTATGATTTGCTGGCTTCAATAGCTGATAAAAAGCGATTGATCCGTTTAGATGGATCATAATCCGGCTAAGAGGGAAACAGGTGAGAATCCTGTACGATCCCGTCACTGTATTTCGGGAGTGCGGCCGATATGCCACTGGGAAACTGGGAAGGCGGCTGATGCGATGACCGATGAGCCAGGAGACCTGCCTGCTGCATGCCATGGAACATGGATTTATCCGGAAGAGTTCGAAGGGACTTTGCGAGGATCAGACTGTGTTCCGGACCACGGGGAATTGGTTCGCGGATGGAGAGGAGTTGCTTTTGGAATTGACCTTTTGAAAGAAGGCCGACCAGGAAGTATACTCCCGTTTCGTTCACCCTTTTACCCTGTGTAAGAGGGTTTTTTCTTGCGCGTTTAGCTGAGAGAAACTCTGTACCTATTATCCGGGAGAGCCGCACCATGCTAAATTGCCTTCGGCAATGGCGCGGCCTGCGTCATAAGGGATCTACCGGCAAGTTGGTCCCCCTTATGACATATTACAGGAGGGATTCAAGATGAAAAGAAAAACACTGAAGGCTCTTGCAGTTGCGCTTGCGATGACGACCGTATTTTCGATGGGGTCGGCGAACGTTTTTGCGGAGGAGACAACGGAAGCGGCAGCTTCGGACGAAGATCAGGCGGCAGCGGATGAGGTAGCGGCGCTGATCGACGCGATCTATGTGCAGACGAGAACGGATGACACAGATGCGCAGTGTGAGGCAGCAAAGGCAGCCTGGGATGCGCTGACCGACGAGCAGAAGGAGCTGGTCGAGGGCGAGAATGCGGATCCGGATTATTTTGGCAGAGATACCGGCGACGCTTCTCTGGATGACGCGCGGAATCAGGATGATATCGGCGAGAATGAGATTCTGGTCGTAAGCTTTGGTACATCCTTTAACGACAGCCGTGTAGAGGATATCAAGGCGATTGAGGACGCGATCGCTGAGGCATATCCGGACTGGTCGGTAAGAAGAGCATTTACCGCACAGATCATTATTAACCATGTGCAGTCCCGCGACGGCGAGGCGATTGATAATGTAGAGCAGGCGCTGGAGCGCGCGGTTGCGAACGGCGTGAAGAATCTGGTGATTCAGCCGACCCATCTGATGCACGGTGCAGAGTATGATGAACTCGTTGAGGCGGTTGAGGAGTACGCAGACCAGTTTGAGTCTGTGACAGTCGCAGAACCGCTGCTTGGCGAGGTTGGCGACGACGCGACGGTCATCAATGAGGATAAGGCAGCTGTAGCTGAGGCTGTGGTAGCGGCAGCAGTAGAGAGTTCTGATTATGACAGTCTGGAGGCGGCGGCAGAGGATGGCACCGCGATCGTGCTGATGGGACATGGCACTTCTCATACCGCAAAGGTTTCCTACAGCCAGATGCAGACTCAGATGGAAGAGCTTGGCTATGAAAACGTATTTATCGGCACGGTAGAGGGCGAGCCGGAGGAGACCGCATGCGAGGCAGTCATTGAGTCTGTTTACGCGGCTGGCTACACAAAGGTTATCCTGCGTCCGCTGATGGTAGTGGCAGGCGACCACGCAAACAATGATATGGCTGGTGAGGATGAGGATTCCTGGCTGAGCATGTTCAATGCGTCTGGTTATTTTGAGAGTGTTGATACGCAGATCGAGGGCATGGGAAGAATCGAAGCGGTTCAGGAGCTTTATGTAGCGCACACCGCAGCGGCGATTGAATCCCTGGGACTTGATGGCAGTGCAGATACGGATGAGGCAGAGGATGCGACCGAGACGGCTGCTCTGGCAGATGGCGTATACACGGTGGATTTTGACACCGACAGCAGTATGTTTCACGTAAATGAGGCTCTGGACGGCAAGGCGACCCTGACCGTCGAGAATGGTGAGATGACTGTCCATGTATCTCTGGTATCTCAGAGCATTGTGAACCTCTATTACGGGCTGGCTGCGGATGCTGAGACAGAAGGCGCGGTTCTGCTTGAGCCGACGATTGATACCGTTACCTACAGCGATGGCACGACCGAAGAAGTCTATGGATTTGATATTCCAGTACCGGCTCTGGACGAGGAATACGATGTGGCACTGATCGGGACAAAGGGCGTATGGTATGACCACAAGGTCAGCGTCTCCAACCCGGTAGCGGTAGAGTAAATTCTAGTAACTGAAACATTTGATGTGATCTGCCCTCGCTTTTTCTTCTGCGGGGGCAGAATCTGTTTTATGTGCACGGGCGTAACCGTTGCGAAGCTGGAATTGCAGGATGTCGGAGGATGATTATGAAGAATAGAAAAGCTTTATTTTCAGGAATGTTAGCTGCTTTACTGATAACAGCCGGAATGCTGTTTGCAATATATCGGATTTATCCGGCAAAATTTTTGACCATATCCGCAGCTGAGAGTACGGACACAAAAATAAGCGCAGACGATCTGGGGCTTGCAGATGGTACCTATCAGGTTGACGTTACTCTGAGTGGCGGTTCCGGCAGGGCTTCGGTCGAGAGTCCGGCGACAATTGTGATTGAGGATGGGCAGGTAACTGCCACCATTGTTTTTAGCAGTAGTTATTATGATTATATGCTGATTGACGGGGAACGGTATGAGCCGGTGAATACGGAAGGAAATTCCACTTTTGAGATACCGGTTGATGGCTTTGATTATGAGATGGCGGTCACTGCGGATACAACCGCGATGAGTACGCCGCATGAGATTGAATATACGCTGTACTTCGATTCTGCAACGATATGTGAGGTGGATTCGGACGAAGATACGGATGACATAGAAAACACGAAAACAAATGATACGGATGCTGGGGACGATGAAGCTGGTGCAGATACAGCTGTCTGGGATACGGAGGATTTGGCTGCGGCCGAGGCAGAAGCGGAAAATACAGGCTGGCAGGAAATGGATACAAGTGAAACTGACACGAGCGAAACCGGGGAACGGAATTATCCTTCCGGGGAGGACTGGTGCGGTCTTGCCTGGGAGAGCAGCCTGGAGCTTCTGTATGCGGAAATGTTCACAGTGGATTATTACGAGGGCGGCTACGCGCGGATTGTCATCGCGGATGAGGATGTGTTCCTTGTGGTTCCGGAGGGCGCGGATGTTCCGGATGGGCTCGATGAAGAGGTGACTGTTTTGCAGCAGCCGATTGAGAATATCTATCTGGTTGCGACCTCCGCAATGGACTTTTTCTGTTCCCTGGATGCCCTCGATTCCATTCGACTTTCCGGCACGAACGCGAGCGGCTGGTATATTGAGGCGGCACAGGAAGCGATGGAGGCGGGCGATATTCTTTACGCGGGAAAATACAGTGCGCCGGACTATGAGCTGATCCTGGCGGAGAACTGCGGCCTGGCAATTGAATCTACGATGATTTATCACAATCCGGAAGTGCAGGAGAAGCTGGAAGCGTTTGGCATTCCGGTGCTGGTGGAGCGTTCCAGCTACGAGTCTCACCCGATGGGGCGGACGGAGTGGATGAAGCTTTACGCGGTGCTTTTGGGAAAAGAGGAAGAGGCAGAGGAGATTTTCAACGAGCAGATTGCACGTGTACAGGAGGTGGAGGCTTCCGAATCGCTCGACAAGACGGTGGCGTTTTTCTACATCACCTCGACCGGCAGCGTGAATGTCCGCAAATCCAACGATTATGTGGCGAAAATGATTGAACTCGCAGGCGGCACCTATATTTTTGACGATCTGGGCGAGGATGACAGTGCGGTTTCGACGGTGAACATGACGATGGAAGAATTTTACGCACAGGCAATTGATGCGGACTACATCATTTACAACAGCACCATTGACGGTGAAATCTATACTTTGGATGAACTGTATGGAAAAAGTGCGCTGTTAGCGGATTTTAAGGCAGTGCAGGAGGGGAATGTCTGGTGTACGGGGAAAAATCTGTTCCAGGAGACCACAAGCCTTGGGGATCTGATCGTAGAGATTCATACGATTTTGGCGGATGAGGATGTAGAGGATAGTGAGCTGAATTATCTGCACCGGATAATAGAATAATGGGAAGAGGATTGGCATTTCTGAACAACTGTGTTATCATAGTGAAAAGTTGGGGGATTACATATGAAACGCTACACATTTTCTTTCCTTATATTAATTGTGCTGACCGGCGTTCTCTTTGTCTGGAATGTGAATTCCGGCAGTGTGGATTTGTCGGTGGCGGAAATCTGTCGGATTATATTTCTGCGGACGGGCGACAGCACGGCCTACAATATCATCTGGCAGATTCGGCTTCCGCGGATTCTTGCAGTGATGATTTTAGGTGGGGCGCTTTCTGTGTCCGGCTTTCTTTTGCAGACCTTTTTTGGGAATCCGATTGCGGGACCGTTTGTGCTCGGTATCTCTTCCGGCTCGAAGCTGGTCGTTGCGCTGGTGATGGTCTGGTATCTTTCTATGTCAAAATCGATGTCGTCGGGCGAGATGATTGCCGCCGCCTTTGTCGGCGCCATGATTTCCATGGGGTTTGTGCTGCTGGTCTCCCATAAGGTGAAACGGATGTCGATGCTGGTCATCTGCGGCGTAATGATTGGCTATATCTGTTCGGCGATTACGGATTTTGTGGTGACGTTCGCGGATGATTCGAATATCGTTAACCTGCACAACTGGTCGCAGGGAAGTTTTTCCGGTATGACCTGGAACAATGTGGCGGTGATGGCAGTAGTGGTCGGCGTGACGATGGTGATTACCTTTTTTCTGTCGAAGCCGATCAGTGCTTATCAGCTTGGCGAGGTGTATGCGCAGAACCTTGGCGTGAACATCCGCGCGTTCCGCGTGGCGCTCATTCTGCTCTCCAGCGTACTCTCCGCCTGTGTGACCGCCTTTGCGGGACCGATTTCTTTTGTGGGAATTGCGGTGCCGCATCTGGTAAAAAGCCTGCTGAAGACGGCGAAGCCGCTCCTGGTGATTCCGGCCTGCTTTCTGGGAGGCGCGGTGTTCTGCATGTTCTGTGATCTGATCGCGCGGACGGTCTTTTCCCCGACGGAGCTTTCCATCAGCACAGTGACCGCGCTGTTTGGGGCGCCGGTGGTGATTTATATCATGGTAAAAAGGAAAGCGGGGTAATCGGGATGGCACAATTTTACTTCCACACAGAAAAACTTACGGTCGGTTACGACGGCAAGCCTCTGATCCGTGAGATTGAAATGCATGTCCGCCGCGGAGAGATCCTGACTCTGATCGGACCGAACGGCGGCGGAAAATCGACGATTTTAAAGAGTATCACACGGCAGCTGAAGACGATTGCCGGCACGGTGTATCTGGAAAATGAAGTTTTGCATCGGCTTTCCGGGAAGGAGCTTTCGCAGAAGATGGCAGTTGTGCTCACGGAACGGATGCATTCGGAGCTGATGACCTGTGAGGATATCGTGGCGACCGGGCGCTACCCCTATACGGGAACGCTGGGGATTCTGACCGATGAGGATCGGGCGAAGGTGCGTGAGGCAATGGAGATGGTGCACGCGCTCGACCTGTGTGATCGGGATTTTAAGGCGATCAGCGACGGGCAGAGGCAGAGGATTATGCTTGCGCGTGCGATCTGCCAGGAGCCGGAGATCATCATTCTCGATGAGCCGACCTCGTATCTGGATATCCGGCATAAGCTGGAGCTCCTTTCCATATTAAAACGGCTTGTGGCGCAAAATCAGGTCGCGGTGATTATGTCTCTGCACGAGCTGGATCTGGCGCAGAAGGTATCGGACCAGGTGATCTGCGTTCACGGGGAATACATTGACCGCGCGGGTACGCCGGAGGAGGTCTTTACTCCGGAATATATCCGGCAGCTTTATGGCATGACGACCGGCAGCTACAATCCCCGATTCGGCAGTATTGAACTGGCGGGGGCGGCAGGCGAACCGGAGGTCTTTGTGATTGGCGGAGGAGGCAGTGCGATTCCGACCTATCGCCGGCTGCAGCGGGAAGGAATTCCCTTTGCCACGGGGGTTCTGCATGAAAATGACGTGGATTACGAGGTGGCAAAGTACCTTGCGTCCGCGGTGGTTACGGAGCGGATGTTTGAGCCGATCAGCGGGGAAAAGGTGCAGGAAGCGATGAAAATTCTGCGCGTCTGCGGGCGCGTGATCAATTGCGTTTCTGCGTTTGGAACGATGAATGCGCGGAATGAGGAGCTGGCCGCGGAGGCGGAGCGGCTGGGGATTCTGATTGAAGAAAAGGGATATGCTTAAGGAGGAGACGAAGAATATGGAACCAATCCATTTTTCTCAGATGCCGTATGAACGGCCGGATCTGGAGAAATTGAAAAAAGCGCTCACTGCGCTGACACAGCAGTTGAAGGATGCGCCGGACTACGCGTCTGCGCGAGCGGTATTTTTACAGAAGGAAGAGATGGAGAAACACAGCTCGACGCTGTCGACTCTGGCGAGTATCCGTCATTCGATTGACACGCGCGACGACTATTATGATCAGGAAGTGAAGTTCTGGAACGCGGCGTATCCGGAGCTTCAGGAATATCAGCAGGCGTGGACCATGGCGCTGCTTGAGAGCCCATTCCGGGCGGAATTTGCGGAGGAATATGGGGATCTGATGTTTCTCAACGCCGAAATGGAGCTGAAGACCTTTTCGCCGGAGCTTATTCCGCAGCTGCAGCGGGAGAATGACCTGACGCAGGCGTATGAGAAGCTGCTGGCGTCCGCGCAGGTTCCGTTTGAGGGAAAGACTTATACACTCTCTCAGATGACGCCGTTTAAGAACGACCCGGACGATGCGCGCCGCGAGAACGCGTGGAAGGCGGAAGGGCAGTGGTATAAGGATAATCAGGAGCAGCTGGACGGGCTTTTTGACGAGCTGGTGCACCTGCGGGATGAGATGGGCAAAAAGCTTGGATATGAGAATTATCTGCAGCTTGGTTATTACCGTATGGGGCGTAACTGCTATACGAAAGAGGATGTGGAGAAGTTCCGTCTGGCGGTGCAGAAGTATCTGGTGCCGGTGGAGGACGGAATTTTCCGGGAGCAGGCAAAACGCTTGGGAAAAGAATACCCGATGAGTTTTGCGGATAATCAGCTGGAATTCCGTTCCGGGAATCCGCGCCCCTGCGGGACGCCGGAGGAGATTCTGGCGCAGGGCAGAAAGTTTTACAATGAGCTTTCCCCGGAAACCGGCGCGTTCTTTGAGATGATGCTGGAGCATGGTCTATTGGATGTACTGAGCACGGAAGGCAAGGAGGGCGGCGGCTACTGCACAAGCATTCCGGATTATGGCGTGCCGTTTATCTTTGCTAATTTCAACGGGACACAGGGCGATGTCGAGGTGGTGACGCACGAGGCGGGGCACGCCTTTGCCTATTATCAGAACCGTGACCGCATTCCAATGTCCGCGTGCTGGCCGACCTCGGAGGCCTGCGAGGTGCATTCGATGTCGATGGAATTCCTCGCCTGGCCGTGGGCGGAAGGATTCTTTAAGCCGGATACGCGGAAGTTCCTGTACAGCCATCTTTCCGGCGCGCTGAAATTTATCCCTTACGGAACAATGGTCGACCATTTTCAACACATCGTCTATGAAAAGCCGGAGATGACCCCGGCGCAGCGCCATGAAGCATGGAAGGAGCTGCTTGGTATCTATATGCCGTGGATGCGGCTGGACGGCGAGATTCCGTTTTATTCCGAGGGCGAGGGCTGGCAGCGGCAGCACCACATTTATTCCTATCCGCTCTATTACATCGATTATTGCCTGGCGCAGACGGTGTCGCTGGAATTCTGGGCGATGATGCAGAAGGAACTGCGGGAACGCGCCGAAGCAGGGGAGAAGCAGACGGCAATCCCTAAAACCTGGGCGCGCTATATGGCCTATACGGAGCAGGGCGGGAGCAGTACTTTTACGGATTTGCTGAAAAACGCGGAGCTGGAGAGTCCGTTTGACGAGGTCTGCCTGCGGGGCGTGTGCGAGGAAGCAAAGAAGTGGTTGGAAAAATTTGACCTCGCGGGGATTGAATAACCGGATCCAGCGCTAACAGAGCCTGCTTTTTTGTGATTGAAAGCGGATCGAAGGTGGAGGATGCGAAAGTATTGCGTTGACAAAATTCTGATATTTAGTATAATGAACTTATGCGAATGAAAAGAATATGACTTATGTTGAAAGGGCAGCATAGTACGAGGACGTACAGACTGTCCTTTCTATATTTTTTTGTTGACTTTAGCAAAGTAACGCGATAACATAATGAAAGTATGTTTCATTCGACAATTATTTCAGGAGGCGAAAAGATGGCAGTTACGATTTCAAGAAGAGACTTTTTGAAGGGAACAGCGGCGACGGCCGCGACTCTGGCGGTTTCCACAGCGTTTGGCGGTCTGTATACGCAGAAGGCGGTTCTGGCAGAGGAGGATTTTGATTTTAGCGCTTACACGGAGACTTCGACGGAGCTTTATTATGAGGTACTCGGCGAATTCTATGATTCATATCAGGTAGCTCTGGCAGCGGAGACGGTGCCGGAACGGTACGCACTGATGGCGATTGCGGAGGCGAAGCTGATGGAGTCAGCGGTGACGCTCCCGACCACGACGGACGGCGGCTATTACCGGATTACGAAGATTGTGCCGGGGTCAGGCTCCAGCGTGATGTGGGGCAGCGACTCTTACCGGATGCACAATTATCTGCTGACGACAGAAGCGCTGAAAGCGGCGGATTATACAGAGCTGCGGACGATGTGGAATGAGCTGCGCGGCACCGGTACCTTTATGGATTCCGCGCTGGCATATCTGGAGGAGAACGGCTACGAGACAAAAGATGACTACAGCCTGAATTACAACGCAGACGCAGTGACCTGGGATGTTCTTTCTTCTTCTCTGACGGTTGACTGTGAGAAGGTGGTACAGACCTATGACGGCCTTCTGGAATATGACAATGAGAACCAGCTGCAGCCGGCGCTGGCGGAGAGCTACGAGGTGTCGGACGACGGACTGACCTATACCTTCCACATCCGCGAGGGCGTTTCCTGGGTGGATGTCCAGGGCAGGGAGGTTGCGGCTGTCGTGGCAGATGATTTTGTGGCTGGCCTGCAGCACATGATGGACGCGCAGGGCGGTCTGGAATATCTGATTGAGGGCATCATTAAGAATGCCAGCGAGTATATTTACGGCGAGATTACCGATTTCTCAGAGGTCGGTGTGGAAGCGACGGATGATACAACGCTTGTCTTTACGCTGGAGAACCCGTGCTCTTACTTCCTGACCATGCTTGGCTACAGCGTGTTTGCGCCGATGAGCCGCACCTATTATGAGTCCATGGGCGGCAAGTTCGGTATGGATTATGATCCGTCCGCGGCGGATTATACATACGGCAAGGGTCCGGATTCCATCGCGTACTGCGGTCCGTATCTGGTATCCAGCCTGACAGAGCAGAACTCGATTGTTTTCTCTGCAAATCCGACCTACTGGAACGCAGAAAATGTCCGCCTGCAGACCATTACCTGGAAATACAACGATGGCAGCGACCCGACGAAATATTATACCGATTTCACCTCCGGTACGATTGATTATGTTAGCCTGAGCGACTCAATCGTACAGCTTGCGGTGGATGACGGCATTTTTGATGAATATTCTGTAGTCTCCGGCACCGGTTCCATGACCTATTATAACAACTATAACCTGAACCGCATCGCGCTCGCGAATTTCAATGACGGCACGACCGCTGCTTCCTCGAAGACCGAGGAGGATGTGGAGCGCTGCAATCAGGCGATGCGCAATGTACACTTCAGAAGAGCACTTTCCTTCGCGACAGACAGAGGCTCCATGAATGCACAGTCCGTAGGCGAGGAGCTGAAGCTTGTCTCTGTCCGCAACTCTCTGACGCCGGGTAGATTCGTTACCCTGGATGAGGAAGTGACCGTGGACATCAACGGCGAGGCAACGACCTTTGCGGCAGGTACCTATTATGGCGCGGTGATGCAGGCGCAGGTAGACGCAGACGGCGTTCCAATGACCGTATACAGTGCAGACGCAGACGATGGCACAGGCAGCAGCGATGGCTTCGACGGCTGGTTTAACGAGGAGAACGCGGCGGCAGAGTTTGAGACAGCGGTTGCGGAGCTCGCGGAGGCTGGCGTAGAGGTCAGCGCAGAGAACCCGATCTACGTAGATCTGGTTTATGTATCACAGGTTGAGGCGCTGGTGAACCGCGCGAACGTCATGAAGCAGTCGATGGAGTCCATTCTTGGCGGAGCCGTGATCCTGAATCTTGTGGATGCAGGCGACTACGACGGCTGGTATTACGCGACCTATTATCCGAGCTATGGCTACGAGATGAACTGCGACATCAACGATGGCACCGGCTGGGGTCCGGATTATGGTGATCCGTCGACCTTCCTCGATACCGCGCTTCCAGATTATGTAGGATATACAACGAAATGCTACGGGCTGTTTTGACATAACTTTAACGGTGTAAAGAAAGCTTCTGGTACAGGAATGTGTATCAGGAGCTTTCTTTTCTTTTAGAAAGTTTTTTCATAGCCTTTTTTCTTCTACAATCACGCATTAATACTTGAAAACAGGGATTTTCGGCATATAATATCATATAAAAACAGGGATTTTCGGCAAAACGGCCCCTTGAAAAACAGAGATTTTCGGCAAAAATTTCTGGAAGTATGAAAAGAAGGTGTTTTTCATGATATTTAAAAGAAAATTGTACGATAAGATGCTTGATTGGAAAAGCGGATTTGATGGAAAGACGGCTCTTCTGATAAAAGGTGCACGGCGGGTAGGGAAATCGACTCTGGTGGAGGAATTTGCCAAAAGGGAATACGAAAGCTATATTCTGATTGATTTTTCCGTTGCATCGCAGGAGGTAAATGATCTGTTCCACGATTTGTCTGATTTGAACTTTCTGTTTTTGCGCCTGCAGATGATTTACCAGGTGAACCTGACGGTGCGAAAATCAGTGATTATTTTTGATGAGGTACAGATGCAGCCCCTGGCCAGACAGGCAATCAAGCATCTGGTGAAGGACGGAAGATATGATTATATTGAAACAGGCTCTTTGCTTTCCATCAAAAAAAATATTAAAAATATAGTAATTCCGAGTGAAGAGACCAGGCTGATCCTTTATCCGCTGGATTATGAGGAATTCCGATGGGCTTTAGGAGATCAGACAACGATTCCGCTGCTGCGCGAAGCTTATGAAAAGATGAAATCTCTTGGTGACGCCATGAACAGGCGCCTGATGCGGGACTTTCGCCTTTATATGCTGGTGGGAGGGATGCCACAGGCGGTAGATACTTATCTTTCAACCAACAATATGAGTATGGTCGACCAGATGAAGAGAAACATTCTGGAGCTGTATGAGGATGATTTCAGAAAAATAGACCCGTCAGGACGTGCGGGGATGCTGTTTGATGCGATACCTGCTGAGCTGCACAAAAATGCTTCACGCTATCAGGTGTCCAGTGTGATTGCTGGTGAAAAAGAAGAACGGGTTCGGGAAATCATGGCGGATATGCAGGATTCCCTGACGGTGAATATTGCGTATCACGCAGATAATCCAAATGCAGGTATGGCTCTTCATAAAGATCCGCGGCGGTATAAGCTTTTTCTGGCTGACACAGGATTATTTGTGACTCTGGCGTTTAAGGACAGCGATTATACGGAAAATGAAATTTATGAGAAGCTTCTGAATGATCACCTGAGAGCGGATTTGGGGTATCTTTATGAAAATGTTGTTGCGCAGATGCTGAAGACAGCCGGAAATGAGCTGTATTATTATACATTTCCCAAGGAGAAATCCCGGCAGAACTATGAGGTAGATTTTCTGATTTCCAGAAAAGGAAAAATCTGCCCGTTGGAGGTAAAGTCATCTGGCTATCAGACGCACGCTTCTCTGGATGCCTTTCAGGTGAAATTTTCATCCAGAATCCGAAACCGCTATTTGATTTATTCAAAGGACATCCGGAAGGATCAGGATACTATTTACCTGCCTTTCTATATGACGCCATTCCTGTAGAAATCAAAAATAACGTCCTGAACTTCAGGAGAACGTGGTATACTTGCAGAAGAAACATTCATTTCGGGAGAAAAGCGGTGGTTTGAATTGAAAAAATATTTTTTAAAAGGAAAAACATTTTATACACTTTTCGTTATGTTTGCTTCGCTGATCCTGGCGCTGGTCTGCAGTGCTTACATGAACTGTTACTTTGCATTGAAAAACGCAAGCAGTCAGCTGGAGGCCAGTCTGGAGACGATTCTCACACTGCAGGTACAGAGTATCGGAGAAAGCTATTCCTCGGATGAGTATTCGGCTCTGGAGGCGGAGCTTTCTGAAAACGCGATCCTGACAGAACTTGCCTCGCGCGACCGGATAGACCAGGATGAGGATATGGAACAGGCGGAGGATTTGCTCCGGAACTATAAGGAATCCATTTCTTATGCGGATCTGATCTGCTATTTTTATTTTGAAAACAGCGGCTATCTGATGTGTACCATGCTTTCCGGGGCGGATGCTTCGGATCTGGCGCCGGACTACGTGACAGAGCGCCTTGTTTTGGAAGCAATGGCAAGTGAAACGGAAGACGGGGAAGAAAATGAAAGAAAGCAGTTTGAAAAGATTCGGCAGTATGTGCAGGATCATTTCAGAGATCCGAATCTTAGTGCAGGAATGGTTGCGGAGAGGTTTCAGATCAGTCCTTCCGGTTTGTCCAGGAAATTTAAAAAATATTACCAAGATCGGGTTTCTGGAGTATCTTCACCGACTGCGGGTGACTGAGTCAGTGCGTCTGCTGCGGGAAACGGATCAGACGATCACGGAAATTGATTTCCTCATCTGGAATTTCAGCCAGGGATACTCCGCCGGCGTAAGCTGCCGCTGCCGCTCCGGATGCTTTTGCGGCCGCATTTTCCTTTGTCGAGCCGCCCGGAGCGCAAAGCCAGACATTCTCTACGTACTGCCAGCTGTTACAGGCCAGTACGTTGCCCGGCGCGTAAGAAGCGCTCATGTGGAAGTCTTCAAATTCCTGTCCGGTGACCGGAAGCCCGTGCATATAGCCCATATATTCTCCGTCAAAGGTGTCTTCGCCCGTCGGGAAGCCTGCCGGTTTGTAGCTGCCGGATCCAGTGCAGAGAATGACGGCCTTTGCGCGGAAGGTAATCAACGTGCCGCTTGGAACGTGCATGCCGATGGCACCTGCGATCCGTCCGTCTTCTTCGATGATATCCATAATCATCGTATGTTCGACGTAATCAATTTCCTGATTATTCAGAGCTTTTGTGAATGCCAGACGGCGGTCGTACTGAATGTTATCCAGATGGTAGTCTACCAAACGGTCGTTCTGAACGGTTCCGTCTACCCAGTATCCGGCGTCCTCACCCTTGGTGTACTGGGTCAGAATCCCAAGCTCTACACACTTTTCATAGACCGATTTGGATTCCTCTTCCCAGACCTGTACCCATCCGATATTTGCCAGGAACTCGTTAGAATACATCATTGCGTACTCAAATTCCTCTTTGCTGTCTCCATAGCCCTCGTCAAAGAAATTGTGAGAGCTGGCCCAGGCACTGAGTCCGGAGTAACCGGGGCGCCCTTTGTCTACCAACAGCACATTGCTGCCAGCCTCTTTCGCGGACATGGCGGCAAAAAGCCCGGCAAATCCACCGCCTACGACCAGTACGTCGCATTCGTAGTCTGTTACGTCCGGCGCTTCTGCTTCCGGGATATCCAGTTCTGTAACCACACGCTCCGTGGATTCGGAGGCGGCAGCTTCGGTCTGCGCTTCCGTCTCTTCTTCTGCGA
>Ga0192275_1065_pt1 | contig 16133 bp, 16 predicted proteins | sample Koala_Koa24_H3_FD_131265 | JGI IMG/M metagenome (GOLD analysis project Ga0192275, IMG submission 131265) | Enriched cells from koala feces incubated with labeled cellulose particles, San Francisco Zoo, California, United States - Koala_Koa2-4_H3 ...
TGATATTCTTAATTACTTACGTGTACGGAGGAATAAAAGATAATGAGTGTGATTGAAATTGTCAGCGGCGTTTTGCTGCTTATTACCGGAGTTTTTATCGTTGTTATCACCCTTATGCAGTCCCAAAAGCAGCAGGGTATGACCTCAGCTATTTCAGGTTCAAATAACGACAGCTTTTACGGAAAAAATTCCGCTAACACAAGAGAAAAAGCACTTGAGCGGTTGACAAAAATAATGGCGGCGATTTTCTTTATTGTTACCATAGGGGTAAACATTATTGCCGCACTTTTTTGATTAAAACATTCAGCCAAAAGCAAGAGGTTTGCAGCGAGTCAGACTTCTTGCTTTTTGATTAAGGAGTTTATATGGCAAATAATATAGATATTTGCGCTATGCGCATTAAAAACGTCCTTGAACAAAAGGGCAAAAAGTCTTTATCCAAAAAAGAGCTTTTTAAGGCAGTCAAGGGCAAACGGATTAAGGAATCCGACTTCCGTACAGCCCTTAACCGCCTTGTTCGCGAGGGTACGGTCTTTGAATCCCAAAAAAATGTTTCTCTCGCAGAGGCACGGGGCTACTTCCCTGCCACTGTGGAGAGAATCAACAAAACCTTTGGCTTTATCAAGCCCTCCAAACCGACAGGCAACGCTGTTGACGAGATTTTTGTCCCGGGAAAATGCCTTCACGGTGCTTTGCCGGGGGACACGGTTTTAGCTACCTTTATAGCCTCCAGAGATGAACGCCCCGAAGCGGAGATACTTTCCGTTATCGATGAAGGGCAATCCGAATTCAGCGGAATAGCGGAGCAGGTTGGCTATAAGCTCTATGTCCGCCCCGATAAGCTTTGCCGCGATCCAATACTCGTTATCGGCACGGATATGCCGATTCATGCAGGGGATAAGGTTTTGGCGAAGGTCACCGAGCGGGGGCACCCGCCACTCGGAACACCGCTGCAGAATTACCGCACTCTTTGGCAGCGCCGACAAGGCTGTAAGCAGCGCCCTTTCCGTGCTGTATATGAATGATATAGAAACTCAGTTTCCCTTAGCGGTCATTGACGAAGCAAAGCACTGTGAGCATATGGGTATCACCGAAAAGGATATAGCCTCCCGCCTTGACCTGCGCGATGAAATTATATTCACCATAGACGGCGCGGATACAAAGGATATTGACGATGCCGTAAGCGTTTCCAAAACGGATGACGGCTATCGCTTAGGTGTGCATATTGCCGATGTTTCATGCTATGTCAAGCCCAACAGCGAGCTTGACAAAAATGCTTTTCTTCGTGGAACGTCCATTTATTATGCAAACAAGGTTATACCCATGCTCCCGCCCGAGCTTTCCAACGGAATATGCTCTCTTAACCCGATGGAGGACAGGCTGGCATTTTCCTGCCTTATGGAGCTTGACAGCGAGGGCAATACGGTAAAATTCAAGTTCAGCAAAACCGTTATCAGATCAAGGGTTAAGGGCGTTTACAGCGAAATAAACCGCATACTGGAATGCGGCGAGGAATTAAACGGTCTTGAAGCGGATTTAGCCGAAAAATACAAAGGGCTTATCCACAGTATTTTCACCATGAAGGAGCTTGCCGACAAGCTTACCGCACAGAAAATCAAGCGGGGTGCGCCGCAAATCGAAACCGCTGAGTCAAAGCTTATTATAAATGATGACGATGTCTGCGTGGACGTACAGCGGCGCAGCAGAGGTGCGGCGGAAATCCTTATAGAGGAATTTATGCTTAAGGCTAACGAATGTGCCGCAAGAATTGCGCGGGAAAACGATATTCCCTTTGTCTACCGTGTACACGAATCCCCCTCTCCCGAAAGAATTGCCGATCTTCACGAAGTAACAGCACGGCTGAATATACCTTTCCCCGAATTTTCCAAGGTGAAGCCTGTTCATCTTGCAAGGATTCTGGAAAGCGCAAAGGGAATGGATGCCGCGCCCATTGTGAATACGCTGGTTCTCCGTTCCATGGCCAAGGCAAAATATGCCGATGAACCTCTCGGTCACTTTGGTTTGGTACTGGACGATTACGCACACTTCACCTCCCCAATCAGGCGTTATCCCGATCTTGCGATACACAGAATACTCACGGAGCTGTGCTACGACAAAACTCCCCCAAAGAATATAAAAAAGCGCTATGAAGCATTTGCAAAATCCGCCGCAATGCAGTCCTCCCAGTGTGAGCTTACCGCAATGCACGTGGAAAGGGACTGTGACGACTGTTATATAGCCGAATATATGAGTATGCACCTTGACGAGGAATTTGACGGAATAATCTGCTCCGTTACGGATTACGGTATGTACGTTCAACTGGAAAACACGGTAGAGGGTCTTGTCAGAATCGAAACCCTCCCCGACGGCACATACGAGTTTGACGGGCTTTTCAACCTTTCCCGTGACGGCGTCGTGCTTTACGCCGTGGGACAGCGGGTAAGGGTTCGCTGCGTAGGTACGGACATTTCGAGCGGAAAGGTGGATTTTGTCATTGTCTGATATATTAAGCGACATGATCTGCCGCAGCGGTGCGGGCGAGGAGAAAATCGCAAGACTTGAAAAGCTTTGCCGCATAAAAATCCCCAAGGAATACAGAGATTATTTGATAAAATCCAACGGCGCCCACTGCGGCGCCAAACGGCTTAGGTTCACCGTAAAGGGCTGTACCCTGCGATATGACTGCGTACAGTCCTTTTTCGGCGTAACGGACGATATCCGATATTCCATAGCACATTGGTATATGCTTAACAAACGCAAGCTGCGCCGCGCCCGCTGTATACCCATAGGCGTGACGGTAAAGGGGCATATTCTTCTGATAAAGAAAAGCGGCGAAATACTCCTTTGGGACGACTGTGCCTCTCTCGAAAGCTCCGCGGGAACGCAAAAGGCCTACCCACTGGCTAAAAGCTTCGGTGACTTCTGCCGCTCCTTGGGGTAATACATATCAGCGGCAATTGTCCACTATCACAAGTAACAAGCCTTGCAAATCAATATGTTTGTGCATATTTTTCCGTGAAAATCGGTCTGAAATGCGGCTTTTTTATTGACATAGCCGCCGTTTTGAGTTATAATAGTCTTATGTGACCGACTTTTCCGCCCCTGTTTACGGTAATATTTTCAAATACCGGGGCGTATCAAAAATATTAGTTAGGTGGAATAAAAGAATGGGTATTTTAAGCGGACTTTTCGGTGATTACAGTAAGCGCGAGCTGAAAAAAATCGAACCAATCAAAGAATCCGTACTTGCACTGGATGAGGAGTATACCGCTCTCACCGATGAAGAGCTGAAAGCAAAAACTCCCGAATTTAAGGACAGACTGGAAAGCGACGAAACGCTGGACGATATTCTCCCGGAGGCACTGGCTACCGTGCGTGAGGCTGCATGGCGTGTACTGGGCAAAAAGCCTTATCCCGTACAGATTATCGGTGCAATCGTTCTTCACCAGGGACGTATTGCGGAAATGAAAACAGGTGAGGGTAAAACTCTCGTTGCCTGCTGTGCATCCTACCTTAACGCACTCAGCGGCAAGGGCTGCCACGTTGTCACCGTAAACGATTATCTTGCAAAAACTCAGTCGGAGGAAATGGGTAAGGTTTACCGTTTCTTGGGGCTTTCTATCGGCTGTATTCTCCATGAGCTTAGCAATGACGAGCGCCGTGCGGCATATAACTGTGACATTACTTACGGTACAAACAACGAGTTTGGTTTCGACTACCTTAGAGATAATATGGTACTCTACAAAAGCGAAAAGGTTCAGCGTGAATTTAATTTCGCAATCGTAGATGAGGTTGACTCCATACTCATAGATGAAGCGCGTACCCCTCTTATCATTTCCGGCAGAGGCGATAAGTCCACGGAGCTTTACTCCCTTGCGGACAAATTTGCAAAGTCCTGCAAGGCTTACACCGTTGTGGAAATGGACGACAAGGTAAATCAGGAGGAAGTAGTGGAGGGATTTGACTACATCATAGACGAAAAGTCAAAGACCGCCACCATTACCCGTCAGGGCGTTAAAAAAGCGGAAAAATACTTCAACCTTACCAACCTTTATGATGCGGAAAATTCCACCATACTTCACCATGTCAACCAGGCTCTCAAGGCAAACGGCGTTATGAAACTGGATATAGACTACGTTATCAACGAGGGTGAAATCGTTATAGTAGACGAATTTACCGGTCGTCTGATGATGGGACGCCGTTTCAACGATGGTCTGCACCAGGCTATCGAGGCTAAAGAGGGCGTTAAAATCAAGAATGAATCTAAAACCTTAGCAAGCATAACATTCCAGAATTTCTTCCGCCTTTACCACAAGCTTTCGGGTATGACCGGTACGGCTATGACCGAGGAGGACGAGTTCAGGGAGATTTATAAGCTGGACGTTATCGAAATCCCCACAAACCGCCCTGTTCAGCGTATAGATCACCACGATGTTATATACAAAACCGAGCATGGAAAGTTCCTTGCGGCTATCAAGCAGATAAAGGAGTGCCACGAAAAGGGTCAGCCTGTCCTTGTAGGTACTATTTCAATAGAGAAATCGGAAATCCTGTCAAAAATGCTTTCCAGAGAGGGTATCAAGCACAATGTCCTCAACGCAAAGCAGCACGCTAAAGAAGCGGAAATCGTAGCACAGGCAGGTCAGTACGGCGCTGTTACCATTGCCACCAATATGGCAGGACGCGGAACGGATATTCTTTTGGGAGGAAATGCGGAATTCCTTGCCAAGGCTGATATGAAAAAGAAAGGCATACCCGATGAAATAATCAGCGAGGCTGTAAGCTATGCCGACACCGACAATGAGGAAATCCTTGCCGCAAGAAAGACATACCGAGAGCTTTACGCAAAGCGTTCAGAGGAGATAAAGGACAAGGCGGAGCAGGTAAAGGCTGCAGGCGGTCTGTTTATCCTCGGCACGGAGCGTCACGAGTCAAGACGTATAGATAACCAGCTGCGAGGACGTGCGGGACGTCAGGGCGACGAGGGCGAAAGCCGTTTCTTCCTCTCCCTTGAGGACGACCTTATGCGCCTTTTCGGCGGAGATCGTCTGACTTCAATTATGGAAACCCTCAACGTTGAGGAGGATATGCCCATTGAGTCAAAAATGCTCACAAAGATTATCGAATCCTCTCAGAAAAAGGTCGAGGGCAGAAACTTTGCCATAAGAAAGAATGTCCTCAACTATGACGATGTTATGAGTACACAGCGTTCGATTATCTACGAGCAGAGAGCAAAGGTTCTCAACGGCGAGGATATTCACGAGTATATTATCAACATGATAAACGAATGGGTCAGCGATGGTGTCAATATGTACATCAGCGAGGAAACCACCCAGGACGACTGGAATCTTGTGGGACTTAAGCAGCACTTTGCGGGTCTTATCACCACAGATAACGACTTCAAATATACCGCCCAGGAGCTTGACTCTATAACCGTAAAGGATATAGAGGAAATGCTTAAAGGCCGTGCGCTGGATTATTATAAAAAGCGTGAGGAGGAGCTTGGCAGCGAGGTTCTGCGTGAGCTTGAGCGAGTTGTACTGCTTAAGGTCGTAGACCTTAAGTGGGAAGCGCACATCGACGATATGGACGAGCTTAGAAAGGGTATCGGTCTTAGGGCAATAGGTCAAAAGAATCCTGTGGTTGAGTACCGTTATGAGGGCTTTGAAATGTTCGATGCGATGGTTGAATCCATTCGTGAGGACACCGTAAGACTTCTCTTTACCATTCAGATTAAGAACAATGAGCAGCCAAAGAGGGAGAGGGTATCCCAGCCCGATGATCCCGCACCTGCTGACGGCGGATCGGTATCATCTCCCAGACGGGTTAAAAAGGTGGGCAGAAACGAGCCTTGTCCCTGCGGAAGCGGCAAGAAGTACAAAAACTGCTGCGGCAGAGATTTGAAGTAACAGATTAAAATAATACATTAATTAGGTGGTAGCTTATGTTAAAGGAACAATGCACAAACGAGCTTGTAAATCATATTATCCCCTTTTGGAGCAAGCTTCGTGACGACGAATACGGTGGATTTTACGGACAGATGGATAATGATCTGAACGTTGATAAAAAAGGCGGCAAGGGAGTTATACTTAACTCCCGCATACTGTGGTTCTTTTCCTCATGCTATATGACTGTGGGAGGCGAGGAGAACCTTTCCAACGCAAAACACGCCTATGAATTCCTCAAGGATCACTGCGTTGACCGTGAAAACGGCGGCGTATACTGGATGATGAACTATGACGGCAGCGCTGCAGACAGCATGAAGCACACATATAATCAGGCTTTTGCCATATATGCCCTGTCTACCTATTACCTTGCCGCAAAGGACGAATCGGCGCTGCGCCTTGCCTTTGAGCTTTTTGAAACCGTTGAAAGCAAATGTACCGATGATATAGCCTATATGGAGGCGTTCGACAAGGAGTGGAAGCTGATAGACAACGACGCTCTCTCGGAAAACGGGCTTATGGCTGACAAGACCATGAACACGGTTCTTCACCTTATCGAGGGTTATACCGCTCTTTACAAGGCAAGTCCCGATGAGCGGGTTGCCGCAAGGCTGAAATTCCTCTTGGATATAACCGAAAACAAGATTTTCGACAGCGAAAACAACAAGCTGCTGGTATTCTTTGACCGTGAGCTTAACGTAATCGGTGATATACACTCCTACGGTCACGATATAGAAGCATCATGGCTTATCGACCGTGCGGTTGAGGTTCTCGGCGATAAGGATTACATAAAGAAATGGAACGCCATTGACCTGCGAATTGCGGAGAATATATATAACATTGCCTATGAAAACGGCTCTCTCAATAACGAGCGTGACAAGACGGAGATAAACAAAAAGCGTATCTGGTGGGTTCAGGCGGAAACCGTAGTCGGTTTTGTAAATGCGTTCGCCCACGGCGGGGATAAAAAGTTCCTTGAAGCGGCGCTTACCGTATGGACATGGATACGTGATGTGCAGATTGATAAGCGCGATGGCGGCGAATGGTGGGCGGAGGTAGCCCCCGACGGAACACCGATTCGTGACGTAACCATGGTAAACGAATGGAAATGCCCCTACCATAACGGCAGAATGTGCATGGAAATAATAAACAGGTGCTAATCGGTCATATAGTATACGAGTAAAGCTAAAAGCCTCCCCTTTTGGGAAGGCTTTTATTTCAATAAGGGGCATCGCCCCGTCATTCAACGAACGACCGGGGGCGTTAGCCCCCCCTTAGGGGCTTCAGTGGGGGACTGTGTCCCCCACTGAAAGACCGTATGTTCCCCCGCCTGAAGAGGCGGGGGAACATCAGTCGTGAGTTATATTCCTGTGTAGGTTAATTAAAGCATTGCCGACATATCGGAGATAAGCTGATCCATATCGTTTTCCTTAAACTCAGCACCATACCACAGCTCCTGGGCAACGACAGCCTGCCATACCAGCATTGCCATTCCGCCCACATTGGGTATTCCCGCTTTTTCGGCGGATGTCAGCAAACGCGTTTTCTTGGGATTATAAACAACGTCAAAGACAAATCCGCACTGCTTTATAACCTCGTCCGTTACGGGACAAGCGTCTACCTTAGGGAACATTCCCACAGGAGAAGCGTTGACCAGTGTGTCAAAGCTACCCTTTATTTCATCGGGATGAACCACCGTTATTTTCGCGTCAATTCCGTTTTTCTCGGCATAATCCCTCACAGGCTGAGCCGTGTCCTCAAAGCCGGGGAGAAGTGACAGCGTAAGATCTGCGCCTGCGCGCACCGCCTCTATTGCCATCATTCTTCCCACACCGCCGCAGCCGCACTGGAGAACCTTTCCCGAAAGACTGCCTCCCGCCGCGGCAAGCGAACGCAGAAATCCGTCGCAGTCGGTATTGTAGCCTATATACCTGCCATTTTCGTTTACAATGCAGTTTACCGAGGTATAGCGTTCCGCAGATGGTGCAAGCTCGTCAATATAGGGTATTATTTCGCCCTTATACGGAATAGTTACATTGGCACCGTCCAGTGCCTTAACCTCGCCTATTCGCTTACCCAGCTCCTCGGTGGGAATTTCCTTAAGAGAATATTCGTATTCGCTCTCTGCTATTCCCCCCAGCATAAAAAGCCTTTTATGTATAGGCGGCGACATTGTATGTCCAAGAGGATAGCCCAAAAGTCCATATTGTTTCATAGTGTAAACCTCTTTTCAGTGATATATATCTATTTTACCACATTTTTAACCATATAGCAAGCGTTAGAACGGAATTATTTATGGTACTTACCGTTTCCCAGAATGGAAAAGCTTCGATATATCTGTTCAAGGAGCATTACCCTTGCCAATCTGTGGGGAAAGGTCATGGGCGACATGGACAAGCGCAGTACAGCCCGTTTCTTGACACTATCCGATAATCCATAGGAGCTGCCTATAATAAAGCATATACAGCTTGTACCCTCTGTCATAAGCTTGTCAAGGCGCCATGCAAGCATCTCCGATGAAAGCTCCGTCCCCTCTATGCACAGCGGAATAACCGCCGCCGATTGAGGTATAAGAGTGAGTATTTGTTTGCCCTCGTTTTCCAGTGCCGCCGCAATCTCCTTTTCTGACGGATTATCCGACAGTCGGCTTTCGGGAAGCTCGGTGATTTTAAGCCGACAATATGCCCCCAGTCTTTTAGCGTATTCGGCGCAAGCCTCCTTGAAATAGCCTTCCTTCAGCTTTCCCACTGCTATTACATTTACCGAAACCGTAAAATCTCCCCCAAACGATAAACCGACACTACACGAAAATTTCGGGTAGTGTCGGTGACTTTATCTTATCATTCTGCGTCCTGTGAAACAAATGTACAGGGATCCATATACTTTCCGTCGGAGGTTCTCACCTCAAAATGAAGATGATTTCCGGAGGAATCTCCCGTACTTCCCACATATCCGATAAGCTGACCCTCCTCAACGGTTTGGTCAAGCTCGGTCGCCGCCTCTGCAAGGTGCGCATACATGGTAACGTTTCCGTCATCATTCTGTATCATAGCCGCATTTCCGTAGCCGCTGTTCCAACCGGAACCAACGTCTATTACCGTTCCCGATGCCGCCGCGTAAACGGGCGTTCCGTAGGGTGCGGAAATATCTATTCCCTTATGATCTCTGCCATCGCCCTGATAAGCGGTAATCGTTCCGCCCTCAACGGGCCAGAAGTAGTCGCCGTTGCCGCCCTCATCGGAAAATTCAGGCACATTATGATCAATGCCGTTTCCTGTTCCAACCCTAATTATCTCGGATACAGGCTCCTCAACGATAATCGAATCAAGATTTTTCTTGCGGACAGCGGTATCGTCAACATATGTAACAACAGCACGAGTATATCTCTCGCCCTCTTGTCCCTCGACCTCAACAACCGTTTCACCCTCAAGCATTGAGTCGTCCTCAATGGTTATGGTTTCATAGTCAATGGAACTGCGATAGGTAAGCTCTTTCTTACATTCAACCTGTAAATAAGGGACTTCCGATTCAATCTGAATGAGCGTGCCAACCTTAATATTGTCGCCCAGCTCCACAATCTCGCCGTCGTAGGTAGCATAGCTTCCCGTCAGCACATCAAGGTCTATATCAAGCTCCTTGGCAATCTTCCAAAGATTATCGCCGTCCTGAACCTCGTAATATTCGGGAGAGGATTCATATCCGGTAAGCTGCTCCACAATGGAATCAACGGATGTGATCTCATCGGGTTCAACATATTCGATTTCGGTATATTCAACGTCCTTGCTAAAGCCTATTTCTGTGTACTCATCGCTTTCGTATTCAGCCTTTATGCCGCTGAGAGCGCTGTCTATAGGCTCATTATCGTAAACATATCCCAGACATTCTCCGTCAACGATAACCTTGAAAGCTTCAACAAGATTTTCGGTAATACTCTCGGTTTCCTCCACAGTCACCGCTTCCTCGGGCTCCTCGGCAGCCTCGGCATCTATATGGTCATACTGGTCGGAAATACGTTCCTCCATTTTACCCGCAAGGGTAACTCCGTCAATAACCTCGTCATTGGAGGTAAGGGGTCTGATAGCGAGAGTGGCCGTTACATAATAATCATCGCCCGTATCGTAATACTCAACGATGTCGGCAACAGTACACTGCGCCTCGGAAATTACACCGTCCTCTTCAACAACACCCATTTCCTTGCCGTCATACTCAACGGAAACGCCATAGTCCTGTGAAAGGGTAACTGCAACCGTTCCAATCAGGAAAGCTGCTGCTGCTATGGGGAACGCCATATTGATAAAGGTAACGGCAGGCTTGCCCTTACGTTTAAAGGCAAGGCGTATTTCGCAAAATCCCATATATGCGGATTTTTTCATTCCGAACATCTTACGACGTCTGTTAAAATCCTTTACCCGTGCCGCAGTGCCCTCGGTCGCCGCGGAAAATAATCTTCCTGCGCCCTTAATCACCGTGCTAAGCACGAACAATATATCCTTTCGGAGCGGTGCGGCGGCTCTGCCTATCACCGAGAGAATCCGACGAACGGCGTCTGATACAGAGGAAGCTATCTTTCCGCCTGTTTCACAAACGCATCTCCCTAAGGCTGAAATAAAATTCTCACTATCCATCGGACTCAACTCCTTTCTTTTTTTATATCTTTATTAAGGGTAACTCACCGTACAGTGTAAAAAAAATAACAAACTGCCGCAAAAGGTTACAAAGTGGTTACACCCACTATTTATTATAACCATTTTGGGAACAAAATCAATGCTTTTTGGTGAAAATCGTGATTTTGACCAGTTCTTTTGGCACATTGCACAAAAATTCGTGTTGAAAATCATTTATTTTGCGGAGGATTTCACCTTGATTTCGGTCGATTTCAGCCGACCTTTCTAAATCTTCGGTCATTTTGACGAACCGCCGAATTAAGGAAAATTCAGCATTTGACTAAAAATTGCCCCAAAAGGGCCCCTTAAGGAACCGCTGATTAAATCGTTTCTCAACCCTCTCAGTAAGGGCTTTTCGAGGGTTGGAAACGATTGCTGACGCATTAATCAGCACTTCCTTAATTATGGCAATCATACCAACTGTGTCCTATCTCCACATCTGCGGTAAGGGGAACGCTAAGCTTAACGGCGGACTCCATTTCCTCATGAAGAATGTCTGCCGCTCGCTGTGCATCCTGCTGCTCCGCCTCTATAATCAGCTCATCGTGAACCTGGAGTATCAGCTTTGCCCTCAATCCCTCGGCTTTCAGTCGGTTATATACCTTAATCATAGCTATTTTTATAATATCCGCCGCCGTTCCCTGAATAGGCGCGTTCATAGCCGCCCGCTTTCCGAAAGCCTTTAAATTCTTGTTGCTTGACGCAAGCTCGGGAATATATCTTCTTCTGCCAAGCATAGTTTCCGCATATCCTGTTTTTTCGGCTTTCTCGGTACATTCCGCCATAAAATCCCGCACGCCGCTGTAATTGTTCAGATAGCTCTTGATATACCTATCCGCCTGCGGCACAGAAACGCCGATATCCTTTGCCAAGGAATATGCGCCTATACCGTAAACTATGCCGAAATTAACCGCCTTTGCCGCACGGCGCATTTCTGGTGTAACCATATCCTCCGGCATATCGAAAACCTGCGCAGCCGTACTGGTGTGAATATCCTTGCCCTCTTTAAAAGCCTCCTGCATATTTTTATCATCGCTCATTGCGCTGAGTATCCTAAGCTCTATCTGGCTGTAGTCCGCATCGATAAGCACTCGACCCTCCTCTGCGGCAAAAAACCGCCGCATATTCCTGCCAAGCTCTGTTCTCACGGGAATATTCTGCAAATTAGGCTCGATAGAGGATATTCGCCCCGTTTTGGTTTCCGTCTGCTTAAAGACGGAGTGTATACGTCCGTCGCTTCCCACGGCTCTGATAAGTCCCTCCACATAGGTGGACTGCAGCTTTGTGTATTGGCGATAGCTGAGTATCAGCTCTATTATGGGGTGCTTGTCCGCAAGAGCCTCCAGCACCTCCGCATTGGTGGAATAGCCTGTTTTTGTCTTTTTCCCCGCAGGAAGTCCCATTTCCTCGAAAAGCACCGTTCCAAGCTGCTTCGGTGAAGCTATATTAAATTCATGACCTGCCATGAAATAAATCTGCTGCTCCATTGCCTCTATATCCTCGCAAAGAGAATTGCCGAATTCCCTTATGCCGTCTATATCCGCATAAACCCCCAAATGCTCCATTTCAGCCAATACCTCGGTCAAGGGCAGCTCTATCTCACGGAGAAGATTTCCCATTCCAAGGTCGTCAACCTCCCTGTCAAGCCTTTCGGATAAATCGGTAACGGCGGCGGCGTGTGCATATTCTCCCAAATCATCATAGCCGCAGCAGCCGTACTCGCCGCAAAGGGACTCTACCGTGTAAGCGGCAGCGGAGGCATTCAGCAGGTAACCCGAAATATATGCATCGGACACCACATTTTTAAGCTCTCCATTTCTTTCCAAGCAGAAATGATAGGCAGGCTTTGCATCAAACGTGCGTTTTCCGCAGGCGGATGTCAAAAGGGCAAGTATTTTACCCTCATCAGTGGTTTTATAAAGGCTGTCGCCGTAAGCCACATAAAGGCTTTTCTCCTCAAGAACAAAGGAAAAATCTCCCTTTATATCTTCAGGCTCGCCGCATATCTTATATTCCCGTTTAAGGATTTCCGTACCGCTCTCTCCGGTAGGGATAGCGGCAGGCTTCAGTCCCAGCTTATCGAGAAGCTTGACCATTTCCAGCTCCGTGAGCAGCTTCGCCGCATCGCTGTCATTTTTCTCGCCGTATACGTAATCGCCCAAATTCCTGTCAATAGGCGCATCACAGACTATAGTGGCAAGCCATTTGCTTTCCTTGGCGCTGTCCCGCCCCTCGGTCAGCTTGGTCAGAACGGATTTGCTTAAATTTGCGCTGCCCTCGTCCAGTCTGCGGTAAAGCTCCTCTATTGAACCGTATTCCTTTATAAGGGCAACAGCGGTTTTCTCACCTATTCCCTTTACGCCCTTGATATTGTCGGAGGAATCACCCATAAGCCCTTTCAGGTCAATAAGCTGCTTCGGCTCAAGTCCGTCATACATTTCCCCGAACCTTGTGGGCGTACAGTGAATAAGCTCCTTGTTGGTATGGAGAAGAACCGTTACCCTGTCATTGACAAGCTGCAGGGAATCCCTGTCCCCTGTGAGGATATAACAGCTGTCGGCGGAATCTCCCAAAACGGACAATGTTCCCAAAATATCGTCCGCCTCAAAGCCCTCGCACTCCAGTACTCTTATGCCCATATCCGTAAGCAAACGCTTTATAAGGGGCATTTGCATATGCAGCTCCTCCGGCATACCCTTTCTGTTCGCCTTATAATCGGCATTCGCCTTATGGCGGAAGGTGGGCGCTTTCAGGTCAAAGGCTACGGCACAGCAATCGGGGGATACCTCCCCCACCGCCTTGAAATAAATGTTCATAAAGCCCGTTACGGCATTTGTGAATACTCCCTTTTTATTGGAAAGCATTTTTATCCCGTAAAAGGCTCTGTTCATTATACTGTTTCCATCTATGGCAAGAATTTTCATTTGCTTCTACCTCTTTCTTCGGGGCTTTATGCCCAAGCGGATTTTCCCGTTGCAATCAAGCTGTCTATATCCTCGAAAGCGTTTTCTATCCTCTCGGTGTGATAGAGCCAATAATTATCGTATATCATCTGTAATAGGTTATGCTCCTCCCACCGCTTAAATACAGCGCCCGTGGTTTCGTTTTTGTATACGGCATAGCACTCCAAAAGGTATACAAAAAACTCCATTTCCTCAGTCATATTACTACTCACTCCTGATATAAACCGAATTTCTCGGATCACCGGTTACTTTTTCACATTCCCATATATCGAAAACAGCGCCCGCACCGAATGCGGTCAATCCGTAATCCAAATCCTCCAGCATTTCATGGGTTTTTGAACAAACAAACATTTTCAGTGAATCCATATCCGAGAAATTGTACTTTAAGGCAATCATTTTAACGACCTCGCAGTCGTAATAATCTATCGTTTCGGGATCCATTCTGTTCATAGCGTCATCTCCTCAAGGAAAATAAGCGTATTCAAAGCTTTCTCCGTTTTAAATGCATATTGATCCTTAAATCTTTGCGGTAAAAGCAGCTGAACGGCAATATCTTCCGAAAAATAGCCTTTCATATATTGATTAACTGTACGGATAACCTGATCATCTGCCACAGGTCCGATAATTATATCAAAGGTATTATTTTCGTCAAAGTTCATGCTCATTCTGTTCTGTGATACAAAACGCAGCCACTGCCTGTCAGCGCTTTCAAACCTCAAAATGTTCAGCGAGTTAATACAATCTGAATCAATGTTGAATATTGAAACCGTAGCTTTTCCGTCATTTCTTATTTTTTCGGTACGCGCCGCCCATCTCTTTGCCTGTTCCAAATCACTTGTAAGATAAAATCCCCTGCCAAAATCCAACATTCTCTTTGGGGGCATTATTTTCGGCTTATCCACCTTAATATTACTACCGTGATACAAAATCATAGCACATTTCCTTTTCTTACCTATTACCCACGTTCATAAACCCGCACATAATCAACTTTCATAACATCGGGCAAAAGGGTATTGTCAACGGTGTCTTTTGTCCATGAGCCTGTTTCGGAGCTTATTATCATATAAAGAGGTATTTCGCATATACCCCTTGCCTCCTCCGCCTCGGTGCGCCATGTTTCCTCGCCGTCACAGTAGAACACATACTCATCCTCTGTCCACAGCAGGGCAAAGATATGGTAATCCCCGTCGTACAAGCCCTCTATCTCGGTTACATTTCCCAGTGCCTTATGCATTTTGCCGTAGCCGTCCCAGTTAAGGGTATTCTGCACTTCATTTGTGGAATAATAGGGAGTTTCAAAAATATCTATCTCCGTTTCGTCAACACCGCCGTTAATCTCACTTACCACTCCGTCATTCATAAGCCAAAATGCCGTCCAGTAGCCGGGCGCGGTATTTACCGTACACCGTATTTCAAAGTAGCCGTATGCCTGTTCAAAAATCCCGTCTGTTTGCACCGCACCTGACAAATGTCTGCCGCTTTCCTCGTCATAGCTCATTTCTATAATAAGATTTCCCTCGCCGTCAAGGTACGCCATATCATCGTCCCAGTAATTATCGGTGTCCTGCCTTTTCTGCTCGGGTGCGTGTTCCCACTTTTCCGTGTCAAGCTCCGTGCCCTCAAAATCGTCCTCAAAGGTCAGTACATATACCTCGTTGTCTATAATAATCGAATTTTCGGGAATTTCGCCCTTTTCCGCAATATAAGACAGCACCGTAAGCAGAATAGCCGCCACCGCCATAAATTCCTTTGCCATAATAACACCCTCTACACTAAATAAGCCTGTCCGCAAGCCTGCCGTAATCCTCTATCGTTTCGGGCTCCATTCTGTTCATCGCGTCATCTACTCAAGGGTAAGCTGCTCCGCCCGCGCAGATAGGCTTATTCCCGCATCGGCAGCTGCCGCGGAAATATTCTCCTTGCTTATATCCATATCTCCCAATGCCGAGGACAGAGAATTAACTATATTTTTACGCCGCTGGGAAAATGCGCCTCTTATCACCCTGAAAAGGAATTTTTCGTCCTTAACCTTAATAGGCGGCTCTTTCCGCACATCAAGCCGAATAACGCAGGAATCCACATTCGGAGGAGGCATAAAGCTGCCCCGTGACACAGAAAAAAGCATTTTCGGGACAGCGTAATAATTCACAGCCGCCGTAACCGCCGAGGATTCTCTCGTCCCCATTTTTGCACAAAGCCTTTGCCCAGCCTCCTTTTGCACCATAACGGTAATCGACTGTATGGGCAGTCTGCTTTCCATCAGTTACATTATAATCGGTGAGGTTATATAATAGGGGAGATTTGCGCACACAGCGGTTTCCAGTCCCGCAAAATTATCCTCGATAACCGCTCTCAAATCGGTTTTCATCACATCTGCGTTTATGACGGAAACATTGTCATATTCCGCTAAGGTTTCCTCAAGCACAGGCATAAGCCTTGAATCAAGCTCCACCGCAACAACCTTATCCGCCCTCTTTGCCAGCTCTGCTGTAAGCGTTCCGACGCCCGTGCCTATTTCTATTACCCCAAAGCCCTTTCCTGCATTGCCAAGCTCCGCAATT
>Ga0192275_1066_pt1 | contig 16090 bp, 17 predicted proteins | sample Koala_Koa24_H3_FD_131265 | JGI IMG/M metagenome (GOLD analysis project Ga0192275, IMG submission 131265) | Enriched cells from koala feces incubated with labeled cellulose particles, San Francisco Zoo, California, United States - Koala_Koa2-4_H3 ...
CAGTGGAGAGTTGTTTGAAAAACATACTTTATCCGCTATTCCTGATGGATATACTCTGATTAAGGAAGAGGATAATATTCCTGCCTGGTATATAGAAAAATATGAAAATGAGAAGGGTGAAATGCTCATTTATTCTCAGTATGACAGCCAGTCAACAGATATTTTTGTGACTTATGAAACATATGGTATCAAGGAAGAAATCAGTGTATGTGGCTCTGAGGCGTTTATTGTGTCTGATGGAGATATCACTTCCATTTTTTTCGAAAAAGATGGATATACATATGTTATTTCTGCTACAGGCAATGTAGACCTTGGCTCGTTAGCAGAAAATATAGTCTTTCAGTGATACGGTTGTTGATGTTAATCATGCCCAGACATTATTTACTGGATCAATTGAAAAAAAACTGAAAAAAGTTTGTCACAAAATCCTTCCTATAATTGTTTCTTATGTAGAGTTACATTCCGGAAGCATATGTTCGTATTTCTGGGATGTCTGATTACAATTATTTGATAACAGTGAATATAACCTATTCATAGGAAATAATTATGAGGTGAGGTGAACTAATGCGAAAAGCAACCAAAATAATCATTAACGTATTTCAGGTGATACTGCCAATACTTTTTTTAATATATTTTAGGCATTATATAATATTAAAGGAACAGCTCAAAGTATCAAATATTAATAACATGGATATAATAGGGCATATGTTAATATACTTTCTTCTATTACTTTTGTTGATATATGTTGTAATATATAATCTAAAAAAAGGAGACGGCAATTTTATTATAGTGCTAGGATGGGTTGAATCAGTTGCAATATACATACTTCCGTTGTCCTTTGTATGGAAAGGAGGTCATTTTCTATATATAAAAGGATATCCAATAGATTATCTACATATTTATGGAATTTTGGTTCTCCTGAATACTATTCAATTTATTCACTTTTGTATTGTTTATTCTAAAAAGAAAAATTAAACGGTGCATATTGCGTAAAATGCAGCCCTGATTCAAAACCCGATATGCAGACCAAAAGGATGCTGATGGTATTTATCCTTTGCTACGTGAGTAAATGCCAAGAATAACAGATCAATAAGTTTGGCCGTAGAGTAAAAAGATATAAAATGACACTCAACTTGTCACGGCTCAGGTAAAAACGCGATATTTTGTATGCAAAAGGAATATTGGATGATTTATAGAAGAGGAGATTAAAAGATGGGAATTAATCCAATAAGAAGAGATAATATAATGCAAAACATGGCTCTGGAAGTAAATGCATTGGAACATGAAAGAAAGCGGGATGTCGGTGAACAAAAGTCAAAAGGTAAACAGCGTGTAGGAAAAATTGTCTTTTTCGTGCTGTTAGCTGTGCTGCTTGTGATTGTGGGTGCTTATGTGATATATCATTTATAAATTTATTCCCGCGAAGCAACGAGCCAAGTAGCCGTGCTTGCACGGCTACTTGGCGGCGCTGAACGTCCAGTGGACGTTCGCTTAGCACCGACCGAAACGAAGTGTAGATGCCGCGAGGGTCAAATACCCCGATGCTTGCATCGGGGTATTTGACTTTGAATAGAGAAACAGCCAGTTATCTCAGATATGACTTTGCAGAGTAGCCGAAAGATGTGGAATCTTGGTATAGAAGAAGATGAGGAAGAAACTGCGGATATATCTGATACGTACGATTCGGATGATTCGGAGGGCTCGGAAGTTTCAGCAGCAGATTCTTACGGGTATGCGGAGGACATGACCGAAGAATCGGAAGAAGAGTATCTGATCGAAGAGGGTGGCTATTCTCTTTCCGATGATATGTACGTTCCGGTAGGCGATCCGGTGCAGATTATGTTGAATTCCGAAAATAGTACCAGTGGTGAATAATTCCATTTTTGGAAATCAGCAATTAATGATTAATGCTAAATGAGCTACCATGGAAGATAATGATGATTAAGAGAATGCCAATGTTTCTAGTAAGTGCAGTGTTGATGTGTGGAACCGCTACTCCATGCAGCATATGACAGACCCGGATTTGCAGATCGAAATTTTAAACCTGCATGCAGAATCCAGGGAGAGTCGAGACCTGATGCAGGACCTGGAAGATATCTGGAACGGCATCGCAGTCGTACATGCGTCTAACCAGAAAAAGGCAGCAATACAGAATAAAAAAGAGCGGCGGCAGCAGAGAGACGAACCCCGTCAGCTTTCGTTGTTTGCAGAATAAGGTTGCTTTTTTCTGGCATACTGCTTATAATATAATTGTAACAGGGAAAGAACACTTATGTGAAGGAGGTGCAGCTATGGCAACTTCGAGTATTTTGACTAATTTTACTATATCGGATAAAAAAACTGCTGAAAAATTTGCAGAAGCTTTGGAATGTGCATCAAAACAGCCTAAATGGCAGCCATCGGAGCCTGTTGAGCCGCTGGAGAGAGATCCCGAAGCAATCCGTGCGATATTTGCAAGACGTGCAGAAAGGGCAAAAAATCGAAATGCCAATGTATAAAACATACCGGGTTATGGATTTTATTCAAATGGTCGGAGAAGAGGCGGTGAATGACCTCTTTTCCGACTTTTCCTGTGAATATAAAACAGGTATACATAATGATGAAGTGGAAAATTTCCTTAAAAGGAATGCGGTAGAATTTACGAAAAAGAAGATGTCGATTACATATCTTGTAATGGATGACCAGGATCAGCTTGCCGGATACTTTACTCTGACACATAAACCAATTATAGTGCAGGATAGAGATTTATCAAAGACATCCAGGAAGAGACTTCTAAGACATGCAAAATATGATCCTGTGATTGATGCTTACAGTGTATCTGCTTTCCTGATTGCTCAAATCAGTAAGAGAACTATAACCTGCCTTCCAACGAACGTATAAATGGAATTAAACTGATGGATATAAGTTTATCTGTGATAGATGATATTCAGCAGCAGATAGGTGGAGGAATCATTTTTTTGGAAGCCGAAGAGCACCAGGAATTACTTGATTTTTATCGAAAACAGTTATTTTCGCCATTTGGTGTAAGATACTCGGATGATGAAAACACGAAATATATACAAATGATCCGTTTCTTATAGCATGGTTAGATGTTAAAAAAGAAAGGAGTTGTGAAAAAAACTTCCTAAAATTAAAGAAGGCTCCTGATACACATTTGTGTACCAGAAGTTTTTTTGTGGTAAAATTTATCTGCTATGAATAATAATACCAGGACTTATTTTAAACCAAAACAGGCAACTTTGCCACTATTTCTTTCAGATTTTTTGGATATTTTATCAACGAGGTGCTCACAGACACCATCGAAAAGATTTTTTATGACATCAACCAGAAGATCTTCAAGGAAGAAGATGTGGATTCTCTTTATCCTGGTTGTCACAGTCGTGCTCTGCATGAAATTTGATTCGTCTATAACGTTTACAATTTGGTTACAACTCGGCAAGGACTTGGCAATACCTTTCCTGATATACTGTGATCGCAAGAAGAAAACGTAAGGCAGTTACTGCTGCATATTGAAAGGGGAGCATTATGAAAAAAAGAAGACGTACCCTTGCCCTGTTGCTTAGCGCAACGCTGCTGTCGGGCTGCGCGGCCACACCGGATAGCAGCATTGTGCGGCAGAAGGGAAGCCAGAGTCAGGACAATTACCGTGAGGCGGATGACAGTTCATCTGAAGAGACGGGTGAGACGCAGAATGTTTCTGGAGTTGAAGTATCGTTAGAGGATGAACCCGACACGGGAAGCATTGACCAGGAAGATACCGTTAGCGGTAATGCTGAAAATGTCCTCGCCACCCGCCTTGGCGTGCCGGACACCTACACCGCGACAGCCTCCACATCCGACGGAAGTTTTACCCTGACCTGTGATGCGGTTGTCGATGTGCCGGATGTCTCACAGGTGCCGGTTTACTCGGTTTCTCAGATGGAATTCACTCAGGAATTTATTGACCTGGTAACAGAAGCTTTTTTCGGAGAGAGCCCGGTTTACGATTATGCTTATTACTATCAAACGACAAAGGCGGAGGCATTGGAAAAGCTAAATGAGCTGAAGGAGTATCAGGCGGAGGGCAATACAGACCCATACGGTTATATCGAAGCTGCAAGAGAAAGCGGCGCATTTGAGGATGGGTCTGTCACGGAGGATGATATTTTCAACCTTCAGGAAGAGATTGATGAGTGGGAGCAGGTTTATGCGGAAGCTCCGGAAACGGTGGAAAAGACGGAAGTCACGCCCGGTTTTGGCGTAACCTCTTACGAGGATGAGAATGGAAACACGGTGTACTATGAAGGTTATTTTAACGGATTCGTGGAAACGGAGGACGGTCTTTTTTCCTATATTTTGAAGAGTTCATCCCCTACACCGATGTCGATTAAAATTTCCCGCTATGCTGATAAGGAAGAGCTGGCAGAGAATGTCAGCTGGAAGGAAACCTGCTACGATTCAGAAGCTTATGCTTCCAATGCTTATCGACCAACGCAGGAGAAGTGTGAGGAACTGGCGGGAATCACGGTGGAGGAGGCAATCGCAGTTACAGATACGTATATGGAGCAGCTGGGGCTGTCTGACGAATTCTCTGTGGGCTTCACGACGCATGCGTGGCGGAGCCTGGAGAGTGATCTCTTTACATCATATACGTACACGGCAAGCTGCATCGACGGAGGCTGGTACATTGTTTACACACGGACACTCGACGGGATCCCCGTTACCTACGAGATGAAAGAGGGCGGCGGACTGGAATCCATGGAAAGCACGACGGAACCGTGGTGCTATGAATTAGTGACCTTTATTGTGAATGCAGATGGCCTGCAGGAAGCAGAGATTCAGAATCTGTACGAGGTCGGAGAAAAGAAGTATGAGAACGTGGATATGCTTTCTTTCTCCGAAATAGCGGAAATGTTTGAGCAGATGATCGTGATCCAGCACACAGACAGCTACGAGGATTCCGCAAGTCTGGAAATTACAGAAGTCACTCTTGGATATATGCGCATCTATGATCCGGGCGCGGACAGCCGCAGCGGAACGCTTGTGCCGGTGTGGGATTTCTTCGGAAGCGAGGAAACACACAGTACATACGATGGAGTAGAATATACGAGCTATATTGATTATCCGGGCAATAGCTTCCTGACGATTAATGCGGCGGACGGCACGATCATCGACCGCAGTCTGGGGTATTAGATGGATTTTACCAGAATGCTGCATGAGAAAAAATTTTATCTGGCGGTTCTTCTCTCTGTGGCGGCTATCATAGCCGGAACTATCTGGCCGGAGACGAAAAAAGATTCGCCTCTGGTCAGCGGTACCTTTCTGGAGCTGCTGAACAGCTCCCTGCAGTCGCAGACTGTACTTTTTATTCTGCCGCTCGCAGCCGTCCTGCCCTGCGGAGAGGAGTATCTGCGGGAAAAGGATTCCCGTTTTCTGCGCTTCCTGATTATTCGTCGGAGCAAAGTGGTTTACTGCCTGGACAAGGTGGTGACGACCGCGCTTTCCGGCGCGATGGTCTGGTTTTTGGGGGCGTTTTTCGCGGGGCTTTTCTTTTTTTTGCTTTTTTTCAGCCGCGAAGTACTCTGGAGTTGGCCGACGAGTACGATTTTCGCTTTGTTTGCTACGCTGGGACGCATCCTGCTTTCGGCTTCATCGCTTGCCAGCCTTTCCGCAGTCGCCGGTGCGCTCGGCGGCAGCGTGTATCTGGCGTTTGGCGTTCCGTTCCTTTTATGGTATGCCTGCATCATCCTGCGGGAGCGTTATTTTGAAGCGCTTTACTGCATTGACCCAACGGAATGGATTATGGCAGAAAATGACTGGGGAAGCAACCAGATGGGGCTCTGGATGTTTCTGCTTTTACTCGCGTTATTCTGTGCCGTGCTGCACTGGATGGTGCTGGAATGGAAGCTGAGAGAGATATAAAAGAGAAAATGTAACTGAGAAAGAAATGATTAATCGCAGGAAAACGAGAAAAACAGACCGAAATGGATATGAGAAAATTTTTGTAAAAGACGCAGGGAAGCAACGGGAGGGAGTGAAAAAATCATGGCAGATTATTATATTCAACTGCACCATGTCCGAAAATGCTTTGGCACGGAGGAAGTGTTAAAACCTCTGGATTTTGCAGTGGAACGGGGCAGGACTTACGGTATCTGCGGGAACAATGGCTCCGGAAAAACTGTTCTTATGAAATGCATCTGCGGTTTTCTGCCGGTGACGGAAGGGCAGATCACAGTTGGCGGAAAACGGATTGGCTATGATGTAGACTTTCCGGAGAGCCTTGGGGTGATCATCGAGACACCGGGATTCCTTTCTAATTTAAGCGGGCGGAGAAACCTGGAAATTCTGGCGGATTTGCGTGGACAGATCGGACGAAAGGAAATCACGTCCGTTCTTATGCGTGTCGGCCTTGATCCGGAATTGAAAAAGCCGGTCGCAAAATATTCGCTGGGGATGCGGCAGCGGCTGGGCATTGCACAGGCGATTATGGAAGAGCCGGAGCTTCTGATCCTAGATGAACCGTTTAACGGTCTTGACCGCCATGGCGTTGCGGAGATTCGCAGATTGCTGCTTGCCCAGAAGCAAAAGGGAAAAACAATCCTGCTTGCGAGTCATAACAGCGAGGATATTCGCATCCTTTGCGACCGGGTGTTTGAGATGGATGGCGGTGTGATGCGGAGAGCCTCGCCATTATAAATCGAGCTTCGCTCGATGGCTCGGCCTTCGTCCATGATTGGCTTCGCAAATCATGGACATGTGCGGAGAGCCTCGCCATTATAAATCGAGCTTCGCTCGATGGCTCGGCCTTCGTCCATGATTGGCTTCGCAAATCATGGATATGTAATGAGAGAGATTACAGAAAAGATAGAAAATCAGACAGAGGAACGTACTCGCGAAAGGTGCTGAAAGGAAAGAAGGAGGATGCGGTATATGAGCAGCGAGAAGAATACCATACGATACAGGATACTTGCAGCTTTTCTGGCTGTCCTTGTTTTTGCTTCGGCCGTAGTATCTTTCTGCTGGATTGCACTGGCTGAGGAAGCGGTTGTGCTGGAAGGGCAGGAAACGGAAGGCCTCGCCGTCGAGCAAAGCTCGATTCAGGATGGCGAGGCTCTCCAAATCGACAGTATTGCAGAGGTGCCGTCCTCCGATATTCCGGATTCTGTTTTGGAATCGATAACCAATCAGGAAAACACGATGTATAATAACGAAACAGGCACGATTGCTTCTGTAGCTGAGGATATGGGAAATGCAGATACTGGAAATTCGGATGCAGGGGCAGAACTTTCACAGATTTCTCTTTCTATTGATGTAGATCATGTGTATGAAGGAATGGAACTGTCTTATAAAGAGGGGTATGTTCCATCGATAAAAGAAAATACGGTTTCTCTTGTAATTCCATTTGTGGCAGATGCTCCGGTATTGGAGAATAAGCTGACGGTAACGGTGGAATCTGCTCTGGATTCCCCTTTTGAAAAGGCGGAGTATGAGGAGGAAGTGTTTTTACTGACTTATCAGGTGCCATCCATTGAGGAAAATGCTTCGCATCTGGACGGTAGTTTGGAAAGCGTGGACGCATACCTCTTTCAAGCTGAATTTACACTTGCGGATGATTACCAGTCAGGACAGTATCCGGTCACAGTGAAAGCGGTTGCTTATTCTGCTTCCGGTGTGAAATCTGAGATGACCTGCCGAATGACAGTGACCCTGGAATCCGATTCCCGGCAACAGACAGGGAGCGAAACGAATCGGGAACCAGAATCAGAAACGGGCGCGCTGATTGCTACGGAACCGGAGTCGGAGTTACAGACAGAATTTGAGTCAGAAGCAGAATCTGAAGGTGAGACAGAATTTGAAACAGAAATGGAAAGCAAACCCGAATCGGAAACGGAACCTGAAACGGGATCGGAACCTGAAACGGAGGCAGAATCTGAAACAGAAATGGAAGCTGTAACGGCTTATTATTCTTCCGGGAGCAGCTACAGCAGCAGTTCCGGCAGCAGCGCAGTGAAACATCAGCCGCATATTTTGCTGAAAGAATGTTCGCTTAGCGGAGCTTTACTTCCGGCAGGGGAGCAGATGGATTTTATCACAAGCTTCCAGAATACGAGCGATGACCAGACCGTGTATAGTCTGAAAATCACGGTAAATACAGCAGATGAGAATGTTGCGCTTTCATCCACCTCTTATTATTATGATCAGATTGCCCCGCAGGAAGTGATCACGCTGGAAAACACGATTGCTGCATCAACTGCGGCTGTGCAAAAAGTTACGACTTTAAGCTATGCTTTCGTGTATGAAACTTCGGACGGAACGGCCTTAAGCGATTCGGAAGAACTGTTTTTTGACATCAGTCAGGAAACGCAGGTTTCCATCGAAAATTTTAACCTGTCAGATTATGTATATTCACTGGAGACGGTAACTGCGACACTGGAGATCCGCAATATTGGGCGCGGCCCGGTTTACAATGTACAGGTATCTTTGGAAGCAGACGGACTTACCGCAACGAACACCGTTTATGCCGGAAACATGGAAGCAGGGACTTTCAGCGATGGGGCGATTAAGATTTATGTCAGTAATTTAAACGATAAGGCTGAGCTGTCGCAGGAAACAGAAGCCTCTGACACTGCAAATGCTGAGACTGCATATGGTTCCACAACAGGGGCACTTACGCTTACCTGGGAGGATGCTTACGGGACAGTTTACTGCGAGACGCGGGAATTTACCACGACCATCGCAGCACCGCAGGTGGTGGAGCTTACTGTTGAAGCAGAAGATGAGAGTACTTCAAATCAGTGGTGGGCAGTGACGATAGTAATCATGATTCTGTTTTTCCTGCTTCTGGTTATGGTGCTTATTTGGAAACTCGCGAAAAAACGCCGCCAGATGGAAGATCTGCTTGCAGGAATGGAGAACCTTGCCGATTAGAATGGAGCTTCACCCGATGGCGGGCTGCCAATTTGAATCATTTTGCGATAGATGTTTTTTATAGGAGATAAAATTGTGAAAAAGAAAGAACAGGGAAAGCCATGACAAAACGGAAACCAGATAAAAGAAAATATATGCCATATATCAGTGCTGTGGTTTTCGTGACTGGCATAGCGGTTGTTCTGATTTTTTCCTGGCGCAGTTTGCACTGGAGCAATGGCAGGAACGGCAGACGTATCTTCTTTCCGCTCGTCTGTCTTCACAGGAGATCACGACGGAGCTGTGTACATCTATGAGTCGTTTTGCCGGCTTTGAAGAACTGTGGACCATCATGGAAACCGAAGTCACCCTGATGGTGGGAGACTGGCAGATATCTACAACCCTGATGGGAGTCGATCTGGAGACATTTCCATTTACACTGGTTCGCTCTGCCGGAGAAAAGAAGCTTGGTTCTGCGCCGCTTCTTCTGGCTGGGGAAGAAATTTTTAACACTATGACGGATGCAAACGGAACGGCGATTACCACACGGCAGTCGAAGATTTTAACAGAATCGATGGAAAGCCTGACGGCACAGATCGTATTGGAAGCTTCCAATCTTGCCAGCAGTTCAGATTCAGCGGGAAATTCGGACGGTTCCGGATATACGTCGGCGGATACAGCGGAATTCCTCGGCCTGGTATCCGGTGACGGGCTCTATATGGACGCGGCTCAGATGCGCACATGGCTCGCTGGCCATGGAAGTTCTGCCTCTGTGCCTCTGGTCTGGCTACAGATAAAAGGAAAGAGTAATGCTGAAGCTGCGGAGAAAAGTCTGACCGATGCCGGGTTTCTGGTTGGAATGGAATAAAAAACGAATCAATATTCACTGTTCCAGCATTGCAACCATGCCATTGACCACAAAGGTAGTTGTATAGACGAATTGCGGCGTCCCCGGAATTGTACATGCCCGGGAAGAAGTGTAGTAATCCAACAGGCATCACTAAACTTGTGGTAGCAAGCAAAAGAGGATTAGGAAAATCATAAGAAAAATATTTGTAGAATATCTACTCTTGTTGTGCTATGATAATTAATGACAACAGCAGTGATGAAACGATCGAAATAGACGATGAAAATACAGTTGTCTGGTACCTCTTGATTTAATCGGAAGCGAGGCGCGCAAGGCAACATTTGTACGTCTGATGTGAATATGTTTTATAAAGTGTGATGCTCGTCAAGAGGCGAATGGAGGTGTAAGAGTATGGGGTACTATTTGAATAACCCGTTGTTGCTTTCACTTTATGAGAGTGAAACAAAAAAGCCGTATTTTGTGGATAAAACGAGAATGCTGCAGGAATTGATTCCTCTTGTCGAGCAGGGTAATAATCATGTTTGCATTACTCGACCGCGTCGTTTTGGGAAAACGGTGATGGCAGCAATGGTTGGTGCCTATTTCAGCAAAGGCTTTGACAGCAATGAGATTTTTGATTGTCTGGATATTGCTAAGATTACTGGATATCGCAATCATTTGAATCAGCATGATGTGATATATATTAATTTTGCAGAGGCAGCAAATGAAAGTACCAGTTATGAATCTTTCATCTCTTCCATTAAGGAGATTCTGCAAGGAGACTTAAGAGAAGCATTTTCTGATGTGAAGTTTCGAAAATCCGGGACAATTATCCAGGACTTAAGAATGATTTCAGCACAGACAAAGACGAAGTTTTTATTGGTCTTTGATGAGTGGGATTGTATTTTTCATAAAAAGTATACTACCAGGGATGACAGAGAGAGTTTCATCAATTTTCTGGCGGCCCTGACAAAAGACACCGGATATGTTTCATTAAGTTATATGACAGGTGTTCTTCCGGTTGCAAAATATTCCAGTGGCTCTACTATTAATAACTTCATTGAGTATACGATGGCAACGGACGATAAATTCAGTGAGTATTTTGGGTTTACCGAATCAGAGGTCGATGAATTATACAGGAGATATAAAGCGAAAGTAAACAAACGCAATGTTTCCAGAGAAGATTTGAAATTCTGGTATGACGGATATCACACTCCTCAGTCAGAAAGAATGTATAATCCACGCTCAGTTGTTCTTGCTCTGGATCGTAATCGTATCAGGAGTTATTGGACGACTACTGGACCCTATTCGGAAATTGCTGATTACATCGTAAACGATATTGACGGGGTCAGGAAAGATGTTGCGCTGATGGTTGCAGGGGAAGCTGTCCCTGCAGATGTGGAGGAGTTCGCGGCTACAGCGATGCATTTGAGCACGAGAGATGAAATATTTTCCGCAATGGTAGTTTATGGATTCCTGAATTATGAGGATGGAAAAGTTCATATACCAAATAAAGAATTGATGGATGAATTCGCAAAAGCCATCCGTCGGGAGAAAAAGCTGGGGTATATCTATGATCTGGCAAATGCATCCGGTCGTATGCTTCTTGCAACGCTGAAAGGCGATACGAAAACGATGGAGGAGATCCTGCAGTTTGCGCATGACACGGAGACACCTCTTCTGGACTACAATAATGAGACGGAACTGACGGCGATTGTGAATCTCGTGTATCTGGCTGCTCGTGACACTTACTACGTGGAGCGTGAAAATAAGGCTGGCGAAGGTTATGTTGATTTCATTTTTTATCCGGAACGACCGGGGGATGATGGAATCATTCTGGAGCTGAAAGTTGATGATACGCCAGAGGCAGCGATCCAGCAGATAAAGGATAGAAAATACGTTCTTAAATTTCAGGGGAAGATGGCGGAGAAGAAACGGCATACCGGACGGATACTCATGGTGGGCATCGGATATGACAAAAAGAAAAAAGATCATCACTGCAAAGTGGAGTTCCTTTGAATTGCTATGAGCGGATTCACACATACAAAGCGGTCAATAGGATGACATATTATTCAGCCCGGAATAGTAGGCTGAAAGGAAAGAACAGCAGGTTTCGAGCGGGAAACATTGGAAGAAGAAGAGCCAGCGGAGCGTGAAAACTTCAAAGAATCATCAGATAATTCTGAGTCAGTGTAGCAGGAGGTGTTTGAAAAATGGGGATGAATCCAATAAGAAGAGACAATATCATGCAAAATATGGCTCTGGAAACAAATGCATTGGAACATGAAAGAAAACGGGATGCCGGTGAACAAAAGTCAAAAGGAAAACAGCGCGCGGGGAAAATTGCTTTTTTCGTGCTGTCAGCGGTACTGCTGGTGATTGTAGCTGCTTATGTGATATATCATGTATAAATTTATTTTGAACAGAGAAAGAATGGATTGCAGAATAATCACAGATTTAGATATACCGGAGCTGCTGCCTTTTTCACAGCTCTCTGAGAGGCAATTGCTTCATTATAATGAACCGGGGCAGGGGCTGTTCGTAGCGGAAAGTCCGAATGTAATCATGCGCGCCCTGGAAGCCGGATATGCGCCGCTCTCTTTTCTGATTGAAAAGGCGCAGTTATCTGGTGTGATAGATGAAGTGCTGGCAAAATACCCGGATATTCCTGTCTATACATCGGATAAATCTGTGCTTGAGAAAATAACGGGGTATTCCATGACGAGGGGTGTTCTGTGTCTGATGCGGCGCAGAGCCCTTCCGAAAGCGGCGGAGCTTTGCAGTAAGACGCGTCGGATTGCTGTGCTGGAGGAGGTTATGAACCCGACGAATGTGGGCGCGATTTTCCGCTCCGCCGCGGCATTGGGGGTAGAAGCAGTTTTGCTGACGAAAGGGTGCAGCGATCCGCTTTATCGCCGCTCGGCGCGTGTCAGCATGGGAACTGTGTTTCAGATCCCATGGACATGGCTGGAAGAAGACGACTGGACGGAACAGCTGCATAGCTGCGGATTCACTACCGCAGCTATGGCCTTGTGTGAGGATTCCTGTTTTTTGGATGATCCGGCTTTAAATGAGATTCCAAGACTGGCTGTTGTGCTGGGAACCGAGGGGGACGGGCTGAAATCGGCAACGATTGCTAAATGCGATTACACCGTGCGGATTCCGATGTCAAATGGAGTCGATTCACTGAATGTAGCTGCCGCGAGCGCGGTGGCGTTCTGGCAGCTTTGCAGGAAACGATGAGAAAACAGAAGGTACTGAACAGTTACAACAGGTCAGTAAAAAGTGTGAAATCCCCAGATTCTATCTTGCGGTATCAGGAAAATTCTGCTATACTGCTTTGCGGGAAAGTCCGGTTTGCTTTTTATAAGGGATCGGTATTTTCAAAGGAAACGATTCAGAACAACAGGCCGCTTTTAGCAGATAAATCTGCCAGTCAGTCTTTTCATTTTGCTGCTGTTCTGAATTGAAACAAACAGAATTTCAGGAGGAAGTTACAATGAAGGGAAATATTGTAGTAGGTCAGTCCGGCGGACCGACAGCTGTGATCAATTCCAGTCTTGCAGGCGTTGTGAGCAAGGCAAGAGAGCTTGGCGTGGAGAAGATTTATGGTATGCATCATGGAATCCAGGGCTTTTTGAATGAGGATCTGGTAGACATGAGCGAGTATATTAAGGAAGACAAGGACATCGAGCTTCTGAAGAGAACTCCGTCTGCATTCCTTGGTTCCTGCCGCTACAAGCTGCCGAAGATTGAGGGCAATGAGGCGGTTTATGACAAGATTTTTGAGATTCTTGAGAAGTATAATATCGAGTGCCTGTTCTACATCGGCGGCAATGACTCAATGGATACGATCAAGATGCTTTCCGATTATGCGGCTCTGAAGGGCAAATCTCAGCGCTTCATGGGCGTTCCGAAGACGATTGACAATGACCTGCCGATCACGGATCACTGCCCGGGTTATGGCTCTGCAGCAAAGTATATCGCGACTTCTCTGAAGGAGATCATCCGCGACAACGCGAGCTTCGGTATTGAGAAGCCGACCGTCTGCATCGTGGAGATCATGGGACGTAATGCTGGCTGGCTGACCGCGGCTGCTGCGCTTTCGAGAGATGAGGACTGCGAAGGTCCGGATCTGATCTATCTGCCGGAGTCGACCTTTGATATGGATGATTTCCTGGCGAGAGTGAAGGATCTGGCGGCGAAGAAGAGCTCTGTAGTGATCGCGGTATCAGAAGGTATCAAGATTGCGGACGGCCGCTTCGTGTGCGAGCTTGGCGCTGGTTCAGACTATGTGGACGCATTTGGTCACAAGCAGCTTTCCGGCTGCGGCGTTGTCCTGGCAAACAAGATTGCCGCAGAGACAGGGCTGAAGACCCGTGCGATCGAGTTCTCTACACTGCAGAGAGCGGCAACACACATCGCGTCCCTGAACGACATCAATGAGGCATTTAATGTAGGTTATCTGGCTTGCAAGGCAGCTGATGAGGGCCAGACCGGCATGATGATCACCATCGATGTGAAAGAGCGCAGCCCGTATCAGGTTGGCTACAGCATCTATGACATCCATGCGATCGCGAACGTAGAGAGACCGGTTCCGGCAGAGTGGATCATCAACGATGGTACAGATATCGGAGAGGGTTATGTGGAGTATGCGCGTCCGCTGATCCTTGGTGAGCTGACTCCGCTGATGGTAAATGGCGTTCCGAAGCATCTGGTGCTGAACCGCAGTGCTTACAGACAGTAATGTCAGAGTGATATATAGCAGAAAGTATTTGATTTCGTTTTTGATATAGCTTTTGAAATGGGAGCCGCTGTCGTTGCCGTGCAGGCGTATTTCTTGACTGTGAGAATCGCCGGGCGCGGTGAGCAGTGGCTTTTGCTATGGTTTGTTATGGTTGTGAAAGCAATCGGATGTTTAGGCGGACAATCCAACAGAAATTATAGCGCGTTTTTGAGCAGGGGAGGTGTAAGTCGTGGTCAATGATTCGGATTTTTTAACATTTCTTCTGGAACGGTTTGCAATAGAATGGAAACGGTTTGACCGCTCTGGTGTGTATGCGTTCACCCAGCGGCTTTTGGCTTATAATTCGAACAAGATTGAGGGGAGTACGCTGACGGAAGAGCAGACGGCTTCTCTGTTTGACCAGGGGACGCTTCCAAAATCAGATGACTGTTATCGTGCAAAAGATGTAGAAGAGATGAATGGTCATTTTCTTATGTTTAACCGGATGCTGGACACACTGGAGGAGCCGCTGTCGCAGGAATTGATTAAGGCGTTTCACTATGAGCTTAAGTCGGGAGTTTTTGAGGACCGGGCGAATGGCTACGCGATCGGGGATTATAAAAAGAGAGCGAATATCATTGGGATTTATCCGACTGTCCTGCCTGCGGATGTGCCGGAAGAGATGGAACGGCTCCTTTCCTGGTATTCTGATCAGTCCGTGAATCTGGCAGTGCTGGCGGAATTTCATGCCAGATATGAGAGCATTCATCCGTTTCAGGATGGAAACGGGCGGACCGGGCGGCTGATTCTGTTCCGGGAATGCCTGACACACGGGATTTGTCCGGTTGTGATAGAAAACGAGAAGCGGGGGCTTTATTTAGAAGGTCTGAAGTTATATCGTGAAACGCGTGAAATAGCAAAGCTCGAAGAGCTGTTTGTGACAGAGCAGGAGTTCTATTATAGGAAAGCAGGTTATTTTGTATTATGATAGAAAAGAATTGTAGCTATCCCTGGAATTGTGAAGATACAGAAGGAAGCTTTGACTTTTTACGGCGTGTATCATAGTGTGGCACCATGGGTGTGTTACAAATGATTTTCGGCGGAGACCTACGAAAATGACAAAAAAATGACCGCCCGTCACGAAACTTTCAAAGATTATGCACAAAAAACTCAAAAATCGGACAAGGATTTTCTTGACTGATGTAGGAAATATGTTACAATTGATACAGAGGTGGGAAGTGTTGCCTGCCACAAAAGTGCAGAGATGTCAGGGACTTCAGATATCGTAAGTCTCGTCAAAAAGTGGCTGTCAGCAAAATCATATATCCACACGGGAAACCAATCAGGAGGAATTGTAAAATGAACAAATGGGTTTATATGTTCACCGAGGGCAATGCGAATATGCGGAACCTGCTCGGTGGCAAGGGCGCGAACCTCGCGGAGATGACCAACCTGGGTCTGCCGGTACCGCAGGGCTTTACAATTACGACGGAAGCCTGCACGCAGTACTATGAGGATGGCCGCCAGATCAATGACGAGATTATGGGCCAGATCGTAGAAGCGATCGGCAAGATGGAAGAGATTACAGGCAAGAAGTTTGGAGATATTGAGAACCCGCTGCTTGTTTCTGT
>Ga0192275_1068_pt1 | contig 15853 bp, 10 predicted proteins | sample Koala_Koa24_H3_FD_131265 | JGI IMG/M metagenome (GOLD analysis project Ga0192275, IMG submission 131265) | Enriched cells from koala feces incubated with labeled cellulose particles, San Francisco Zoo, California, United States - Koala_Koa2-4_H3 ...
CTGTTTGAGCGCACTTCTCGTAAAGTGGCCCTGTCAAAATATGGCAAACTTCTGCTCCCCTATGCCAACACGATCGTCCAGACGCAGTATAACTACACCTCTACCCTGCAAAATGAACTGGAATCCGAACGCGGCCGTGTGACCGTTGGCACCATCGCCGCTACTGCAAAATATGGCATTCCCGGCCTGATCGCTGATTTTAAAAGAAAATATCCAGGAAGCAGCATCCAGATGTTTGAGGGAGACCCGAACGACCTGGCTTCTCAGCTTCGGGAGCGCAAATGCGATGTCATTTTCGCACATATGCCGGAGCGGGAGCTGACGGCTGGAACAGTTCAGCGCATTCATTATCTGGACGACTCTCTGGTCTGCATCCTTCCAAGGAAACATCCTCTCGCCGAAAAAACAGGAGCTGCGTCTGGAGCAATTGCGAGATGAGACCTTTATCGCACTCGAAGAAAATACGACCATTCATCAGCTCATTCTTGACAGCTGCTATCGGGTCGGGTTTTCTCCAAAAATTGCATTTATCTGTCATCGTGTAGACAGTGTTTTGGATCTGGTAACAAAGGGAATGGGCATTGCAATCCTGGCGGAGTATATGACAAACCGGCCGGAGGACGGCAATTTCCCAGAAAACGCTCCGTTCGCGGTTGCTTCGATTCTTCCACATACAACGATATCCGTAGACCTCTGCTATCGGAATCAGAATGATCTTTCGCCCATGGCCAAACGTTTTGTAGAACTAGTACAGAAAAAAACAGAGACCGACATCCCTGCGGAATTCTAATCTTTCAGCCTCTCAGACGAATTTGAGTTCCTTGCGACCGTGATCGGTATGTAAAACACAAAATATCTATACCGTCTTCGCCAAACAAGCATACCGCAGGAGCTTCTGCGGATGATCTACGGTTGACGTTTGGAAAATGATGCTATATAATCAACTCCGTTACAATAAATGCTTAGAGAAAAACAGCGGGGTTCTCTTTATCCTGGAGAGAACAGGTACACCCCGCAGTAATAACACGGAGGGATAAGACTTGAAAAAAGAACAGACCATTTCAGAAGAAAACAAAATGGGCGTCATGCCTGTAAACCGGCTGCTCGTGACTATGGCGCTGCCTATGATGATATCCATGCTGGTACAGGCGCTCTACAATGTCGTTGACAGTATATTTGTATCCCAGATCAGTGAGGACGCTCTTACTGCCGTCTCCATGGCCTTTCCAATGCAGAATCTGCTGATCGGCCTGGCAACTGGCATCGCCGTCGGTATGAATGCCCTGGTTTCCAAAGCACTTGGTGAGAAAAAATCCGAATTAGCTAATCATATGGCCATGCATGGAATCTTTCTGGCGCTGTGCGCCTATTTACTGTTTCTGGTGCTAGGTCTTACCATATCCAGAATATTTTTTGTCGTTCAGGGAGCCTCAGATACCATTGCTCAGTATGGCCACGACTATCTGATTATCATCATGTGTGTAAGCTTCGGTGTCTACATTGAAGTCATCTATGAGCGGCTTCTCCAGTCAACCGGAAAAACCATCTATACGATGTTTACACAGGGGATCGGTGCGATCATCAATATTATCATGGATCCGATGCTGATTTTCGGCATCGGCATTTTCCCGAAAATGGGCATCAGAGGCGCTGCGGCAGCTACCGTACTTGGACAAATTGTCGCGGCAATCCTTGCCGTCATTCTGAATACCAGGAAAAACACTGACATTCAGCTGGATTTCCGAAAATTCAGACTGGATATAAAAGCCATCAGCAATATCCTGTTCATCGGTATTCCATCGGTGATTATGGTAGCCATCGGTTCCGTGATGACTTTCTGCGTGAACAAGATTCTGATTGCCTTTTCTTCTACGGCTGTCGCGGTCTTCGGGGTTTATTATAAGCTGCAAAGCTTTGCCTTTATGCCAGTATTTGGCATGAACAACGGAATGGTGCCGATCATCGCCTACAACTATGGCGCACAGAAGCCGGATCGCATTATGAAAACACTGAAGCTCGCTGCTTTTTATGCTACCTGTATTATGCTGATTGCATTTGCGATTATGCAGACCATTCCCGGAACGCTTCTGCACCTTTTCAGCGCTTCTGACGAAATGCTCGCAATCGGGATCCCGGCGCTTCGAACAATCAGCATCAGCTTCCTGTTCGCTGGTGTAAGTGTCATCTGCTCTTCGTTTTTCCAGGCGATGGGCTGCAGTATCTACAGTATGCTAATCTCAATCATGCGTCAGCTCGTCTGCCTGATCCCGCTGGCCTATCTGTTCGCACAGACTGGTGATGTCACAAAAGTATGGCTTGCGTGGCCGATCGCTGAGGTTGTATCCATTGCCTGCGGTCTTTTCTTCCTGAACCGGATCAACAAAAAAATGATCCAGCCGATGCGGCAGGCGCAGTAAGAATCGTAAAAGAATTCGTCGGTTCAGACGTATCTTCGCTGCATGTTCCTGTCGAACGATTTATTTGCGAAATGGCTGGACACTTGCCGGATAGGATGGTAAAATATGAGCCGACGAAATTCATATTATGATAGAAAAAAATCTGATATTTTTCCTATCTGGCAAAGCATGCAGGAAGGAAGCGCAATAGATGTTCATTAAACTTTTAAAGCCGTTATCATTCATACCGGCTCTTTTACTAATGTATATTATTTTCTCTTTTTCATCGCAGGATGGCAACACTTCAGCAGACCTCAGCTACGAAGTAAGTTATACCCTTGTGGAGGCCGGCAACGTCATTCTCGATGCCGATCTGCAGCCAACGGAAATTGCCAGTCTGGCTACGCGTTTTAACGGGGTCGTCCGAAAGCTTGCTCACATGACAGAGTATTTTGCCCTGGCCATCGCGGTTTCGTTTCCGTTGTATGTCTATGGTCTTCGAGGGATACCTCTTATGCTTGTCGCCGGATTATTCTGCGTAGCTTTTGCTGCCAGCGACGAATATCATCAATCCTTTGTCGAAGGCCGCGGGCCGGGTGTCCGGGATGTCTTAATTGATTCGTTCGGTGTCTTCTGGGGTATCATTCTTGTGCGCATCATCGGATGGACCGGACGAAAGACAATCTTCCGTCCCTTTGGCAAAAAGAAAAGAGAGAAAGAAAAACAAGAAACGGCAGCCGCAGAAGAATCTACCTATTATAATGCGGCGTCTTCCATTTACCCGCCTCGTGCACAGAACCGTCAGGCTCAGGTATACCAGAACGGACGCCAGAATTCTCCGTATCAACAGCAGCCGTCTTCGCAAAACTCATGGATGTACCAGAACGCTCAGCCCTATTCAGGCCAGAACATGCATCATGAAGTGTCACAGACGGCTTCCAGTTCGAAAAAACGGCGGCAAAACAATGCCGAGAGCTTATCCGAAGATATGTCGCTAAAAAAGCTAATCCATGACCTGACAGACAAAGATACAAATGAAGTATAAAATATTTTGACAATCGAGTAGGGAGATTTTCTCCCTACTCGCCGCGCGGGGCGCATCCAGCGTCAGCTGGAAAACTTCCAAGTTTGCCCCTGCGCGTTAAGCAAGCCCCGGCTGATAGCCGGGGCTTTCGTTTTGATTCTGTTTCTGTTCAGCAAATCCGGAGAGAAGACACAGAAGATACCATCAGTTATCATCGCTTTCTGGCAGCTCTTCTTTCGGAGCCTCATCCAATTCCGGGGATGCTTCTGCTAAGAAGCTTTCTTCCTCAGCAGGCATATCTTCCGTCTCCGTCACGGAAGAGGAATCAGCCTCCATCTCTGTCGGTTTATCCTCTGACACTCCTTCTTCTCCAATCAACTCACCAAGGGTCATTTCCTGTGCTCCGTCAACTGGTTCCAGATCGTCATCCTCTTCGTCGTATTCATCAAGCATCATCTGCTCATATTCATAATCGTCCGTTCCTGACGTGTCAATCGCTACATTGCGATAGCGTTTCATACCGGTACCTGCAGGAATCAGCTTACCAATGATCACATTCTCCTTCAGACCAACCAGAGGATCGACTTTCCCCTTGATCGCCGCTTCAGTCAGAACTTTGGTAGTCTCCTGGAATGAAGCTGCTGACAGGAACGAGTTTGTCGCCAGGGAGGCCTTTGTGATACCAAGCATAATGCGCTTACCTTCCGCAGGCTCTTTCCCTTCCGCGATCATCTGCTCGTTCTTATCCTCATATTCCAGAATATCGACGAGACTGCCCGGCAGGAAATCGGTATCGCCATTTGTCTCGATCCGAACCTTTTTCAGCATCTGACGTACGATGACTTCAATGTGCTTATCATTGATTTCTACACCCTGCAGACGATATACACGCTGTACTTCGCGAAGCATGTAATCCTGCACTGCCTCAATGCCCTTGATCTTCAGGATGTCATGCGGGTTCACACTACCCTCTGTCAGCTCATCGCCGGCTTCCAGATATGTGCCATCAACCTGCTTCATTCTGGAGCCATACGGAATCAGATAGGTCTTGGATTCTCCAGTCTCCTCGTTCGTCACTACGATCTCACGCTTCTTCTTAGTATCCCGCAGAGAAGCCATACCGGCAATTTCCGTAATAATTGCAAGTCCTTTCGGCTTTCTTGCCTCAAAAAGCTCCTCGACACGCGGAAGACCCTGTGTGATATCGCCGCCGGCCACACCGCCGGTGTGGAATGTACGCATCGTCAGCTGTGTACCAGGCTCACCGATCGACTGCGCTGCGATAATACCAACAGACTCACCCACCTGTACCGGCTCACCGGTCGCCATGTTAGCGCCATAGCACTTTGAGCAGATTCCAATGTGAGAACGGCAGGTCAAAATCGAACGAATCTTAATCTTTTCAAACGGCTTACCTTCTGCATCCACGCCTTCTTTCATAATCCGCGCGGCACGCTTTGGTGTGATCATATGATTTGCTTTCACAATGATCTCGCCGTCTTTGTCACAGATATCCTCACAGGAGAAACGCCCTGTGATACGCTCCTGAATGTTCTCAATCTCCTCTTTCCCGTCCGAGAACGTATGCACATACATACCAGGAATCTCGTCGCTGCCTTCACAGCAGTCCGTCTCACGAACAATCAGATCCTGTGAAACATCGACCAGTCGTCGGGTCAGATATCCGGAGTCTGCTGTTCGAAGCGCCGTATCCGAAAGTCCCTTACGGGCGCCATGTGCGGACATGAAGTACTCCAGTACGTCCAGACCCTCACGGAAATTTGACTTAATTGGCAGCTCAATCGTGTGTCCGGTCGTATCCGCCATCAGGCCGCGCATGCCGGCAAGCTGCTTAATCTGCTTGTTCGATCCACGCGCACCGGAATCAGCCATCATGAAGATATTGTTATATTTATCCAAACCATCAAGCAGAGCCTTGGTCAGGACATCATCCGTATCCTTCCAGGTCTCCACGACCTCTTTATAACGCTCTTCATCTGTGATCAGACCACGCTTATAGTTTCTCGTAATCTTATCCACTGTATCCTGCGCCTGTTTAATCAGCTCAGGCTTCTGCGGCGGCACAGTCATATCCGAAATAGATACCGTCATCGCAGCCTTTGTGGAATACTTATAGCCCATTGCCTTGATGTCATCCAGTACCTCCGCTGTCTTTGTGGAGCCATGTGTGTTGATGACTCTCTCCAGAATGCTCTTAAGCTCCTTCTTCTTGACAAGGAAATCTACTTCCAGCTTCAATTCATTGCCCGGAACGGAACGATCTACAAAGCCCAGATCCTGCGGTAAAATCTCATTAAACAGGAATCGGCCAAGCGTTGATTCCACATCGCCCATCACCACGCTGCCGTCCGGCATCTTCTTTGCCATGCGGACCGTAATCTTCGACTGCAGGGTGATAAATTTATTCTCATAGGCAAGGATAGCCTCCGCTACACTCTTGAAGAACTTTCCTTCACCGAGAACACCTGGCCGCATCTGGGTGAGATAATAAATACCAAGCACCATATCCTGAGAAGGAACAGCCACCGGTCCGCCATCGGAAGGCTTCAGAAGGTTGTTCGGAGAAAGCATCAGGAAACGGCACTCCGCCTGCGCTTCCACAGACAGCGGAAGATGAACTGCCATCTGGTCTCCATCGAAGTCTGCATTAAATGCGGTACACACAAGCGGGTGCAGTTTGATTGCCTTGCCCTCAACCAGGATCGGCTCAAATGCCTGGATACCCAGACGATGCAGTGTAGGAGCGCGGTTCAGCATAACCGGATGCTCTTTGATCACATTCTCCAGAACATCCCACACTTCCGGCTGCAGACGTTCTACCATCTTCTTCGCGTTCTTAATATTATGTGAAGTGCCGTTCTCTACCAGTTCTTTCATAACGAATGGCTTAAACAGCTCAATCGCCATCTCTTTCGGCAGACCGCACTGATAAATCTTCAGCTCTGGTCCTACGACAATAACCGAACGACCTGAGTAGTCTACACGCTTACCAAGCAAATTCTGACGGAAACGGCCAGACTTACCCTTCAGCATATCAGAAAGAGATTTCAGCGCCCGGTTCCCAGGTCCTGTAACCGGACGGCCGCGGCGTCCATTGTCAATCAGCGCGTCAACTGCTTCCTGGAGCATACGTTTTTCATTGCGCACAATAATATCCGGTGCGCCAAGCTCCAGCAGTCTCTTCAGTCGGTTGTTGCGGTTGATGATACGGCGGTAAAGGTCATTCAGATCCGACGTAGCGAATCGTCCGCCATCAAGCTGTACCATCGGACGCAGATCCGGCGGAATGACCGGGATCACTGTCATCACCATCCACTCCGGACGATTGCCAGACTCCCGGAAAGCTTCAACAACTTCCAATCTCTTGATGATTCTCGCACGCTTCTGACCAGTGGAATCCTTAAGAGCCGCTTTCAGCTCTGCGGATTCTTTCTCGACATCGATCGCTTCCAGAAGCTCCTTCACAGATTCTGCACCCATGCCCGCGCGGAACTGTTTGCCCCATTTTTCCTTTGCTTCCTGATACTCTCTTTCAGTCAGTACCTGTTTGTAATGCAAATCCGATTCACCCGGATCCAGAACAATATAATTCGCGAAATAGAGAATCTTCTCAAGCACACGCGGAGAGATATCCAGAATAAGACCCATTCTGGATGGAATCCCCTTGAAGTACCAGATATGGGATACCGGAGCCGCCAGCTCAATATGTCCCATACGTTCACGACGAACAGAAGATTTTGTCACTTCTACGCCGCATCGGTCACAGATAACGCCTTTGTAGCGAATTTTCTTATATTTTCCGCAATGGCACTCCCAGTCCTTGCTCGGCCCGAAAATGCGCTCACAAAACAAACCGTCTTTTTCCGGTTTTAAAGTTCTGTAATTGATCGTTTCCGGCTTTTTGACCTCTCCATGAGACCACTCCCGGATTTTATCAGGAGAAGCCAGACCGATCTTAATGGCATCAAACGTCATTGGCTGATACACTTCATTGCTATTTGTCTCTGGCATTGATGGTACTCCTTTCACACGCTACTCTTCGTCAAAAGTTTCTTCCATTTCCATATCATACAGGTCTAATCCATCGTCTCCGTCACTGTCATTGCTCTCTTCCTCGACGGAAACGAGTTCATCCCCATTAAACTCCTGGCGGCTGAACCCATAACGGCCCAGGGATTCATCTTCTTTGTCATTGTATCTGCGGTCTTCACCCATCACAGAGCGGAAGTCTGTATCCCCATAATCAGCGGTCTCCATAATCTCTACTTCTGTATTATCATCTTTCAGCACCCTGACATCCAGGCCAAGAGACTGAAGCTCTTTCAAAAGCACCTTAAAGGATTCCGGAATACCCGGCTCAGGGATGTTTTCTCCCTTGATGATCGCTTCATAAGTCTTCACACGACCTACCACATCATCTGATTTCACGGTCAGAATCTCCTGCAGTGTATAGGACGCGCCATACGCTTCCAGAGCCCATACCTCCATCTCTCCGAAACGCTGGCCGCCAAACTGCGCCTTGCCGCCCAGCGGCTGCTGTGTTACCAGAGAATACGGACCCGTAGAACGAGCGTGGATCTTATCGTCTACCAGGTGGTGAAGCTTCAGGTAATTCATGTGTCCGATTGTCGTCGGGCCGTCAAAATATTCGCCTGTACGCCCGTCGCGAAGCTGAACCTTTCCATCTCTCGAGATCGGTACGCCTTTCCAGAGCGCTCTGTGATCCCGGTTCTCCCACAGATAATCCAGCACTTCCGGAAGCAATTCATCTCCATGCTTTTCTTTAAACTCATCCCACTCCAGATTCACGTAATCATTCGCGAGCTCCAGAGTATCCATAATATCATTCTCATTCGCACCGTCAAACACCGGTGTTGATACATTAAAACCAAGTGCTTTTGCTGCGAGGCTTAAGTGAATCTCCAATACCTGCCCGATATTCATACGGGACGGCACACCCAGCGGATTCAGTACGATATCCAGGGGACGTCCATTTGGAAGGAAAGGCATATCTTCTACTGGAAGCACACGGGAGACAACACCCTTGTTTCCATGCCGGCCAGCCATCTTATCGCCAACAGAAATCTTTCTCTTCTGTGCAATGTAAATGCGAACCGCCTGGTTCATGCCAGGAGAAAGCTCATCTCCATTCTCCCTGGTAAATACCTTGGCATCTACCACAATACCATATTCACCGTGCGGTACCTTCAGGGAGGTATCACGCACTTCACGCGCCTTCTCACCAAAGATTGCACGCAGAAGGCGTTCTTCTGCTGTCAGCTCTGTCTCACCCTTCGGCGTTACCTTGCCAACCAGGATATCACCGGCCCGCACTTCGGCACCGATACGGATGATACCTCTCTCATCCAGATCTTTCAGAGCCTCGTCGCCGACGCCTGGCACATCGCGGGTAATCTCCTCCGGTCCAAGCTTCGTATCACGAGCTTCCGCCTCATATTCCTCAATATGCACAGAGGTATATACATCGTCCATCACCAGCTTTTCGCTGAGCAGAACCGCATCCTCGTAATTATAGCCTTCCCAGGTCATAAAGCCAATCAACGGATTCTTTCCCAGCGCAATTTCGCCATTTGAAGTCGACGCACCATCCGCGATTACATCACCTGCTTCCACACGCTCGCCTTTATTCACAATCGGGCGCTGATTGTAGCAGTTGCTCTGATTGCTGCGGACAAATTTTTTCAAATGGTATTCGTCACGCTGTCCGTCATTCGTACGGATCACAATGCAGTTCGACTCTGCACGCTCAACCACGCCAGCATGAGTGGCTACTACGCACACACCAGAGTCAACAGCCGTCTTTGTCTCCAGACCGGTACCAACGACAGGCGCTTCTGTCGTCAAAAGCGGAACTGCCTGACGCTGCATGTTCGACCCCATCAGAGCGCGGTTAGCGTCATCGTTCTGCAAAAACGGAATCAACGCTGTCGCCACAGAAAATACCATCTTCGGCGATACGTCCATGTAATCAAACATGCTGCGCTCATATTCCTGCGTCTCCTCGCGGTAACGGCCAGAAACATTTTTGCGGACAAAATGCCCTTCCTCATCCAGTGCCTCGTTTGCCTGAGCTACATGATAGTTATCCTCTTCATCCGCAGTCATATAAACCACTTCATCCGTAACGCGCGGATTCTTCGGATCAGAATGATCAATCTTCCGGTACGGCGCTTCCACAAAGCCGTACTCATTGATCCGGGCATAGCAGGCCAGTGAGTTAATCAGACCGATATTCGGGCCTTCAGGCGTCTCAATCGGGCACATTCTTCCGTAATGGGAATAGTGCACGTCTCGAACCTCGAATCCGGCTCTCTCTCTTGAAAGACCACCCGGGCCAAGTGCGGACAGACGGCGCTTATGCGTCAGCTCTGAAAGCGGATTGTTCTGATCCATAAACTGAGACAGCTGAGAAGAACCGAAGAACTCTTTCACCGCCGCCGTCACCGGCTTGATATTAATCAGAGACTGCGGTGAAATGCCTTCAATCTCCTGCGTCGTCATACGCTCGCGAACCACTCTTTCCAGTCTGGCCAGACCGATACGATACTGGTTCTGCAGCAGCTCGCCAACCGCCCTGATACGGCGATTGCCCAGATGGTCGATATCATCATCCGTGCCAATGCCATACTCCAGATGGATGTTATAATTAATCGAAGCAAGAATATCTTCTTTCGTAACATGCTTCGGAATCAGCTCATGTACGGAGCGCCGGATCGCGTCCTTCTGATCTTCCGGGTCATCATACTCTTCCAGGATCTTTTTCAATGCCGGATAATATACTAACTCTGTGATCCCCAGATCGCGCGGGTTGCAGTCAACGTAAGTGCGAAGATCTACCATCATACTGGAAATCACTTTCACATCACGTTCTTCCGTACGAATCAGTACGTACGGAACTGCTGCATTCTGAATCGCATCCGCCTGCTCGCGAGTGAGCTCTGTACCAGCCTCCGCGAGAATTTCACCGGTCGATGCGTCGAACACATCCTCGGCAAGAATATGCCCGGCAATCCGATTGCGCAGCAACAGCTTTTTGTTGAACTTATAGCGGCCAACCTTTGCCAGATCATACCTGCGCGGGTCAAAGAACATACTCATAATCAGGCTTTCCGCGCTCTCTACCGCAAGCGGTTCACCCGGACGAATCTTCTTATACAGCTCGAGAAGACCTTCCTGATAGTTCGTGGCGGTATCTTTTGCCAGTGTCGCCACAATCTTCGGCTCTTCACCGAAGAAATCCAGGATTTCCGCATTGGAGCTCAGGCCAAGCGCACGCGCAAGTACCGTCACCGGAACTTTTCTTGTCCGGTCGACACGCACATAAAACACATCATTGGAGTCTGTCTCATACTCAAGCCACGCACCGCGGTTTGGAATAACAGTACAGGAGTACAGCTTCTTACCAAACTTGTCATGCGTAATATCATAATAAATACCAGGCGAACGAACCAGCTGGCTGACAATGACACGCTCTGCACCATTGATCACAAACGTACCGGTCGCGGTCATCAGGGGCAGATCGCCCATAAAAATATCATGCTCGCTGATCTCGTCATTTTCCTTATTATGGAGACGTACCCGTACTTTCAGGGGTGCGGCATACGTAGCATCACGTTCCACACACTCCTCAATCGAGTATTTCACATCATCCTCGCACAGTTTGAAATCCACAAACTCAAGACTCAGCTTCCCGCCATAGTCTTCAATCGGTGAGATATCATCAAAGACTTCTTTAAGTCCTTCATCCAGAAACCACTGGTAGGAATTTTTCTGAGCCTCAATCAGGTTCGGCATCTCGAGAACTTCCTTCTGCCGCTGATAACTCATACGGATTCCTTTACCATTCGTAGTAGGACGTATTCTGTTTTTCTCCATTGATGTTCCACCTCTGTTCTTTCTGCAGTCTGAATCGCTTTTTGGGCATAAATATACCGCAGGACATAATCCCGCACAATAGAGCAATTTATAGTGTATCGCAAAGAAAAAATCATGTCAAGGAAAATTTTACAATTTTTTTTACATTTAGAATTCCGCAGTCTGCTATTCCATATAGATCCCCGGTAAACATACCTTACGCCGAAAAAGGGGACTCCGTTCTGGAGTCCCCCCGGATTTCGAAATTAAGCAACAAACCGAAACTCGTACCTTATATCGATTTTTAAGAAGAACCTGATTACTTAACTGTAACCTTTGCGCCTTCTGCCTCAAGCTTGGTCTTGAGCTCTTCTGCTTCTGCCTTAGAAACGCCCTCTTTGATCACCTTCGGAGCAGAGTCTACGACATCCTTTGCTTCCTTCAGGCCCAAGCCAGTCGCCTCACGGACAACCTTGATAACCTTAACCTTGGACGGACCAACTTCAGTCAGCTCAACGTCAAACTCAGTCTTCTCTTCTACTTCCTCAGCCGGGCCGCCTGCTGCCGCTACCACAACACCAGCTGCCGCTGATACACCAAACTCTTCCTCACATGCCTTTACGAGCTCATTCAGCTCAAGTACAGATAACTCTTTGATTGCTTCGATAAACTCAGCAGTTGTTAACTTAGCCATTTTCTTTTCCTCCTGATTGAATTTTTTCTCATTTGCTGTGCTCTCACAGCGTTATTTTTCCAATTATTATTTACTCTGCTGCTTTCGCTTCCGCGATCTGATTCAGTACACGAGCCAGATTTGCAACAGGTGACTGGATGCTTCCAAGCAGCTTTCCAAGCAGTTCGTCTCTCGACGGAATCGTCGCCAGCGCAGCAACACCATTCTCATCGTAATAGGTGCCCTCTACAACACCGGCAAGCATCTTCACGGTAGGAGCTTTCTTCGCATATCCGGAAATGATTCTCGCCGCTGCTGTTGCATCTGTCTTAGAGATAGCAAGCGCATTCGGTCCTTCCAGATGCTGGGAAAGTTCCTCGCAAGGCGTATCCTTGAACGCAAAATTCATCATTGTGTTCTTATAAACCTTATAAATGATGCCCGCCTCACGCAGCTCTTTACGAAGCTGAGTATCTGCTTCCACAGTGATCCCGCTGTAATGTACAAGAATAATGGACTCCGCATCTTTGATATTAGCGGAAATCTCTTCTACAATCGGTTTCTTCAGCTCAACCTTTGCCATAATCCATACCTCCTTATAGATTTTTTGAAAAGACAGGAACTGTCCTTTCCAAACCGCCGTATAAAAAGGAAAAATGAATATAGAAAAAGCCCTTCTGTCACCATCCGACAAAAGAGCATCAAAATTCTTCCATAGAATCATACTCCTCGGCAGGCCGTCTCTCACAGAACAATTACGCCTTACGGCACCTGCTGTCTCTGGCAGTTATCTTCCATACCCTACCACACCCTACCTTTTTTGTCAATCACTTTTTTGTAAAAAAGTTCAGAACAGCATCGAAATGAAAAAATAGACTGTGCAGGCTTGCCTGCTAAAGGCTATATTTTCATTTCGGGATGGGCGGAACGCCCATCAAGCCACAGACATATGACGCGTAAGCGGCATATAGCCTGCGCAGCAGGCGGTCTGCGGCCTGCTGTTTGTTCAGAACAGTATAAAATAAAAAAACTCCCGAAGATCTCCATCCCGGGAGTAGCATTTCGAAAGCTTTTACGCAAGCTTCGCCGTATTCAGCTTAATGCCAGGACCCATCGTCGAGGTGACGGTGACGCTCTTCATGAGCTGTCCTTTCAGTGCTGAAGGTCTAGCTTTGTTAATTGCTTCTATAAGCGTCTGGAAGTTGTCCGTTAACTGCTCCTCTGTAAAAGAAGCCTTTCCAATTGGCACATGAATAATATTGGTCTTGTCGAGTCTGTATTCAATCTTACCAGCTTTGATATCGTTGACTGCTTTCGTCACATCCATAGTAACCGTGCCAGCCTTCGGGTTTGGCATCAGGCCCTTAGGTCCAAGGATACGGCCGAGACGTCCAACTACACCCATCATATCCGGAGTAGCTACAACCACGTCAAAATCAAGCCATCCTTCCTTCTGGATCTTCGGAACAAGTTCCTCACCGCCTACAAACTCTGCGCCAGCGGCAAGAGCTTCGTCTGCTTTCGCGTTCTTTGCGAATACAAGCACACGAACCTTTTTACCGGTACCATGCGGAAGTACAACTGCGCCACGGATCTGCTGATCCGCATGGCGGCCATCACAACCTGTACGGATGTGAACTTCGATCGTCTCATCAAATTTTGCAACAGATGTCTTCTTGACTAAAGCCATCGCCTCGTTTACGTCATAGAGCACGGAACGATCTACGGCTTTAGCGGCCTCTGCGTATTTTTTTCCTCTTTTCATATCAAATTACCTCCTGGCCTATTCTTCTACCGTAATGCCCATGCTGCGAGCGGTACCCGCGATCATGCTCATAGCTGCCTCAATGCTGCCTGCGTTCAGATCCGGCATCTTCATCTCCGCGATCTCACGAATCTTGTCTTTTGAGATCGAAGCAACCTTTGTCTTGTTCGGAGTACCGGAACCAGACTTAAGATTGCAGGCCTTCTTCAGAAGAACTGCGGCTGGCGGAGTCTTTGTAACGAAGCTGAAGCTTCTGTCCGCATAAACCGTAATCACAACCGGAATAATCAGATCACCCTTATCTGCGGTTCTCGCATTGAACTCCTTCGTAAACTGAACGATATTCACACCATGCTGTCCCAATGCAGGACCAACAGGAGGAGCCGGTGTCGCTTTGCCGGCAGGAATCTGTAATTTAATATAACCTGTAACTTTTTTTGCCATGTCAGAAACCTCCTATGTGGTATTGTCGGGAAGTCGTCCCTCCCACTGCCCCGGCTGGCCGCCGCGGCATTTCTTTTTTCTTACATTTTCTGAATCTCTGCAAAACTGATCTCGACCGGTGTCTCACGGCCAAATAACTCAACATTGATTGTGACGCTCTGTTTCGCCTGGTTCATCGACTGGATAACTCCAACCGTATCCTTCCAAACACCGCCAATCACGGTCACAGTATCCCCCTCCTCGAAATCAACCGAGAGAGAAGTTGACTGAATACCGAGATTATACATCTCTGCGTCCGTCAGAGGTACCGGCTTCGATCCCGGGCCTACAAAGCCCGTCACGCCTCTTGTATTTCTCACAACATACCAGGTATCATCATTCATCACCATATTGAGAAGTACATAGCCCGGAAACATCTTTTTCTGCACGGTTCTCTGAGCACCGTTTTTCATCTCCACAACATCCTGAAGCGGAACACGCACCTCCAGGATCTGCTCCTCCAGATGGCGGTTCTCAATCGTCTTCTCAATGTTGGCTTTCACCTTATTTTCATACCCGGAATAAGTATGAACTACATACCAGCTCGCCTCTGCCATACAATCACCCTTTGCCCTTACTTCACTCAGAAACTAATGTTCACCAGGAAATCCACTCCATACTGGAAAACAAAATCCAGCATCGCAATAATCATTCCCAGTACGATAGAAACGGCAATAACGGCGCCGGTCTGCTTCGCCAGCGTGTTCCGATCCGGCCAGATAATCTTTTTAAACTCAGCCTTAATTCCCCGGAACCAAACCTTGATTTTAGAGTTTGTCTCTGTCTTCTCTGCTTTTGCCATAACCTTCACTTCCTTTGCGCAATTCTATCGATTATTTTGTCTCTTTATGCAGCGTGTGCGACCGACAGAAACGGCAATATTTCTTCGTTTCCATTCGATCCGGATGGGTCTTCTTATCTTTTGTCATGTTGTAGTTACGCTGTTTGCACTCCGTACATGCCAATGTGATACGTACACGCACAACTTCCACCTCTCTTCCCTAAAGATTTACCCGACCGCACAGCATTCATTTTCTGTACAGCCGTGTGGGTCAGCAATACTTTTTCAGGCATAAAAAAAAGCCTTCTTCCATACGCTCGTACAGTGTAGCACAACACCGGAGTGGAAGTCAAGACTTTTCTTTGAATCGGCTCATTATTTTTATACGCAAATGATTCTGCCGTGCTCTGTCTGTTCTGCCGTCTGGCCCCGAAAAATTTCTTCTCATTTTTTGGAAAGATCCTTCTCCAGGTAGCATATCTGAAAGGAGGGACGTTTTCCATCTTCCGTTTTCATCAGAATATAGCTTGGCACGCGCCCTTCCTGGCGTGGAAAAGACAGGCTTCCCGGTTTCAGGATCGTCAGTTCCGGATCGCTCTCGTCCAGAAACGGGCGGTGCGTATGACCAAACATCGCTACGCTGCAGCCGTTCGTCCTGGCTTCTTCAGCAAGATCGCGTATGCCTACTGATACATAGTAATAATGCCCATGAGTCATAAAAATCCGGCAGCCATCCAGCTCTTCAATCCGGGTCAGGGGAAGTCTTGTGAAATAATCGCAGTTCCCCGCCACCATATAAACCGGGCAGTTTACAACGCTGTGTATATATTCCACC
>Ga0192275_1069_pt1 | contig 15785 bp, 15 predicted proteins | sample Koala_Koa24_H3_FD_131265 | JGI IMG/M metagenome (GOLD analysis project Ga0192275, IMG submission 131265) | Enriched cells from koala feces incubated with labeled cellulose particles, San Francisco Zoo, California, United States - Koala_Koa2-4_H3 ...
CATGACACTCTTTTCCTTCATCGCCAGCCAGTTCTCTTCATCCGCATACTTCGCAAAATACAGCGGGGAAAGCTCCATCGGACAGACATCCACACAGCGCCCGCACTTGATACACGGCTGCTCTTCGGAATGCTCGGTATCGACGCAAATAATTCCGTTAGAACCCTTCATAATCGGGACATTCAGATCCGAGAGGGTAAAGCCCATCATCGGACCGCCTGCCTTGTATGTAATCTCCGTTTCCGAATCCACGCCGCCGCAGTAGTCGATCAGATCTTTCGTGTTCGTACCGATCTTTACGATGAAGTTACCCGGATTCTTCAGACGCTCGCCCGTCACAGTGACAACACGCTCAATAAGCGGCATACCCTTCTGAATCGCATCCGAGATCGCCTTGGTCGTACTGATGTTGCTCACAACGCAGCCGACATCCGCCGGAAGTCCGCCGCTCGGCACCTGTCTCTTCAGCACACGCTTAATCAGCATTTTCTCCGCACCCTGCGGGTATTTTGTCTTCGCGACTACCACGTCGAGATTGTCATACGCGGCAACCTTCTCTTTCATCAGCTCGATCGCGTCCTGCTTGTTATCTTCGATCACAATGAGGCCTTTCTCGGCTCCCACCGTCTTCACAATCGCGCGCAGGCCATAGATGACATCATCCGCAAACTCCAGCATCACTCTGTGATCCGCAGTCAGAAGCGGCTCGCACTCACAGCCATTCAGCAGAATGGTATCCACCGGCTTGGCCGGCTTTAATTTCACAGACGTTGGGAAACCAGCTCCGCCCATGCCGACAATCCCGGCTTCTTTGACAATGTCAACAATCTCCTCTGGGGTCAGCTCTTCCAGAGACTTATGCGGCTGAATAGACTCGTCCAATGTGTTCTTTCCATCGGACTGAATCACAACCGCCGGACAGGTTCCCCTGGTCGCATGTCCGCGTGTCTCGATCGCGATAACCGTACCGCTGACGGAAGAATGCACCGGGCTGCTGATAAATCCGGCCGCCTCGCCAATCTTCTGCCCTACCTTTACCGTATCGCCCACAGCGACCACCGGATTCGCCGGTGCGCCCGCGTGCATGGAGAGCGGAATCGCCACTGTCTCAGGCTCCGGGAATCTCTGCAGAGCCAGATGCTCCGTAAACTCTTTGCGTTCCAGAGGATGCACGCCTCCGTAATAGCCATCCAGACGTTTTTCCCGGATTGATTTTACGTAATCATTTACAAACTTAAAATTCACCTTAGAATAATCACGAAGCTGCACCGGCTGGTTCAGGAATTCCTCAAGTCTTCCCTGCTTTTCCAGTCTGCGGTAAATCTTTTCCCATGCGCAGTCCTTATTAGGATCTACTTCGCATTTTCCATTCTTCGCGCCGCCGCACTGCCCGTTCACCAGGCTCTTCGAGCAATCTACAATCGGACATACTCCTCCTGTGATATTCAAATAGCACTGCGCACACGCGTCACAGCTCTTTTTCGTCAGCGCCATGCCATGATGACCCGTATAATTCAGAGAATCCGCAGCCGCGAATACCGGAATCGGCTTCGAACCGGCTTCCTGTGTCTCCGTCATCATATCCGCAATGGTCTGCACTCCAAGGCCGCAGGATACGACATAGACGCATTCTGTACCTTCCGGAATCATATCCTTCAGCTTTCGCGCGGTCTGCGTCTTGTTGCACAAAAAGTCTACCTTCGTACTCCCCGTAATGGTCTTTCCCTGCTGCACAGCAATCGCCTCAAACGCGGCGCAGTCTGGTTCCTCCGTGGTCGTAAACTCTTTGAAGCACTTGTTGCAGGCAATCACGAACAGATGATCTGTCCCGGCCAGGATCGGCGCGAGCTCATCAGCGCTTTTTAACCGATACTTGGTGTAGTCCTCCAAATGCTCACCTCCCTGTAAATAATAAATACTAGTGAAATTCCTCAGATTATTTTCTGAAAGTCCCGTTTATTGTATCTCTTTATCTGGTTTTTTTCAAGCCAATCTTACGCAAAATCCTGTCGTTTTTCTGTAACAGTTACGTTTTTCTTTTTATACCTCTTCATCAATGGTCTCAAAAACATCCAGGAATTCGGACGGCTCCTGTTTTTTTTCCGTACCGTTCTTTCGTATAGAAAATATGCAGCCGATCCTTCGCCCGGGTCATGCCTACATAAAAGAGGCGGCGTTCTTCCTCAAGGTCGGCCTCCAGCGACGCCCGATGGTGCGGCAGAATTCCTTCATTCACATCCGGAAGAAAGACTTCCGGAAATTCCAGCCCCTTTGAGGCATGAAGCGTAGCGATTGTGATTGCTTCCGCGCCGTTCTTCCTGGCTTTTTGACGGTTTTCTTCGAGCGCGGCCCGGTATTCCTCGATATGTGCGTACCAGTCCGCGATGGTCTCATAAGGCTTCGCGCCCTGCTGAAGCTCGTCCAGAATCTCAAGAAGCTCTTCCGGCTTCATGCGGCGCTGCACTGCGTACTCCTGCAGGTATTTTTCATACTGCATCCCGTAGCGGATGTAATTAATCGCGGCATAGGGCTTCAGCTTCGGCAAAAGCTTCAGATCTGCCTCAAAACGAACCAGGTAGTCTTCCATCCAGTCCTTGTCCTGGTAAAACGCGTAAAGTGCGGCAAACGATACTTCCCCCTGAGGCGCCTGATCCTGGGGCGCGCAGGCCCCTGTCGGTGAAACAGACGCACCCGGGCGTGGACTGCGCGCGGTCGCAGCGGCAACAGCGTCACGGCTGATGTAACGCTTCGGATGGTTCATAATCCGCAGAAATTCGGTTCGATGCAGTCCCTCATACGCGAGGTGAAAATAGGCAAACAGATCCTTCGCGATCCAGTGTTCATATACACTTGGCAGGGTTTCCCGCATCAAAAACGGAATGTTAAATTCGGTCAGCCGCTCCGCGATCGGACCGGCACCCTGATTGGTGCGCACAAGAATGGCCAGATCCTGATAAGGAATGTTCTCCTCTTCCGTCCGTTTCCGGATCTGCTGTACCAGATACAGGCTCTCATGATCCGGATCCTGAAATTCACGGATATCAATCGGAGCGCCCTCTGGACGAACATAACGGATTTTTTTGGAAAAACGATGCCTGTTTTCTTCAATCACCCTGAGGGCTCCGCCGACCACTTTCCCGGTGGAGCGAAAGTTCTGATCCAGAAGAATGGTCTCTGTCTGTGGATAATCGTTCGGAAAATTCAGCATAATTTCCGGCTTTGCGCCGCGGAATCGGTAAATAGACTGGTCATCGTCTCCGACAATAAAAAGATTGTTCCGCGGAGCAGCCAGCAGCCGCAAAATCTCGTACTGAAGCAGATTGATATCCTGAAACTCATCTACCAGAATGTAGTGCCAGCGATCCTGCCAGGCATGCAGGATGTCTTCCCGCTGGGTAAGAAGCTCCCAGGTATAGGTCAGCATATCATCAAAATCCAGCAGCCGCTGCTGTCGGTGTGCTTCTTCATAGCGGCTGTAGATCGCACGGAAAAGATCCTCGGAACAGGAGCGGGCATAATAATGCTCCAGCGAAATATGCTCATTCTTAACGGCACTGATCTCAGCGGCAATCCCCGAAATTGTATCCGCTTCCGTCTCCATATTCGATGCATCCAGGGCGGCCGATGCGCTGCACTGTGCGTAGAGCTCCCGGATCAGCTTCATTCGGGTGTCCTCACTCATGACATTTGCTGCCGTATAATGGTACGCGTGTTTTAAGATACCAAAAAAGACCGCGTGAAAAGTGCCAAACGTCACCCCGCCGCGGCCGCAGATCGCCTGAAACCTGCCCTGCATTTCCTGCGCGGCGGCTTTGGTGAAGGTAATGACAAGAATTTCCCGTGGATTGATCTGGTACGCATCAATCAGATATTTGGTTCTCTGTGTAATAACGAGGGTTTTTCCGGAACCCGGTCCGGCCAATACCATGGCCGGACCGTCTTTGTGGGCGATCGCCCTTTCCTGAGCCTCACTGAATGCCATGTGAGTCCTCCAGTTTTTTGATAGCCGCGCGGATCCGCGCGATCGACTCTTCTTTTCCCAGGACATCCATAATCTCGGTCGCGCCGGCCGGCGTCATGGTTTTCCCGGAAACCGCAATGCGGACAGGCCACATCACGAAATTCACCTTACAGCCCTTCTCATCCACGTAAGCTTTGAGCAGAGCAAACAGTGCGTCATTGCTGAAATCTTCCTGCGCTTCCAGGCGGGGAAGCAAATCCTTCAATACTTCCAGGCTGGTCGCATCGGTAGATTTTGATTTTTTATTGGTATAAAGCGCCACGTCGTATTCCGGCATTTTCTCGAAGAAATCCACCATCTCCGGGATATCCGGGTAAATCTCAATCCTGGTCTTGACCATCGCCGCGATCTTGCGCAGATCCAGATCTTTGGTCAATGCCTGTTTCAAATAAGGCAGCGCCGCCTCATAGAAAACCTCGTCGTCCATCGCCTTCAGATATTCCCCGTTCATCCAGCGAAGCTTCTGCATGTCAAACACCGCCGGCGATTTGCTCATATGATGATAGTCAAACGCTTCTACCAGCTCCGGCAGGGAGAAAATCTCACGGTTGTCCTCCGGACACCAGCCGAGCAGCGCAACGTAATTGATGATCGCCTCGGAGACAAATCCCTGATCCAGCAAATCCTCAAAGGAGGAATGTCCGGAGCGCTTGCTGAGCTTTTTGTGTTCCGCATCCGTAATCAGCGGGCAATGTACATAGACGGGCACCTCCCAGCCGAAAGCAGCGTAAAGACGGTTGTACTTCGGCGCAGAGGAAAGATATTCGTTGCCGCGCACCACATGAGTGATGCCCATCAGATGATCGTCCACCACATTGGCAAAGTTATAAGTCGGAAAACCGTCTGATTTAATCAGGATCATATCATCCAGCTCTTCATTCGGTACCTCAATCGTGCCGTAAATCTCATCCTCAAACTTTGTCGTCCCCTCCTGCGGCACATTCTGGCGAATGACCCAGGGAATGCCGGAGGCCAGCTTCTCTTCAACCTCCTCTTTCGAAAGATGCAGACAGTGCTTATCATAAACAGAGATTTCTTTCCCTGCTACTTCCTGCTTCAGGGATTCCAGGCGTTCTTTCGTGCAGAAGCAGTAATACGCCTCGCCTTTTTCCACCAGTTCCTTCGCATATTTCATATAAATGCCGGCTTTCTGGCGCTCGCTCTGTACGTACGGTCCGACGCCGCCGTCCTTATCCGGCCCTTCATCATGCACCAGGCCGGTCTTCTCCAGTGTACGGTTGATAATATCCACCGCGCCCTCCACCAGACGCTCCTGGTCGGTGTCCTCGATACGCAGCATGAACGTGCCGCCTTCATGCTTTGCAATCAGATACGCATACAGAGCCGTTCTTAAATTGCCTACATGCATCCGTCCTGTCGGACTCGGTGCAAAACGCGTTTTTACATTTCCCATAATGCTCTCCTCTTTCCTGTTGTAAATCTGTTTTCGCGCAGGGCAAATCCTGCCTTTACAAGTATCCGGAACATCTGCATAGCCAGAGCGATCTCCCGGGTTACTCTCCCTTAAATTTAATCTGCCGCGACACGCCAAGTGCCAGACCTATCTCTGCCATAAGAAATAGAATGGACGTGCCTCCGTAGCTGATGAACGGCAGGGTAATTCCTGTCGTCGGAATCAGCTTCGTGACTACCGCGATATTCAGAATCACCTGCAGCGCAATATGTACAAAAATCCCGCAGACAATCAGCGAACCCAGCAGATCCGGCGCATTCTGCGCAATCACCACCAGCCGGTACAGCAGAAAAACAAACAGCAGCATGACCAGTGCGGCGCCAAACAGCCCGAGTTCTTCACAGATAATCGAGAAAATCATATCGTTCTGCGCCTCCGGGAGCGAGCCCAGCTTCTGTGTGCTGTTCCCCAGTCCCTTTCCGAAAAAGCCTCCGCTGCCGATCGCGTAAAGCGCCTGCAGAATCTGATAGCCGCTCCCGCTCGCGTAATCCTCCGGGTGAAGCCACACCTGGATACGCGTGATTCGGAATCCGCCGCTGACATCCCCTGTGATAATCCATATCACCAGGATTGTAATCCCAACAACACCAACCAGAGCCGTTATCACAAACGGGACCGTCTTGGGATGCGCGATGAAAATCAGCGCGACCGTAATCCCCAGGATAATGATCGCCGTGCTCAGGTTATCCGTAAAAAAATACGTGAAGAATGCGGAAGCAAAGCCAAAAGCACCTACAATCAGCACCGGCTTCAGCCCCCGGAACTTGTACCCCATGATCGAAATCATCTTCGGCAGCAGCAGAATCACCGCCACCTTCGCAATCTCCGCCGGCTGAAATGAAAAGGAGCTCGTACCCAGCCAGCGCCTGGCGCCATTCACTTCAATACCGACAAATTTCGTAATAATCAGCAGCACAGTCGACACCGCATAAAGCACCCCTGCAAAATCCGCCAACCGATGGTAGTCAATCTGAGAACCAATCAGCGCGCACACCAATGCTACCGCGCTGATGATCGCCTGTTTGCGGAAATAGACCATGTCGTCATTGTTTTCCACGATCGCCTCATAGGCGCTCGAGCTATACAGCATAATCAGCCCAAAGCAGGTCAGCAGAATCACCACCGCGAGCAGATTATAATCAAAATAATCCTGCTCCGCATCCGCCGATCTGCTCACCAGAAAAGGTCTCTTCTGTCTGGAAGCGCTCTTTTTCTTCTGCACCGGGCGTAAGTTTCCCGTTCTTACCGCCATAAAAATATCCCCTTAAAAACCCCTGAAAACAGGAAACAGCGTCAGCCGTTTCTATAATAGAGCCCATCTGCTGTGCCTCGCAAAAGCAGGATAGCCAGCAGAAAATATAAAATCACAATGTGGTTATCATAACATATCCCGCATAGATTTTCCAGTGCTAAGAGAATATTTTTCGGGGCATATTAACAATTATGAGGGCAACCTCATATTCTGTAGAGAACCTGTTTTCGGAAAGGAGTTATTATGTCAGATATTCAAAGTCAGAGCTGTGGATGCCTGGGCAGAGAAAATGCCCTGACAGACAGCGTTTATTATCACCTGACAGAAGCAGACGCGCCGCTGGCGATGAGCTATGTTCCTTATCAGCAGTGGGAAATGCTCTATGATCCCTGTACCGCCCTGAAGGTGGGTACCGTTTTTGAGAGTCTGTGCAAGCCATTTTGCGGGAAAGGAGGAAAATGCCAGTGAACAGAGAGAATGCCATGTATGGAAACGGAAGAGCTATGCGCGGTATGATGGGAAACCGTCCTGGCATGGGTGCGTCATCAGATGGGCGTTTTCGCGGAGCGGATGGACGTTCCCGTGTGCCGGAGCACTGCAGCTGCGCGACAGACACATCCGCACGCACGGCGGAGGAATCCGTCCGTGTCACAGGTGACTGTGCCTGCGCAGAGGATTACAGCCGCGCAGTTGATGTCTCTGATATCCCAACCGGCAGTTCCTGCCAGCTTCTCCAGTACCTGGATGAGGTAAGCTTCTGCGCGTATGACCTGATGCTGTATCTGGATACCCACCCCATGGATGAGAACGCACGGGAGGCTTTCCATAAATACAAACACAAACGTGAGCACGCTTTGCGTATTTACGAAGAAAAATACGGGCCGCTGCGCTATGGCCAGGGCGGGCCGGGAGCACCTTACAGTGTGAAATGGGTCACGCAGGCATGGCCATGGGAAGGGGGCGAGCATTAATGTGGTATTATGAAAAAAGGTTGGAATATCCAGTCAAAATCAAGACGCCGAATGCAAAGCTGGCACAGGTCATTTTAAGCCAGTACGGAGGCCCGGATGGTGAAATGGGCGCATCCATGCGCTACCTTTCGCAGCGCTACACCTCGCCGAATGGAACCGTATCCGCCATTCTCACAGATGTGGGGACGGAGGAGCTTGCCCACCTCGAAATCGTAGCGACGATCATCCATCAGCTGACACGCGGCCTTTCGCCGGAAGAGATCGAAAAAGAAGGCTTCGCGCCCTATTACGCGGACCATACAATCGGTGTGTGGCCGCAGGCCGCTGGCGGCGCTCCCTTCTGCGCGACAGAATTCCAGTCGACAGGCGATCCGCTCACGGATCTGTCCGAGGATCTCGCCGCGGAAATGAAAGCCCGCACCACGTATGACAACATTCTCCGCCTGGTAAAGGATCCTGACGTGGTCGACCCTATCCGCTTCCTGCGCGCACGTGAGGTCGTACACTTCCAGCGCTTTGGCGAAGCCATGCGCAGTGTGCAGGATGAGCTGGACGCGAAGAACTTCTATGCGTTCAATCCCAGCTTTGACGCCCCCATCGCCTGCTTCGCTCCGGAAAGCAACGGATAACTGATAATGAATCGAAAGGCTTCTCTCCTCCCGGAAAGAAGCCTTTCGTCGTTCACTTTTTATAATGATTCCATACTTTCACAGCTACCGCCGGTCATCCCCTGGGATGCGCCGCATGATACACGCGCTGCATCCGGTCAACGCCCAGGTTCACATAAGCCGCCTGTGTCGTCGACAGATCAGAATGTCCCAGCATCGCCTGAACCGATTCCAGCGGCGCTCCGTTCTGAATCAGATGTACGGCAAACGAATGACGCAAGGTCTGCGGTGTGATGTCGGAGGTGATACCCGCTTTCGCCGCATAAGACTTCACAATCTTCCAGAATCCCTGTCGGCTCATATCACTGCCGGAACAGTTCACAAACAGCAGATCGCTTTTCTTTCCCTTCAGAAGCTTCTCTCTGCCCTCTTTCAGATAGCGCTCAATCGCATGCTTTGTCATATCACCAAATGGGATCACGCGCTCCTTACTGCCCTCACTGCAAAGAACATAATTCAGCCCGAGGTGAACATCTGCCGTCCGAACCAGAATCAGCTCTGTGACGCGCATACCGGTCGCATACATCAGCTCCAGCATCGCGCGGTCGCGCAGCTCTTTCGGTGTATCGCCGGAGGGCTGCTCCAGAAGCCGCATCGTCTCCTCCTGACTCAGAGTCCCGGGCATCTTTTTCTCAATATGAGGCGCACGAATCGCCTCCGTCGGGTCGTCCGGAATCTCATGTCTGCGATATACATAGTGAAAAAAAGCTTTCATGGAAGAAACATTCCGTGAAACAGTAGCGGTCGACATTCCCTGCTTTTCCAGATAGAGTATGTATGAATTCAGAGTCGTAGACGTCACATTTGCTACTTCGTCCACTCCCTGTTCAGCCAGATAGCTGTCCAGCTTTTTCAAATCTCTCTGATAGGAATCAACGGTACTTTCAGAAGCATTTTTCTGCTCTTTCAGATAATTAATAAACTGCGGCAACTCCAGACACATGAACCAGACCCTCAACCTTCCATGAATTTCCCCTTTCCGCGAATCGGATAGCACGCAGCGATCCAGCGCACCGGACGAATGCAGTGTAAACTGCAATATCCCCCTCTGTCCCTGCGCATCAGAGCAATCCCGGTCATTCCCCATCTGGCCGTATCAGAATTGTAACATTTTCAGCGGATGTAGGCGTATTATACCCACATTTTTCGCTAAAATCAACTATCTTTTTGACTCAAAAACCGCCTGAAAGCATTGGATTTTCTTGCATTCTCAAGATTTCGCCAAAGGGATTTCAGACGCCACAAGATATAGATTTAATATATTCCTTCAAAAATTCATACATCTGCCCCTCCGTCGGCGGGCAGCCATTCAGATGATGCGTAAATCCGGCGGTGCAGCGGCCAACACCCAGCTTTCCTTTTTTCCCCTGGTACCCCTGCCCGATGCAGATTTTATCGTCCAGTTTTTCCAGGAGTCCCTCCTGCCGCAGCATCTCCAGCGCCGGAATCAGATATCCATAACAGGCGCTGCAGGATTCGACTTCACAGACCGCGTCTTCCAGCGCTACGATCTTGTGCTCTCTGGGAAGCTCGTCCAGATCCGGCTGTGCGCCGCAGGTCGTGATCTTAGCCTGCGTAAGATCTGCGCTTCCGACGCCGAGTTGTTCCGCCAGGCGGATGTAGGGCACCTCATCGACGGAATAATGCAGAAGCCGGCAGACAAAAGCATCCACCAATACCGGATCCCGGGCTGCCATAATACAGTTACGCACAACAGGATTGCCGCCGTCCTCAAAATCCAGATCGCCGCAGATGTGGTCAACAACTATAAAGTCCTGCCGGATCCCCGCATTCAGATGGGCGATGGGCTTGTGAAGCCCCATTGCATGGAAACGGCGTTTCTCTTTGTTCGGAATCAGCCCTTTCATGTTTTTCAGTGCACAGGTGATCCGCGTCTGGCAGTGGCCTTTGAGCACCGGCACATTGATCAGGAAATCAAATTGTTTTACACAACTGCACAGGCTCAGCTTCATCCCCGCGCAGTCCTTTTCAAAGGAAGCATCCCGCTGCGCATCCAGAAATTCTACACCATAGTGCTCCGAGAGCTGATCATAACCGCAAACGTGCATAACCTCGGACGTCTTCTCTCCTACCCAGGATCCCTCCGCAAGAACGAGATTCCGGTAGCCGTACTGCTGCAGGTATTCTATGATACCGGAAATAATCTCCGGATGCGTGGTCGCCCCGTAGGAAGCCTCCGAAGCAGACACCAGGTTCGGCTTAATGCCAATCCGGCTGTTCTTATCCGCCGGCAGCAGCTGGCGCAGATCGGCGCGTTTCAGAAGCTCCAGCGTCATTTCGCGATAGTCTGTGCCATATAGTTTCAGGATTTCGTTTTTATCCACGTTCCATTTTCTCCCGTCAAGATTTTTTAGTATTCCTTTTCAATCGTATCCAGGCCATAAGCTTTCAAAAACTGCGTCAGCTCCTGCTCATTTCGGATGAACTGGATTTCCTCGAACTTCCCGGTCTCACGGTTTTTAAATCCGGCTACCTGCTCCCCATTGCAGATGCTGCATTTCAGAACCGGTTTATAGATAGAAGGATCGTAGTCCTTTTTCGTCCGGCTATGCTGCTGGTTTTTCTCCGGCGTTCTTTTTCTTCCAAACATCTCTTATCCCTCCATGGCTTTTTTTCGTTCCAGTTCTTCCTCACAGCCGCAAATACAGCCGCAGGAGCCAGGTTCCCAGAAAGGCTTCGCAGGCGCAGCCGAAAACGCAGAGCGCAGTCAGCTCAGCCAATTCCAGAAAATCCTTTTTCTGAAGCTTCCTGACCGACCCGCAGAAACATTCCGGTGTCTCACGCCCTCTGCGAAAACAGATGATTGCTTCTTTTTTCCAGAGGAGCGCGTAAATGATCCACTGCGGAAAAATACAGCAGCAAAACTGGATACCCCCCCCTGAAATCCACTGCTTTGCGCAAAAAGTGCCAGCAGCATCCCTCCTGAAGCAACCAGCCACCAGGCATAAGCGAGGTGAAAAAAAATACCCAGTGTCGTAAAGCTGCTCATCCACAGAACCAGCAGCACCGGCATACGCACCGAACCCACATAGAGAAACAGTTCCCAAATATTTACGCTGCGGTTCTCAAAAACCCGGAAGCTGTAGCTGCTGGCAAGCCCGGCGTAGCTGCCGGTTCCCATCTGCAGCAAGCCCGGCAGGGCAGTGCCGGTCAGAAGTCCAAAAGCCAGGAATAACAGAACCGGCAGCATGCTGCGCAAAGAATGTATGTAAGAGCGTCCGACCGTCTGATCCATCCGATTTCCCGCCTCATGGCTTTGCCCCATTCTATGCGGAAGAAAGTCCTTTCATACCCGTTCGATCTGCTCATACCTCTACTTTTGCTTCAATTTCTTCTTCGGCCTCGGCTTTGAAATCTTCCATCTGCACCGTATCCATCTCTGGCAGATCCTCCAGAGAACGCAGCCCGAAATGCCGCAGGAAATCTTCCGTGGTGCCAAAAAGGATCGGACGTCCCGGCGCGTCCAGCCGTCCCATCTCCCTGATCAGATTAAACTCGACAAGCCGGTTGACCGCATGGTCACTCTTTACACCGCGTATTTTTTCAATCTCAAGCTTCGTAATCGGCTGCTTATACGCGATGATGGAGAGCGTCTCCATAACCACATCTGTCAGCACCAGCTTCCGCGGCTGCTTCGACATGCGAATCAGATATTCATAAAACTCCTTTTTTGTACAGAGCTGCCACGCGCCGTCAAGCTCCGTCAGCTCAATCCCGCGTTCCTCCTCCCGGTAACGGTCCCGCATATCTCCAAGAAGCTTTTCCGTCGTCTCCACATCCTGCTCAATCGCCGCCGCAATCTTCTCCGTCTCTACGGCATCTCCCATTGCAAACAGGATCGCCTCAATAGCAGCCTCCGCCTTTCGTCTGTCCATATGTAAATTCACTAGCCCTTTCTCAATCGCCTCAGTGCAAATCTCCACGCTGCTTTTTTGCTGCACTTCTGCAGATAATTCTGAGCGCCCCATTTCCTCAGAGCTCATTCATAATCCGCTGTCAGTTCTTCCATCGAATCCTCTGGATCGCCCCCGACCCAGGACAGACTGATATCCGCAAAGGTCTCTGTCTGTTCAACCTCTACCCGGCCTTCCTTCATCAGCTCCAGAAGAGTCAGGAATGTAACGATCTTATACTGTTTTCCCGGCCTCAGAGAGAGGAGCTCGTAAAACATACAGTTCTTTTTTTCGAAGATGTACTGCCCGACAAACCGCATGGTCTCTCCCAGATTTACATCCTCCTTTTCCAGCCGGCCAAATTTGCTGCGAACCGGATCGATACGGTTTTCCTGGCGCCTCATGATATCGCAGAACACCGCGTAAAGCTTCTCCAGCGTCACATCAGAAAGAATGTCGTCCACATTCACCGGCTCACGGTAGGAAGCCACTTCCGCCGGGATCGTCGCCTCTTTATAATAATGTCCGCTGGCGTCGTTCATGCAGTCCCTCAATTCATAGGACATATACTTATACATTTTGTATTCAAGAAGCTTCTGAACCAGCTCGTCACGCGGGTCAATCTCTTCTCCCTCTTCCGTCACCTCCGGCGGAAGAAGCATCCGCGATTTGATATCCAACAGGGTCGCTGCCATCACCAGAAATTCACTCATCACATCCAGCGTCTCCCCGGAAAGATGACTGATATACTCCATATACTGATCCGTGATCTCCACAATCGGGATATCATAAATGCTGACTTTATTCTTTTCGATCAGATGCAGGAGCAGATCGAGCGGTCCCTCGAACTTCTCCAGCTTCACCGGTATTCCCATAAGCTTGTCCTTTTCTCGAATATTTGTCGTTGCTCTGAGCCAGCCTACATAAAGTCCAGAACGACCAGTTCCGGCGGATTATTGATACGCAGACAGATCGAATGGCTGCCAAGCCCCGCGCTTACAACCATTTTCCTGTCTCCAAGTGTATACAGTCCCTTATCATACTTTGGGAACAACTGCAGCTGCGGACTGACCACGCCGCCCAGGCCGGGCAGGCGCACCATACCGCCGTGCAGGTGTCCGGCCAGAGTCAGATCCGCCCCCCAGGCTGCGTATGCTTCAAAATAAACAGGCGAATGTGCCAGCAAAAGCTGATATCCGGGTGTGACCGGCCTGCCCAGCAATTCTTCCATTCGCTCCTCGTCCAGATTCTCTGCGCGAAGACGGCGATAACATTCGCGCGGCAAATCCAGACCCCAGATGTTGATTAGCATCCGGTGAATCTCAATCTGATCCGAAGCATTCGTCAGAAGATGCACCCCGCAGCTCCGGATTGTCTCCGCGTATTTTTCATATTGATCTCCGTAGGACTTTGTACGATCCCGCAGACGGTCCTCATGGTTACCATTCACATAAAAAACCGGATATTTTTTTGTCAGCTCATTTAAAAGAGCAACCGCCGCATCCACCCGCGGCTCCTGTGAGACCGTAATCATATCTCCGGCAATCAGAACCACCGCCGGATTCTCATTGCGGATTTCCTGAAGCAGCCTGCTGTTGCCCTCCCCGTAAGAACAATTGTGCAAATCCGCCAGAAATACAGCGGTAAACGGCTCATCCGGTCTCCGCTGTGTCTCATCCACACGTATTCGGTATCGTGTGATTTTAAAATCTGACATATGCCTGCGTATCCTTTCGAAATCTGCTATCTGACTGCTCTTTCCAGATCCTCCGGCATACCTATCCGCACCGGAGCGAACCATAATTCTTATGGATTATAACACACTTTCTATTATTAGAAAACCTATTTATTTCTGTTCGCAAGCCTTCTGCGTGAAGGCAAAGTGCGAAATACTATGCTGAATAGTTACGCCCAAATGCCCATTTTTCCCAGGCCTGCTCCAGATAATCCAGGTAACCGGCTTTCGGCGCGTCTTCCGCCAGTACGACCGGAACGGTGCCGATCTGCACGCCATTCAGGGTATACACATATTCTCCAACCTGATCGCCCTTTTTCAAAGGAGCCTGTATGTTATCCTCCCATTCCAGACTTTTTTCAATCAGGGAAAAAACCTCCCCGCTCGTGCTCAGATAAGAAAATTCTCCATCCAGACAGACGGCAAACTCCTCCTGTATGGTTCCCCTGACTGTGATCGGGGATAAATCCGGCGACTCCTCATCATAATAAATCGAACAGCGGGAGAAACCATAACTCAGCAGCGTAGCCGCATCCGAAAATCTGGTTTTCGTGTCCGGCGCAGTCAATACGACACTGATCAGGCGGATCCCGTCCCGCCTGGCTGTCGCACTCAGGCAGTATTTCGCGTAACTCGTACTGCCAGTCTTCAGACCGTCGCAGCCGTCATAAGCACGCAGGAGCTTATTGGTGTTCGTCAGGGTAAACACACTGCTTCCCTGCGCAGTCTCATGCGTAATGTCCTCCATCCAGATACCGGAATACTCCGTAACTTCCGGATAACGATACAGCAGTTCTCTCGACATAATCGCCACATCGCGCGCCGAGGTATAATGTTCTGCCGACTCTGTAAGGCCGCAGCAGTCCACAAAATGCGTGTTCTCCATGCCCAGCTCAGCTGCTTTCTCATTCATACGCTCGACAAAGGCCTCCTCGGTATCCGCAATTTTCTCTGCCATCGTGACCGCCGCGTCATTGCCGGAAGCGATGATGATACATTTGAGAAGCGTCTCTACCGTCTGCACCTCACCCGTTTCCAGATACACCTGGGAACCGCCCATGGATTTCGCGTACGCGCTGGTCACAACCTCATCATTCAGGCTGATCTCTCCGTTTTCTATCGCCTCAAAAATCAGCAGAATCGTCATAATCTTCGTTACGCTCGCCGGGTGAACAGCGGTATCCGCATCCTTTTCATATAAAACCGTTCCCGTCGACACCTCCATCAGCAGCGCATGCGGCGTTTCGATTTCCGGCTCAGAGGCTGCGGATGCCATTCCATAAGGACAGGTGGTCAAAAGCAAAAGCACCACGAGAAACCACCGGAAGATTCTTTTCATAGATACACGCCCCCGCAATTCTTTCCCTGTATTTTATGCGCGAAACACAAAAAATAGAAGTCGCTTTCATCCCCCTGAGGGTTTTTGTCCAATAGGGAAATTCAGAGAACTTTCCTATTGGACAAAAAAATCCCTGATCAATGAAGACCAGGGATTTCTTTCTTATACTGCATTCAATTTCCGAACTGAAATACTGAATTAATTGTATTTCCTTTTACGAGCAGCCTCAGACTTCTTCTTACGCCGTACGCTCGGCTTCTCGTAATGCTCTCTTTTCCGAATCTCCTGCTGGATCCCAGCCTTTGCGCAGTTTCTCTTGAAACGGCGTAAAGCACTGTCCAGTGATTCGTTCTCTTTTACGATCACATTTGACATTGTCTCACACCTAACCTCCCTCCAGTTGTAGATTGT
>Ga0192275_1070_pt1 | contig 15727 bp, 17 predicted proteins | sample Koala_Koa24_H3_FD_131265 | JGI IMG/M metagenome (GOLD analysis project Ga0192275, IMG submission 131265) | Enriched cells from koala feces incubated with labeled cellulose particles, San Francisco Zoo, California, United States - Koala_Koa2-4_H3 ...
ATAAAGTTAATAAACGGCTCATTCGCCCATTGCCATCGTTAAAGGGGTGAATGCAGAGAAAATCCAAAATAAACAATCCGCTTAATAATAAAGGATCGTAAATATCGTCTTTTACAGCTTGATTATAAGCGGTGCATAAATCTTGTATGGCTTGCGGTGTTTCAAAAGCAGAAGTTGGTTTAAAGCGAATAATAGATGAACCATCTTCTTTTATTTCGGCAATGCTATTATCTTGATTTTTATACTGTCCACCCATTCTTTCGTTCGTGAAAGAATAGAGTAATTGATGCAGTTGCAAAATATAATTTGGGTTAATGCCGATATATTCATAATTTTCGTGAATGGTGTTTAATACTTCACGATAGCCGACAATTTCCTGCTCACTGCGATTAGACGGCTCGGTTTTTTCTGCCATCAATTCGGCTAAGCGTTTGTCGCTGGTAAAAATCCCTTCAATCTGGTTTGATGCTTTGGTACTTTGAATTTTAGCTGCATTTAATAAAGACGCTAAAATATCAGGGTTGGCTTCAATAAATAAATCTTGCTTGCCACGATGCTCACGAATGCCACTGAGTAATTTTACAATATCAGGGGTTAATAACTCTTGGGGTTTGTGTTGATAATCAAAAGTTCGCATTTTCTACCTCATTTGTGATTTTTATACGTCATTTTAGCATTATTTGATGTATAAAGTAAGGTTATGATGTAGAAAATAGGGCTTGAATGGGGATTTTGGAAACTGCGGTGATTTTTCTATGTGTTTTTACAACTCAATCGCCTAACTCAAAATCGCCAAGTTCCGCTTCCAATTGCCCCACAGTCGGCAAACTGCTTTGCAAGTTTTCAGGTAAATGACGTACTAACTCATATTCCGCCACGCCAATCGGCTTATCAATGCCCGATAAAGCATATTCTGCCACTAAGCGATTTTGCGTACGGCATAGCAATAAGCCAATAGTCGGATTATCATCGTCTGCTTTAAGTTGTGCATCAACGGCGGCTAAATAGAAATTTAATTGCCCAGCGTGTTCGGGCTTAAATGCCGTGGCTTTTAGTTCTACTACCACATAGCTTTTTAGGCGAGTATGATAAAACAGCAAATCAATAAAAAATTCATCACCATTGACTTCTAGGCGATATTGTCGCCCGATGTAGGCAAATCCGCTACCCAGTTCAAGTAAAAAGCGGGTAACGTGACGCACTAAGGCATCTTCAATTTCTCGTTCCTGAGCATCTTCACCTAAGCCTAAAAAATCAAAAAGATAGGGGTCTTTTAGCGTTTCTTGGGCTAAGGTAGAATAAATATCAGGCAGGCGTTGATTGAAATTTGTGACAGCTTTACCTTGGCGGTGGTGCAAATTATTTTTAATCTGCACTTCCAAAGTGGTACGAGACCAATGCTCGCTCAAGGCTTTTTGCACATAAAACAAACGTTCATCAGCCGATTTTAAGCGAGTGATGATTAAAACATTATGCCCCCAAGGCAATTGTCCAACAGCTTGTTGGACAAATTCAAAATCCGATCACGTTTCGGCAAACGCTCGCATATACATCAAGTTTGCTCGTGAAAATCCTTTCATATCAGGAAAGGCTTCTCGCAAATCACGTCCTAAGCGGTCAATGACTTTGCTGCCCCAGCCTTGCTGTGCTTGACGCTCTAAAATCTCACGCCCAATTTGCCAATACAAACAAACCAGTTCGGTATTAACTGCCAACACCGCTTTATGCCGTGCTTGGGCGACTCGTTGTTTAATCTCGCTAAGCCATTGGGTGTAATCGCTGGGTAAGGTGTTGTTATCCATATTATTTTCAACTGTATGATGCCAAAAGGAAATGGTATGTAAACACATTATAAGGCGAATAATTTAAGCAAGTTAATTAACTACTACCCCACCAACCCCTGCTCCTTTAACGCTGCCTGAACGCCCTTATCCTGCTCCACTCGAATAAAATAGTCGTCCAAATAGCGATGTTTTGGCTAAGCGTCCAGTCGCCATCGGTCAGGAGTGGTACTGTACCTTGTGGATTGAGTACCAAAAAGGCAGGCGATTTTTGCTCGCCACGTTCCAATCGCACCGCTTCAAAATCAGCCTTTGTCCAGTGCAAGGCAACGTGTGGAACGAGTGGGCAAGCCCCTTGTAGGTAGTAGAGTTTTAGCATGATGCGTCTCCTTGCGGTTAGGTATAATATAGCACAATTGTGGCAAAATCACAGGCTACAAAAGTTTGTGTGGCATTGGACATAGCATTTCCCCTAGGGTTTGAAGTATAATGAGCGGTATAGTGAAACATCAGCAAGATAGTTAGTAAACCGAACGGTATATACGGACTACACCAATCGGTATACTTTAGCAAGGGGAATTATGGATTTACGGCAAAAAATCATTGCAACCGCCTTTAACTTGTTTTATGAACAGGGGTTTCATGCTTGTGGGGTGGAGTTGTTGGCAAGTCAGGCTGGCACGACCAAACGCACGCTCTACGCCCATTTTGGCAGTAAAGACGGCTTGATTGCTGCCGTTTTGGATTATCGCCACGAGCAGTTTTTCGCCCTTGTGGAGCAGGCTTTGCAAGGGGTGAGCGGTGCATACAGCGAAACGGCGTATCTGGATTTTATCCGTGCGTGGACACACTCGCCCGAGTTTCACGGCTGTTTATTTATCAATGCCTGTGCCGAGTTTTCCGACCCTAACTCGCCATTTTATCAACAAGCTAGCCAGCACAAACGCCAAGTGCGAGAATTGTTGTATCAGCATTTTGTGGCTGATAATAGTATAGACGCACAGCAAGCGAAAATAGCAGCGGATAGGGCTTTTATTTTTGGCGAAGGGCTGATTGTGGCTGTCCAGACGGGGCAGGGGGAGTTGGTGGGATATTTTGGACAGGCTGAACATTGAGACTATTAGGCAAATAAACAATAACACTGCGGTCATCAATAAAGCAAAAATAGAAGTCGTCTTTAATTTTTGATTCAATTGCATAATACGTAGCGTATCCCTTACCCTCCAGCTGGTTCTAATCCGATTATCGTGATGCTTGGCGGTGTAGGCTGGTCATTTTTATGGTTTCCAAGCTTGTTTGGGGGAGATTGTTTTGGTGCTGGTTGCCTTGCTATACAACAACTTGGCACAAAGTAAGCGTTATCCAAATTATTGGATTGAGATAGATGCTTTATTTTTCTAAATATTTTGTGACATACTCCCTTAACGCTGCAATTTCCAGTTTCGCTTTATCGGATAACACTTTGTTATCTCTCAATATTTGTGCGGAACGTGCGTCAATATAGCGTAAATAATCAGGGTTTTGGGTTTGCTCAAATTGCTGTTTAGCGAAATACATTTCCCGAAAATCTTTATTGGCTTGGGAAAGCAATATTTTTTGTCCGAGCAACACAAACACCGCAAATCCCAATACAATCACTGAACCATAACCGTTGGTTGGGTAATGCAAAATACCTGCCAAAATAAAAAGTGCGGTGATAAATTTGGAAGAATTTTTGATGTAGGTTTCAGATGGTGGTGATTGCAGTAATTGTTTAATATTCATAATAGTCCATTGATCAAATTGCGGTAAAAAATCACCGCAAATTGATTATGCTCATTCAAATCAGGCCCCCATCTGAACCGCCTTTGCGACTTGGCATTTTTAGCTAAATTTTGCCTGTCTGAGCGAAGCGAGTTCAAAATTTAGCGTAAAGAAAATGCCAAACGAGCAAAGAACAGCGGTGAAGCTGGGGTGTGTTTTCTTTGTTACTTTCTTTTGCACAAGCAAAAGAAAGTAAGAAAATCACGCTAAGATACCAAAATGATACCCCAAAATCCCCACCCCAAACAAGGCAAAGATGATATACATCGCATTAATTTTACGGCGTAATAACGCCATACAAATAAAGGTCAACACTAGTGCGGCTAAGCCCGGTAAAAGATCGTTTAGCACGCTTTGCACGGTGGTCACCACTTCTTCACCTGCTTGGTTGGTGTAGCGTGACAACTCTAATGGAATATTAATACTGGTCCATTTTGATACCAGCGATCCCATCACAAAGAGACCGAGAATAGATGCTCCTTGGGTCACTTTTTGTAAACGACCGCCTCCCATATCGCCGACGATTTCTGTTCCTTTTTGATAACCATATTTGAATCCATACCAACGGGTTGCTGCACGAGCAAGATTGATTAATACGAAGAATAATAATGGACCCAGTAAGCTACCACTAATAGCTAAACCCGCCCCAAGAGCTGCAAGCACTGGACGTAATGTTCCCCAGAAAATTGGATCGCCCACACCAGCTAAAGGTCCCATCAGACCCACTTTCACACCACTAATGGCGGCATCATCAATTTCTGCACCATTGGCACGTTCTTGTTCCATAGCAGCAGTCACGCCCATAATAGCGGAACCCACCCAAGGTTGGGTGTTAAAAAATTCAAGGTGGCGTTTTAAGGCGGCAGCTTGATCATCTTTGTTGCTATAAAGGCGTTTAATCGCTGGGATCATCGACACACAAAAGCCCATGGATTGCATCCGTTCAAAGTTGAACGATCCTAGTAAAAAGGTAGAACGCCAGTAAGTTGCTCGAATATCTGCTGGGGTTAATTGTTTTTTCTCAGACATGTTAAAATTCCTTCTTATAGACCTTCAAGTTCATCGTCGGCAAGCTCTCTTTTGTTGTTGCTTGCAACCGCTTGTGATTGGTTAAATTGTGGGTTGAGCTGAATATAAATTAACGCTAAACACGCCCCTAAGAAACCCAATCCTACTAAATTGTAATTGGAGAAAGAAGCAATCACAAAACCGATAAAGAAGAATGGCATTAATGCTCCCGCTCTCATCATATTGATTACCATTGCATAACCGACCACCACGATAAAGCCACCGGCAATTTGCAAACCACGAGTTACCACTTCAGGAATTGCATCTAAAGCAGCGGTTACGGTATCAGTGCCTGCCACTAAGGCGACCGCTAACGTGGGAATCGCCACCCGTAATGCTTGTAAGGAAAGCCCAGTGAAGTGACAAAGTTCAATCCCGCGGAAGTTGGCTTTTTCGGCATAATCATCCGCTTTATGCTGTAAGAAAATGGTTAAGGTTCGTACGAAAATAGTTAACACTTGTCCAGCCGCAGCGACAGGAATGGCAATGGCAATTGCTGTGCCTTTATCTTGCCCTCCTTTAATCACCAGAATGGCAGCAATCACTGATGCTAAAGCAGCATCAGGTGCCATAGCGGCGCCTACATTCATCCAACCGAGGGCTAACATTTCCAATGTCCCCCCTACGATTACGCCTGTTTGTAAATCACCTAATACCCAACCAATAAGTGTACAGGCTACTAATGGGCGGTGGGTTTGACGTTCGTCTAATACGGATCCCATACCGCACACTGCAGCAACCAGGGTCACTAAAATAATTTCAATTGTAGTCATAATATTTCCTTAGAATTGAAGTGCATTTAATTTTGCTTTGGTAATCTCGACTTTTGAGCTAGTAGCAACCTGTTGCATGGTCAACTCTACCCCTAAATCGATCAATTTTTTGAAAGCCTCTACATCTGCTTTGCTGACGGTTACTGCTTCTGAAAGCTGTTTATTACCGTCTTTGTAAGTCATTCCACCTACATTGACTTTGTTAATTTTCACTCCCCCTTCAATTAAACGTACAATATCAGCAGGATTAGTAACTAACCATAAAATATTTTTTCCAGTGTATTTGGGGTTGTGATACACCTTAATGGCTTTTTCCACCGGAATCACATAGCCTTTTAAGCCTGATGGCACAATTTGTAGTAACAATTCACGGCGTAAATCATCTTTCGCCACCTCATCATTAACAGCAAAAATCGCTTCACACTTCACTGCTTTCGCCCAAGATGTTGCCACTTGACCATGAATTAAACGGCTATCAATTCGCAACAAGGAAATATTTAAATTACCATTGAGATGAGTTGATGGTTTTTCGGTTTGAATGGGAGTGGGATTGGTCGATTTGACTGGTATTGCTTTCGCTTCAGGGTTGCGGAAAGATTTTACTGCTTGCACACCGACTTCTTTTGCCGTTTCTACCAATTCTGCAAGAGAACAGCTGTCTTTCGCATCAAGACATTCGAGCAACATTGGCAAACTAATGCCTGTCACAATATCAGTATGAGGTCGTTCTGTTGCCAGCCGAGCTGCGGCGTTATAAGGACTACCCCCGAATAAATCCACTAGGAATAAAACGGGTTCATTTTCTGGTAAATTGGCAATAATGGCTTGATATTTTACCATTAAATCATCACCTCCTTCACCGGGGAGGAAAGTAACAACATGGGTATTTTCATCTTCACCGAAAACCATTGCCGCTGAGTTGACGATTTCTGCAGAAAATTTACCGTGTGTTGCAACGATAAGATGAGTCATTTTCAGATCTCCATAGGTTATTAAATAATTTTAAGCTGTAACGTTTCAGTTTGAGCATAATTTACACGTAATGATGTTTTTTGCAACAAATATATTTAGAAAAAGTGTGAACTAGATCACAAATTTAATAAAAAAACGACATTTCTTAAAAATATGAAGAGAGATAATTAAATATATTTATATTTTTAGAGAAGAAATTTAGAAAATAATAGTTACTAACTAAATTTCCTCACTTGGCGCACGCCCAAAATACCGTTTATATTCCCGACTAAACTGGCTTGGACTTTCATAACCCACGTTATAGGCAATTTGGGAAATTGGGGCGGAGTGTTGTTGAATTTGGTGTTGCGCTTCAGTCAGACGCAGATTTTTTTGATATTGCAATGGACTTTGTTGGGTAATATGACGGAAATGTTGATAAAAGCCAGATATGCTCATACCGCACAAGCTGGCAAGCTGGGCAATATCCAACGGTTCGCTAAAATGCTGATTGAGCCAAGCCGTGGCTTTACTAATTCGTTCGGCGTGGCTACCCTGACGGCATAATTCACACAGTTTATCGCCTTGTGGACTGGTGAGCAGATAGTAGTAAATTTCCTGCAAATATAAAGGGGCGAGAATGGTAATTTTTTGTTCAAAATTAGGGGCATAGAGCAACGTAAGCAGCCGTTCTAAGGCGTTAATCAGTTCTTGATTAGGATTAAATAAGGTCAGAAAATCTTGTGGCTGAATGCTATTATTTATTGGATTGTGCAAGTTTAATTGACTGGCAATACGAGCAACCATAACCAAATCAAACTGCAAGGACAGAGCAAAATACGGCTTATTTGGCGTAGCGTGATCGACCGTCATGGTTACAGGCGTATTCACAGGGCAAAGGCTCATATTATCTTGATTAAAGCGACAGCATTCGTTACCGATACATAGCTGGCGTTCGCCCATTAACATCATGCACAAACTCGGCTGTTGGCGAAAACCGTTCATCATCTGCGGACTGTCTAAATGGTGCAGAAATAAACCATCTATCGGTGTTTGCCAAATGCTGTTTTTGGGACAAATGGCAAGTAAGGCTTGGGTGATTTGAGCTGAGATCATTTTGGGTTCTCTTATTTAAAAATTGTAGAATTGGGCAAATATCAAGCCAAGCGAATAATACCTACACCAACGAATACTGTCACTAAGCCGACAAGTTGCCCGATGATTAATGGCTTTTTAGATGCACCAAACCAGCCGAATTGATCCACGCATACGCTGCCGAGCAACATACCAAACAAGCCAAATAGCACGGTTTGCCCAGTACCGATATGGGGGACGAGTAAGGTGTTAGATGCCACAAATAACGCCCCCATCACGCCGCCGCACCATGCCCACAATGGTAGTTTAACGTGACGTAATTGACGGAAATTTCCCCATTCTTGGAGGTTTTTTAGGCTAATCCATGCCCCTAATGCTAATAGTGAAGCGATAAGCGAAACCAGTGTTGCTTGCAAGGGCGAGCCTAATAATTGCCCTAATTGTCCATTGATTGCCGATTGACTTGCCACTGACATGCCTGCCAATATGCCAAACAGTCGCCACAACCACAATCCCTGAGCTTGTATTTGGCTGAATACGCCAGTTTTTAAGGCTGGTAAAGCGATCACCGCAAAACTACCAACCAGTACCAGTAATGTCCCACACATTCGGCTGAATGCTAAGGCGTATTCTTGGCTGCCAAACCACGCAAAATGGTCTATCAACAAGCCCATCAACACTTGCCCCAAGATAATCATCAGCGAAGTTTGCACACCACCAAGGTGAGGGAAAAGGATAATCGTGGTAGTTAAACCGACCACACCAAACACACCGCCCAGCCACACCCAAAACGGAGTATTTGTTGGAATATGCAAGCCTAAGCCATCATTGCCGAGTAGCAAGGCAAAAATAATCAAACACGCCACACCAAACGATACCATTGAAGCCAATAAAGGCGAATGTAGGACAGTGCGTAAACGTGTATTAAACACGGTTTGCAAGGCAATGCCAAAGCCTGCCGAGATACCAAGAAGAATGTAGAGCATGGTTATCCTTATGGGGGAATTTGCATGGGAATATTGTGCACTATTTTAGCGAATTAGGCAAGATGGGTTGCGATATTTACAGTGCTGACTATTGTGTTTACATACACCCTCCTATAATCTGCCCGAAAATTTACCCAGTCTATGGCGAAACGGAAAGAAATTTTTGTTAAACTAGCGTTGCATTGATTATTTATAAAATCCCAAACAAAGTACATCAATAGGAATTTATTATGCAGCAATACAAAAGCCTACACCTTGTTCACCCCGATTACCTTGCCCCTATTCACGAGATCAACAACTTGGTCGAAACCAAGGGCTTGGCTGGCTTGGAAGAAATGTTTTCCAGTTTAGGCGAAGCTCATTGCGATGAACGTTGGCAAGCCCCAGCACAAGGCTCGCAACCTGCGGTGGATTTATGTGTATATAAGCCTAAAAACGCCAGAGGCAAACTGCCTGTGATTTATTACTGCCACGGTGGCGGTTATTTGGCAGGCAATGCAATGATGTATGCCGATATGTTTACTGATTTGGCAGAATGCCATAAAGCAGCAGTAGTGAGCGTGGAATATCGCCTTGCCCCACAAGCCCCATTTCCTGCCGATTTAAATGACGCATATCACGGTTTGGTGTATATTCATCAGCAGGCTGCTGAGTTCGGTTTGGATACAGATAAGCTGATTTTAATGGGTGAGAGTGCAGGAGGTGGCTTGACGGCACGGTTGGCATTATTGGTTCGTGACAAAGGCGAGTTTCACCCTGTTGGGCAGGTGTTGATTTATCCGATGTTGGACTGTCGTAGTGGCACGGAAAATTCACCCTATCATCAAGAATATGTGGGCGAATTTTTGTGGACGTACGAACTGAACCGTTTGGGTTGGGATACCTTGCGTGGCGGACAAGAACTTGACGAACAACAACTCGGCTATTTTTCGCCTAGCCTTGCCAAAAACTTAACTGGATTACCAAAAACTTTTATGATAGTAGGCAGCCTAGATTTGTTTGTAAACGAAGATATAGATTATGCTAACCGTCTTATTCAAGCTGGCGTGCCGACTGATTTGTTGGTGTTAAACGGTTGTATTCACGCTTTTGACGCGTTAAACCCAACAGCCGAGCCGACACTGCGTTATATGGAAGCTCGCACTCGTGCGATTAATGAGATGTTGGCAAGGTAAGGGATACGCTGCCTGAAAAAATACACCAAAAAAGCCCGCACTTTGTCGGATTAGGCAAATATGTGGTTCTCTACTTACTACCACTAATCTATATATTCAATTTAAGAGGAATAATAAAATAATTTTAGTAACCTGCGCCAATGGCAAAGTTGGCAAACAAATTGTTCAAAACCTTAAAAATAAAGGTTTAAAAATCCGAGCAATGGACGTGAATGAAAAAGTTCACGATTTAGTTAAACTTTATGACGTTGATGAAGCGGTTGTGGGCGATATTAACAATCCAAAAGATGTCGCTGCTGCACTGCAAGGCATTGAAAGCGTATTGTATATTCCCACATCAGGCTTACATAATGAAACTCATAGTGCGAAAGTGGTGATTGATCAAGCGGTTGTTGCTAAGGTTAAAAAATTTGTCATGATGAGTGCTATGCACCCAAACATGAGTACCTTATTACAACACACCGCCAAATTAAAAGCGGAAGAATATTTGGTTTATAAAGGGCTGACAGACAATCTCAATTACACGATTTTGCAACCACAACATTATTGTCATAATTTTGATATTGATTTAGTGGAAAAACTGGGGGCATATCACTGTTTTTACAATAAAAACACCAAATTGGCAGTGGTTGATGTTGATGATGTGGCAGACGCGGCATATTGCGTGCTAACCCAAGACATACACCAAAATGCAACCTATGAATTATCAGGTTCAAGCTATCTTAGCTCACAGGAAAAAACGGATATTTATAATAAATTGACTGGTAAAAATATTCCTTGTATTGAAGTGGGTATTGAAGATTTTATTAAACAAATCCACGTTACTGATACTTATACCCAAGATGCGTTAAGAGCCGTTTCCTATACTTATGGTACTTTTGGTATCGCAGGCAATCCGAATGTACTGCAATGGATTACAGGTAAAAAAGCCACGATATTTGAAGAATATCTACAAAAGCAATTAGCGAAAAAAGCAAGCCTAGAACAGGCGTAGCAATGAAATTTTTAAGCAACCATTGGTATGATTTAACTGTGTCAAATAGATTCGTAGCTTGAGAAATTAGTTTAATACTGAGGTTACCATGACTTTTGATATTCCTTTTTATCATTGGGCGTGGGTGTAGCACGGTACAGGTTTTGGCTTTGCCTTGATTGCTACCTTAAAAGGGTAAACCTTACTGGTCAGTAGTGGATAATTGTTTATAGCTGGGGTGGCATTGGTACATTGGCATTAAAATGACTGAGTAAGTTTTTTCAGGCAGCTTGAAAAAACACAAAAAACCTAATGGTCAATGGCAACAACAAGGCAGTAGTTTACCTTAATCGCTTATTTACTGATATTTATTTTATATTATGCCGAAAATGTGCTGCATGCTGTGCATAGCTCTTGGTTGGAGAGTGCGGTTTTTATTGTTAGCTTTAGATTTTGTAAAAGAAGAAGTTGGGGGAGCATGGCGTGGTTGTGTGGTTTTTTGCGGAGAAAATTGTAGGATTAGGCAAAAACACTAGTGAAACAGGCTAACGTAAATTCTCTATACTCTCTATAATATACCCATTCCAAAGCGGAATAGAATATTCACATCAATGGGTAACATACCCTTTAATCATCGGAGCAACATTATGAAAATTTTTTACAGCACCAGTGCCACAGCAGTTGGCGGTCGTTCAGGTCATACACAATTAGATGATGGTTCACTTGGTTTTGATTTGGTGTCATTCCAAGACAAAGATAAAACAGGCGTAAATCCTGAACAGCTTTTTGCTATGGGTTATGCTGCTTGCTTTGACAGTGCGATGAATTTAGTATCTGGACAATTAGGCATCAAACCGACATCAGCAAAAAGCAAAGTGGGCGTAGGCATTGGTCAAAAACCGGATGGCACATTCTCACTAGATATTGATATTACCATTGAAGTGGGAGGTATTAACGAACAACAAGCTCGGGAACTTATTGAACGCACGCACCAAGTTTGCCCATATTCAAATGCAATTCGTGGCAACGTAGAAACCCGTTTACACGTTAATTTAATTCAGTCGTTTGATTTGTGATTTGTAGCATTAAGTAAGTATCTCCTAATTTTATTTCCAGCTAGCCCCAAGACAATTGTGCAACAGCTTGTTGCACAATTTCAACCGATGTAATCACAGGGTAAGAGTTTATATTTAATCATAAGCAAACCCAGTACAAGCCCCTTCTTGAAGTTTCTCACCTTTTTCAAACAAGGCTTTCGCTTTTTTTTCGTCTATCGCAAGAAGTGGCGGGACATTCTTATCATCAGATGAAATGCCATTCTGATAATGAAAACCCACACCGCATATAGCAGGAGCATATCCTTGGGCTGCGGCTTTTTCAAACCATGCCAAAGAAGCAACGGAATCGTGAGGATCAGAACGAAGAAGATAATATTTCCCAAGCCAAAATTGTGCATAGGAATCACCTAATTCTGCCGCCCTAATATACCAAAACGCCGCCAGTGATTTATCGGTTTCTATACCAATACCATAGTAATAGAGTTCACCAAGACGAATTGCAGCGGTGGCAGTCATATTTTCATCTATTGCTTTACTTAAAGCTGCAAAGATTTTTTGTTTTTTCTCTGTGGGTATTTCATCCGTATCAGAATCAATATAAGCATACCAAGTTTTATCGTCTACTTTTTCGGGTGAGATGGTAATATCCACGCTTTTTGCATAAGCATTAAGCGATAATCCCATTAAGGTTGAAAGGAAAAGTGCTTTAAGTTTCATAGTAAGTCCTTGCGGTTGGAATAATAAATGGAATAATAGGTGGAATGTTTAGGGTATGTCAATCTTTGTTGAAAAATACCGTTTAATAATTTTACTATATCGGTGGACAACAATATTTGAAATTTTCGCCCATAATCTAATCATCTCATCAGTGCTTTTTCTGTATCATTATAGTACTATTTGATGTAGAAAATAAGGTGGTAATGTAGAAAATAATGTTTGAATGGGAACTTGTGAAAATGTGCGGTGTTTTTTCTCGGTATTTTTACAAATTTAGAGTATTAGGCAAAATGTAAACAAAATTAGGCTAACATTTTTAGTTTATTTTCTGCTAGACTAACTTGATATAAATCACTAAGGAAATTCCTATGCTAAACCTATCTATCTTAAACCTTGTCCCTATCCGCCAAGGGCAAACTTTCCCCCACGCCATTGAAGCAATGACTAGCCTTGCACAGCTTGCCGAACGCTTGAATTTCACGCGCTACTGGATTGCAGAACACCACAATATGCCGAATATGGCGAGCAGTTCTACTCAGCTTTTAATTCAACACACGCTAGCAAATACACAAAAAATCAGCGTAGGGGCTGGTGGAGTGATGTTGCCGAATCACGCACCGTTACAAGTGGCGGAACAATATGGCACATTGTCGCAACTCTATCCAAACCGTGTGCAAATCGGTTTAGGACGTGCTCCCGGAACGGATATGCGAACCGCTGCCGCCCTTAGACGTGGCAATACAAATCCTGATTTTGCCCAAGACATCACCGAACTTCGCCGTTATTTTAGTGAAGAAAGTCGTAATGACAGCGTGAAAGCCTATATGTCTATCGGGCAAAATGTACCGTTGATTATTCTCGGATCTAGCCCTGAAAGTGCCTATTTAGCCGCTGAACTTGGTTTACCGTATGCCTTTGCTTCACACTTTGCACCACGTTTTTTAGAAATGGCAGTAGAGATTTATCGCCGTGAGTTCAAGCCATCAGTGGTGCTTGCTAAACCTTATGTGATTGTGGGGGCGAATGCCATTGTAGCAGAGACCGACCAAAAAGCGGAAAGTTTAGCGACCAGTCAAACCAAGCTATTTTACGGTATTGTGTCAGGCAATATGCAACAATTGCAACCACCTTTTGCATCTGAACAAGCTTTTTGGCAAGCCCACGCTTCGCCGTTTATAGGGCAAGAACAACAAGCGGTCAAATCCATGACTTCCTGTTCCTTTATCGGTAGCCCTAATAGCGTCAAACAGCAGTTGCAGAATTTCCGCAAGCAAGTGGAATTTGATGAGTTAATGGCGGTGAGTTATATTTTTGATGAGAAGTTGCAACATCGCAGTTATGAAATGCTGGCGGAAGTGGTGAAAACATTGTAAATGTAGGGACGGTACCTGTGTATCCGCCCAAAAAATACAAATAAAATGCAATTTGCGAAATAATGAGAAATTTGACCGCACTTTTCTTTTAGAAAATTAGGCAAATAAAAGACCGCCTATTTTTCAATGTGCGGCCATTTTTTCGTGCTTTTTGCAAATTAGGCTTGCGTGAAAATTACGTCATCAGCCAAACGTGATTTTGGCAATTTAGCATTAAAATCATCTGCTGCACGGTAGCCGAAAGATACCACAGCAACGGCTTGATAGCCTTTTTCTGTTAAGCCAAATTCTGTATCTAAAGCAGCCAAATCCACACCTTCCATCGGTACGCTGTCAATACCTAACGCCGCAGCGGTCATTAAGGTGAAACCTAAATTTAAATAGGTTTGACGGGCGAACCATTCTTGTTCATCTTTTAAATCGTTGCGATGAATGCCTAAAAATAAACGGCGGACGTTGTCGCCTGTTTGTTTATCTTCCACTTTGGCATAGCGACCGTCTTTATCTTCTTGCTCTAAAATGGCGTTTAAAAACTCATCAGATGCGTGAACACGGCTAGCAAACACCACAACGTGCGATGCATCTAACACTTTGTTGGTGTTGAAAGGGTAGTTAGTGAAGGCTTTAGCGATGCGTGCTTTGCCTGCATCATCACTGCCTATCACAAAATGCCACGGTTGAATATTCACGCTTGACGGGCTTTGACGTAACGCATCTTGAATATTCTCCCAGTCTCCTGCCGAGATTTTACGGCTGGCATCAAAGGCTTTGGTTGAATAACGTTGTGCGGTAAAAACTGAAGTATTCATAAAATGTTTCCTATCATTAAAAATAAATGGTTGTCTATTATAGTGTATTTAAGGGATTGTATCTGCCTATTTCTACCATTATTTGTAAATATATGGTCATTTTTTAGTCAATTTGTAAATTATACTTGCCAACCCTGCCATTGCAACTCTGCAACTTTGGTAAATTCTTGTACGTTATGGATTTGTCAACGCTATACTAACTTTGTTATAGTAAAGTCAGTTTCATTCGATAAGGAGCATTTATGAATAACATTAATAAAGATCAACTCAACCCCGAAATTTTCAAACTCTACAACGACTACGCCCACAGTCGTATGACAAAGCGTGAATTTTTAAATAAATTGTCGGTATATGCAGTAGGTGGCTTAACTGTAGCCAATCTTATCAACTTTCTGTTACCCAATTATGCCATGGCGATCCAAGTGCCAGAGAGCGACAATCGCCTAAAAGTACAAACCATCCAATACGATTCACCGCAAGGTGGTGGCAAGATTTCGGCACAATTGGCAATGCCTAGTAATATTCAGGGTAAGTTGGGTGCGGTTGTGGTCGTGCACGAAAACCGTGGGTTAAATCCTTATATCGCTGATGTGGGGAGACGTGCTGCTCTGGCAGGGTTTATTACCCTTGCTCCCGATGCCTTATCACCATTGGGAGGTTATCCGGGCGATGATGACAAGGGTAGGGAAATGCAAGCCAGCCGAGACCGTGATGAAATGTTGAGAGATTTTCTTGCCGCTATTACTTATTTACAGCAACACCCGCAAAGCAACGGTAAAGTAGGTATCGTTGGTTTTTGTTTTGGAGGTTGGGTGTCCAATATGGCGGCTGCCGAAGTACCTGACTTAGCTGCTGCCGTGCCGTATTATGGTCGTCAAGCACCATTAGAAGTGGTGCCACAGATTAATGCTCCTTTGCTGTTGCATTTTGCCGAGCATGACGACGGCGTAAACAGTGGCTGGTCAGATTATGAACAAGCCTTACAGCAACACAATAAACGCTATCTGGCGTATCATTATGCAGGCACTAACCATGGCTTTCATAATGATTCTACTCCACGTTTTGACAAAGCAGCAGCGGAATTATCGTGGCAACGTACCTTAGCGTTTTTGGGTGAACATCTGCGTTAAGTTTGAAAAAAAACGGTGAAAAAATGACCGCACTT
>Ga0192275_1073_pt1 | contig 15209 bp, 7 predicted proteins | sample Koala_Koa24_H3_FD_131265 | JGI IMG/M metagenome (GOLD analysis project Ga0192275, IMG submission 131265) | Enriched cells from koala feces incubated with labeled cellulose particles, San Francisco Zoo, California, United States - Koala_Koa2-4_H3 ...
TCCTGACATCGCAGCGGCGAGGACGTCCCTGGAACTGGAAAAACTATTGGGGGAATAGTCTATGATCGTAGTAAAAAGAGGAAAAGAACCAAACAGTTTGCTGGAATTTCGTAAGCAAAATCCGGAAGCAGATTATGAGGATACTCCATCTAATGTATTAAATGATATCAGAACACAGATGTGGAGAGAGCAAAGACATCTGTGCGGGTATTGTATGAGGAGGATTAACAGCCCGGATGTCGAAAGAATTGAACACTGTATTCCAAGACATCCAAAAGGTGAAGCAGTACACGATAAGCAGGCTGCGTTGAATTATAAGTGGATGCTTGGCGTTTGTTATGGTAATAGCCTGAATCGAGGGGTGAAGCCAGAAGAAATAACGTGTGATGCCCACAGACGTAATATTGAATTGACAATCAATCCCTATGACGAAACATCAGTTAGAAAGATTAAGTATAAGGCAGATGGAAGAATTTATTCAGAGGATCCGGAGATTAACAAAGATGTGACAGAAACTTTAAATCTTAATTGTGAAGCTGTATCATTACCTCAGACACGGAAAAAAGTGTTGATGGCAGAGAAAGCCAGAATTGCAAGGAAGTGTAAAGGAAAGACACAGGATGCATATATGCAGGAGCTGAGACGTACATATGTAAGCTTAGTAAATGAACGGAATTTGACGCCATATTGCGGAATTATTATTTCCTGGTTGGAGGATAAACTAAAGGGTAAATAAAAATTCAGTGCGACGGCCTTCATGAGAAAAGGAATTTTGCAATGAGGAAGATCAGCTTAAGAAGGAAAACGGCCGCGGGCAGTGGAAGAAACCCAGCGCTGACCCTGCTGTTTGTGGTGGGTTTTCTGCTGGTTCTGTATCCGGTGTTTGGCAACCTTTGGAATGCGTACCGGCAGCAGCGGCTGTCCAATACCTATGAGGCAGAGGTGGAAAATCTGACGCAGGATGAGTACGCGGATGAATGGGCGGCGGCGGAGGCTTACAATGCTGCGAATTCCCCGATCTGGGTGCCGGATGCGTTTTCGGATGAGGAAGTAGAGGCGGATGAGGAATACGAAAGCCTTTTGAATGTGGCCGGGGACGGCATCATGGGCTATCTGGAGATTCCGAAGATTGATATAAAGATTGCGATTTACCATGGCACCAGCGATGAAGTGCTGACAAAGGGAGCGGGCCATAGGTTTCAGCTGCCGGCATATAAATTTCTCCATTGTCCAAAATTCGAATCTGCTCTCTTGGAACTGAATTGATGACCGCTGGTGCATGTGAAGTGACGACAAACTGGATATTCGGGAATACTTCGTGCAAGTCTTTCAGAATCGTCTGCTGCCATTGCGGGTGTAAATGGAGATCTACTTCATCAATCAATACAATCCCCGGCGTTTCTTCCAGTACCCGTTCTCCCAAAGTGGGATTCAAAACCGCCATACGATATGCAATATCTCCAATCATACTTAAGGTATTCTTGTAGCCATCACTCATCTCGTCCATCGCGAACTTTTGGATGCTGCCATCTGATGATCGGAACTCCAAAATCAGTTTATGCGTATCCAAATCAAAAACAAGGGATGCATTACTTGCCCCACTGATTTTCTCATAACTTTTACATATCGCTTTTTCCACCGTCTTTAAAAGCAATGATGTTGCCAAAACACCCGTTTTCTGCTGTTCCTGCAAGCTCTTCAATGTCTGCTTCTGAAACCAGCTCAGCATTAATTTTTCATTTGACTCTGCAGCCATACAATCAACATATCCGACCTGACGCTTAAACTCCGTCAATGACTGCATATTACGCTTTCCTTTTTTCTGAGCATATAACCGTCCAGTACCATAATAAGAGAGAAGTGGAAGAACCAGTGTCTTATCTCCAGTCATAATCTGATTTTGAACGTATATAGCAATCTCCGTCAATTTACACGCATCTTTAGTAGTAGTCTTACTGTTTGCAGAATTCAAAGAGCGAAGCCAATTTATATCACGCTTACCACAACAATCTCCTTTGCTCTCAATACTTACCGGGAACTGATGCTGAGGATCAACTGTTCCATTCAAATCATGAAATTCATATCTGGCATCTTCTTTTAATATACTCCTGCTGACTCCACCATCAATACCAAGCAGAAATGTACTGATTGAAATCGCCACTGCATCCAGAATAGCTGTTTTACCAGCTCCATTTTTACCTACAATCAGCGTTATGTGATCGTCAAAGTCTATATCTGTCTCTTTAAAGCATCTATAATTCTTGATATTTACATTCTTCAACTTCACAGCTTGCCACCCCGTTTTTCTCTGACCGCAACGCAGAAATACTGTTCATGCAGACAAATTCTTTCACTCTTCCTATATCCGAAAAATGCAATGAGATCTATGAAAGTAGTTTAGCACATAAAGCCAGTATCAACAAGCAAAATATCAAAGTGCAAAACAGCAAGTCGTTCTGAACTGTCAAAGAAAGTATTGGTATTTCCTCGCCTGATATCGCAAAACTTCCACTACTCGCTGAAGCTCTTCGGCAGAATACGCTCCACCCAAAGCCCCAAAAGGCCCTTTTTCATGTTTTTCTCTGTCAGTCAAATTATTGTTCCCTGCAACGCGCTGCCAAAGAGCGTCTGTCAGAATCTTTTCTATTTGACTTCCCGGAAAGTCAAAGCGAAGAAATGTCCCATACAATTCCTCCGCCGCATCCAGCTGCTCGTCAAAATCAGTGGAAAATGGCTTCGTCTTGACTTTTTCCCGACATTTGTCAAATACACTCTCCAGCGGATAATCTTCCTTTGTATCGGAAAAAAGAGAAAGTCCCATATCAAAAAACGGACAAAGCCGATAGTTTTTTCCTTCCGCATCGTAAAGAACCGCGATATTATTTGTATGACGATCTTCGTTCAGAAAAAAAGCATCTATTTCCAACATTTTCGTAAGGTATTCCCCAAAATCCCGGATGCCAGTCACATTGCGCACCAGCTCCTCAGTATAGAGAATTCGCTCCCTGCACGAAGAGATCCTGGACAATTCCTGTGCCAGACCAAAACCGGAAAAAATACGGGACAGGCGCTCCAAAGGCACCAACTCTTCATTCTCTTTGAGAAAAATCTGGCTGCGGCACCCACGATACACTCTATCCTCATATCGAATATTTACCGGCTCATACTGTACAAAATCCGATATCGTCGAATGTTTCAGCAAAGCTGAGACAACGGTCTCCGCCAGGCTCTCAAAACCAAATCCGTCCGCCTTGTACCACCAGCCATCCTGAAACCACTTCAGCTGATTCCCCTTTGAAGAATGACCGTCTCCGGTTTGCACCGTCTTTGTATGGATTTCTACCGTACGCATATAAATCCCTTCTTCCGTCACTCCGCCAAAGTCTTACCATGCCTGTCCGGACGAAAATACCAGATTCGAATCCACTGCTTATCCTCTGCCATTCTCCCCTGCGTCTTTTCAATAATCGACAGCGGATCATAAAAATCCAGTCCCAGATCCGAAAGCACTACCTCAAGATGAAATCTGGTTCTCGGAAAACAGCGATCCTCCAGAAATTCCTCAAAATCTTTCCAATCCGGTTTTTCTTTAATTCCAAACGCCCGGTGGATCACATCCATCGTATGATTTCTGATCAGAATCTCCTGGTCTCGGAAATTAATCAGGATCACTGTGCAAAGCTCTTCTTTGCACATATAATCCATGCGCATGGAATATTTCTCAAGATGCTCCGGAGTAAACTCCCTGTTCAGCTTTTTCCATTTGCTGGCTGTTTTAATCACATTCTCTTCTTCCCGGGATTTATTCAAATAACCGGAAAGAGCCTGCCGCGAAATCCCATACTCCTTTGCCAGCTCAGTAATCGTTCTCCCTTCCGCGTGCGCCTGCCGAATCTGCTCAAGCTGCTCCGGTGAAAGGCAGCGCTTACGACCTGCGCCTCTGGGATTGCCAGAAGCATTTCCAGATGTATTCCTATCTTGCTTCTCAAACTTATTCTCGCAGTTGTTCTCAAAATCATCCAGTCTTTGCATATCCACATCCCCGGCAGACAAATATCGTCTCTACACAGCATCGCCAGTCATGTGAGCGATATGCTGCAATTAACAGTTTCTATTTCTGTTTAGCATACCGCTGTCGGGGATCGTTGTCAACAAATTAATTTCTTGACAGTCGTTCTGTCTATCTCCTCACATAGAAAAAACTCGGCACACAGCCAGCCTTCTTAAATGAAATCTATAGCACGACATAAAAATACGCCGAAAACAAACTTTATTGCATTCATTCCACAAACTTCTTATTTTTTTTGAGTTTATGACATTGATCATTATATTCTGACCACTTTCTTTTATCTCAAAATTTGTGCGAATAACATCCATCTCCGGCTGGATACTCTCATATTCTCTGCGAAATCATCTTCCATCAACTGCTCCTGTTAAAAATCCTGAAATTCACTCATTCTTTTCTTCTCCGGGGACTCCGTCTGAATCAGATTCCGTTCCTTTTCGTCCGTAACAATCCGTTGAATCGCCTCATACTCTGGCAGCAGCCTTTCGTATTCCATTTTAAATTCGCCGTCTATCAGCAAATCCTCTTTCACAACTTCAAACGAAGTTCCCAATTTACTCATTCGCTACCTCTCTGTCCCTTTTCTCAAGCTTTCTTTTGTTTGCTCTTGCCTGAATTGATCAGCACCAGAGCCAGAATCATGATTGCTACTCCAGCGATGGTGAAACAGATGATACCGACGCTACCGGTGGCCGGGAGAGCAGAAATCTTGGTATCGGTGACAGACATACCAAAAGAAGCTGTAGAAGAACCAAGAATAATATTCCATGTACGTCCAGATGGCCAACTTGTTGATGAATCATTTGTCGACCAATTCAGAGAACCTGCAGTGCTACCCTGATCCTCGGATGCTGTTATAGAATCAATTTTCCCAGTAAGTTCTCCACTATTATTCTTTTCTGCTGTTATTGTTATTTGCAGAGTATTTGTATTCAAACTATAACCAGATGGTGCCTTTGTTTCCTTCACAGTATATTTCGTATCTGCATCAAGCCCGATAATCGTAATTGTGCCGTTTGTGCCCGTAACAAGTTCTGTCGTTTTATCTGCGGCCGCTGCCGTCGAATCCGCCACTCTGTAAACTGGATCACCTGATGTGGAAGAATCCAGGATAAAACTGATAGCATTTTCCGATTCATCAAGGATTTGGAATGTAGCATTTGATAGTTCATTCCCTGTTCCTTCACTTTCCCCATATTTTGTAAGTGTTGCGCCATAGGTATAAACTATAGCATTAGCTTCAGCGGTATTCTCGACATGATTCGCGTCCTCATAGATCAATGTTGCGGTGTTCTTTTCTTCCTCACCAGCCTCTGCTTCTGAAAGCAGTTCTGCTTCGTATGTAATTACTACTTTTGTATATGGATAAGTATATGTTCCTGTTCCACTCTCATATACACAGAAAGTATCAAAGTAGTAATCTCCGAACTGAATTTTCAGCGTCGCCTCTGATGTATTCGTTTTTTCCACATAAACCTGATTATAGTTTGTGCCTTTTGTCAAAGGAGTCATTGTTCCATTCGCATCTACTCCATATACTGTTACGGTGCTTCGATTCACTTTAATATTATTTGGAATCACGTCTTCCACTCGAAAACGAACTTCGCTGTTCGTAGAACTTTCATATGGAAATCTCGGCACATCTACAGTGATCTGATAATAAACCGTCTCACCAATCTGAGCATCTACCGTATCAGCGTAAGAATTTGCGTCTTCTGATACTTCCTTTGTGATACCCAACAGATTTCCTTTCAAAACCGCATTATGCACTGCCAGCTTCCAGGAGTCATCGGATGTATTAGTCGTTGCAGACACATCCACGCTGACAAACATATTCAGAAATGCCATGTTTGTACTGCTCGGGATCACCAGATATCCACCTACGCTCAAGTCTTTTGTTGCATTCCCCGTATTACCAGAGGCTGTTGCTTCCGTTATGGTCCAACTATCAAAAATATTCCCACTTGCAGGCGTATTTTTTGATATATATGCAGCCAGTATATTTACGATAGTTGTGTCCTGCTCTGTCTCAGAGTTACCCGTCGTCGTAAGCCCGGCAATTGCCGCAATTGCTTCAGCCTCCGATCCATAACTACCGCTATCAACCAATGCCTTTTTAGCCCACTCTGTCAGATGCCATTCAAATCCAGACCCATCATCATAAGTCGCATATACGACCCGATACGCCGTCAAGCTGAGGTCTTTTGCCCCATAAGGAATCCCTGTGATTTCCACAGTTGCAGTATTTGTTACGACGTTGGCTTTTCCATTCACTGTGCCTGTTGTTAATGTGCCTTCAGTTAATGTCGTCGCCCCGTCTGCTTTCACTCTCGGCGCAACGCCCACACACACTGCTAATGTGATTGCCATTACCATCAAGAATAGTACCCTTTCTGTCCATTTGCATACTCTTTCCATAATTTACCTCTCCTTTTCTTTTTTTACGCTGTCGTATGGCATTGTTGTTATTAACATATATCTGATCGAGCGTAATCCTCGCCCGGCATCATATTACAGGAGCATCTCACATCTTTATTACTTTGTTTCTTTGCGCTCCTCTTTTATTGCTTATCCTGCTTTCTGCAACATTTTCCACCGTTTTCTCTCATTCATCACCAGCGCCGCAAGCATCAGCGCAATGCCTGCAAGTGTCGGCCACACGATACCGACAGAGCCGGTCGCTGGCAGGGAATATGTAACCACATTCTTCATCTGGAACGAAAGCGTGTACAAGGTGGAAGAAGAATCATACGCAAGGTAATACTTATCCGTTCCACCTGTCGTAGACGTAGTGTCCAAAGTGAAAGGCGTCTGATTAGATACATCATTTCCATTCTCATCTTTCACCAATGTCACAGTGATAACCGGTGTCGTTGGATTGCTTGTATTATACGAGATGTCTATCTTCCACACGCTCTTGTTCAATGCATATCCTGACGGCGCTCCAGTTTCTTTCAGGTAGTAGGTACCCGCCGCCAGTTTTCCGATATAAAGCTTTCCGGTTTCACTGTCGTAACTTGTGCTGACATTGGACGTTGCATCGGAACCGGACGTACCGGACGCGCTGCCCGTAATGGATGTCACCTCTGTCCCCGATGCACAGCTTTCGTCGCTGTACAGTGTAAATGTCGCGCCCGCAAGATACAGCGTGCCGCTGGTGCCATCTGAGCCTGTGCTGATCTTGTAAAGCTGCAGCTCGTAGAGAATCTGCGTGTTGGTCGCTTTTGCCTTGATCACTTTGGCCGATGTCGACGTGCTTTGCGTCTCTGTATAAGCCGTCTCCGTCACAAAGCCTGTCAGAGTCTGAGTTTTTGTGTTTCCATTTCCATTATCCACTTCCTCCGTCTCTGTCACGCTACTGAGGCTGTACGTGATTTCTCCGTAATTGTCCTTCGCCTGCAGATTGATGGTGCCCAGCGTCCAGGTTACGGTGCTTAACCCTGTGGATGTATCTGCACTTGAAGCTACAGTCAGAGATGGAACCGCATAACCTGATGGCACGCTCTCTGCTGATGCCTTCGTGTCATTTCCGCTCTCAGTGGCCACAATGATCTCTTCAAAGCCGAGACTGCTCTCGTTTGAAGTATATTCCGCCGTGACGGTTCCGTCTGTCGTTCCGCCTCCTGACGGATCTGTAATAGTATTTGTCGCCTGTGTCAGCACATAGGTATTCTCATACGTGTAAGCTGCAGCAGCTTTTGACGTCCCTGTTACGGTAAATGTCACCGATGTTCCGGCATCAATTTCCTCGATCAGATTCTCCCATATTTTTTGCACCGTCAACTGTCTGTAGTAGAAGCCGGTGTTCCGATTACCGATCTCATAGGTACTTACAGAAACGCTTTTTGGCATTTCAATACCACCTATATACGCCAGCACCAGCGACGACGGAGCACTGTTCGAACTGTTAGCACCTCCATAGCTTGCCGAAGCCCGGTTGACAGCTGCAGTAGAAGAATACGAGGAAAGCTCTGTCGTCACGCTCAGCTGTTCAAAGGGCAAAGGCGTATCATCCGAATCAGCTACCGTGTATTTACTATTATTGCTGTTATCAATGTCGTCCTGGAACACCACGTAATAAGTTCCTTCAGCAAGCTCTTCGAAGGAATATGCGCCGTTCGTACCTGTCGTCTGATAATTGATGAGATTTCCCAGTACATTGACCGCAGGATACAGGGTTATTGTAGTCCCATCGGCCTTTGTAAGCGTCAAGGGGTAAAGCGTTACTGGCGTAGTTGTATTACCATCTATGATGGTCTGTGTATAGGAAATAATTTCACCATTCTGACCTGTATTTCCAGTTATGGTTGTACCATAATAGTTATAGTAAGTCTGATCCTCCGTCGGCGTCGTAGAATACAGATAAACATCGATCCCCGCCAGCGTCTGGTCTGTACTGCCTGTCACTGTGTTATAATGTCCATCATTGTCCTGGTCGAGCCAGGCGATCCCTGAGAGGATCCGATTGATGTAGCTTATGGACCGGATGGTACTCGTAACAGAACCATTCGTACCACCGCCCGTCGATGCCACTCTGTAGAACGTACTCTCCATATAAGTGTTTTCGCCCGTCTGTACCGTTCCGTCAACATCAGCAATCAGGCTCGTTCCTCCGCCCGATGTCGTGGATGGTGAAAGAGTATAGGACATCTGTACGGTCTCGCCCGCCTGCACGCCATTTAAATATACATAAAACGCGATACCAGAGGTGGTGGAGGCCAGCTGAGTGAGCATTTCCTGATATGCCGAATCCAATGCAGTCAGGTCGAATGTGACAGTGTAAGTACCGGAAGTTGAGTCATTCACGTATGAATAATAGGTACTTAACGATGTCGATACAGCTGTAGTAGATAATCCGCTAAGATAACTACTTACACTGCTTCCCGAGTACAGCACCGTCCCGCCTGACAACAAGCTGTTCAAAAGAGCCCCCTGATCGTCTGAGTCTTTGCTGTATATCGCCTCTGTATCAAAGGTCACCGCACCATATTGTAAAAAGTTTTCCAAAGATGCAGCGCTGTCAAATGTCAGCGTAAGTCCCGTCACCTGGTAGCCGCCGGTAAATTCTGTTCCACGCCCATCGTTATTGTATGGAAGCACGTTTCCTACTTCGACTGATGTAGCAGCGGTTGAATTATTTCCATAGTACAGGTCAAATACCATACTTTCTCCAAGCTCCAGCAATCCGCTTCCCTCTATCCAGATATTATCTCCCGAAATCTTGATCACGGAGATGGTGACCGCATCCTCCTTGGCATACGTACTGATCTGGCCACTTTCTTCATACGTAATGTTGATCGTTGCCGTAGTCTTAAGTGTCTCTCCATCTGAGACCTCGTCCGCATCACCATCGTTTGCGTTCGGATTTCCGATGGTACAGGTGTAGTTAATGGTGGGAAGTGCTTTACTGATATCCGTCACACTGGTCGTTAAAACAATCGTAGCGGTACCGTAACCTTCTTCGCCGTATGCAGCATCACTTTCGGTATAGACCACCTCCCATACCAGATCCCCTTCCTGATAGCCCGAGTTTGAATAATCGAAAGTCAGGCTGCCCGCGTCAAAGTTCAGGTGGTTTGGAAGCGATATCGTGACCACCACTTCTGTGGACTGGGTGCCGTTTGTTACCAGCTCGTTGCTGACGCCGCTGGATTCCACGATGGTCGGCGTTACCGTGAAGCTGGCCGTCCGTTCGTTGCCAATTTTGTAGGTGGCCTTTGGCGTGTTGGAACCCTCCTCCGTATCTGCCACCTCTATATCAATACCGCTCTCCATGGTGTATAAAAGCAGCGTGTTGCCGGAATACCAGCCAGAGTGAGTGACGCCTACTACCCAGCCGTTTTCGTACTCTGTCTTGATGTAACCGTTATCATACCGTTCAAGCTTCGCGTTTCCGCTATAAGAATACCCGCCGCTCGCAGCCGAATAGCTGTTATACGCAGTCGTGTAGCTGTCCGGATAGCTGCCGGTCGCGGTTCCGTAGGCGGTAGCGCCGTTTGCCGTACCATATGCAGCACTGGTCCAGGTAAAGTTAAACAACTGAGCCGATAAGGTGCCGGCAGTGAAAGCCGACTTATACTCCGGACGGTAGGTGGTCCAGCCCCGGGCGTCGTTGGTCGTACAGAAGGTCTGCCCCGCGTCTTCAAATTCATTTGTCACTTCCATACGGGAGGTCACGGAAACACTTCGCCCATTGCGGATGCAGCAGTCGCGGAATTCATACAAAATCGCCACACATACACCGTTGGAGTTTCCGTCCTCGTCATAGCCAAAGTAATCATAGAGAGCCTGCAAGGTCGTAAAGTAAATCAGATCCTCCTCGGTTGTCTCATCCATTTCACCCACCGGTGAGGAATACCCCTGACCATCGCTTGCATAAGTCCAATTTTTCCCGTCCGTCTTTGCGGCGTAAAGAATGGTGAGCGTATAGCTCATGGTCTTTGAGGTAGACCAGGACGCCGCAGCCTCGGATGTCTTGATTCTGAAAATTGTATTTCCGCTCTCATCCGTAATGTTGTTTGTCTGAGATGTAAGCGTATAAGTCTGATTCACAATCTCAAGCGTAGTACTGGACGGCGTATAAGCTTCGGCGTCAAACTTTTGCAGAAGATTCAAAGCCGTCAGGTAATCGTACTCAATGGCATTGTCTACCTGCGCGTCAAAAGAAGCGTTATAATGTATGGAACTACTGTCCGTTGTGTCATAGGTATTGCTTCCAAAGGTCACATCACTTCCGATATACACCGTGGAGCCAAGAGCCGTGGTGCCGGTACCATACTCATCTTTACTGGTGATACTCCCATTTGAAGAATTATGGAAGTAATTCGTCTTTGTCAGGACTTCCCCTTCTCCCGAGCTTACATACAGTCCGGTCTGTTCGGACGTATAGTTGTTTAGATAGGTCACTTCACAGGTTGCGTGCGACGTGTAGTCGCTGGTTCCGTACCATTCCACGAAAGAAGCCAGATCGCTCGACGTGGAATCGGATGTATCACTGCCTTTCACTACGCCCATCGAATCCGAAATATTTAAGTCAGATACGATGCCTTTCATACCTACAGCCAGATACCCGCTTTGTCCCTCCACTACTTTTGTGTCAATCGGGAAGATCACCTGTATGTAACCGGTGGAAAATGCCTTTATGTAGCTTCCGGTAAAGTTGTCCGTGCTTCCATCGGAGGCAGCGTTAGAGTAATAATTTGAGTAGGCGGTATCTATGGTATAGCCGCTGACGGAAAAGTGCACAGATGTCTGTGTATCCGTACTGCCCGGCTGGCTGCCGGTGGCCGTCCAGGCGCCGCCCGAATAGCAGCTTGTGGTATTGCCACCCGTGTTAAAGGGAGCCGCATTATAGGCATACTGGGTCGTACTGGAGGCATCATCCTCATCATTCCAGTTCATGTTCACGTTTCGCAGAGTATTGTCCAGACTGCTTCCACTCTCCGTATTCTCGTTGGCCTTATAAGCCCAGACATAGGGTGCCTCATAGACCGGGTTGTCATTATCGTCCAAAAGCTGCTCACCATCAAAATACAAGGAGCCGGTGAGCGTCAGGTCAAACTCGATCTCTCCTACAGGGGACGCCATGCCCATTTTTCCTTTTGAAGAACTGGAATTTCTCATGGAAAGGGTAATACCATATCCCAGCATCGTACCGTAGATGATCGAGCCATCCGTGCAGGCTTCATAAGCGGCCTTTGTGGTCTCCTCACCTGTAGACAGGTCAAAATAACCAGTGTAGGCAAGCTCTGAATTCCGCAGGAGCGTCAGGTCATACATACCCGCCGCAGATACCGTCACTGCGGTCGGCGTTGCTTTAAGCGGAGTTTCTTCATTGCTACTGTTTCCGGCCATCCATGCCTCAAAAGTGGGCTCCACCAAAGAACCGTTATCCATCCCCTTTACACTGATGCCTATCGTCGCTGTCTGGGTACCAGCCTCTGCCTCCACCTCCAGGTATCCGGTAATGGTCTGAGATTCCCCATCGTCAGACTCCTCAGTTACAGCATCTGTCAGATTCGAAGTGTAAAACTCCGCTTCTGTGCTGGAGAGTGGAAGCGTCGCCTCCACATACAGCAAAATAGTTTTTTCTTCCGTATCTGTTTCATCACTGTCCTCATAAGTCACATTGACGCTGTATGTAATTCTATCATAGGATCGCACCAGACCATTATGGTTATTGGAGTCATTCCCCGCCGTCCACTCTGCCGCAAGAGGATTGTTCTCATAATCATCCGTCTCCCAGGTTTCGGCAGTGCTGTTACCGTTCTCATCCTTGTACGCCGTAACGTCACCATCCGTAGTATCCCAGACAGAAGAGGTCCCGTCCGCAATCTTTGTGATCGTTATGCTCTTGGCATAAAATGTCGTAGGGGTAGTTTCCGTAGTCGTAGTATCCCCGTATTTCGCCGCCGTCAGCATCAGACCAGTACTTGATGTAATCTTTTCCGTAATATACTGACCCTTTCCAACATACTCTGCCGTACGCACGTCGCCACTATAGCTGTCATCTTTCCACACATTATACGACGCACTATAGCCCTCGTCGCTATAATCCATATCCGCAGCACGAACCAGCGTGGCTGTGGGGTAGCTTGTGCCAGTGTAGGTATAATCAGACTCCGACACAGAGTACACATCGTTTCCTGCGCTGCTTAAATTAGACGTATTATCGCAGAGGACACCGCCCGTCATGGTAAAAGCCCCGGCCTGTGTCGGGTACTGAACCAGTCCGCCGCCGTACTCCGCCATGTTCCCGGTGATCTGACCGCCGCTCATCTTAATGGTACCGTTGTACTGGTAAATACCACCGCCGCGAATCGACGAGTTATCTGTTATCTCCGCGCCCTCCTTTATATTCAGCGTACCACTGTTCATGTAAATGCCGCCGCCCGCGCCAGAAAGAACATCCGTCGTGCTGCCGATAGTAGCTGAATTGTTCGTGATAGACGCTGTTCCGGAAAGCGTAAGGGTTCCGTTGTTTAAATAAATTCCGCCGCCGCGGCTTGAAGCAGAGTTACCGGTGATGCTTCCGCCGGAAATTTTTGCTGTACCAGAAGCCATGTAGACACCACCGCCGTAAAGCGTGGCCTCATTGTCCTTTATGGTGCCGCCCGTCATCTTAAAGGTACCACTTACGAGGTAGACAGCACCGCCGCGTGATGAATTGTTCTCAATCACAGCATCATCCTGCAGCGTAAATGTTCCTGAGACACCTGCTACGTAGACAGCAGAGCCATAGGCTTTTGTAGAACAGTTGTTGATGGAAGCTGTGCCGCCAAGAACAAATGTGCCGTTTTCAATATAGACACCTGCGCCGCCATAGGAAGTGCCGGTGTTGGTGCCGCCTGCAGTACAGTTTGCAATCTGACCGCTAACCATGGTCACAGAGCCGCCGGAATATACGCTGATACCACCGCCGTTAATAGCCGCGCTGCCTGTGATGGTGCCAGTTAAGCCAGTTCCTGCGCCAGCGCCAAGTGTAGAATCATTATCATGAGCCGCCTGGTTCGCAAGCACCAGTGCATCATAATGAGCACAGTAGGTATCCGTGCCTTCTGCGGCACCTGATTCATACTGCACATCCTTAATCGTCATCGTACCGTAACATGTAATTGCCGTAGTACTTCCCTTTAACGTATAGCCATTAAGATTCAGCGTAAGGGTTAAACCGCCGGACACCTCCACATTTCCTATGGCGTCGCCCACAAGGATAACCTCCGGACTGGTGGTATCTGTTGTGTAATAAGCTCCTGTACTGTTTGTTTTATCTGCCTGCAGCGCATCCACTGCCGCCTGAACGGAGGTGAATGTCTGATATCCACCATCGCCTCCATTTAGTGAGGTATTCCATATCACCGCCACTACTGTATTCGTCTCATACTCCAGTGTCAGCGGGTAGGCTTTCTTTACCGGGTCGTAGTCAATAGAGGTAGTGGTCACGACACTGGTGGACTCGTTTAGCCAGCCGATACCATTCATTCCGTCATCATCGCCAAACATGTCCTCAGCCGCAATGAGTGCCAGGGAGGTGTTTATATAGCTTGCGCTGTATTCCGCGTAAACGTCCTGTCCTAACAGAGCCGTGTTGCCGTAGACCTGGCCAACTGTGGTTTCACTATTTGCATCTGTTCCGGTGCCCAGCTCAAATGACGTATAAGCGCTAGCCACATACACGCCGCCGCCCTGGCCGCTGGCGGTGTTATTTGTCACCGTGCCGCCGGTCATAACCAGCTTATCATAATTTCCTATATAGATTCCGCCGCCGGAATCCGTCGTAACGGTAGAGGTATTATCATAAATCTTGCCACCGGTGATGGTATCTGTGGCTGCCTGAACATAGACAATCTCAGTTGTACCAGACATTACGGTTGCACCCTCATATGTATAAGTACTTTCATACAGATACACACCGCCGCCCTTGGTCGCAGTATTGTAATAAATCTCACCACCTGACATATTGAAATCCGTGTATTCTGCATGAACGCCGCCGCCATACGCGGATCCCGTGTTGTCATGAATTTTTCCGCCAGTTATATTTAATGTGCCGTATCCATTGGCGTAGATTCCGGTGTTTCCGTTATATGCAACCTCCACGTCATCCCCAATATTTAGGACATACTCGCTGCGGGTTTTGTAATGGTTGTTTGACTGCCTCATGTAGATGCCATAGCCAAAGTTATTATTGATGGTTGTATCTGTAACAGTCACTATTTCGCCTAAATCATTTTGCAGATACAGATCCAGGCCATAGCCGCTGTTGTTTGAAATATCACTCTCAGTAATAGTTACCTCACCCTTAATGGTACCGCTGTTGGCATGTATACATACAGCACCCGTGTTTGTGGCCGTCGAATTTCCTGTAACGATCATACCGCTTACATCCACATATGAACTGGTTATGTAAACTATATATCCGCTTACGGTGCTTTCATTACCCTTGAAAGTACAGTTAGTCAAGGTACTGCCACTTGCCACAGTGGCCAGATAGAGTGCCGCGCAGACTGTGGCTGATGTATTTCCGGTAAATGTACAGTTACTGATATTTGTCACACCTGTGCTTACAGTCAGGCCTGCATAGCTCGTCCCTGACGTGTTTCCTGTAAAATACGAGTCCGTTATGGTATAGAGCGCCTTTACCCCT
>Ga0192275_1074_pt1 | contig 14831 bp, 13 predicted proteins | sample Koala_Koa24_H3_FD_131265 | JGI IMG/M metagenome (GOLD analysis project Ga0192275, IMG submission 131265) | Enriched cells from koala feces incubated with labeled cellulose particles, San Francisco Zoo, California, United States - Koala_Koa2-4_H3 ...
ATGAAGGATACTCAATGGAACACGCATGCCGTGTTCTGAATTCTACCGTAGATGAATATGAAAAAGCCAAAAAGCTTCTGTCAGAGGCCGCTATCGCTGTCTGATTTTCCCTGAATATCACTTCCCCTCCCGGCATATACTTTTCTGAAAATATTTTCCGGGAGTATGCCATGCCGCAAACCTACTGTCAAAAGCGTCGTTTCAGAGCCTTTTTCCACCCTCTCTGTCCGGCGCTTTTCGCCGCCCTGCTTACTCTTATCATCTGTCACCTTGTCACACATCCGCCCTCCTTTTTGCTGACCGAGGAACAGCGCTTTGTCGCATTTACAGAAAATGTCTTCCACGAAGAACTCTCCGGGAGCACACTGAATCTTCATTATCTGGTCTCGGATCCATCCGCATATGGACTGGAGGATACAGAAGTGTCGCTCGGTAATACCTCGGCAGAGGCACGCGAGGCTTCCTGCGCCGCACTGGAAAACTACCGTTCTTCTTTGCTGGAATTTGACTATGATAAGCTCTCCGACGAACGGCAGCTCACCTACGATGTTTTTCTGGCCTATCTGGAGACGGAGCTGGAAGCTGCCGACCTGCTTCTTTATGATGAACCGCTCGGTCCGACGCTTGGTGTGCAGGCACAGCTTCCGATTCTGCTGGCGGAATATGAGTTTCGCACCAAAGGGATATCGAGGATTACCTCTCTTTGCTTTCCCAGATTCCGGATTACTTCGATTCTCTTTTGTCTTTTGAGCAGGATAAATCCGACGCCGGATTATTTATGAGCAGTACATGCGCATTGGAAGTCATTGAACAATGCCTGGATTTCGCGGCTGAAGGAGAAGAGCATTATCTGATTGCGATTTTCGATGAAAAAATAGATGCGGTCACGAACCTGACCACAGATGAAAAAATCGCCTATAAAGCTCGGAATCAATCCATCCTGACCGGATACGTACTGCCCGCATACCAGGCGCTGGCGGCAGGGCTGGCCGCGTTGGAGGACACGGGAACGAATGCAATGGGACTGTATTATTTCCCGGACGGGCAGGAATACTACGAATACCTTGTAAAAAGCACCGTCGGCGACAGCCGCACGATCGAAGACATTGAGGAAGAGATCAAAACACAGATGGTTGCAGATTATGCGGCGATGCAGGATCTTCTCGTGGAATCGGAAGCATCTGATCCCACGTCGAATGTCAATGAAAATACAGCATCGGACGCATCCTGGGACGATTCTGCCGAAACGAATACCGTATCCGCAGATTCCCTGGAAAATGCTTCCGAAATGTTAGAGGACCTTCGCGCGAAGATCACCGATGATTTTCCACTCCTGACAACTGTTTCCTGTGAGATCAAATATGTCCACGAATCTCTGCAGGACTACCTGAGTCCTGCATTTTACCTGTCGCCAACCATCGACAACTTCAGCAGCAATGTCATCTACATCAACCCTGCCAGTGGATACTCCGGCATTGAGCTCTACACCACACTCGCACACGAGGGCTACCCGGGACATCTGTATCAGACCGTATACTTTCTCTCACAGTCGCCCGATCTGCTGCGCACGCTGCTGGACGTCGGCGGCTACACAGAAGGCTGGGCAACCTATGTCGAAATGTATGCTTACTCTCTCTATGGCGGACAAAGCGCCTCCTCTTCCATCAGTCAGCTGAACCGCTCGTTTACGCTGGGGCTGGCCTCCCTGCTGGACATCGGAATCCATTACCGCGGATACACGCGAGAAGAAGTCTCCGCCTTCCTCACCACGCTCGGTTTTTCTGAAAGTACGGCTGAATCCCTCTACACAACCATCCTGGAGTCCCCGGCCAACTATCTAAAATACTACGTCGGCTACCTGAATTTCTGTTCGCTGCGCGATACGCTGGAAGCAGCAGTAAACGACTTTACTCTCAGAAAATTCCACCAGGCGGTTCTTGAAATCGGACCGGTGCCATTTGACCTGTTAAAAGAGCAGTGCTTAAAAAAATTGCAGAAGAATACCTGAAGAGGTACTCTCCTGCATTTCACTCTTTCCCTGATCCTGCGATTAAAAAACAGAGCGCTGTAAATCTTTTCAAAATACCAGCTTCTTCATACACCCGAACCCGATCGCCCCGGGACCGATATGACAGGCAACGCTCAAAGATAGCGGATCCACCAGCATATCCACCTCATGGTTGGGAAAAGCAGCTTCCAGCTCCGCTCTCCAGACGCGCATCTCCTCTGTATAGGCTCCTGTATAAGCCATCGCAAACTGAATGTTTTCCGCCCGTTCATCCGCGCCGAAACGCTCCCGGATGTCCTCGCGGAGTGCTTTCAGCATCGTCACGCGCGCGGCCTTTTTCGTCCGGGCGTTCGCATAAGAATCCAGCTTATCTCCCTGGATCTGCAGTACCGGCTTAATGCGCAGAAGAGAACCCAGCGCAGCCACCGCCGGCGTGACCCGGCCGCCTTTTTTCAGATAATACAGTGTCTCAAGTGTAATATAAATACTGGCATCAAGACTGGTCGCCAACAGTTTTTCGCGAATGGCTGTGGCGTCCATCCCCATCCCGGCCATCCGCTTTGCGTCAAGCGCGGCCTGCTTCTGCGTCACCGATATCCGCTTATTATCCACCACAAACACGCGGTCTTCGTAATCCTGCGCCAGCAGCATTGCCGTGCTGCAGGTGCTGCTCAATCCGCTTGGCATCGGAATATGTACAATCTCATCGTATTCCTGCAGAAGGGAATCCCAGAGATCTGTCACAGCCCCCACCGCCGGAGCTGATGTCGAAATTTCCGCTCCTTTTTCCAGATAACGGTAAAACTCCTCCTGTGTCAGATTGATATCCTCGTAAAATACCTCCCCATTGATCGTAAATGGCATCGGGATCACCGAAATCCCCAGCTTCTTCGCCTCTGCCTGCGTGATCCCGCTATTACTGTCTGTCACTATCGCGACTTTATTCATACGGTTCTTCATTTTTCTTTCTTTTCCCTCTCCTGTCTGACTGATATACCGTCTCCAGTGAAAAAAACATCGCAGAGCTTTCCCTCTTACGAATTCAACATGGACACGCATACTACATAATACCGTATCATAACACGTACCAGATAGAACTGCAATCTATATTTTTAACCGCTCGTTCATCACCGTCACCGGTATTCGCGGAACCATCAACTACATCAAAAAAAGGCCGGACACCCGCCTGCTCCTGGCAGAAGGTCTGACCATGGGGCTTGAGTTCAAGCTCGGAAGTGAAATCCTGAGAACCGTAATCGTGCGCACGATGGATGAGATCCTGATCGTCGCCGGTATCATCGTTCTGCGGGCAGTTCTGACTTTCCTTCTGCACTGGGAAATCAAAAATGAAGAGGAAGAAATCCGGCATTAGCCGCAGAATGCTCTGCGCCACTCTGCGCATCATACCATCTGCCGCGCAAGAACCGCACAGGCAAGGATCCCCGCAAATGTTGCAAGCAGCGCGCCGCACAGTGTGTAGCGCGTTTTTTTGATGCCCACGGACGTAAAATAAACGCTCATGGTATAAAAAATCGTCTCGGTGCAGCACATCATCAGCGATGCAGTCAGCCCGGTCAGGGAATCCGTTCCGTACTGCTTATAGATTTCCAGCAGAAGTCCGGATGCCGCGCCCGAGGAAAACAACCTCACCACACCAAGCGGAACCAGAGCGGAGGGAAACAGTGAATCCGGCAGAATCCGTCCAATCATCCCCGCAGTCAGTTCCAGAATCCCCGATGCGCGCAGCACACCGGTCGCGACCAGGAGACCGATGAAAGTGGGCGCCAGCTTTGCGACGGTTTTCAGGCCGGTTTCCGCGCCTTTTATAAAACTGTCATACACCGGGATTTTTGCCGCCATTCCATATCCCACAATATAGAGTACTACAAACGGGATGATCAGATCCGACAGATACTGAAGAATTCTCATCACTCATTGCCCTGCTTTGTATTCTCCCCTTATTTTATGGCCAGCTCTGGCGAAATATACACAGAGCCGCGCAGCAACAGCGCGGCTCTCTCTGCCTGGAGCTTATAGCAGACACTTCCCTATAGCACAAACACATTACTTAGATGGATCTCCGTCGTCTTCTTAAGGCACTCCACCCAAATGCCAGAGCCGCCGCGCTCATCAGAAGCACATAAGCGGCCAGCGGCGTCCGGTCGCCAGTCTCTACAGAAGTCGCCGTTCCGGTCGTTGAGCCGTTGTCATCCACCGTGTAGGATGAACCCGTACTCAGATAATCCGAAGATGTGGATGAGTAAATCGTATCCCAATCGTCCGTGGAAGTCGATCCATAAACACTGTTCAGCAAAACCGTCTGAATTTCCAGGTTGTCCTGCGTAAATGCCGCCGTCGCGTTGACAATCTTGATCTGGTAACCAAATTCCCGCTGATTGGTGATCACATTGCCGTCCTCGTCCACCTCGGCGATATAAACGGTCACCCCAGAAGTCGTCCCCAGATTCAGGGTCAGCTTCAGAGTCAGCTCGCTCGCATTATTCAGAGTCATCGCGATCGGATCTGCATACAGCTCGGTCATGTCTGCATCCTTAAACAGGCCGACATAGAAGGTCTCACTGACTGCTGTCAAAGTGGTGCCGTCATACACACGCTTGGTCAGATAAAGCGTCGCCTTTGTGGCTTTCACCTTATTTGTGAGCGTCACAGTCACATCGCTGCCCTTCGAAATCGTTACTTCCGGACTGTCCACCGTCACCACATAAGAGAAATCGGACGAATCCGTAATCCGGTTTCCGTTCGCGTCGACTTCGGCAATATAATAGGTCATGTCGCTCTCACCGGAAAGCAGGATACGCCTGCGCACGGATACCGTGGAAGCATTCGAAAGATTCAGCTGCACCACCGTCGGCGTGTCGCTGTAATCTGCGTTCCGGTAAATCCCGGCATAAAAGGTTTTCGTCACCGCTTCTGCCGTGCCCGAAGTATCCGTCACATTCATTGTAATCGTCAGCGTACCTGTATAACGGTAGCCGTCCGGCAGCGAAGCATACACGTTCTGCACCACCATACTGCGAACCGCCTCTGACATCTGTACCATACCGCTGTTCGTATAGCGAACCGTCCGTTCATCTGTCGAGGAAAGAACCACACCATATTCATCTGTCGCCGCCACATAATAAACACCATTCTGCGTCAGATTTAAAAAGGTCACATTCCCGGTAAAGCCATCGACTGTTAATGAGACGACATTGCTGACCTTATTCTTGCGGGCGGCGTCTGAAAACAGGGCGACATAATAAGTATAAGCTCCGCTCGCCTGGTAGGTTCCTGTCGTCGTGTCATAAGCGTAGACCTGGTAGTCTCCCGCATAAACCTCCTGGGTAACGGTAAGCGCATAGCCTGTCGCAACCGTAGCTTCGTTTTTCAGTACCACTTCCGTCGTACCGCCCCGTACTACCGTAAACGCGACATCCGGTACCGGCGTATATCCGGCCGGAGCTGTAATCTCCGTCAGGTAATAAGTCTCCCCGTCGGTCAGCGCATTCGTCCATACCAGTTCAGCCGTACCGGAGGTAAAGGTCTTGCTTCCCACCGTTTCTACTGTATAAATATTACCCGATGAATCTTTTATGGCCAGAGTTGCTCCCGCCAGCAGACTGCCGTCAGCAGAATCCTCCACCCGAATCCGGATCGTTGAATCATTCAGCTTATTCCAGACATTGACCGCCGCGCCCGCATCTCCACACGAAACAGTCACAGCGTTTTCATCGTTCAGCGACATAAGATAGGCAAATCCATTCTCCCCGGTCGTCACAGCAGCGCCTGTGCTGTCCGTCTCCTGCAGGTAGAAAGTCTGCTGCGGCTTTGTCAGCTTCAGCTTATAAGTTTTCGTCTTCACAGACTCGCCGCCCATGGAAAAAGGAATCGGGGACGCATTTACCGCCGTCGTCATTTCCTCATCGCTGTAAATATTCATATAAAACTTTTCCGAAGTCGAAAGCGCCGCACCGTCCCGATCGACCACATTCAGATTGATCGTCAGCTTTACAACACAGTAGAACAGTTCCTCCGGCCAGGCATCCGCATAGCTATACTGCACTATGGCACTCTCTGCCGCCGATTCCTCCTCGCCAAGCGTCACCGACACCAGCGGCGTGCTCAGGCTGTCCGCTGCGGTCAAAACCGTACCCGCGGTTTCCTCTCCCGCAGCTGCACTGTCTCCTGCGGCACTATCTGTTTCGCTTTCGCTCTCCGCATCGGTTTCTTCCTGCTCCGGATTGTCTTCGGTCTCCGTCTCAGATTCTCCTGCCTGAAAGCTGTCCTCTGTATTCGCCACAATCAGGAGATTCCCATTCTCATCGGTCGCCGCCAGCGGATTACCCGCCGCATCCGTCGCTGCCACATAGTAAGTGCCCGCCTCAAGGTCATCAAAAACTATGCTCTGACTGCCAGATTCTCCCGCAGCAAAGGACAGTGTCTTCACACTGCTGACGCGAGTCAATGTTGTTCCATTCTTCGTAAACAGCGCCGCATAGCCGACCAGATCTGTCCCAGCAGTCAGGACAGAATCCCCATAAAGCGCCTGCGCGGATACCGTGATCGAACGCCCCGAAACCGTATCCAATAAGGCCGCTGCCGCCTCATCCGCCGCTTCCGTCTCAGACTCCGATTCAAAATCTGATTCTGTTTCGGATTCTGCCTCCGTTGCGGTTTCTGCCTCCGTTTCGGTTTCTATCTCCTCTTTCGTTGCCGTCTCTGATACAGGCTCCGATTCGGATTCCATAGCCGTGCTCATCTCTGTCGATTCACTCGCTGCCTCTGTCCCGGCAGCCGTCTGTGCTTCTTCCGCAATCTCATCCGCCAGAAAAACGACTGGCAGCAGCTTCGCGTTCTCATTTTTTACTGTCACGGTTTTGGCATAAACCGCGCCCGAAAGATTGCCCTCGCTCTCCACTGTCGCCGCCGGAGCAAGAATGCTTCCCTGCAGATTCCCGGAAAGCGTCAGTTTCCCTTCATAATCCGTGTAAGCGCCGTCCTCTATCGCTATGAAATTATAGAGAACCACGCCTGACTCTGATGCATCCGTGTAGGTCACAGTTTTCCCCGACCGTTCCATCGCGTAGCCGGAAAACTCCAGCTCCTGATCGGCACTGTCCGCAATGATGTTGATCACATATACCCTATTCGTTATATCAAGCACCTTATCCTCGAAAAGTACGGTCAGCTGTGTCTCATCCAGCTCGCCTTCCTCATCCGCGTAAAGGTTGATCACTGTGACTTCGTCTGTCGTCTGCGCATCCGCGAGCGCAATGGAAACCTTTGCGAGGTCAGAAAGAAGCGATTGACTTTCTTCTCCATCCAAAATCAGGATATCCCAAATGTCGTCCTCTGTCAGTGTTTCATTTTCCAGCGTCTCCGTCACTTTTTCCGGGACAGACACATCTTTTCCCACAATCAGGTAGGACAGCGCTTTTTTCAGCTTTTTCACCAGAGCTTTTCGCTTCAGCTTTTCTCCTGTGTTCTGCCGGGCGGAACGCTCCGTTTCCGTCTCGGTCTCTATTTCCGTATCCGCTGTCTGTGACTCAGACTCCGTTGCTGACTCGGTTGACGTTTCCTTAGTTGTTTTCTCAGAGTTCGCCGTTTCGGTCGTCGCCTCCGTGCCGCTCACTTCTGATTCGGCTGATGCCTCCGTGCCGGTCTCCCCCGCTTCTGTCGTCTGCGTCTCGCTCATCTGGGTCTCTGACTCTGCGGTCTGCGCTTCACTCGACTGGGTCTCAGATGCAGCGGTCTGCGCTTCATTCGACTGGGTCTCAGATGCAACTGTCTGCGTCTCGCTTGTCTGCGCTTCAGACGCCGCAGTCTGCGTCTCACTCGCCTGCGCTTCCGCTGCCGCCTGTGTCTGCGTTTCCGTCACCTGGGTCTCAGAAGCCTGCGTATCTGTCTGTGTCTCGGCCGCGGCTCCTGTCAGACTGCACTGTTGAATAAGCAACGCAGCCGCCAGAAAAGCCGCCGCTATTCTCCTGAGATTTCCCTGTCGTTTTCCCTTTTTCAACATATGTTTCCTTTCACGCGCAAATATGAACGCTTCTCCTATTATTTCGTCCCGAAAATACGGTCACCCGCATCCCCCAGACCGGGCACAATATAGCCATGCTCATTCAAATGGTCATCCAGTGCGCCAATGTACATATCTACGTCCGGATGCGCCTTTTTCATCGCCTCAATCCCATCCGGCGCCGCGATGATACACATAAACCGGATACTTTTACATCCTTTCTCTTTCAGCATCTGAATCGCGGCAACCGCCGAGCCGCCCGTGGCCAGCATCGGATCCACCACAAAAACCTCTCTCTCAGAGCAGTCCGCCGGGAGCTTACAATAATACTCCACCGGACGAAGCGTCTCCGGATCACGATACAGTCCGATATGTCCCACCTTAGCCGCCGGCATCATCGCCAGCATCCCATCTACCATACCAAGTCCTGCGCGGAGAATCGGAACAACTGCCAGCTTCTTGCCGCTCAGCTCTTTCACTGTCGTCTTTGTGATCGGCGTCTCGATCTCCACATCCTGCAGCTTCAGATCCCGCGTCGCCTCATAGCACATATACATCGCGATCTCTCCGATCAGCGCGCGAAAATCTCTGGACCCCGTCTCTTTTCTCCGAATGATACCAATTTTATGCTGGATCACCGGATGATCCATAATCACAATCTTCTGCATCTGCTCTCTCCTTCTCCATTTCCAGCCCGCCAGCACCGCTTTCCAAGGCATACCGCTCAGCCTTTTCCATATCCTACCACAGACAAATCGCTAAATTCCGACTTTTCTCTTAAGTTTGCCTAACCGTTTTCGCCCTATTCTGCTTCATCGATCATTTTCACTCTGCGCGCATGCCGCTCCGCGCCGGAAAACGCCGTGTTCAGGAAGGTCTCGGTAATCTTTACCGCCAGCCCCGGACCTGTCACCCGCGCGCCCATGCACAGAATGTTCGCATCATTGTGCAGCCGCGTCGCCTCTGCGCTGAAGCAGTCGCCGCAAAGCGCCGCGCGGATGCCTTTGTAGCGGTTTGCCGTCATCGACATACCGATGCCGGTTCCGCAAATCAGAATCCCCTTGTCCGCATTGCCGGAAAGGATTTCATTCACCACTGCCCTGGCGTACACCGGGTAATCCACTGCGTCCGCCGAATAGGTACCGCAGTCTTTGTACGCGATCTCTTTCTCTTCCAGATATTTCATAATCTCCTGTTTTAACTCATATCCTGCCTGGTCACATCCGATTGCTAACATAATAGTTCCTCCTCATTTAATTGTATCACAAGTTTTTTTATCATATATTGCAATATCTCAAAGCACTGTCCGTAATCCGCCAGGGAACCCCCGTATGGATCCGGCAGGCTCTCCGGCCAGTCCACAAACCTGGAAAGCTCCTGCACCAGATCTTTTCGTTCGGGCGCGAAAGTCTCCAGTGTCTTCTCCCGAACCTCATCGTCAAACGTCAGTATCAATGTCCTGTCGTTAAAATCCTCCTGCTCCAGCGGATCGCTCATGTGATGCTTCATCGTCAGCCCATTGCTCACAAGCACCGCTTCTGCCTTTGGATTGATCGGCTCCGGAAATAACACGATCAGGCCTTTCGAAGTCACTTCCAGCTCATCCAGAAGATATTTGCTCTGCATGATCGCCTCCGCCATCGGACCGACAGAAGTATCCCCCTTACTCACAAAGATCAGTCGATCGTATTTCTTCACTGTTTTCACCTCCCGCACTGTTACACATGGATCACCTGGTGCCCGGCCGCCTTCATCAGCCGGTTCATAATCGCCGGCCCCATCTGCGGCGTCTCGAAGGATTCCGAATAAATCACGGAAACCTCCAGTCGGTCAAACTCCCGCAGAATCGCATACAGATGCTGCGCAATCGAGCGCTCGTCCGCACGGGAACCAATCGACTCCACAAGCGCATGCGTATAACTGCCGGATGTCTCATCTGTCGCAATGACGCCGGGTGTCCGGCCTTTTTCATGTTCCGCACTCGTCAGGGCATTAATCTTTTCCTGAACCTTTTGCCGTTCGCCTTCCACAATAAAAAGCGGCGCCCTGGGCGCATAGTGGCGGTATTTCATCCCCGGCGCTTTCGGCCGAACCGAAGAATCTGTCGCGATCAGCCCCCGATCCATTTCTACCGGTCCGATCACTTTCTGCAGCATCTCCTTGCTGATGAAGCCCGGCCGCAGAATCGTCGGCGTCTCCTCTGTCAGATCGACAATCGTCGACTCCAGCCCAATGGAAACCGGTCCGCCATCAATAATCATGTCGATCTCGCCATCCAAATCCTCCGCGACATGCTGCGCCGTCGTCGGGCTCGGCCTGCCGGAAGTATTCGCGCTCGGCGCGGCAATGTATCCGCCTCCCGCCCGAATCAAAGCGAGTGCAAGCGCATTGTCCGGCATCCGCACTGCCACCGTATCCAGTCCGCCGGTCGTCGCATAAGGCACCGCGTCTGACTTCTTCAAAATCATCGTCAGCGGCCCCGGCCAGAACGCCTCAGAAAGCCGTCTGGCCTGCCAGGGTCGATCCTTCGTAATCTTTTCAATCGCTTCCCAGTCCGCGATATGTACAATCAGAGGGTTGTCCGACGGCCGTCCCTTCGCCTGATAAATCTTAGCCGAAGCACCCGCGTCCAGCGCATCCGCGCCTAATCCATAAACTGTCTCTGTCGGAAACGCCACCAGGCCGCCCTTCTTCAGGATCTCGCCCGCACGGCGAATTCCCTCATCCCGGACACCGTCCCGCATATCTTCCAAAACTGTAATCATTTTTGTCTGCTCCTTCTTCAAACAGTATATCACCATAAGCCGTTTTTTGAAACTCTTTTTATACAAAACCGTCAAAATTATTTGCAAAACCTGCCTTTTTTCAGTGTTCAAAACGAAAAAGCTGTGTTAGAATAAGGGATATCAGGCGCCTGGCAGAGCCGCGCACACGGAAAGAAAGGATACAAAACTATGAATGAAGAAGAAAGAGTAATCACAGAGGAAACCAGTGAGACTGCAGCGGAGACAAATACGGAAACGGAAACCGCATCTGTGGCAGAAACAGCAGAAAGCGTTGAAGCGGAAGCCGCAACCGAAGCCTCGGCTGAGCCTGCAGAAGAGGTAAAAGAAACAGCGGAAGAGACAGACGCGGAAGAAGCGGCTGAGGCAGGCGCGGGTGAGACAGAAGAAGCGGCGGCTGCACCGGAAGCTCCGGCCGAAACCATGGCAGACTATGACGATGCCATCACTGCTTCCATGAAGCCCATCCACGAGGGCGACATCCTCAAAGGCACTGTGATCGGCATCTCCGACGAGGAGCTGACCGTGGACCTCGGCATCTACACGGACGGCGTTGTCCGTCTCGCGGACGCGAGCGACGATCCCGACTTCTCCTTCCGCGATTTCGAAGTCGGCCAGGAGATCTCCGCTACCGTCATCCGCCGCGACAACGCGCAGGGACGCATTCAGCTCTCCCTGAAAGCAGCAGCGGCTGTCCTTGGATGGGAGCGCCTGCAGCAGCTGGAAAAGGATCAGTCCAATATCACCGTAAAGATCAGTGAAGCAGTCAAGAGCGGCGTGACCGCCTACGTAGAAGGCATCCGCGGGTTCATCCCGGCTTCCAAGCTTTCTCTTTCCTATGTGGAGAATCTCGATGAATACGTTGGCCGCGAGATCGAAGTCCGCGTCATCACCGCAGAGCCGGAGAACAAACGTCTCGTCCTTTCTGCCCGCGATATTCTCCGTGAAAAAGAACAAGAAGAACGCAAACAGCGCATCTCCAACGTAGAAGTTGGCCTCGTGACCGAAGGTACCGTAGAGACGCTCAAGGATTATGGCGCTTTCATTGACCTGGGCAAAGGCATGAGCGGTCTGCTCCACGTCTCACAGATCAGCCAGCAGCGCATCAAGCATCCGGGCGTAGTGCTCAAAGAAGGCCAGAAGGTCAAAGTAAAAGTCATCGGCGTAAAAGACGGCAAGATCAGTCTCAGCATGAAAGCGCTCGAAGACGCGCAGGCAGAGGAAGTCGAAGAAGAGACCTACAAGATGCCCAAAGCGGAAGCGGCGACCACATCCTTTGCGTCACTGCTCAAGAATATTAAGCTGTAATTTTTAAAAATACAGTGACCGAACAGGGGAAGCAGTTCCTCATACCTGGTTATCTCACCGACCCAGAGTGTGACATCTGCTTCCCTTTTGATATTTGCAAAATCCTGCGGATTGCGTTTATCCGACCTCGAATCTATCCTCCAGATAATCCAAAATCCCATCGCAGATCGCCTGCGCCATCTGATCCTGGTATGCCTCCTCCTGCAGCAGCAGCTCCTCTTCGGGATTTGTCAGGAAACCACATTCCACAATCACCGTCGTGCTGACCGACCTTTTTAATATGTAGTAAGTCGTGTTGCCCTTCTGTACCCGCGGCCGCTCAATCTCCAGCTCCACATTCAGGCTGTCCTGAATCGCCGTCGCCAGCTTCTCTCCCTCCGCCGACTGCTCGTAGTAAAACACCTGCGGTCCTTTCACCGAGGAATCCTCCGGATAGCTGTTTTGATGAATGCTCACCGTCAGCACCGGATCCTCCGCCTCAATCACCGCCACCCGCCGCTGCATATCCTGCGCTTTCTTATTCGACGCATCCGCATCATACAGGCCATCCTCCGTCGTACGCGTCAGCACCACCTTATATCCTTCCGCTTCCAGCAGCGCCGCCAGCTTTTTGGCATAAACCAGGTTCAGCACCTTTTCACTGATACCGCTCTCGCCGATCATGCCAGGATCATCACCCCCGTGTCCGGGATCAAGGACGATCGTCTGCGCGTTTTGTACCTCCGTCATCTCCTCCGACGTATTATCCGCCCCGGACATTTCACTTTTCCAAAGGCTCGCCGCCTGCCATTTTGCAGCATATCGCGGCAGAATCAGCGCCGCCGCGAATACGACAAGAATCATAAAATACTGAAACAATTTCACACCTTTTCTGACCTTGTTATCCACGCCTGCACACCCAATACACTGTTTTTTACAATATATGTAAAAACATCTAAAAAAAGACAGCGCTTCCCTTTCGTTTCATCTATCCTGCTTTTCAGTCCTTTGTGAAAGAGTTCGAACAGCAACAAGTTTTTTTACATATATAAGATTTTGCATTGCAGGATTCCCCAACCAGCGTACAGCATGAGCCGGACAGAGGGGAATTTTCACTCTCTGTCCGGCTCGACTATACTTACACTAAAAACGGCGTCTCTTCTCCGTTCATAAAGGCCATCGCGCCGAGAATTGAGTTTTCTGCCATATTTGCCACGGCCTCATCCGTGTAAAAGGCTGTATGCGGACTGACGATGACATTGGAATAGGAGCGCAGGATCGCCAGCTTCGGATTGTGCAGCGGCTCTCCCATGCGGTTGAAATAATACAATCCGCTCTCGTGCTCCACCACATCCAGCCCGGCAAAACCGATCTTTCCGCTCTCAATCCCGTCAATCAGCGCATCCGTATCCACCAGAGAGCCCCTTGCGCAGTTGATCAGGATCACATCCTGCTTCATTTTCCCAATCGCCTGCGCATCAATCATATGATAATTGTCTTCTGTAGCGGGCGCGTGAAGGGTGAGGATATCAGACCCCGCATAGAGTGTGTCCAGATCTACATACTGCGCGTATTCTTTTACTTCCTCGTTCTCGTAGATATCATAAGCGAGCATTTTACAACCAAAGCCGGAAAGGTGGCGGATCAGCGTCCGCCCGATACGGCCGGTGCCGATAATCCCCACCGTGCAGTCCTGAATTTCGCGGCCGAGCTTGCCCTTCAGCGTGTAATCCTGCACCTCCGCCCGCTCCATGATGTGCTTCATCCGGCGGCAGCCCATGAGCATCAGCATGATGGTATAATCCGCCACGCTGTTCGGTGAGTAGCTCACGTGAACCACGCCGATGCCGAGGCTTTTCGCGTAATCGACGTCTATGTGGTCGTAGCCGATCGTCCGCGTCGTCAGGCAGCGTACGCCCAACTCGTGAAACCGATCCAGCATCGGCCGGTCAATCACGGTCGTGATAATATCTACCACTTAGTAACCCTTGCAGTAGTCCAGATTCTCCAGGCACGGCGTCTCCGTCGTGTAAGCGTATTCAATCCCGTATTTTTTGCAATATTTTTCAAAACAGGGCAGTTCATCGAACTCCCGCATGCTGTAGACGTATAATCGCATTCCGGTATCCTCCTTTGATTTACGCGAAACAGCCGCACCAATTCCTCATCCCTTTTGGCACCGGTCGTTTCAACACCTTATCATTCATAAATGAAACTATAACACAAGCATACCAGACTGTAAATTGCAAAAATGATAGAAAAAAAGACCGTCCGTGCACCGTCGGTCTTTTTTCCATATTGCTGTTTCCTCTATCTGTTCTGCATGAATGAATCAGATCTGATAAATCTTCTCTGCATTCCCGTGCAGCATCTGCTCTTTTTCTTCCTCGGTGACATCCAGCGCGCGCACAAACGCCGGGCCATCGGTCAGCCATTCTTTGCGCACCGGGTACGAGGTGCCCCAGCTGATGTGATCCGCGCCAAGTACCTTCACCGCGCACTCCAGCTGGTCCTTTCCCCATGGCTGCGCATGGGACATTTCAAAATAGATGTGCTCACGGAAGCGGGCTGCCATTTCACCGCTGTCGGATTTGAAGCGGCTGACATCTTCGCTCTTTTTCGCCTGCTGCGGAAACATCATATTCGCGATGGCAAAAAAGCCGCCGCCGAGCATGGAATGCACCATTTTGAGGTTCGGATATTTTACAAACAGATCGCTAAATACCTCGCGGCC
>Ga0192275_1067_pt2 | contig 14040 bp, 6 predicted proteins | sample Koala_Koa24_H3_FD_131265 | JGI IMG/M metagenome (GOLD analysis project Ga0192275, IMG submission 131265) | Enriched cells from koala feces incubated with labeled cellulose particles, San Francisco Zoo, California, United States - Koala_Koa2-4_H3 ...
AGCCTAACAAGGTACATCTTTTTTAACCGGAATCACTGCGCATCCATTCTGCCTGAACCCTTTCCTGAAACCGATGGTGTCTTCTGATATGCTTTTACGATAACAGGTTCCGCTCTCTTTTCTTCCCGGAAGGCCATCTGTGCCCAGTTCCGGCGTACCGTTTCGAGTGTTTCTTTGGAAATGCGCGGATTTACATAAACATATCTCCGGTTATCTTCGGCCTTTCGGATTCGCCCTGCTTCAGTCAAAACCCGGATTTCTCCCTGCCGCACCCCTGTTGAAGGAAGGATTCTCTCGCCTGACATGGAATTTCTGACGCTGGAATCATTCCGCACAGACACAGCTATTGCTTTCCCCTGAGCTTTTTGACCTGCCAGATCAACATTCCCCCGCCGCTCTGCTTGCCCTGACAGTCTGACACTATTCCTCCTGCTATCTTGAGACTCCGAAGCAAAATCATTCAACCGTCTGTTCCGATCTTTCAAATCCGCTTTGTTCATCCTGCTGTCATATGACTGCTTTCCCTGTTGGCTTCTTTCTGAATTGCTCCGTCTCCCGTACTCTGTCTCTGGCATACGGTACACGCTGCTCATATCCTTGCGTTCCTGAGATATTAGTCTGGCTACTGTCCCATTCGTCTGATACCGCATCCGGCGTTCGACTTTTTTCTCTACCGCATCCAGTATTTGTGCCTGTTCCCGGCTGCTGTAGCTGTTCCATTGCTTTCTTTGCTCCCGCGAAAGATAAGATAACGCCGCCTGGCTTTCCTGCGGAAGTGACCTGTTTCTGGCAGTATTTCTTACATATCCAGCTGCTTTTCTGGCCATCTTCGCTCCGGAATTACCAATCCGCATCGACACAGATACGCCTCGTTGAACCCTTGCTGCATTCTCACCTGCAGCACGCAGGCTGATATCCCTGGTATCTATGTCTCTCGTTTCTTCCTTTTGCCTGATATCCATCTCTCACCACCTTCCGCAAGTATCCCGCAGGTAATTCATTCTCCCAGATAAACCGCCTCCTTTTCTGTCGGGGCATCACGAATACTCTCCCTTACGTTTTCCGGCAAATTCTGGACCGCATTTTTCAATTCTTTTTGCTTTCCATGCTTCTCTCGCTGGATTTCGTGGAAATTTGTGTTTGCAATGCTATAGAGTATATTTGAGGGCTTGATCCTCATATCTCCCGGAATGAACGTTCCGCCGCCAAATTTCAGCAGGCCGCAACCGGGCGGCGTGTTCTGCACGTACTCCAGAAGATTATCGGATATCCGCAGTGTATTGCGCAGAATTTCCATCTCAATCTCCGACTGGTTAAAAAAGGCGATGTACTCGGAATTGCAAAGCATCGTCTCTATTGTCTTTAATGCCAGACAGTCCGCGATATTCTGCGTGATTGCCGTACAGATGCCGCCCAATTTTCGGACTTCTTTCCAGATCTTTTCAAAAAAGTTCGCGGTGTACTGATGCGCCGTCATGTTATGGAATTCGTCTACATAAAGCCAGGTTGCCCTTCCTTTTACGGCGTTACGGGCAATCCGGGCGCGGATACCTTCCAGCATGATCAGCATCCCAATGCCGCTCTGTTCCTCTCCCAAATCCGCAATCCCATAAACCGTCAGACGGTTCCTGACATTCACATTCGTCGGCTTTGAGAACATATCCAGTGCGCCGTTGACAAAGATTTCCAGATCAAGGCTCAGTTCATGCGATAATAATTCATCCTGTTTCCCTAATTCGTTATAGAAATCAAGTAACGTCGGTGCTGCGGCTCGTCTTCCCCGTTTTTTCAAAATCGGGTCATAAACCCGTTTTACACACCGCCCGATCAGGGAACGCTCCTGCCCAGTAATTTCTCCTTTGATCTGCGTGAAAAGGCTGCACATCAGTTGGGTTTTATCTACCAAAAACTTGTCTGTCTCCATAAATTCCAAAGTGTCCGTGTCCAAAGGATTTATATAATTTCCGGCTCCGGAGCCAAACTCCACGTACTGGCCGCCGAGATATTCCGTAATTCCCTTGTACTCATTTTGCGGATCGATAATAATAATGTCGTCCTCCAGCCGCAAAAACACTTCGGTAATCTCTATCTTCGCGAACAAGCTTTTGCCTGATCCAGTCGTTCCTAAAATAAATCCGTTCCCGTTTTTCAGCCGTTTCCGGTCTCCGATCAGCACATTTTTCGATACCTGATTTACTCCGTAAAACTGACCGCCCGGATGATACAGTTCATGCACAACAAACGGAGTCACTGCGGCAAGCGGCTGTGTAAACAGCGGCCTCATGCTGTCCGTGCAGAACCTAGCTCCGGTTGGCAATGCCGTGTTTACTGCGTCAACCTGATTCCACCTCGCCGGCTGAAAAACAAATCCCTCACTCTCTGCAGTCTGGCAGAACGCCACCACATCATTTTCCAGGCCAGTGAGACTGTCAGCAGTCAAGATTGCATATACTCCAACATAAAACATCTTCTCATCATTTTCATTCAGGATGTCCATGTAGGATTCCAACTCCTCTTTTTCTCTGCGTCGTTCATAGGTGATATCCGACGACCACGCCCGCGCATTATTTCTCGCCTCCTGCTGTTTTTCAATCGCCCGGCTGTTCTGCAGGTACAGATCATCCAGTGTTTTTCGTGTAACTTCCTGCGGGATTGCTGCAGCATCAATCGTCAGAATCACATGTTGTGAGCCGCCCATCAGCTTTTGCACCACCGAGGTATCCACCGTATTCGGCCACTTCGGCAGATACAATGCCCGGACATACCGCCCGTCAATCTGCAGCGACATCCCATCAAATTTTCCATATTCATCCTGGCACTGGCGTATAGACATCGGGGAAATGTAGCTTTTCCAATCCCGGTTTCGTTTCAGCGCCCGCTTAAAATCAAAGTGGAATTCCGCTTCGCGCCGCAGGTTTTAAAAAGCATAGAGATAACGGAGCCGTTCCTCAGCGTTCAATGGGATCAGAGCTGACTTCATCCGTCCAAAACAGAGCATCAGGTTCGCTTCCATAGAGTGGAAATAATCCCTTGCCTGCCCCACATTTTCCCGCCTGCAACTGATAATAAAAATCCGCGCCTGGTCAATCCCGGCACGGCCTTTCACCAGTGAATCCTCGATATGACTGTTCAGGGAGTCCACCAGTTCCTTAAACTGTTTATCCTTACAGCGGAGAAAAACCTCCCGCCGGACCTGCCCCATATCGCGGTTATTATTCATGATACTGATCTTAAAGGAGACATTCAGGCTGCTCAGCATCCCACAATATAGTTTCAGAAAATCCTCCTTCTCGTAATCATCCATGGTCGCAAAGTTGGCATCCTCAAACAGGTACGCCCGGTCATACAATTTCTTCACCCCGTCCGGCTTCTTTTCCAGTTCAAAAATGCCATCCTCACTGATCCGGTAAACCGGGATAAGCTCCTGCACGTATTTCGGCGTTTTAAAAAGCTTCTCCGTCTTTACCTTACAATCTGCCATTTTCATGGTTATCCTATCACCCCGGTTTCATCATTTGCTGTCTGTAATTCAATTTTGTTCTCTTCACTATCTGGGTCTGACTCCGGCAGCAGACCAGAGCCTTCATCCTCATAAGAGGAAAGCAACTTCTTTCTGTCCTTTCGTTTCATGCGGTGTGACAACGCTCCATAAGTAAAGCTCCCCTGTCTCTCCTGTTCTTCCATGATTCCTTTCTTTATATCCTGCCGTTCCTGCCCCATATATTCTTCGTCAGCCATATAGCTCTCCATCCAGTCACCCGTCCCTGATTCCGCACGTTCAAAAAACATAGGGCGGTAACGATATAATGGTGTCTGCGTTACTTCCCGCCGTCTTTTCAAATACTCAAGCGGCGGCATTCCGTCAATTTTCAGGAATCCGACAGCTGCAAAAGGCAACGCGGCCGGAAACACCAGGTACAGTGAAACCGTCTGCGGCAATCCAAGCACACTGTTACAGAGAAAATAGCAGCCTATACCGACCGCCAGAGTTAGCACGCACATCGTTGTCTGCCTTAGTGTCATTCCTTTAAAGAAATCGTCTTTGTAATCGTCTATGTCTTTGTTTACTGGTATCTGCATATTCTTCCTCTCCCTTCGCTGCAGGGCATAAAAAAAGCAGGGATAACGATTTTCACCGCTTTCTCTGCCTGATTTTCTCTCAAATCAAAAATTTCTATTGAATTATCCGCTGCCAAATGATATATTATCTGTAAGGAAAGTACCCACTCCAAAAGTGGATGCTCCCGACAAAGGCTTAGATACCTCTCAAAGAGAGGCGCCCATCTCGTTTGCCGACGGGATGGGCATTATTTTTTTCGCTTATTTCTCTTATCGAGAAAGGTAAGCAACGCAATTAACAACCCTCCAAAGGACACCAGCAGAGCCAATATTCCAAGTATGACCATTACAGTCTCATAAGCTGTCATACACGCCACCTCCCTTCCTATGTATTCCGGCAAGCCGGTTTAAGGCCGGGAGGCTATCCACCCCTGTCATGGGTACTCTCCGCGCAGCTTTCGCCACGCATCAAGAATCATATCATTTTTCATTTCAGGCTGCAACCGTTATTTATCTGAAATTCTTTTATGCGGTCACCCCAGCCCCAGGCACCGCCGTACTACTGTATCCGCTCCTCTCACACAGGCACAGGCCGTTATCATGGGCAGGCAGTATTCGCAGATTCCAAGCACGACCCCAACCACGCCGTCAACGCTTCCAAACGCGGAGGTATCCTGAAACAGCCCATAGCTGATGTCGATTGCAAGAATAATCACCAGAGCCTCCAAGCAGTAACCAGTGTAGGTTTTCAGCCACGCTATGCCAGACTGTGAAAACTCCCTTCCTCCTGCAAATCCGGCAAACGCCACCGGAGCGAAGGGAATACACAGCAGCATCCTAAAAAGCCGCGACATAACCGCCAGAACCAGCTGAATCGCGCACACAATGATCACCAGGCCGCCAATCACACCGCCGAACATCGCTACAAGCCCATAGGCTAACCACGTGCTTCCGTCCGCATCGTCATCGTCCAATTCCTCTTTCATTTCATCGAAAAGCCCGTCTGCCTCATTTGCCTCTACTTCCGCTGTGACTGATGTCGCCAGGGCAGTCGCGCACCGTGTAATCCCTGACGCAAGCGTCAGGGAATTGACAATCAACGACGCAGTGATCACATATCGGACAAAAAACCGGAACATACTTTCCAACGTAAAATTCGTCCGGATATCAATACTCTCGTTCAGCCAGCCCAGCACGAAAAACAGCACTGCCAGAGCCGCAGCAACCGAAAGCCTAATGCTGTAAATGCTCCCGGTCACGGTACTCCATGCGTTCGTAACGCTCATCGGGTCTTTCTGTGCGTACTGGACGGCAATGTCCCCGCTGCCTTTCCAGACATTGTACCCGGCGCTTAACATCCATTCCCCGACATTCATCATGGAACTTCCGAAACTCTCAAAAGCAGAGTCAATGGCATTGCTTATCAGTCCCACATCCTCCAACCTCCCTTCTTACCGGAATATCGAATGATCATCAGGAAACGCCCAGCATGGACATCAGTGTGCCGGCTCCAACCATGATCAGTCCGGCAATGATCCTTTTCAGCGCAGAGGTTTGCTGTGTACCGTCGTGGGACTGGTAGCCGTTGGCAAACTCAAAAACGCCCCATGCCGTGACAATCACACCTGCTGCCTGAATAATCGACAATACAAAGGTACTCAGACTGTTGATCTGCGACACTACATCGCTTGCACAGGCTGTTGTCCGGATCGTAAGTGCAGCCAACGGAACAGCTGCAATAATCCGTTTGCAGCCGTTCCTAATATTGCAGCTGAATTCCTGCATCCTGCTTTTATCTTTAATCAAACAAATCCCCTCTTCCATTATGAAGACACATTTACCCATCCAAAATGTGCCTTTCCGTCATTGACGCAAGCAGGCAGGGAAAATTTTCCCCTACCTGCAGTGCTGATCACGTATGATCTTTTTTACTAACGTACTCTTTATGAACCTTTCTCATGCTCTCTTCTTTCTTTTCACTGCAAGAACCACAAGCAGTGCCGCTCCTGCAGCAATCGCCAGAAGTGCCGACAGATATCGGAACATATCACCGGTCTTCACTGCGGATGCCGTCACTGTTCCCGAACTGCTACTCGTCGTATTCTTCCCGGTCAGGTCAACGGTCTCTTCCTTCGGGGAATCATACATCGTGACATGCTGAACCTCCGCCGTATCCGTCACTTCAAACGTGATCGTCTCTGCGACTTCATATCCGTCCGGCGCAGTGATCTCTGTCAGGGTATAGGTTCCAACCGTAAGGTTGGTGATTGTATGAACCTCATCTGTAGAAGTCCATTCGTCAACCGTATTGCCGTCTTCATCTTTTACGATCAGATGCGCACCCGGCAGTTCTTCATCATTGGTAATGTCCTTCTTGCTGATTTCCACTGTAATCGGGGCATCATACATGGTCAGGGTCTGCTGTACCTGCGTGTCATCAATCGTAAACTCAATGCTCTCGGCTGTCGCATAGCCATCCGGGGCGATCGTCTCTGTCAGGGTATAGGTTCCTGCCGCGATGTTGATCATGTGCGGCTCATCTGTCGATGTCCACTCATCTACAACATTGCCCTCGGAATCCGTGATAACAAGCTGCGCCCCCGGAAGCTCTTCCTCGTCCGTGATGTCCTTTTTGCTGATCGTAAACTCAATCAGTTCATCGTACATGGTAACGGTCTGGATGGAGTAATCATCCTCCACTGTAAACTCGATGCTGGATGCTTTCGCATATCCGGCAGGGGCGATTTCTTCCGTAAGGGTATAGGTTTCACCCACGGTCAGACCGCTCACCGGATGTGCTTCAGTCGTCGATACCCAAGTATCCACAACATTGCCTTGCGAATCGGTTACTGTAAGGGTTGCCCCTTCCAGTTCTTCCTCGCCTGTAACAGACTTTTTGCTTACATACACCTGCTTATCAACCATAAAAAGCTCCTGGTCTGTCCCGTCATCCGTCACTGTAAAGGTAATGCTCGAAGCTTTCACATAGCCATCCGGAGCGATTGTTTCCGTCAAAGTATAGGTCTCTCCTACCCAGATGTTGCTGATCGCGTGTGCTTCCTCCGTAGAAGTCCATTCGTCTACGATGTTGCCCTCGGAGTCGGTTACCGTCATGTTCGCTCCCGGAACCTCAGTTTCCCCGGTCACATCCACTTTATGAACGAGTACCTGCTTATTGATCAGGCTGATGGTGTCACTCTCGGCTTCTTCTGAAACAGTAAACGTTGTTTCGGATGCGATCGCATAGCCTTCCGGAGCCTTCGTCTCGACCAGCGTATAAGTCTGACCGGTCACAAGACCGCTCACCGCATGGGCTGTGCCATCGGATGTCCAGGCATCTACCACATTCCCATCCGCATCACGAACTTCCAGTTCGGCTCCTGCAAGCTCGGTCACGTAGCTGTCTACTTTTACAACAAAGAGCTGCTTATCGACCATCGTAACCGTCTGAATTGTTCCGTCATCTTCCACTGTAAACACAATATCAGTCGCGACAACATACCCATCCGGCGCAGTTTCCTCGGTCAGTGTGTAAGTCTGGCCGACTTCCAGTCCGCTCACTGCGTGCTGTTCAGTCGTAGAAACCCAGGTATCAACCACATTGCCTTCCGAATCGGTTACTGTCAGGGTCGCTCCCGGCAGTTCCTCTTCGCCAGTGATGGTTGTCTTGCTCACAAAGACCTGCTTATCCACCATGGTCACATCCTGGTTCACTCCGTCGTCAGTCACTGTAAACTCAATGCTGGTCGCTTTCACATAGCCATCCGGCGCGGCAACTTCCGTCAGAGTATAGGTCTCGCCAACTTTGAGACCGCTGATCGCGTGTGCCTCCTCTGTCGAAATCCATTCGTCAACGATGTTTCCCTCGGAGTCCGTCACCGTCATGCTCGCTCCCGGAATCTCGTTCTCTCCGGTCACATCCACCTTATGGGCAAATACCTGCTTATCCGTCATCTGGGCGGTCTGCACTTCCCCGGTCTCCGTAACGATAAACGATACTGTAGAAGCTGTGACGTAACCTTCTGGAGCCAGTGTCTCTACAAACGTATATTCCCCTGCCGGAAGCTTATTGATTCGATGTGCTTCCTCTGCGGAAACCCATTCCTCTACGACATTTCCGTCAGAATCGATCACCTGCAGCGTCGCGCCCGGCACTTCGCTTTCTCCGGTTACATCCACCTTCGAGAAATCCCACTTCGTATAATCGTTCACCCAGGAAAGGCTTACTGTGTCAGCCTTCGCATTGTTTTCATTCAGATTGTTTCCTGATTCGTCTGATTCATAAATAAATCCGTTCGTATCAACAGTCACGTAGCGCGGCGTTTCATCCAGCACGTAGCTAGTCAGCGTTTCGGTCTCTCTGATCTCATAAATCCCAGAAATCAGATATTTCGCAGTGATCAGACCATCTGCATCGGTCACAAACGTGCCGCCGTCTACCGCACTCTCGCTCTCAATTCCGGTGCTTTCCACTTCCCCGGTTCTCGTGACAGTGAACGTCACTCCTTCAAGGGCCAGTTCATCAATATCCGTCTTATAAAGCTTCATGGTCGTCGGCTTGTTGTAGCTGTCCAGATACACATATACAATCGGTGTATTCTGGTCTGCATATTCCAGCGTTACTTCCATGCGCGTATCGTCTAGGCAATACCCTTCCGGAGCCTGAATCTCCTGCACATAATAGCTGCCAAGATACAGCTCGCTGGTCATGCCGGTTCCGTCCTCGCCAATCGTGAATGTCTCGATATACTGGTTCTTCACATAGCGTGTTGTTCCATCCGGCGTGACAACATCCTCATTCGCAAATACCGCAAACACAGCGTCGGCAAGCGCTTCTCCAGTGTCCGCATCGTATTTGCTCACGACAATCTGTCCTTTTTCCGGTATGTCCGTCAGCTCGACCGTGATCGTATCCGGCCATGCGTTGTACTCGGTCACCTCAAACTCGATATCCTCTGACAAAACATAACCTTCCGGTGCATTGACTTCGCGGAGATAATAGGTCCCCTTCGCCAGCTTTGACGGCAATGTAACGGAACCACTCTCATCTGTCACGAAGTTTGTGATCTCCTCGTAGTGCGGATAATAGTTGCTGAACGTAATCACGTTCTTGTTTTCATCAAGGATCTGGAACTCGGTTCCCGCTACCGGGATTGTATTCCCGGTCTCTGCATCTACTTTTACCACGGTAATGCCGGATTCAATCGGCTTATCGTTCTTATAAATGCCTGAATAAGTCTTCCCGTCAATCGTGCCGGTCACGGTGAAATCTTCCACCGGCGTCACATCATCCGGATATTCCAGTTCCTTAATGACATACGTGCCATAAGCCAAACGGCCATACGGATAATTCTCCGGGTCTGCGGTCGTTGCTACACCTTCCTCGTCCGTCGTGATCGTCATCACCAGTTCCCCAGTGGATTCCAGGTAAATGCCAAACACAACACCTTCGATCGGCTCCACATCATCCGTCGCGTCCTCCGAAGATAAGGTATCCCGGAACTTAATGATCTCAATGTCAAACCGGATAACCCTGTTCTGCGTTGCCGTATCTTTGGTTGTCAGATCAACCATCTGCCCGTCTTCACGGATCGTGAAGGTGGTATTCAGATAGACACCCTCCGAAGTATAACCTGTCGGCGGCTCTGTCTCTTTGATGTTGTACGTGCCATACGGAAGGTAATCGCTCGCAGTCTCGATATAGCCGTTTTCATCCGTCACAAACGTTGCGATCGTCTCGCCCGGCTGATAGGCCACACCGTCCACGACCACTGCATTTTCAGACATATTTGTCAAAACAAAGGTTGTGCCTGCCAGGGTAGCATCGCCCTGAGTACCAATATAAAGCGTATCGCCATCCGATACATCCAGCCCGGATGTCCCATAAGTGCCATTCAGCTCTGAATCGGACTTCTGGATTTTAAAACCGCCCCTGATCACTTCGTTCGATACCGTATAATTCAGGATTCCTCCATCGTCCGGAATCGTAAACTCAAAATCCGTATTTGTACCGTCCGCTGTGTAGCCGGTCGGTGCTGTCACTTCTACGACTTCATAGTTGCCATACTGCAAAACCGCGCCGGTTTCTGCGTATCCGTCTGCGTTCGTCGTGATCCGCATGACTTCCTCGCCGTTTGCGTAAGTTTTCTCCGTATCCCCTTTCACTGATACTGCATAAGAGTTCTTATTAATAATGGCATAGACAGCACCTTCCAGGGATTCCACATCGCCCTGCGGCTTTCCATCTGAGGTTTCACTGTCCGCTTTGGTAATCGCAATACCGCCCCAGACCGGTTCGTCAACGACCTTTGGCACATTTTCCACTGTCGTATCACCAGTATGGGTAATCGCATCCGCTGTCATCGTGTAGGTGATGATCTCATCCGAAACCTGGTATCCTTCCGGAGCCTTGATTTCCTCAATGGTCAGATAGCCAAGCGGGAGCGCAACATGGTTGCTGTTGTCATAATAGAAGCTGTCCCCGGATATCAGGTGCGATGCATCCAGCATGACATTGCCATCACTGTCACTTTGCAGCACCCAGGTCCTTGTCACAGATCCGTTCGCATCAGAAGCCCCGGCATAAAACTTCACTTCAAACTGTGCACCCGAAAGTGACATGTCTGTCGCGTATTCTTTTGCCTTGACCACCAGTAAATCCAGAGTATACGTGATTGGTGTCTCCGGCACGGTTCCTCCTCCGGAAGTGTTTACTACAGTCGTCTGTCCTGTTTCGATATTCACCGTATAGATCGTGGTGTCTTTCTCAAAGCCCGGCGAAGCGTTTGTTTCCGTTACGGTATAGAGTCCCGACTCCAGTTCCACCGTGTTCGATGTCCCGGAATCATCGGTTGTCAGCGTCGCAACAATCATCCCGGAAGTATCCTTCACCGCATATACTGCGTTACCCACGGAATACAGGGCATTTCCTTCCGTCACGGAAGTATTATTGGATACCTTTACAAGGTACAGGTATCCGCTGTCACGCTCGTTCGTAAAGTTCAGCGGCGTATTAAAATCGGAAAGATCCGCTTTCAGATACGTGCTGTCGCTGTCACTGGACGCTTTTATCTTCATAGACTGGGAATTTTCCGACAAAAGATATCCATCCGGCGCTTCTACTTCCGTAACAGTAAGCGTCATAGCGTTTGGCAGGGCATAGCCCACACTGCTGCTGTATTTGTACAGCGCATCACTGTCATTCCCATTCCAACTACTCAGGTAATGGTCTTCATCATATGAGATATAGCCATTTTCATCCGTCTTGAAATACCAGGTCGCCACTTCCTCATTGTCATAGGTTCCTACTACCTTAAATACTGCACCCGCCAGAGGCTCCCCGGTTGCTTCATCCGTCTTATAGACAAAATTCCCGTTGAAATAGAATGCCGTGTTTGTCACAGTCAGCGAAGTAGTTTCGCCTGCAGTGACCGTTACCTTATATACATTCGTACTTGTTCCATCGGAATCCCATGCATGGCCTGCGGCACGTTTACTCTCCACAACCCAGTAGGTTCCTTCTTCCAGTGCAACCGTCTCTGTCAGCTTTGTGGAAGATTCTTCATCCTCGTCGGCATCATCCCGGATTTTTACTGTATCGATCAGGTACTCATCATCCAGGGAACTGTCCGTATAGATTTTGAAATTCGTATCCAGTGTCACATTTACGAATTCCTTGACAAAGTTGTTGGATGTTGATTTCTTAATAATCTTCAGGTTGCCCGTTGACGTATCCAGGGTTTTCTCAGTACTGCCGTAGTAATCCTGGTAGTTGCCCTGTGAAGTGCCAGATTTACCGGTCGTAGATACTGCGATCTTCACCTTATAATAATCGCCGCTGCTGTTTTTATACAGTGTAGTGGTAATCGTTACAGAAGAAATACAGCTTGCACCGCTGTACGCCATATGGGAGCCGTCCTGCTGGTTGCACCCGATCGTGACATAGGAAAGGCTCTCGGCAAGCTCTACGCCATAATCCGCCAGATAATCATCCAGGTCAGACAAGAAGTCATCAGAGAAATTAAAACGCCAGTAGCGGTAGCCGGTGAAATTGCTTACCCAGCCATAATTCGTTACCCGGCTGCTGGCGTTTGAAAGCGTATAGCTATAACCAGTCCAGGTTTTGCTTGTTGTGGTAGTCGCCACAGTCATGATCCCGGAATCCGTATTGCCATTCTCCGAATCCGCATCCGTATAAACCCCGGCCAGTTCTTCGTATCCGGCGTAGTCTTCCGTCCGGCGTTCATCTGACTTGATCGCGTCCGAAGAATATGTTGGGAAATCAATATAGAACACCCAGGTATCTTCCCCGGCCTCAAAATCATCCGCCAGTGTGTAAACCGTATTGCTGCCATCCACCGTTTCCGAGGCGATTACTTCATCCACGCTGATCAACTCGCCATTCTTATAAACAGAAAGTTCCGGCTCGATATCATCATACCCCGGCCATGCCGGATATACCGTGATGCTGGCAATGCTTCCGTCTGCCAGATAGTCGCTTCCATAGGTAGCAGAATAGCTGTTTCCTTCGCGGTCTGTCACGGTCGCTGCCAGCTCACCGCTAGCGATATGCACCGTGACCGCATTCTCAGTGGAAAGAGCTTCCGTGACCGTCACTGTGCAGGATACATACCAGTAGTATTCCGGATTCTCATAGGAAACCACTTCGTAAACTACCGTGTATACGCCTGCCATATCCGCATCAAACCCGCCATCGTCATAAACCGTCTGCAGGAACAGATCCGCATCATAACCGAGGTTCACATCATTCAGCACAAACCCTTCCCCGGCAACTACCGTAAGGGCTTCCCCTTCCAGCATTGTCCCAACCTTCTCCGGGATTACCCCGTTGTAGTCAGATGACTGCTCATTTTTCAGATAGATCGTGCCTTCAAAACTGTCCGACCACACCGTTGCCACAGATGCAGAGCTGATCACATAGAACGGCACCTCGATGTACCAGTAATACGAATCATCGTCATCCAGAACAGCCTTATAAGTGATCGTATAGCAGACATTGCTGCTCGGCGTCCAGGTAATTTCCCCGCTCTCCCAGGTAACCGTTGCTCCTGTCAGGGTATCCGACTCCGGGATATAGGATTTATAATCAAAATCCGTGTCCTCGTAATACACATACTGTGCGCTCAGGACAACCGTTTCGCCAATCTCCGGACGGATGTAGGAGAGCATTTCATCATCTGACAGGTAATAGATGCTGTCTGTAGTAAATTCATCCTCTTCATCCGAATCAACATCTGCTTCCTTGGTTTCATTTTCAGATTCTGTCTTTGTCTCTGCTTCTGCAGCAGATTCCGATTCCAGCTCCGTCTCGTCCCCGGATTCAGCTTCTGCTTCATCAGCATTTTCTGTATCCGCATCTGTTCCTGCTTCGATATTGGAACCACTATCTTCCGTATCTGTTTCTACCTCGATTCCAGAGTTATTATCTGTCTCGAATTCAGCAGAATTATCACCGGCTGTCCCTGATCCGCTTTCCGGACCATTCCGTTTCTTCTGCTTCGGCATCAGCTGCTACAAAATTCAGGCGGACAGTAATCTTATAATCCGCATTCGCAACCACGGTAATCGGGAGTACATCCGATGTGGCGATTGTCTCCCCATTCTCATTTGTCACAACCACACTGTCTAATACATAGCCATCGTTCGCTGTGCCTGAGATCGTAACTTCCTCTGATACCGGGAAATTGATCTCGTAATCCCAGTCATCGCTCAGCATATCAGAAGTAACTGTCTCTGATGTGCCATCCGAAAAGCCGATCACCATCTGACCGCCATTCGACACCTCAAAAGCAATAAAATTGTAAGCTTCCTCAGTTTCTGCTTCGGTTTCCAGATCACTTTCTTCTATCTCCGAAAATGCCAGCTCCAGCCGTGTATCTGCTGCTGGCATTGCAAAAGATATGGCTACGCTCTGGTCTACATCATCCCAGGAAAAGTCATATCCGGCGTTGTTGCTGTCAT
>Ga0192275_1085_pt1 | contig 13793 bp, 3 predicted proteins | sample Koala_Koa24_H3_FD_131265 | JGI IMG/M metagenome (GOLD analysis project Ga0192275, IMG submission 131265) | Enriched cells from koala feces incubated with labeled cellulose particles, San Francisco Zoo, California, United States - Koala_Koa2-4_H3 ...
GGTTATGGTTTCACCGGTCAGGCGGTAAAGATTATCGTATGTGTACTCGACAGTTCTGTCAAGCTCTGAAGCGGATAGCCTTTCGCCCGCCAAGCCGAGGGCATAGGTATATTGTACCATAACCTCGCCGTCGATGTCAAGGACTTTTTGACAGGTAAGTCTGTTTAACAGGTCGTAGTCGTATGTAACGATTATTCCGTTTGCATAGCGGACAGCGGTGCGGCTGCCGTTTGCGTCATACTCGTAAACAGTAGCATAACCGTTGCGGTCAACCACTCTTGTTAGTCTGTCAAGCAAGTCATACTCATAAGCAGTAGTGCCGAAAGGCGTTGTTACGGAAGTAAGTCTGCAAGCATTGTCGTAAGAATAGCTTACAAAATTACCGTCGGAATAATCAACCCTTGTCAGACCGTCCATATTGTCATAAGTAAACATGGTTGTGCCTGTGCTGTCGGTGACGGAGGAAATTTTTCCGTCTGTCGTGTAGGTATAGTACACCGTGCCGTCGGGCATTGTTTTACTTGAAACCCTGTCAAGACTGTCGTATGTATAGCTTGTGATGTTGCCTGCATAATCGGTTGATGTCAGCACATTTCCGCTGTTGTCATAGGTGGTGTAAGCGGTGCTGCCGAGAGCGTTTGCAGTGCGGATAACCCTGCCGAAATCATCATATGCATAAGCGGTCACATTGCCGTTTCCGTCTGTAACAGAGGTCATATTGCCCACTTCGTCATAGGCATAGCTTGTAGTCACGCCCTGCGCATTTGTTACCGATGTCAGTCTGTCAGCACCGTCATAGGTATAATATGTGTTATACCCGTGTTGGTCGCTCTGACGGGTAATTCTTCCTCTTGCATCGTAGTCTGTGGAAACGGAAGTACCGTCGGGATAGGCGGTCTTGATTCTGTTTCCGTTATCATCATAGCTGTATGTATATGTCCTGCCCATAGGGTCGGTCATGCTTTCAAGCTGCGATTTTGCGTTGTAGGAGAACGAGGTGCGATTGCCCAGAGCGTCAACGATAGCGGTGTTTCTGCCCACCTTGTCATACTCATAGCTTGTAACTCCGCCGCTTGCGCTTGTTTCGGAAATGAGGTTGTAATTTGCGTCATAAACATAGGAAACGCCTGCACCGTTCGGATATGTCTTTGAAATAAGATTACCCGCTTTGTCATAGGACATGGTAACTGTTCTTCCCATACGGTCGGTGGCAGTGAGATTATTTCCCTCACGGTCGTAGGTAAATGTTTCCGTTGTGTTGTCGGAATAGGTTATCTTGATAAGATTGCCGAAATCGTCATATTCATAGGACGTTTTTCTGCCCTTTTCATCTGTTGCACAGCTTACCTTGCCCATACTGTTGTACTCGGTTGAGGTAACATTTCCGTCACTGTCGATTATCTTTGTAAGATTGCCTGCCGCATCATAGAAATACTGTTCGGCAACGGTTTTCTGAACACCGTCCGATGTGTATGTCAGTGTCTTTGATGTGCAGTTTCCGTCCGCATCGTAGGTAAACTGCGACACTGTCCCCACACCGTTTGTTGCGGAGATAACATTTCCCTCGCTGTCGTAGATCATATTCATGTATGTACCTATTTCATCGGTGACCGAGGTCAACTGTCCCTTGTTGTCATAACTGTAATCCATTTCATTTCCCAGTGCGTCCGTGGTGGATGTGGTGTTGCCGCTGCTGTCATATTCAAGGGTAATAGTGCTTATACCCATTGCATTTATTGAGGTAAGCTGACCTTTGGAATTATAGCTGTTGGTGACTGTATGACCCTCCGCATCGGTCAGGGTAAGCAGATCGCCGCTTGAGCTGTAGCTGTAATCGGTAATATTTCCGAGTGCGTCAACAGTCTTATCGAGATTACCGTTTGCATCGTAAGTATTAGTGACTGTGTTTCCGTTAGGGTCGGTCTGTGAAAGAATATTGCCCTTATCATCGTAAATATACAGAGTGACATTTCCGTTTCTGTCTGTAATAATTTCCTCTCTGCCCTCAATGTCGTGGGTGTAGATAATTTCATTACCGTCACTGTCTATAACCTTCACAAGTCTGCCGTTATCATCATAGATGTTTCTTGAAACGGTTATCCCTCTCGGATCGATAATTTCGGTGAGATAATGCTCGTCATCATATGTGAATTTTGTTGTTTCGCCCAAAATATCGGTAACGGAAACAAGATTTCCTTCATCATAGGAATAGGAAACAGTTTTCCCTGTGGGTGATGTAATCTGTGTTATTCTGCCCGCATTGTCACGAGTGTAGGTAATGGATTTTCCATCGGAATGGATTATACCGTCATCGGTAATTTCAATTGTATTTCCGTTGGTATCGGTTATCTTGTTTACATTACCCTTTCCGTTGAAATAATAAACCGTACCGTCACGCTTTGTAAGCTTGTAGCCCACGGGAGCATATGGATCTCCGTTTGCATACATAAGCAATCCGTCATTGTAAATCAAGTCGGCAGTACCGCTGTTTATCGGTTCAAGGGTGGATGCAGCAGCGCCTATTCCCTTGTATTCCACCGTTATTCCGGCAGTTATAGGGGTCAGCGACCTGTCGGGTGAGAGCGACATACCGAACTTCTCCACAGTACCGTTGCCCCAATCCACAGAAACCTCGTGTGCCTTGTCCTCCGTTAAACTGTAGGAGGTTATCAATGAACTGCTTTGAGTTTGAGTGAAATTCTCGGACGGATCGCCGCTTGACGAAATGCTTGCTCCGGTTAAGGATAAACTCCAGCCATAGCCGAAATCTCCCGATTTAGCCTTATCTCTGCTGTCATATCCTCTTACAACTGTCAGAGCAAGCCCCGGAACGGTAGCGTCCATATCCTGAAAAGTGACAGAGAAATTGCCTATCTTCATCTGTCCTGTGACATAAACCGTCACTGTTGAAATTACGTTTGTTTTGGATGTATATTCCGTAAGCCTAATGTCATAATATCCGTTTTGTAAAAGGGTGGGGTCAAGGCTGCCGAGGACGCCGTCCTTTACAGCGGCTGTTCCCTCAAAAAGCTTAGTATAATCCACAGTTCCTGCAGGCGCATATTCCAGAGTATACTTAACAAAGCCCTCGCCGAAGGCTGACCCTATAATATCCGTGGGAGAGGTTATTTCCATACAGTCTGTCGGAGATGTTATTTCAACGGTAAAATCCCCGATATCATCGTCGCTGTCGCCTGTTTCTCCGCCGTCTTTATCGGAAACCACATAAAGGAGATAACTCATTTCAACGGAATTTCCGTTTACGTCATTCAATACCGCCTCAAAAAGGTATTCTCCCACAGTATTGGGAACATATACCGCGCTTTTATTCTCATCAAGCGCAAGCTCCTCACCGTTCACCGTAAGAATGATGCTCTCTATGTCGCTGTCAGACAGATTGCTTAACTCAATCACTGCCGTAACTTCATTGCCTACAATCGCCTCGTTATGTTCGCCGTCGTTAAGGTAATCCCCATTGATAATGAGCGCTGCCGAAACGATTATCTCTCCATAGCTTGCACCGTCATCATTGACTGTAAGGGAAATAATCTTGGTTACACTGTTTCCGCTTTCATCGCTGACAGTTACGGTAATAACATATTCTCCGAATTCCGTAGGAGTATATGCGGCAGTATCTCCCTTAAATTCAAGCGCTTCTCCGTTTACATCCCCGACAACGGTTATTTCGCCGCTTCCTCCGCTTGAGCTTGCGGTGATTTCAAACTCCTCGCCCACAGCAACGGAATCAATATCCATATACACTTCGAGGGAAAGCTCATCAACCGTTTGTACATCGCTTACCGTCACCGTTTTTGTAACCCAACGGCTGTTTCCGGCTGCATCGTAGGCAGTTGCTTTTATCTCATAATCTCCCTCCGAAGTATTTTCTACAATAAACTCGCCGTTATCGTTGGAATAAGCCGTTTCACCGTTTACCGTTACGATAAGCTCCGTTACTCCCACATTATCATCTGCGGCAACGGTAAAGACAATATTCTCACCAACGGAATAATTTTCTTTTTCGAGGATAATTTCCACGCTCGGAGCGGAGAGATCCTGATCCTCTTCACGGATATTTACGCCGATAGTTACACTCTCCCAGCGGAGATTTCCTATGTGATCTCTTGCATAGACAACGACATCATAAATTTCTCTTTCATTTTCGGTAAAATAGAATATGCCGTTTCCGTCATATTCCCGCATTTCGCCGTCAACCTCGACAGTAACATTAACAATGTCGCTGTTGTCCGATGCCGTTATATATATGGGCAGGGTTTCTCCCACATAGGTTTCGGTTTGAGGATATGTCAGCTTCAGTTCGGGAAGGATAGTATCATATTCATCCGCATCGGGAATTGTAATGCTGTAGCTTGCCGTAATAACAGTACCCGCTTCGTTCCATGCAATGCCCACAAGGGTATGCGTACCTGCTGTTATCGCCTTTATGCAATAGGAATTATTTTCGTCAAGCTCTACCTGCTGACGGTCATATTCAAGGGCATATCCTGTTATATTATCATCGCCGTATGCGGCAACCGCTACATTTACGTCCTCACCCAAGCAGTATTCGCTTTTATCGAAAACAAGATCTACAACAAATTTGCTTGCCGAAACGACCTCTATAACGGCGGTATCGGTTATTACCGTCCCTGAATAAGGAACAGCCTCCGCAGTAAATGTATAGGTTCCCGCCTTGCTTGTATCAAGTGCAAATTTTCCGTCCGAATCCACAGTTACGGCTTCATCATTGAGAAAATATTCTACGCTCGATATTTTGTCCGCAAGAGTTGTGTTTACGGTGAAATACGCTTCTTCTCCTTCATAAACGCTTTCGGCGGAGGGTGTTACTTCTATTGTGGGTTTTTGAGTATTAACTATGATAGTATATTCTTTAACATCGGATTTTCCCGACCAGTCAAAAGCACGAACAACAACCTTATGAGTTCCGTTGCTTGTCAGAGTAAGGCTAAACTCTCCGTCTTCGGATACCTCCGCTTTTTTTCTGTCATTTATTATGACGCTGTACCAAGCAATTTCTGTGTTATTGAGATTTTCAATCTTGGCTGTAATTACCTGATTGCGGTCCGCATATGCAGGAAGATTTACAAATATTTCGGGGGCTGATGCCTCACCGACTTCAGGGCCAATATCCTCATACTGTTCTGCCGGTTCTACACTTATTTCACACACTGTAGTTTCTGTCGCATCACCATCATTAACGGTAAGGACGATCTCGTACACACCTTCAGCCTTGAAATATACGGAAGTCATTAGTGCACTACTATTCTCAAAAAAAGCATTTCCATTACTGCACGACCAGTCAAATGTAATATTATTATTCATGCAGTCATCGGTAACTATCCCCCTGAGATTTACAGGAATATTTACCTTTGCCTCTCGCTCTCCGTAAATTGCAACTGACGGCTTTGAATTATCTATTTGCGGCAATTCTTCGGATGTTACGGAAATATCAAAAAGTTCCGGAGTTTTACCGTCCGATGATAATTCAAGTGACACGTCAAGCCTTACATATCTTCCCACAACATCGCTAAGACTGCCACAATTTTCAGCAGAGACCGGCACAGAATAGTTTACCCCGTCATCGCTCGCTGATACAAATACAGAAATTTTTCCATCGCCGTATCTAAGACCATTCCAATAGACACCTGTCCATACAGTATCATCGTTTTTACTGTCATATATAGCCGACCAATTTCCACTCGAAATATAATCCGACTGCAAAATAACGGAATCATCCGCATATATTATTCCGGGCTTTCCGTTCCTATCGTAGTACAAGCAAGACGTATCTGTTAACAGTTCGGCAAATCCGCCGTCCGCATTTGCCCTAACGGGAATCGTAATTTCTTCGGTTTCATCAATAGTAATTCTGTCATAATACCACTCAAGAGTTACGCTTCCGTCTGCGTTCTCCGTTACCATTGAGGGTGAAGGTACAATTGCATTCAAATCGACAGTATCTTTATCTTTGACCGTTGTTTTGAATGCAGTATTTCTCCCTGCCGTATTGAATACTTCCGCTGCAAAATATGACATAATTTCACCAATATCATCTGCTGTGGGAGCATTCTTATAAATGCCGTTGCTGTTAATTGCCACTGTCTGCATCTGGAGAGAACCTGTACCAATCATCATGGCAAGAATACGAATACCTTTTTCTCCTGCTGTTGCAGACATAGAGGCAGAATCACTGCTGTCCTCTCCATCTGAAATAAGCATTATGTACTTCTGTCTCGAATCGTCATCAAAAATGGAAATCGCAGAACTGAGTCCGTTTTCGATATTGGTCCCACCATTCGCTATTAGTTTCTCTATCCCTGTATAGAGCAATTCCTTGTCAGTTGTTAATCCTTGAATTACTTTCCCGCTTGATGTAAAACCTATAATTGCGCATCTATCGCCCGATTTCATCTGCGCAACAACTTCTTTGGCGGCAGCTTTGGCATTCTCCATTCTGGTACCTCTCATGCTCCCTGATTGGTCAACGAGAATTACGAGGTCAATGGCATTCTCATCACTCTGAATTTCGCCAAAACCGCTGAGGCCATAGGTAATATTGACTGTTTCTCCATTTCCTGAAAGTATAGTTTTATCCGCCGAATAGGTAAGCTTTACTCCATTACCCGTTTGAGAATCACCATAGGTTTTTTCTACAGATGAATCGTTATCATATTCACCCGCCGAAAGAATCAACTGATCGGGTACGGTAAGACTTACTCCGTCAAGTATTCCCTCGGAAAAATCCTCATCTGTTGTATACGTTTTTGTATTCCCACTTTGTAATGCCATTCCGATTAAGTCCAAATCACTATCGGCGCTGCTGACATTGAAAATGCTTCCGCTGAAATTAACAGTATCCGCCCATATACGTCCGTTTACGGTTGTTTCATTTGCGTTGAAAGACACTTTCCCTTTGGGAGCATACATAATTCCGTCAATATTGATATTTGTGCCATTTACGGTAATATTTCCGTTCCTTGAATACAAAACGAGCCTGCCTGTGGTTTCAAGGTTGTTTACATTATATGTTATATCTCCGTCAGCTATTATATAACAGTCGCCCTCAAAATTTGTACCGCTTATTGTTACATCGCCTGAAACCATTATACTTCCGTTGATAATATTCGTGTCCTGAATATATGTCGGACTTTCCGCATAATAAGTATAGTCCCCCGCGCTGTTTACTATAACGTCATTTAAATCCGGCATAGCTATAGCCGCAATGTTTTCATTCCTTTCGGGAATATTTATCTGCCATCCGTTTGCTGTCACTGTTCCGACAGTATCGGTTCTCCCTGTCAGGTAAAACTCCGAAAGATTGCAGACAAAATCACTGCCGGTATATATATTTCCCGTAAAATATGCTTTCCAACCGTTAAGAGTAAGATTCTCGGTATTATTGGCTGAAAATATTGCATAATCCGAAAGCAGACCCACTTTCGTATCTGTAACGGAGGTGTTTTCATACTCCCATTCACAAACATACGGTGCTTTCTTGCTGTCGTAACCATCATCCCATTTACCTTGACCGTTGTAGTTTATATACAGATGATTTTGGTGAGGGGAACTGTTGTCCGGCTGTTTATTTGCCCAGTTGGTATAGGTCATCTCTGATCCGTCCAACCATGTCCAGCTGCCCTCTGATAGTTCATCCCAGCCACCAAGCGCCGTATATGTATTGTTTGTAATTTCGGTTATAAATTCCTGTTCTTCTTCCGAATTTATATATGCCAAATGTCCACCAAGAGCTTCGCAGCGTTCTCTTGCCTCATCCCATAAAACGCTCTCATCTATGAATGCATATCTGTTATTGCCAAATTCGATTACATCGTAATCGGCAATATCCGCATCCGCTATTGCATTGCTTACGCTGTCTGCGTACACCGGAAGCCAAATGTCCGGAACCATGGTAAATGCCATGGCTCCGGACAGTAATCCCGCAATAATTCTGTTAACAAATCTCTTTGTTCTGCTCTTAATCATGATTATCTCCCCTTGAATAAAAATAAAACGCAAAAGAACCGGGCTTATTATCCTGCAAATCTAATAAAGCACAAATTTAGCCAAAATATACATTAGTTTTATCTTTTTGTCAAGTTATTCTTAAAATAATCTTAAATAATCGGAGAGATAGATAATTTTTATAGGATGTTTTTGGCTGTTTTGTCAATATTTTTTCTAATGTATACCTGCTAAACGTATATATACCACTAAGCCACTCTACCCCACCAGCACAATATCCTCCGACATAGTCCCCTCTATCAGGAAGCTCTCGGGATAAAGATCCGCATCATAAGTTTCTTTGAGTCTGTATGATGGTACTCTCTCGCCTAACAAAAAAACCTCATCGTCATCGTCCGTTTCGGGATCATAGTTCGCAGCGGGAATTTCGGCATATGCCTTTACCGCAAATGTGTACTCTTTTCCCTCTTTCAGCGTTGTGAAGCGGCATCCGCCGCCGCTTGTCGTTCCGAGCAGCCTATATTTCCCGTCATTCAGCTTTTGATATACCTCGTAGTAGGTCGCTCCCTCGATTTCTTCCCATCTGATTGTGGTGCCCTCGGAGGTCAGAGTGGGTTGGGCGTAGGTGGTGAGTTTGACATCGCTCAATCTACAAAAACTGTCCCCCGGCAACACTTGTCCACCCCAACCTCCGTATTCTGCCCAAAATTTCTCCTCATTATCAAAGCCAAATAGCATATAGCGCGACTCATATCCAAATGCAGCAGCATCAATACTTACGCTGAAACTCGGCAGTATCACTTCTTCCAACAATGGTGTGCCGGAAAAAGCATACCAATTGATGATTAACTTCTCACTGCTTTGATCAAACACAACTTTTTGTAAACTGCTACAACCTCGAAAAACGCTGGGTTCTATTTCTTTAACACTTTTTGGCAGATATACTTCCTTTATATTCCAGCAATAGATCATTGCACCGTCGTATATTTCCTCCGTCCCATCGGGTGCTGTGTACTGCTCTCTATCATCATATCTTGCATATGAAAGAAGAATCTCACCCGATTTATCAAATATAATGTTGTCCACACATTTCAAATATTTATTTGTATCGCTGACTTGAAATTCCGATGCGTTACTGCTGAACAATATACCTATTACATCTTTACCATACGCATTTTCCGGTATTATTAACTTACGATCCTCATATATCGAGTAATAACGATCAGTGCTGTACTCATCAAACCATGTCTCTTCTAACACATCACTTGAAATAATATAATAGTTGTCATATTCCTCGACATTTTTTCTCCCAGAATCTCAACTATTCTTGGTGATGATTGATATGCACGGCTTGCAAGAAAAAAACGCCAATGATCCCATGAATCCGAATACTCATCGGCAAACGATATCCTAATCGAATCATCTATATCTTCATCATTATACCATATTACCCATGCAAACGCTTTAGTTCCAAACAACAATGAAATTATCAATACCGCTGTTGCCAATAATGCTGACAGTCTTATTTTTTTCATAATATTCTCCCTCTCTTAATTAAGATTCAAGCGCTTTTACAAGCTCTAAAACCTTGTTATAATACTCTTCATCAAAGTCGTCACCGAATATGTTGATAATTTCCTGCTTGCTTTCATCGGTATTTTCAACTTCAACATACTTGTCCAAGCTTTCGTTATACCAATAGTAATGTCCCTTTTCTATGTTGATTTCACCATTTGTAAAACAATTATCGTTTGTATATGCGCTGTATACAGTATAAAAATATCTTTGTTTAATGGCTTTGGACAACCTAAAAGAATTATCTGTGGTTTGATATTCTCTGCTTTTTTTCCATCGGAATCTATGACATCTACAGTCATACTGGTTCTGCCAATTGGAACAAACCACTGTCTTTCGCTTTCCTGTCTTGCACACAGCAACATTTCTATATCGTTCGCGCTGACGGCATTGTTTTTATACATCAGCTCGCCTGTGTCGCTTTCACCGTAAAACACTTCAGTATCGTAGTATATTTCTCCGTCCTCATCCTTGCTCATCGGTTCTACATAGTAATTGTGAGGATTGTTGTCTCCGTATACATCCATCAATCCAAGCACATGACCCATCTCATGGGCAAATACTACGCAAAATTGTTCAACAGTATAATTGTCGCCGACTAAAGGTTCACTGTACATTTTTAAATTCGGATTTCCATCCAAATTCATTTCTGTTCCCGCTCTGCCCACTTTATCAAAAAAATTGAAAGAAGCGTAATGATAGTTCATTGTATCTACAGTATCCGGTGTGACTGAATTTGACGAATCCAAATAATCATAGTATACATCGTATTTATCGCTCTGACCGGATTTAGGCGTAACCAAATTAAATTTAAGTTCTGTTTCAATTACCATGCCGTCGTAAAAATCATAATTGTCATCGGCAGTTATTGTTATTGACCAAATATCGGATGCTTTTTGCAAAAGCTCCTTATAAGAAATCTTTGCTTCCGTTCCGTCCTCAGACTTCACTACAAAGCTGCGATTTTTAAAAGGCTCATTGCTGTTTTTATTGTACGAAGTCTCATCCGTATCAAATTGCGCATTCACATGAATCCAAAGATAATTCTTTACAACATTGTTATTCTCGGCGTCATACTCACAGTATGCTTCGATGTAGAACGCATCGTCTTCGGTTCCGCTGATTCCGTATGTATAATTACTCTCCGTTTCGCCTGACAATTTGTCGGCAAGTACCGTTTTCGCGAATGAGTACGCAGGCTTGATGTCCGTTGTGCCGTCCTCAAATATCGCACTGTAGTCGGAGGATATCAGCTTCTCTCCGTCTATGTCGTAATTGACGATATTGTCAATGTCCAAAGCGTGATTTTTAACGCTTTCCGTTTCACTCACGGCAGATACCGCGCTTATCGTCATTCCCGAAATCTCATACTCCGTTATATCGAGAATACCGTCTCCGTCGCCGTCCTTGCTTGTTGGATCGGAACGTATCGGAAGCACCTTTATCTTTTCGAGATATTCCGCAGCACTCGTTCCTCCCAGTCTGCTAAGCCCGCTTTTCACATATGTTCCTCCCGCAGCTATACACTCCGCATAGCTCGGCAGTATTACGCCGCCGTTATCGTCATAGCCTACAAGCATCGTCCCGTCCTTGCCCAACGCGCTGAAATATATCTCCGTTGTGTCCGCTATTCCGTCTCCGTCATAGTCGGCTTTGCTGTCCGTGCTTATCTCTCCGAAATCCTCCGGCAGCGGTGTAAGCCCGCTTGACGTGATTATATACTCGCCGTCTTCCTCCGTGCTTTCGGTAAAGTCTATTTGGTCTATGACAAAGTCCTTGAATCCGCCTATCTTTTCGCTTACATTTCCGCTTGCCAAGGTATAGTAGGCACTGTAATTGCTGCTGTTGGCGTTGCAGATTATTCCGAAGTTAAAGCCCTCCTCCAGCATCTCGCTCAAATCCGAATTTGACGATGCCGCTATCGGTTCTACAAGCCCGTCTATCAAAAACAGGTGCTTTTGCGCATTTTCACGCACCTCTATCTCATTCGCCACCGCAAATCCCGTCTTCAAATACGGTGTCGAACTCGTTCCGCTCATTCGGGCAAGCACATTGGCACACTCCTCTGCGCTCTCCGCATAATATCTTTCGCTTTCCACGGCATATACGTCCCCCGTATATGCCACAAAGTACATATGTACATTGTCCGCATAGGAATACGCTTCGTCCGCTATCTCCTGAAGCACATCCTTTACAAGCGATGCGTAGCCCGTTGTGAAATATGTCAGGAAAATTATATCTATTTCCTCTCCCTCATCTTCACTTATCGCACTTGCTTCGCTTTCTTCGCTCGGATTATATCCCCACGAGGAAAGCAGAATCGTCATATCTATAAGGCAGTATGTCCCCATCTCGTCCGTATAAGCGTATATCCTGTTGTTTTCCTCGTCAAAGTATGTTTCCACAGGCAGCAGACTGTTGTTTGTACTTTCATATCTGAACACATTGTACCGTCTTATCCCCGCAAATTCATCGGAAACCGCTGCGTATTCCCCGTTTGCTTCCGTCTCGGTCACGGCGCTTTCCTTTAGATCAAAGTTTATTTTCATTGACGAAACGGTCAATCCCTCCGTATACGAAAATTCGGGTGCCGTTCCCAATATCGCATCGTTGTTTATGACATACGAACGGCTGCTGTACTGCGCCGTAATGTTATTCTCCGCCACTCCCGCAGCTTCAATTTCCACCGAAACGCTGAACGGCTTAGATTCCGTATTCACAAGGTAAAATACTGTGCTGTCCGCTTCTATCTTCTGCTCAAACGTTCTTTCCGCATCGGGAGTTCCGTCCGTTGCGGCACTGTTCGGGTCAAGTCCCAGAGTGACTTCATCGCCATCCGTTATCCCATCGCCGTCCGTGTCCTCATTCAGCGGGTCGGTTGAATAAATAGTTACCTCCTCGCCGTCATTCAGACCGTCCCTATCGCTGTCCGCTTTTATCGGATCGGTTTCGAGTGCGTATTCTTCAGCATTCGTCAAGCCGTCCCCATCCGAATCCTCATCTCCGTCGGAAATGCCGTCTCCGTCGCTGTCGTTCTCAAGCGGATCCGTACCCGTGTAATATATTTCATATCCGTCAGGCAGAGCGTCGCCGTCTGTATCGGCGTTATACGGGTCTGTTCCGTATACATATATTTCGTATACATCCTCTATCCCATCATAATCACTGTCAAGCTCTCCGCTCCAGTTTACGACATATACCGCTTCGCTTTCGGTGGTTTTCTCTCCCACCGTATATTCTCCCTTGAAATACAGTATTATAAAGCTCTCGTCATATTCATACAAATACCTTGAAGCGTCTTCATCGCCCTTGCTCACCGCTGCGGCAGAATAATTCTCCCCATCCTCCGATACGAATATCTCAACACTCCCGCCATCGGGAGCAGTTTCACAGATTATGACGATTTTATCGCTTTCCTCATCCATATATGCCTTTATGCTTATACTCGGCTCGTCCTCCGTGCCGCTGTCGTCATCGTCCCCGTCATCGTCCGACTGCTCCTCACCGATTACCACTGCCGTCAGCACAAAATTTTCGATTGCTGCATCCTCATCGGCGGACTTCTGAGCGGTAAAACCTATCGTTGTCGACTCTCCCGCCCCTATGGGGTTCGTCCACGCCTGACTTGCCGCAGTGTAAACGTTTCCTGTGTCGCTTTCCGAACTTTCGAGAATACGTCCGTTCCACACCGATCCCATAGTCAGATTTGTGTCAAAGGAAAGCGTCCATGCCTCGATTGCCGATTCGGAGGTGTTCGTTATCGTGATTTCCCCCTGCACGCCCGTTTCCCATGACTGTGCAATCGTGTACCCGACTTCGTACCCATCCGTCACGGTTACTCTTTTCGAGCAAAGCTCAAAATCGGTGGGTACAACGTAATCCTCCGTACTCAAGGTATACCCGAAAAATACGTTTTCCCCGGGTTCTATTTCATAGTTTCACCCCGTGTTTTTGATTATATACTCCGTTTCCTCCGCCGAATATATTTCTCCGTTCCATACATCCGATATCTCCCCCTCGGCATCATATTCCAGCGCCCAGTTAAGTATGGACTCCTCCCCCGTATTCGTTACGGTAATACGCACCGTCTGTGTACCGCTCCATTCGCCTGTCACGGCGTAATCCACCGTGTAGCCCTCATACTCATAAGTCGTTTCTCCCGTTTCCGCCGATACCCACCCTGTCGGCATTGCTCCGAACACCGACAATGACATTGCCGCCGACATTATCCATGC
>Ga0192275_1089_pt1 | contig 13622 bp, 13 predicted proteins | sample Koala_Koa24_H3_FD_131265 | JGI IMG/M metagenome (GOLD analysis project Ga0192275, IMG submission 131265) | Enriched cells from koala feces incubated with labeled cellulose particles, San Francisco Zoo, California, United States - Koala_Koa2-4_H3 ...
ATTCGTCTTATGGTGGGCTGTGGAATGTGTCGTTTTCGCTGAAAGAGTTTTAATTAGATGTTTTGTGTGGGAGTGAACGAATCAAATTTAGTAAAAATCCGCTTGACATCTGGCCTGTGGTCGAATACAATAACATTGCAAGGTGAGTCCTACCTATAAGTGGAAACCATAAGAGAGTATTTCTGTTGCGACAGATACTACCATAGAGCTACGCATAGCGTGGCTCTATGTGTTTAAGGAGAGATTTGTGAGCGAAAGATTTAAACTGTACAATGTGAATATGAAGTACATAAGGAACTTACATAACATCGATGATAATGTTCCGTCTGTATCCCCTCAAATCTCTAAGCAAAGGAGACCTTTTTTGGGGATAGTTGTTTTGGTCAATGGTTCAAAATACTGTATTCCTTTGACTTCTAACTCGGGAGGTAAGAAAGGAAAGCTTGATGCAATGCGGGAAAATATTACCTTCAGAAAAATCTGTGATAAAAACGGAAAGGTTCTGGCAGGACTGAATCTGAATAACATGATCCCGGTTCGAGAAGAATATGTATCGGCGATTAATTTGAAACTCCTTCCAACTGATAGTGAGCAGGATAAACAGTGGAAAATATTGTGCAGGAAGGAATTGAGTTGGTGTCAGGAGCACCAAAATGAAATAGAAAGACTTGCAAACGAGTTGTACAGAATGTATGTATCGCAAGACCCTTTTGGTAAAAGAAAAATATGTTTGAACTTCCCGGCGTTGGAGAGGGAATGTGATAAAGCAAAGAAATTATAGCATCAGTCAATAAAACGGCTGGTGCTTTTATTATGCTCTGAAGGGAGGTGCTTTGATGTATGCGGTGAGTGATGAGTTTTTGACAGCGGTGCAGGAAAACACCCGCACCTACTATTGGTCAGGAACGATTACAACGACTGCGGGGAAGGTGTATGACTTTGATTATAAGAACATCGTAAAAGGAAGCGGCTATGTGACATCAAAGTGCTGCTCAAGCTCCGAGATTGAACTGGGTACGGTGTATTCCGCAGAGATGGGAATCACGCTCTACTCGGATGTTGACCGGTACACTCTGGAAGATGCCGTGGTGGAATTATACTACCATTTGAAGCTATCGGATGGCTCTTATGAGACGGTTCTGATGGGCATCTTCGAGGTTGCGGAGGCAAACAGGACGCTAAACTGTCTTGAAATCACAGCCTACGATTATATGCTCCGCTTTGACAAGGATTTTTCCAGCACGGACTCGACCGGTACGGCATGGGGCTTTATTTCACTTTGCTGTACGGCCTGCGACGTGGAGTGCGCCCATACGCAGGAAGAAATCGAGGCGATGTCAAACGGAAATATCACGCTTTCCATCTATTCGGAGAATGACATCGAAACCTATCGGGATGTGCTCTATTACGTGGCACAAATCCTCGGCGGCTTCTTTATTATAAACAGGACTGGCCAATTGGAGCTTCGCAAGTATGGCACTGACGCCGTGATGGAGATTGAGAGCAAGCACAGGTTTTCAAGCAGCTTCTCCGACTTTATCACAAGGTACACAGCGATAAGCTCTACCAATCTTCGTACTGAAACGGCTGAGTATTATTCGCTTGATCCGGATGATGGGCTAACCATGAACCTTGGCTCAAATCCTCTGCTGCAGTTTGGTCTGGAAGCGACCAGGCAGGAAATCTGCATGAATATCCTTTCCGACCTGCAGGCAGTCAATTACGTGCCGTTTGACTCGGACACAATTGGGAACCCGGCGCTGGATTTAGGAGATGTTCTCAGGTTCTCTGGCGGCTCGGCGGATGAGGAGCAGATTACCTGTATCACATCCTTTAACTGCGTCATCGGCGGCAAGATGACACTGAAATGTGTAGGTAAAAATCCGAGGCTTTCTCAGGCGAAGTCAAAGAATGACAAAAATATCTCAGGGCTTTTAAGTCAGGTGGATGCTGCGGAGATTGCGATACACACCTATACGAACGCTTCTGCTTATACAATTGGAAGTTCAAAAACCGAGGTGGTGAGTATTGAGTTTGCCGCATCACAGGATACGAGTGCGGAGTTTATCGCGCAGATACTGATTGACATTGCAGCGGACACTGTGACAAAGACAGCAACTGTGGAAGGGACGATTACCATTCCGGACGCGTCTACTGATAGCGACAGCAGCGAGGATACAGAGACATCTGGCACAGAGGTGGAAGTTTCACTCCCTGTCACGTGGACGGAGGACGGCGAGGCGCTTGTCTATGTGGTTTATGAATTAAACGATGATGAGATTACTGTATTTTATCCGGTTGAGACCTGGCACAGTGGAAAGCATATCTTGACGCTTTATTATCCGATTTCTGACATCACCTCGGATGTACTGAACACCTTTAAGGCTTATCTCAGACTTGAGAATGGAACCGGAACGGTGGAAATCGGCGGATGGCTTGCGGTCATTACAGGTCAAGCTCTCGGCGCGACATACAAGTGGGATGGCACGCTGGAGTTTGAGGATGAATACACGTCGTTTACGATTGGCGGCGGTTTTGCTGTGAAGTCCTTTAACGACAGCATGGACTACGAAATGATTGAGCAGAAGGAATATGATTACACGGAGAGCGTGGCAAGGGTGTCGATTGGTGCTTTCGCTTCTCCGTTTGATGCAGAATAGGAGGCATGTATGAAACTGAAAGGAACGATGGTCATTGAACTGACCGATGTAGACACGGGAGACGTGGAAACCTATACAGAAGAAAACATGGTCACCAATGCGGTGAATAACATCCTCGGTGCTAACCCGCTGGGGTTATTTTATAACGTGACTAGCGGCTCAAATACGATGTTGGATTGGAACGATTATCTGCTCCCTATCTGTCCGAACATGATTGGCGGCATCCTGCTTTTCTCGAATACATTGGATGAGGACGTGGATAACATTTATCCGCAGTCGGATAACCTGCCGGTGGCGTATGCTTCCAATGATGTAAACGGCACCACCGACCTTGCCAGAGGGAGCCTTAACCAGACGGAAAGCAAAGCTCTGGATAACGGTTATAAGTTTGTCTGGGAGTTTACGGCAAGCCAGGGAAACGGCACGATTGCGGCGGCGGCACTCACCGGGTCGCTTGGCGGTCAGTTTGCTTATGGCAATGACATCGGCGATACCACAGCTTACCTGCAGGTAAATCAGATGGCGATGGATGCGGATTTTTCAGACCAGCAGGTTCTGTTTGAGACCGTCAGCATTGATTTTGACAATGAGGTGCTGTATTCATTTGACTGGTCGGATTCCTCTGTGGTGATTAAGAAAGCGCGGATTCCCATCACCTCCATCGGGCTGGTTGAGCTGCTGAATGATACCACGATTACGCTGATTGATGAGACAGTAATCACACCGTCAACATTTAAATTCACGACGAGCTATTATTCGTATGGAGCGTTCATGGACGGCCAGGATGGTTATTGGTATGGTTTTGCCAACGGCTCAGGTAATTCAAGCGGCAGCGCGTCCATGACGTGGATTAAGATAAGCAAGACGGACTACTCCTACACGGAAGGGTCCTGGACACTCTCCAATGCCACTCTTAAGAGCGTGGGCTACCGGTATCTGGCCAGCAACTATATGTATTTCTACCAGTATGCCTGCGTCCGTGATGGGTATCTGTATGTCATGGCGTATGACGCGGCGGGGATTTATAAAATCAACATCTCCAACTCAGCGGATGTGACGTTGATTGACCTTGGCTTTACCTCTGCTTGGAAGGCAGTCGGCGAGACAGGAAGTGCCGCAGGTGTGTATATGCTCCGGGTACAGGATTTGATTATTGGCTATGATTTTATCCTGACAGCGAACGATACGGTTATTGCCACTGTGGGAAGCACGAAGTTTGGGCTTCTGTGTACGCAGATGTTCCAGTACAAAAACTTCCTTATCGGCTGGGGCTGTGCCATTGGCACGAACTACAGGCAGGCGTATCTCTTGACTCCGTACATGGCAACCATCAACAATCTGGACTCCTCCGTGGTGAAGGACTCCAGTAAAACAATGAAGATAACGTACACACTGACGGAGGCGGACAGCGAGTAAGGCCAGATGTCAAAAACGGCAGGGATAAGAACCTCTGCCGCTTAGTGCTTTGGTGGGAAAGGCTGCCGGGATGTCCGGCTGGATTACTTCTTGTGAGATTTGCGGTTGGAGCCGTACTTGACCTGTGGCTCAGCTACCATCGGGAGCGGTTCGGCGTTTCTCTGTCTCCGCAGCTCATCGATTTCGCGGAGCTTCTTTTCGAATTCCAGCTGAAGCTCCCTCTCGCGGATGACGTTCTCTTCCTCTTCGGAAAGTGTCCGAATGCGGATGGAGCCTTCCTCGTATTCGACCACGAGGTGGGTGCCGACCGAGAAGCCGAGGGCTTCAAGCCACTTGCCTTCCATCTGGATTTTGGGGAGCAGGCCGCCGTTTGCCTGATACTTGTTGGAATACTGCACTTTGATGTTTTTTGTCTTCATGAAAAATCCTCCTTTTGGCTTCGCCGTCTGCGCGGCGGTGTTGTTTTTTGTAGTGTATTAATCACTCTGAAAGCCGATAAAAGCAAGCACAATCGGAGGCATAAATTGTACAAATATCGGCACGAAGATTTGTGCTGATTATGGTTTGGAAACTGGCAGCTGTCCTTATAGGAAAGACTGCTTTTTTTAATATAAAAACGAAAGGTAGGTAGTGTTATGAAGGAATTTTGGAACCTGATTCAGATGGTCTTTACCGCAATCGGCGGATGGCTGGGGTACTTCCTCGGCGGTTGTGACGGGCTGCTCTTTGCCCTGATTGCCTTTGTGGTGATTGATTATCTCACCGGGGTGATGTGCGCGATTAACGACCAGAAGCTTTCGAGCGAGGTGGGCTTTCGAGGTATCTGCCGCAAAGTCTTAATTTTTCTGCTCGTTGGCATTGGCAGCATTTTAGATGCGCAGGTCATCGGAACGGGGAGTGTGCTGCGGACGGCAGTCATTTTCTTTTATCTCTCCAACGAGGGGATCTCCATTCTGGAGAACGCGGCGCATCTGGGACTTCCGGTGCCGGACAGGCTGAAGCTCGTCTTGGAGCAGCTGCATGAACGCTCGGAGACGGAAACCGAAACAGAAAACGATAATGAGGAGGATAACTGATTATGAATTTGGTAGAAAGCATTTTAACAAAAAATCCCTGCTACACAGCAGGCAAAACAATTACGGTCAAAGGGCTGATGCTGCACTCGGTTGGGTGCGCACAGCCTTCCGCGTCCGTGTTCATTAAGAACTGGAATAAGGAAAGCTATTCATCTGCCTGTGTCCATGCTTTTATTGATGGGAATGACGGAACCGTCTATCAGACGCTTCCGTGGAACCATCGCGGCTGGCATTGTGGCAAGGGAACGTCAGGCTCATCGGCAAATGACACCCACATCGGTGTCGAGATGTGTGAGCCGGGATGCATTACGTACTCATCTGGCGCGAACTTTACCTGTTCCGATACGGAGACAGCAAAGGCTGTGGCAAAGAGAACCTATGAGGCGGCGGTTGAACTGTTCGCGTACCTTTGCACGAAGTACAACTTAGACCCGACAGCGGACGGCGTGATTATTTCCCATGCGGAAGGATACAGTCGTGGCGTGGCTTCCAATCATGCGGACCCGGCGCATCTCTGGAATGGGCTGGGCTTAAGCTATACGATGGACACCTTCCGTGCTACGGTTAAGGCGGCGATGGGAACGGTAAGTAGCGGCACACAGGCGACAGCTTTTAAGAGCCTGTCGGAGGCCGATGTGATTGCAAAGGTCGGTCCGCCTGCTACGGCGGACATGAAGTCTACCGGCATTCTTGCATCCATCACACTGGCACAGTTTATTCTGGAATCCGGCTATGGCAAGTCCGAGCTGGCACAGAATGCAAACAACTGCTTTGGCATGAAGAAGTCGCTGTCTGGAAACACATGGAGCGGCTCTGCATGGGATGGCTCTTCGGTTTATACCAAGGAGACAAAGGAACAGAATTCTGACGGCAGCTATACGACTATTACAGCGGATTTTCGCAAGTACAGCTGTGTTGAGGACTCTATTACCGACCACTCCGCTTACCTGCTCGGAGCGAAGAACGGAAAGAAGCTTCGCTATGATGGCATTGCTGGGATGACAAATTACAAGGAAGCTGCTCAGCTCATCAAGGATGGTGGTTACGCTACCTCACTGACCTATGTAGAGAACCTGTGCAGCATCATCGAAAAGTGGAATCTCACCCAGTATGATGTTGTTACAAGCACCGATACCATCATCGCCGAGTCCAGTCTTCCGGCTGTGCCGTTTTTGGTAAAGGTCATCATCAGTGATTTGAACTACCGCGACCAGCCGTCCATGAGCGGCGCGGTCAAGGGACAGACCGGCATCGGAACCTTTACCATCACCAAGGTGAGCGATGGCTGGGGCAAGCTGAAAAGCGGTGCCGGGTGGATTTATCTTCTTAACACCAGTTACTGCACGATTGGCTCTACGGTAAGCAGCACTACTTCTACTGCTTCTGCCAGTGCTTCATCCGTGCCGTATATGGTCAAGGTAACAATTACGGATTTGAACATCCGCACAGGTCCCGGAACCAACTATTCTAAGACCGGCAAGCAGACAGGCAAGGGAACGTTTACCATTGTGGAGGAATCCACTGGTGAAGGCTCCACGAAGGGCTGGGGCTTGCTTAAGGCATATCAGAGCACGAGAAAAGGATGGATTTCGCTTGACTATGCTACAAAGGTTTAAGGTTGAACCCGTGGGGAGCGATTTGCTCTCTGCGGGTCTATTTTTATGCCTGGAGTATAGGATGCGTATAATTAACCTGTTTTGCGTAAAACGTGTCAATAAGAAAATGATATTTGTATGGTAGAATGTTTCAATAATAGTCCATATGGAATATTATGAAGGAGAATAGTGTTATGAAAAAATGGATAGTTGGCTTATTAATCGTTGGAAGCTTGGCTATGTCAGCATGTAGCAGTGATTTGATCACATCATCAACCGATGAAAATACTGTTGAAGAAATAGAGACGTTAGATAATACAGAAGAAGAGATAGACACGTCAGTTACTAAGAGTATTCAAGGAATTAAGGATACAGACTATGCAAAGGACTGGTTAGAAGAAAATGGCTATTTGACTTTTCCAGGGTGGGAAATAGAGGCACTATCTGATTTGTATGAAGAAAATGCAGCGAGTTTTAAAATGCAGTTTATTGACCAGACATATAGTGTGACAGGCGTAATATCAACAATAGAATCAGACCATATAGAGTTGATAAGTAAAAGCGATGAAGATTTAACGACCTACTATTATTATGTGTCAGCATATCTCCCTATAGAAGAAATTGCAAAACTGTCACAAGGTGATTCGATTACTGTTGTTGGATACTTTGCAGAGAGTGAATCTGGTGAAAATGATACTACTGGGTGGATGGGACTTACATTTTCGGAATGCTTCGTTATTATAGAGGATGCAACAATTTACATTCCAGATGAGGAAACAGAATATTCAACAGGGGATAAAATTATTACAGATTATTTCGAGGTTACTCTTGATAATGTGGAATTTGCTTCATCGATAAATGTAGATTTTCATCGGAAGATTTTTGTTTATCGTCCAGTAATGGAGATTATTTATTGAAATCTCATGACTATGACTACACAATACTAACGTTTTCGTTCACGTATCGGTTTATAGGAAGTGAAACTGTGATATATGCAGAGAGAATGTGCTGCCCAATTATTTATTCTGAATATGCGGCTGCTACTTCTTATGTGATATTGTTTGATGATTATACAGGTGACGGATGGGATGTTTTAGGAACATCTATGAATGTTTCGTACTTGGAAGATATGGGGATTAATAATTTGAATTTTGTCGATAGGGTATTTAATGATAACACCCAAGCGGAAATAAGTGCGAGAGGGTTTGTGATTATTCCTTCCAAAATAGAGAAAGATTCAGATTCTGAACTTATACTATACCTGCCAGGATTTGATGTAAGCTTTAGAATTAGATAAAATTCATAGAAGTTGAATTTCGAGGAGGTCTTATGGATACGAACATATGGATGAGCAAGGCAATGGAAACAATAAAAGGTATGCCGACTCATAAGGAATTTTTGGTCAAAGATTTATTTGAAGATGTCGAGTGGGGTGCATTATCAAAAGGCGACCGTCAATGGTTTGGAAAGACATTTAAAAATGCTGTTAAGGAAGGGGAATTTGAGGGAATTGTTTTTATAGGGGAAGCCGCTAATAAATCAGCATTGTATAGGAAAGAAAGCTAGAAATGAAGGATATTATTTTGCGCTTTGACACTGTTCTAAATTTAAAGCATGGTACAGAGTGATTAAAAACTTTGGTTAAATATATTTAAATAAACGGAGCGATTGCTTAAACGGCAGTCGCTTTTTTTTTGCGCGAAAATCGGAAAAATTCAGATTTGGCTACACCCCTGTCAGAAAAGGAGGAGGTGTTTGTGCCTCTCTCCTGTTGATGGAGGTAGCCATATGACTAAAGTTATTTCGTTCAAATCCGGATTTCGTGTCCAAAGGATGTTAGAAGGAGGTGCTTCTAATGACTGAAGACCAGAAATCGCGGATAAAGGATTTAAGAGAAAATGGTGTGGGGTATGTACGCATCTCCCAGATGCTTGGGTTGTCACAGAATACGGTGAGCTCATACTGCCGCAGAAACGGTCTGGCAGGAACAAAGCCTCCTGCCGGACAGCATCTGTGCCGGTATTGCGGTTGCCCTGTCGAGCAGGCAAAGGGACGCAAGGAAAAGAAGTTCTGCTCCGATTCATGCCGGATGAAGTGGTGGAACAGCCATCTGGACAAAGTGAACCGTAAGGCAAACTACGAGTTCATCTGTCCTCATTGCAAAAAGACATTCACGGCCTATGGGAATTCAAACAGAAAATACTGCTCTCATGAGTGCTATGTCGCTGACAGGTTTGGAGGTGGCGGGGATGAATGAGGAACAGATGAAAAATGAAAAGCTGTACCAGACTACGATGCATATTGCCAGACGGATGCTCGGAGAAGGCCTGATATCAAGGGAAGAATACGCCATAATTGATACAAAAATGAGCGAAAAATACGCCATAACTTTGGGCACTTTATTTGCTGACATTGACTTGATATAAGTAGAAATTCGAGCAATATATGTCAGTTGAAAGAAGGTGATTTTATGGCGAGAATTACAAGAGTGGAGCAGGCATTGCCTGCAATCAAAAAGAAGAAAAAGGTCGCCGCCTATGCACGTGTTTCCAGAGAAACGGAACGTCTCGCGCACTCGCTTTCAGCGCAGATTAGCTATTACAGCAGTCTGATTCAGAAGAACCCGGAATGGGAATACGCCGGAGTGTACGCAGATGAAGGAATCACTGGAACTTCAACGGACAAACGCAGTGAGTTTTTGAGATTGATTGATGATTGCGCTGCCGGGAAGATTGACATCATCCTCGTAAAGAGCATCAGCAGGTTTGGAAGGAATACCGTTGATGTTCTGAAGACAACGAGATACCTGAAGGAGCTGGGTGTGGAGGTCCGTTTTGAGGAGCAGAGCATCAACTCACTGAGCGGTGACGGAGAACTGATGCTGACGATTCTTGCTTCCTTTGCGGAAGAAGAAAGCAAGAATATGTCGGCAAACATTAAATGGGCAAAGCGGAAAAACTTTGAACAGGGTAAAATGACGAATGCCGCCGCGCCATACGGTTACGCATATGATCCGGAAACATATTCACTCGTGATTGTTCCGGAAGAAGCGGAAATCGTAAGGCGCATTTTCAGGTATTACCTTGAGGACGACTACAGTGTCTATAAGATTGCAAAAATTCTGAACGAGGAAGGCATCCCTTCTCCGAGAAACACAGCCTGGGCACAGGCGAATCTGCGGCGGATGATACAAAATCCTGTTTATGTTGGGAATCTGCTTCTTGGCAAGTTTTATAGCGATGGACCTCTTACCCAAAAGCACAAGAAGAATCATGGCGAAAGACCCATGTATTACGCAGAGGGCACTCATGAGGGTATCATTGATATGGAGACCTTTAACAAGGTGCAGGAGAAGTTCAAATTCAACACGGAAAACGGATGTTATCGTGGAGGAACACAGAATTGTTTTTCTGGGAACATTATCTGCGGCTGCTGCGGAAAGCCGTTTGGCAGAAGTATTACAAAATTCAAGGGTGGAATAAAGGAACCCGCGTGGAATTGTAAGCAGCGTACCGGAGACAGACATAAATGCGCGGTGGTTGCTGTCAAGGAGGAAGAACTGAAAAACATTTGTGCGGCGGTTCTTGGTCTGCAAGAATTCAGCGAGGAGAGCTATAGCGAATTAGTGGATCACATCGAAGTGACACCTGATGATGACCTCCGGTTTTTCCTAAGTGATGGAACCGTCAGGACGCATCATTATCCGAGACGCAGAAAATTGAGAAGTCCAAGGAGGTCAGCGGATGGCTAGAAAAGTAACAGCAATACCGGCTCGTATCAGTAAGTTTTCTGAGCAGCCGATAAATGAGGTAAAGAAAAGACGGGTGGCAGGCTACGCCAGAGTATCTACAGACCACGATGAACAGTTTACCAGTTATCAGGCACAGATAGATTATTACACGAACTACATCAAGGCAAGGTCAGACTGGGAATTTGTAAAAGTGTATACAGATGAAGGAATCACGGGTACCTCGACCCGTCACAGAGAGGGTTTTAAGGAAATGGTCGCGGATGCGCTCGCGGGGAAAATAGATCTGATTGTGACCAAGTCAGTGAGCCGATTCGCGAGAAACACAGTGGACAGCCTCACCACGGTACGTCAGCTGAAGGATGCCGGAATTGAGATTTATTTTGAAAAGGAGAACATCTGGACCTTTGATGGAAAGGGAGAGCTGCTCATTACAATCATGTCATCACTGGCACAGGAGGAGAGCCGCTCCATTTCAGAAAACGTCACCTGGGGACACAGAAAGCGTTTCGCGGATGGGAAGGTCAGTTTTGCTTACAGCCGTTTTCTTGGTCTTGATAAGGATAAGGAGACCGGAAAGCTTGTGGTAAACGAGGAGGAGGCTAAGATTGTAAGGCTTATCTACAAACTTTTCCTTGATGGAATGTCTATGTACTCGGTTGCCGCGGAGCTTACGAGAAGAAAAATTCCCACGCCGGGAGGCAAGGAAAAATGGAGCCAATCTACGATTAACAGTATTCTGACCAATGAAAAATACAAGGGAGACGCCCTGCTCCAGAAGCATTTCACAGTGGACTTTCTTCAGAAGAAGGTCAAAAAGAATGAGGGCGAGGTTCCTCAGTACTATGTGGAAGGGAATCATGAAGCAATCATCGATCCAAAAATGTTTGATATTGTGCAGGAAGAGATTGAAAAAAGAAGCCGGAGAAAGGAGCGTTACAGCGGAGTCAGCATTTTCTCTACCAAAGTGAAATGCGCGGAGTGCGGCAGCTGGTACGGCTCAAAGGTCTGGCATTCAAACGACAAGTACCGCAGAGTGATTTACAGATGCAACCACAAGTTTGACGGCGACAGGAAATGTACCACGCCGCATTTGACGGAGGATGAGATAAAAGCATACTTCATAAGCGCGTTAAATCAGTTGATGAGCGAAAAGGATGAGGTAATTGCCAACATAAAGGAGATTCGGCAGGTGCTTTGCGACAATTCCGCTCTTGCTGCCGAGCGCGACGCTTTGCAGGAGGAAATCGCGGTTGTGGTTGAGATGACGCAGAATGCGGTTGCTGAGAACGCGAGGGTCGCGCAGGACCAGGAAGAATACAACAGGCGGTACAATGGACTTGTGGAGCGCTACGATAGCCTGAAAAGCAGGCACGAGGAAGTCTGCTCCGAAATTTCGTCCAGGGAAGCACGGTATGAGCAGATGGGAAGGTTCATCGAGGTGCTCGAGGAGCAGGAGAACATCGTCACGGAATTTGACGACAGCCTCTGGGGCAGTCTGGTTGACCACATAGTGGTTCGGACGAAAAAAGACGTGACGGTGGTGTTTAAGGATGGCACTGAGATAAAAGCTTAGCAAAGGATAACAGGCAGCAGGTTTAACGGCATTCAGGCTTCGGTCTGGGTGCCTTTTTCGTTAGAGAAAAGCGTAGCATGAATTTTCTGAGAAAGTGGATGTAATCAGGGGAAAAATATGCTAAAATCAATCATCAGGGCAGAACAGGAGCAATCGTAAAAATGCACACCCATTCCTTTTACAGCCTTGTGCATCGTTACATTGTATCATTTTTGTCCGCCCAACAGAAGGAGTTGATATCCCGGAAATCAATCAGGTGATCATGCTGGTTACAGGTCACACCCTAGCCAGAGTAGATGAAGCTAAAAGCCACGCCAAGTAGCTCCTCTGTGAAGGGGAGATGTAGATTGACGTTTTATGCATCGGTCGAAAGATGATTCCCGGATGGTTACGGGAATCATCCTTCTCAACCGTCACATTGTATTTTTTCTCGGGGTTTCCCGTTGGAATACCTGCTGAACCATCTCGTAAATGTTTTCACCGGATGACTTTGCCGTCTGCAAAACTCCCATTGCAGCGCAGTATTCCTCCGCACTATGCCCTGTCCCACCGCGAAATGTCCCGGAGTTTACCATATGCCGCTTGACCTGCCGCCCGCATCGTTCTGCTTCATTATTCGTAAAATCCACTTCCGGGCGCCGCAGGAACAGGAGAACCGAATCTTTATACTCACGAAATTCCTTTGCAAGGTTATAGCCTTTCCGGTAGCAATCGGATGGCGGATTGTCATGGTATTCCTGGTCTGCAAGATCCAGTAGCTTATCATACTCTTTTTCAAACGCATCGATCTGCTCAGACGTTAGAATGCGCCCCTGTGCTTCCCTTGTCCGGTTTATTTCCTGCAGGTGGCTATGCATCTTCCCATGCCATGTCAGATCCGGCTCATTTTCCATTGCACCTTTTAAATAGCGCAGATGGTGGGCGTTGCATTCCTGGTGCTCGCTTCCATAATGATACATGGTTTTATCATGGTCATGGATAAGCGTGTTTTGAAAGAATTCCACCGGCGTTCCTTTGAATGCGGCATCCCCTTTTTTATCCCTGTAAAAATAGAGCGTTTCGGTCCCGTTCGTGCATACAACGATATTTTTGAGTATCCCATTCAGACGTGCTGTAGTCAGGTCTGTATGCATAACTTCCGAAGTTACAAGCGTCGCAAAAATCTCTTTCTGTTCCTGTTCGCTTTTTTGCGCGAATTCTTTGTTCATGTGGTTGATCATTCCCCTGGAGGCTTTGATTTCCCCACCGGTCATTTCGCACAGGAATTCGCTGATTTTAGCCTCGGATACGTTCAGATGGTTCTTCATCAGGAAAATAAATGCTTTCACGCTCTCGTCATAATTAACTTCCAGCTGGATATTTGACGGGAATGGCACATGGTATCTGGCACCTGTTTTTCGGTTCCTGTATACATAAGCATAATAATCGTCCACCTTTACGGTCAGGGTGATCCCTACAGCCTGCTTATGGACGATTCCATGTTCCCCTTTTATGCGGTAATAATCCGGGTTTTCTGTGATTTCCGGCGGCGCAGGGAGAAATACAGAATCC
>Ga0192275_1090_pt1 | contig 13575 bp, 13 predicted proteins | sample Koala_Koa24_H3_FD_131265 | JGI IMG/M metagenome (GOLD analysis project Ga0192275, IMG submission 131265) | Enriched cells from koala feces incubated with labeled cellulose particles, San Francisco Zoo, California, United States - Koala_Koa2-4_H3 ...
AGAGCTCGCTGCTTCTGACGGGTGAGCATGTGAACTGGGAGTATGTTCATCAGGTGATTAACCTCACACAGACGACCAGCGCTTCTTATCTGCTGATGTCCAGCCTTGACATTTCCAGGCGGAATCTGGTGCTGCGCGGTAAGGAAGCCTTTGCGAAGGTGGTTGAGATGGCGGAGTATGCCCGCTCCGAGATCAACGATATCGGAGGCTACTACGCTTATGGCAGCGAAATGATCAACGGCGACAGCATTTTTGACTTTGACGTGACCAAGCTTTCGGTATATACGCGCGATATCGGACTTGCCGGTATTGAGGTCTACGACCTGCTGCGTGATGAGTATGACATCCAGATTGAGCTGGGTGACCTGACGAACATCATGGCCTATATTTCCATCGGCGACCGCATTCAGGACATTGAGCGCCTGGTCGGCGCGCTGTTTGACATCAAGCGCCGCTACACCAGAAGCTCTGCAAAGATGCTGAATTCTGAGTATATCAACCCGATCGTGATCGAATCCCCGCAGACGGCCTTTTATGCGGAAAAGGATTATCTGCCGATCCGCGCGACCGTGGGGCGCACCTGCGGGGAGTTTGTTATGTGTTATCCGCCGGGAATTCCGATTCTGGCGCCTGGAGAGATGATTACACAGGAGATTATCGAATATATTTTATACGCGAAAGAAAAGGGCTGTTCCCTGCAGGGAACCGAGGACCCCGAGGTGGAATATCTGAATGTGCTCAAGGACGAGCGGCAGGTGTGGAAAGACTGATCACACAGGGAAGAGTTTTTTGGCCGGATTTCATGATGGCTGCAACTGAGGCGGTTGAGGCAGATTGTAACGTGGATTTGGTCATGCTGTGACCTGTAAGTGCGAATAAAACGTTGCTGGGACGCAGAAATGCGAGGAGGATTATAAAATGGATTTATGGTTTTCCGATTACCACGCAGACCAGATTAAGATGTCTGTGAAAGTGAAAAATCAGTTATTTGGAGAGCAGACGGAATTTCAGAGAATCGATGTTTTTGACTCTGACGAGCTCGGCCGTTTTTTAAGCTCTGACGGAAAGATTGTTTTCTCTGAGAAAGACGGCTTTATTTACGATGAGATGATCGTCCATGTCCCGATGGCTGTGCATCCGAAAGTGAAAAATGTGCTGGTACTTGGCGGCGGCGACGGCGGTGTGCTGCGGATGCTGGAGAAATATGACGGGATCGAGTGCATTGACGTAACCGAGCCGGATCAGCGCTTTGTGGAAGTTTGCCGGGAATTCTTCCCGGACACCGCGGCGAGCCTTGATGATCCGCGCGTGCGTTTTTACCACATCGATGGTCTGAAAATTCTGCGCACCAAGCAGGGGGAGTACGACCTCATTATCAACGATGCGATTGACCCGCTCGGCCACAAGGCAGGTCTGTTCACGCGGGAATTTTACGGCAACTGCTATCGTGCTCTGAAAGAAGACGGTATTATGGTCTACCAGCACGGCAGCCCCTTCTACGAGGGGGATGAAGAATCCTGCCGCCTGATGCACAACAAAGCAAGCCACAGCTTCCCCATCAGCCGGGTTTACCAGGCGCACATTCCGACCTGTTCCTCCGGCTACTGGCTCTTTGGCTTTGCCTCTAAAAAATACCATCCGCTGCGCGACTTCGATCGTGCCCGCTGGGAGGCCTACGGCATTGAGACCGATTACTATACCCCGCATTTGCACCAGGGCGCGTTTATGCTGCCCAAGTACGTTGAGGATATGCTGCGCGAAGAAGAAGGAAGAAAAGAGCGAATAAACCTGTAACCGGCAAGCATGCAAGTTATCGCTTTATGTTTCTTCCCAGCGGCTCTTTTTACGGGCGCAGATTTCTTCCCACTGGCAATCCCGGCAGATCGTTTGCCGGATTCCGGTGGAGAGAATCTGCGCTTGTACTTTTTGGATAAATGCTCCAAATGTCATCGACTGGCCGTCCTTAAATCCGCAGCGCTCCAGGACGCCCTGATCGAAACTGAACACTTTGTCTGCAGATTGGCAGATGCCGTTTTCGTTGTTTGGACAGGCTGCGCAGATGGCGTCCGTGTGCATTACGAGACGAATATGGACAGTGGATGACACACCAGATTCGCCTCCTTCTGTCAGAAGGTTCAGCATTTTCTGCATATGTGCGGTAAAGCCTTCGCTGTATCCTTTTCCCTCAAAGTACGCCAGGCACATACCATGGTGCGGGCGGAGAGGGATTTCATTGCTTATTTTTTCTTCTTTGAACATTTTTTTTCAAGATCCTAACAGAACGAATATCCATATATTTACCGCTTGACACTTTAGCATGGGGGAAAATGAATGTCAACTATTTTTGAATGAGTGGTTGACGAATTCTTTCTTTTGATTTGAAAAAGTGCTTGACAAGATCCAAATTTTGAATTAGAATAATTCCAACACAGGAGGTGCATATGTCAGAGAACGGGAAGATTATTTTAGACATCGTATCAAATGCGAATAATCATCCCACGGCGGAGGACATCTATCAGCAGGTTCATGCCGAGGGAAAGAAGATGTCCATGGCTACCGTGTACAACAATCTGAATATGCTCGCGAACGAAGGCCTGATCCGCAGACTGACAGTGGATGGGAAGTCCGAGCATTATGATAACACGACACGCCATGATCATCTGGTGTGCGGCGTATGCGGGAAAATCAGTGACCTTATGCTGGATGATATGTCTGCTCAGCTAGAGCGTGCCTGTGGGATAAAGCTGAAGTCCTATGACCTGAAGCTGATTTATGTATGCGAGCAGTGCAGAAATGCTGCCGGAAAGTTGTCTGCCCATTCTGGATGAACGAGGATATCGGAGCAGATATGGAAGACAACTATGTGTAACACAAAAGGAAAATCGGCGGCAGCTGGAAAAGAATCCTGACTGCCGCACAAGCAAAATTGAGGAGGAAATTTTTATGAGCAAGTATGCAGGAACACAGACAGAGAAGAACCTTGAGACCGCGTTTGCAGGAGAGTCCCAGGCAAGAAACAAATATACCTATTTTGCTTCTGTAGCAAAGAAGGAAGGATATGAGCAGATCGCGGCACTTTTCGAGAAGACTGCGAACAATGAGAAAGAGCACGCAAAGATGTGGTTCAAGGAGCTCGAAGGAATCGGCGACACACCGGCGAACCTTCTGGCAGCAGCTGAAGGCGAGAACTACGAGTGGACCGATATGTATGACGGCTTTGCGAAGACCGCTGAGGAAGAGGGGTTCAAGGCACTCGCGGCGAAGTTCCGCCTGGTGGCAGAGATCGAGAGACATCATGAGGAGCGCTATCGTGCTTTGCTTAAGAATGTAGAGACCGCAGAGGTATTTGAGAAGAGCGAAGTGAAGGTATGGGAGTGCCGCAACTGTGGTCACATCGTAGTAGGCACCAAGGCACCGGCGGTATGTCCGGCCTGCAACCATCCGCAGAGCTATTTCGAGGTACATGCGGAGAATTATTAATCCACGCAAAATAAAACGACTTATGTCGTTTACTATAATTATGCTCATAGAGCGGTGAAAATCAGGCATGACGAAGTACGGCACGCAGGAGTGTCAGTCTGTCAGGTTTGAGCCGGGAACAGAGGCTGCAATTTCTAAGTATTTCAGAGATTGCAGCTTTTCTTTTTTGAAGAACGAAAAGCTGCGGGCGATCCCGTCTCTGACATTTCTGTTAAACCGGAGTTTGCTGCAACGGTTGCTTCCGCTGCATTAATATAGATTATATTGAAATAATCATACTTTTGAGCGGCAATCATGTTGAAATAATTATACTTTTAAGCAAAAATCATGTTGAAATAATTATACTTTTAAGCAAAAATCATGTTGAAATAATCATACTCTTAAGTAAAAATTATGTTGAAAAATAAAAGGGAGTCTATTATAATGAAGAAACCGAACAAACGTTTTGATGCGTGCGGAGGTTTTTTATGAAATACAAAAAGAAGAAATTTTTGCTCCTGCTTCTGGTGTTTATACTGACCTTTTTTGGGACAGGCGTTGGTGACTGGCAAAGCTTACTGCCTGTCTGGGCGGACGCTTCAGAGCAGAGCGATAGTGATGATATTTCATCAGAAAGTAGTCTTTCTGGATATGGGGCTTCTCTTTCAGATACTTTTACTTCCGGTACAGAGCTGGATCTCGCGGATATACCGTCTTATTCAGGTTTGCCTTATGTGGAGGTGAACGAGAATGTTCCGGATTTTTCAGACGTGGACATAAGCACAGAGTCTTTTGAAAGCTACAGTGAGCTGGATTCGCTGGGACGATGCGGTGTGGCTCTGGCAAATCTGGGCGCGGATTTGATGCCGACCGAGGAGCGTTGCGACATTAGCTCTATTCACCCGACGGGATGGCATTCGGTGCAATATGAGGGGATCGACGGGGAATCTCTCTACAACCGCTGCCACTTGATCGCCTACAAGCTGACCGCAGAGAATGCGAATGAGCGGAATCTGATCACGGGAACGCGTTATCTGAATACGGAAGGGATGCTGCCGTTTGAAGATCTGGTGGCAGAATATATCTATGAGACCGGAAATCATGTGCTTTACCGTGTGACGCCGATTTTTGAGGGGGAGAATCTGGTTGCGTCCGGCGTACAGATGGAAGCGATGTCTGTGGAGGATGAGGGCGCGGGCGTTTTGTTCAATGTCTATTGCTATAATGTGCAGCCGGGGATCGGGATTGACTATGCGACCGGAGACAGCTGGATTGAGGATGCGGAGGTACTTGCCGCTTCGGCAAAGATATCGGAAGAAACATCGGAGAGAGACACAAGTATTGCAGATTCCGCCAGCGCGAGTGAGGAGGATGATTCCGCGTTGGCGCAGGCCTCAGGAGAAGCAGAGGGCACGACCTATATTCTAAACACGAATACAATGAAGTTTCACTATCCTTCCTGTTCGAGCGTGGAAGATATGAGTGAGCGGAATAAACTGGAGTATACCGGAGACCGGGAGACCGTCATTGCCATGGGGTATTCGCCGTGCCAGAGGTGCAACCCTTAAAAATATGGGGGCAGATGTTTGCTGCCACTGTATTTTTGTCCCCTGCGAGAGGCATCTCATGCTTTGCACGGGACAATTTATAGCAGACGACATAAGTCGTTTTACTTTGTGCATTTTAAGGCAATTGTCGGGTTTTCATTTGCAGATTTTCGTAGTATAATGATTTAAATTATTTTTGCCCTGAAATGAGAAAGGATGCTGCCTTATGATGATGTATATTGCGATGTTGATTGTTGGTCTGGTGTATCTGATACTGATGATTGCCACCCGTCTTCATGGATCGAGCTGGCAGGCTACGGTTCTTAAGTCTTTCACCAGCTTCTTTTTTCTGACGACACTGGGAGTGGCGGCGCTGACAGAAGGAAGGCATTTTCAGTTCGCACTTTTTGTCGGCGGCGGACTGCTGCTCGGCCTGATGGGAGATATCTGGCTGGAACTGAAAGGCCTGTATCCGGAGGACTCTGAAGCCTGGACAATGGTGGGATTTCTGGTGTTTCTGATGGGGCACTTTTTCTATCTCGCGGCAGTTACATCGGTTGCAGGTTTTCAGACCGAGGTGTTTGCGGCAGGCATCATCGGCGCGCTTGCGGCGCTTGTGTTCATTTACGCCGGAGAGAAGCCAATGCATCTTCAGTATGGCAAATATAAGGCGATATCTTCCGTATACGGTGCGGTTTTATTTTTCATGGTGGTTTATACGCTTACCAGCGCGATTCTTTTGCGCAATCTGGGACTGCTGGTTATGGGGATTGGAGGCGTGCTGTTTCTCTTATCGGATCTGGTGCTTTCCATTCTTTATTTTGGGGAAAAGAAAAAAGACAGGCCTGGCGCACTTGTGCTCAATTATGTCCTGTATTACGTAGGGCAGTATCTGATCGCGTCGGCTGTTCTGTGGATTGGATGCGGATTCTAATACCGATCCTTCAGCGCCAGATAAAGCTCCGCTTTTGTCGCGTACTGATAAGGATTGACAAACAGAACACCCGCAATGCCAAGCGTTACGGAGTCAAGCAGCTCCCAGCCGATAAAGGACAGATCCAGCACGAAGGTATCCCATTTGTTTCCATCCATCATATCTCTGCTGATCTGAAAGGCCTCCTCTGGCGGCAGTTCCGGATGATCTGCCAGCAGATAGGGAATCATGCAGTATTCATAGGATTTCACAATTCCGGGAATCACAAAGAGCAGTGACCACAGAAACAGGAAAAGCTTCCGCTGGAACTGCGTCACCACTGCGTTCCAGTAGTATCCGCTGTGAAACGCAGACAAAAGAAGATTGCACCGGGCAGGTTCACGCTGGGAATCCGCCCAGGCGTTGTCGATAAAAAAGCGGCAGCCGCCAATCTCCAGTAACGGGGTCACAAGAATGCTGCATATCAATGCTACGATGATGATTGCGCTTGTAATGATCGCTCCTGCCGCCGTCTGCAGCAGCAGCCAGATTCCGCGGACAAGCGGCAGCGTAGAATAGAGAATCGTCGACCCGAACCTCAGGGGATATTTCAGCCATCCGTATTCAGAAAACATACCGGAGGTGTCGCTGTCCTCGTCGTCACCAATCTCAATGGAAATGTCATCCGGGTCATAAAGCGCAGGGTCGTACAAGTCTTCTGATAATGTGTCAGAGGAACTGCTATTGTTATCATTGCTGCTATTGTTGTTGTAATCCGTTGTGACAAAGAGCATCAGAACCAGTGCGACCAGTACACATCTCCAGTAATTTCGTCCGATCGCGTTTTTTGCCCGTGTCTTTAAATCTTCTCTGTACCACATATTCCGTCCTCCTGTGGAAACGCTGTCAGGCAGCCGTTTTTGTATATTAGAATATTCAATATCAAAGTAGTAAAAAAGTGTGCTTCCTGAAAAATAGTGAAAAGGCGATGACGTACGAAGCACACTTTTTCTTTATTCCAGCGAAGCAACGAGCCAAGTAGCCGTGCTTGCACGGATATTTGGCGACTGCCGCGAGGGTCAAATACCCCGATGCTTGCATCGCAACAAGCTTGATGCCCCGTATGCTTGTATCAGGGTATTTGACTATTTTATAGGAGAAAAGGTGACAAATCTTTAAGAAATGCTTAAGTTTTATCATTGTATCTTTTATTTGTGGGGGATGCAGAAGTGAGAATGAAAAAAACCTGCGGTCGGCTTATAGCTTTCCGCAGGCGTTTTGTCAGGTGTGTTCATGTTGCTCCGGTCTTATCGTCGTGAAGCCGGGCATATCGGTTTGGTGTTAAAAACTATCGTGCTACTGCTACTCTCCACATTCTGTTATTCATTGGATAAGAAGCTTCCGCATATTCTTCCACGGAGTTCGTGTACTGTTCCGGAAGGTTAGCAAAATCGCCGTGGCATGCCTCATAAAGGTTGGTGAGGGCACGCGTTTCATATACAGACAGAGTTGCTGCATCCCGATGCTTCTGAACAAGTGTGTTCAATTTTGACATAATATTCATAATCATACTCCTCACTTTCTGAGTGATCTGGTAACTGCCTGATTCATCTCTCAGTTACGTGTCTTTTTCTTCGCTCGATTGTGATTATAAGAGTACTGAAAAGGAAAAAACAGGTATTTTATTGACTTGTTTTAAGGCGATATTGACCTTTTCGCTTCTTGCCAGATAGCAAATCGTTTCTGTACCTCATGTTCAGGAGAGTTGGTTTTGCAGTTACAAACTTTTAATGTTATTTTGATCTCAATTTAAGCCATAGCGTTTTTTTAACTCTCGAAGTTCTGCTTCTGCAGCATCTGCCCGCTTTCGCTCAAATTCGGTATTTTTACGTTCTTCTTCACGCCCTTCTTTACGCCCTTCTTTACGCCCTTCTTTTATTCCCTCGCTCTTTGCTTCTTCCCAGGCCTCTTTTCGGGCGTCTTCTCTCGCTTCTTCTTTTGCAACTTCCAATGCATCATCCCAATTCCATTGTGTAAATAGCATGTTTTCTACCTCCGAACTGTGTTTGTTCAGAAAACCGGTCATAATCCCTTCTTTACGGCACCTTTTTATTGCGTACATAATTGCTTCCGCATTTCCCGTGCCAGTTTCCCTATAGTTGCGAATATATTCTATGAAAGCGGAATACTCAGCCATAGGGCGGCACTTTGTTAAAATACTGTGTCCCTTGTCCCGGTTGATGTTGATTACCTTTGTGGTGAGTTCCAACATCTGGGAATTCTGGAGATCGATGAAAGCGTCTGAGAGTTTCATTTCTTTCTCCAGAGGAAAATCCTTTGTTCCATTATAAAACACATAGAACTCCGGCGTTGGTATTTTTATCAGATGTTCTCGATATAAATCGCGAGAGGGAATCAGACTCTCTATTGTGCGTCCAAAGTAAATAAGGTTTCGAAGCGGCATATTATCATTGAGTGTGGACTGATGTTCGCTGATTACAAGCACTCGTTTGTTTACGGTGAATGCCAGATCGTTTTTGCGTGCCATAAAGAGTACTCCTTCTAATGTTCTGTACTCGATATCTTCTGGACTGGTGCCGCTTGTGCCTGCAATTGAGTCATACAACGCTGCCGCATTTTCTTTTTCACTGAAATATGCAGTGAATACAGAAGCTTTTACTTCCCGGTTCCCGTAATTTTTGGTTCCATTTACCATTTTACAACTGTCCTTTCCTAAGTATTGCTCTATCATCGCAAACCTGTGTAGTTTTCAGAAATAAGACAGCGCAACTGCAAATGTAATAATTGCCTTGTGATTGCATTATACATGATATCGCCAGAAATAGCTATCTTTTTCTGAAAAGTTTTCTCTTTTTTCGCTTTTGTTTTTTCTTTTGGATGTTTGGCAGGGATATTTTGATCAGAATTGCCATATGGCAAAGTGTCTTTAGATTACTTAGAACTGGGAAATAAGCCTGCCAAGTATTGTAAACCAATATTATCACCTCTTAATATATTTGTCAATGCATGTAATAATAAAATTATGAAAAAAAATGTTGCATAGAGGATTTACTATCTTTAGCGGCTGAAAGAGCAAGAGTGATTGAATTTTACTGAAATCTTTGTAATATAATCTTTTTTCTCCATCATGGTCAGTTCATCCCAGATGGCTTCTTTGTAAACATACTCATCGGTACGCAGATGATGTTCTTTCGCGTACGCCGCGAAAGAGCGTAAGGCGTCGCCTGCGTCATAATAATCGCCTTTCAGATAGACAGTAAGATACTGACCTGCGGGTTTCTCCAGACAGTGATATTCGGGGTAAAGGCGATCCATCTTTGTAATAAAGTAGGCATAGCGGTCGAAGCGTTCCTCCCGGATGTCCTGCATTGCCAGAATTGCGCCAAAGGGATGGCCGAAATTCAACTGCAAGGAATAGGAAGAGGCGATGTGCTCTGTAAGAGCCGGGAAGAGGATGTCGTGATCCGACGTGTTCAGGCGTTCGGTAGCCAGATAGTATTCGGCGGGCTGATTCTCTATGGTGATGTCACTGACGCGGCCATGGAAAGAAATGTTCTCCCCGGTGCGGATCAGGCTGCGTTTAGCCTCTATGACCTGGCGGATGCGTGTAAAGTGCGTAAGCATCCTTTCTACTTCCCTCATCTGATTTTCCAGCAGATGATCCAGTTCATCGGGCGTCCGGTTTTCGATGAATGAACGGATTTCGTTCAGAGGCATTCCGAGGTCTTTCAGGCAGCGGATGGTAAAAAAGACATCGCATTGGCTTTCGGAGTAATAACGGTATCCGTTTTCGTCTGTGAAAGCCGGGTGGAAGAGGCCAATCTCGTCATAGTGGATCAGGGTTCGCCTGCTGGTGCCGCATATTTTCGCGAAATCACTTGTCTTGATGCATGGTTTTGAAAATTTTTGCATAATTATTCATTTTCTCCTTGACATGAACGTTACGTTACACTTTATTATAGCGGAAGAAGGAGTGAAGTCAAGTGTAACTGTTCAAAAAAAACTGACTATTATGTATACCCATGCAACGGGTTCAGTCTGCAGAGAAGGAGTATGGTTGCGAAAGTATTGCATGGGAGCAGAGTCCAGAGAAAGGAAAGAGAAACAATATGCCACAATTAAGCAAACGAGTAGGAACTTTTACGGATTCCGTGATCCGGCGGATGACACGGATCAGCGATCATTATGGGGCGATTAATCTGTCGCAGGGTTTCCCGGATTTTGATCCGCCAAAGCCGATTATGGATGCCCTGGCAAGGGCGGCTTACGAGGGACCGCACCAGTATTCCATCACTTTTGGAGCCCAGAATTTCCGTGAGGCGCTGGCCGAAAAACAGGGCAGGGCGATCGGACGCACGATTGACCCGGAGACGGAGATTGTCGTTACCTGCGGCGGGACAGAGGCGATGATGTGCGCGATGATGACGATCTGCAATCCCGGCGACAAGGTAATGGTCTTTTCCCCGTTTTACGAGAATTACGGAGCAGACGCGATTTTGTCTGGGGCAGAGCCGATCTATATTCCGCTCGTTCCGCCGGAGTATCAGTTTGATCCCGCGTTGATCGAGGACGGCTTCCGCCAGGGGGCAAAGGCGATTATCGTCTGCAATCCGTCGAATCCCTGCGGAAAGGTGTTTACCCGCGAGGAACTGACCGTGATCGGGAAGCTGGCGGTGAAATATGACGCATTTGTTGTTACGGATGAGGTGTACGAACACATGGTATACGCACCCAATCAGCACACTTGCATGGCTTCCCTGCCGGGTATGTATGAGAACACGATTACCTGCAATTCATTGTCGAAGACCTATTCCATCACCGGGTGGAGGCTTGGTTATCTGATCGGGCCGGCTGAGGTGATTGAGAATGCTAAAAAGGTACACGATTTTCTGACCGTGGGCGCGGCCGCCCCATTGCAGGAAGCTGCCGCGGTGGGACTGCGGTTTGACGAGAGCTATTATGAGGACCTGAGAGAAAAATATACGAAAAAGCGCGATTTCTTCCTGGCGGGACTGGATCAGGCTGGGCTGAAGCACAATGTCCCGCAAGGCACGTATTTTGCCATGATCGACATTCAGGAATTCCTGGACTTGCCTCAGTTTTCCGGCTATTCCGATCTGCAGTTCTGCGAATGGATGATCCGGGAGATTGGCGTCGCCGCGGTGCCGGGCTCCAGCTTTTTCCGGGAACCGATTAACAACTATATCCGGATGCATTTTGCGCGGGAGGAGTCTACGCTCGCGGAGGTGATCCGCAGGCTATGCAGGATGGGAGAACTTTTGCAGTGAACGGAGCTTTCGGATAGCAGCATCGCCGATGAGAAACGTGACTGGTAAATGTGTAGACGAAGATGGATACAGGAAAATATAAAGGATAATATCACAGAGGGAGTTTATCAGGAAAATGAAAAATGAAAATACAAATATAAATGTGAGTAATCTCAAAATGAAGAATCTGCTGAAATTCATTTTCGGTTCAGCGTTCGGCATTCTGATGTTTCTGGTGCCGGTTCCTCAGGGCGATTCGTTTACGACGCTTCTGGACTATATCAAAACGTTTCTGAAAAATCTGTTCGGCGCGTCGCTGCCTTACATACTAATGATTTTAATGATTGTGTCCGGTGTGCTGACGCTGTACAATTTTATCTGCAAACCAGAGTGGATTCAGAAAAACAATTATCTGAGGAAAGGCTTCTCTGCCTCGCCTTTTTATCTGATTTCCAAAGAGGTCGGTATGCTTGTCTCCATTATGGTGGTACTTGGCTTCGGGCCGGAGTGGATTCTCTCCGCAGACACGGGCGCGTCGATGGTGGATCTCTCCTGCACCCTGGTCTGCATTGTGATCAGCTTTAGCTTCCTGCTGCCGTTTCTGACGGACTGCGGGATTATGGAATTCTTCGGCGTGATTCTCCGGCCAGTGGTTCATCCGCTCTTCCGGGTGCCGGGACGGGCGTCGGTGGATCTGATTGCTTCCTGGTTCGGCGCATCCAACGCCGCCGCGATTCTGACCAGAGAGCAGTATATGAAAGGCTTTTATACCAAGCGGGAGGCCGGGTATATCATGACCAATTTCTCCCTGGTCTCTATCCCTTTCTGCCTGTTGGTAGCGACCACCGTCAATATTTCCGGCCTGTTTCCGGCGTTCTATGGAAGCATCTGCCTGACCGGTATCGTCCTGGCAGTCGTTATCGCGCGGATTCCTCCGATCCGGACGCTTCCGGATACCTATCAGGAACAGGTCGGACAGCAGCTCTACGAGGATGTTCCGCCTGAAAAAGGCCGCTTGAAATATGCGGTCGAGCTGGGGTGTAAGCGCGCGGAAACCTTTCACGCGAAAAACGTGCTGGAGAGCGGGCTTGAAGTCGTCATGGGCATGCTTTTTGACCTGATCCCAATCGTCATAGCTTGGGGTACGGTCGCTTTGGTTATCGCTACCTATACACCGGTCTTCAGCTGGCTTTCCTTCCCAATGCGTCTGTACTTGCAGCTTTTTGGAATCGAGGAGGCCGCGGCTGTGGCGCCAGCCACTCTGGTCGGATTTATGGATATGTTCATTCCGGCACTGCTGATCTCCGGTGTGGAGTCGGTCAAGACCCGGTTTGTGATCGGCGCGCTTTCTCTGGTGCAGATTATTTACCTGACCGAGGTTGGCACGATCATCATTAAGAGTGAAATTCCGCTGAACATCGGCAAGCTGTTTATCGTTTTCCTGGAGAGGACACTGATCGCGATACCGCTGCTGGTGCTGTGCGCGAATTTATTTCTGTAAATGTGTCTTTTCCCAGCACTTTATATAGCAGCCGATAAAGGGTGAGAGCTTCTTCCGGTGAAAGGTTGATGCATCCTCCGATTTTCGAAGGAATTTCAACTGCCTTCTCACGAAGCTCCATCCCTTTTTCGGTAACGGTAACTGTTATATTACGTTCGTCTTTATCAGAACGTTTCCGCGATACCAGTCCCTTATTTTCAAGCTTTTTCAGCAAAGGAGTGAGTGTGCCAGAGTCAAGATAAAGCCGTTCGCCCAGCGTTTTCACGTTCATCTGATTATATTCCCACAGAACCATCATAGTAATGTACTGGGTATAGGTTAAATCGATTTGCTCAAGAAAAGGCCGGTATTTTTTCACTACCTCTTTTGCACTTGCATATAACGGGAAACAGAGCTGATTCTCAATCTTTAACATGTCATATTTGTCAGGCATGAGATGCCTCCTTTAGTAGAATACAGGCAATGGCAAAGCTGTTCCTGCCTGTTCATAAGTATTTTTCGATTTCTTCCGCCAGCGCCCTGGGCGTTTTCACCGGGGCGTAGCGGCCTACGACATTCCCTTTCCGATCTACCAGGAATTTTGTGAAGTTCCATTTGATGGCTTCTCCGGCAACGCCGCCAGCCTGCGATTTTAAAAATTTGTAGAGAGGCTCCGCGTCTTCCCCATTGACATTTATCTTATGAAACTGGGGAAATGTAATCCCGAACCGTCCTGTGCAGAAGCTTGCAATTTCTTCATCGGTTCCGGGGGCCTGCTTCCCAAACTGGTTACAGGGAAAATCAAGTATCTCAAAGCCTTTATCGGAGTATTTTTCATAAAGATCCTGCAGACCGTCATACTGCGGAGTAAAACCGCAGCCAGTAGCC
>Ga0192275_1091_pt1 | contig 13355 bp, 13 predicted proteins | sample Koala_Koa24_H3_FD_131265 | JGI IMG/M metagenome (GOLD analysis project Ga0192275, IMG submission 131265) | Enriched cells from koala feces incubated with labeled cellulose particles, San Francisco Zoo, California, United States - Koala_Koa2-4_H3 ...
ATAACAGCTACGCCAGGGATATCGCCTGTAACAAGCGGAACACCCAGCTCACGGATCACAGCGTCCGCCAGATGACCATAGCACGGCTCTGCATACGGAGCTGCACCGTCAATATACTTAAGTACTTCGATAAACTCTGCGCACAGAGCAGTCGCAACACCAGACATGAACGCATCGTTCATTCTCGGATTTCTGGTCATCAGAGTTTTCACAACGCCGAGCGCCGTCTTCAGCTCTCCGAGATTGCCGACCTTTGTGCCGGTCACAGCATAATAGCACGGAAGGCTATACGCGGTGTCAGGGAACGCTACCGGCTTGTCCTCGCCGTACTGTGCGATTGCGTTATCAATCGCCTGTTCCGTAAGACCATATACTGCGTCATTTCCTTTAAAAATAACATCAAATAAAGTCACTTTACTACCTCCTGAATTTTATAGTAAACAGCGGCTGCTGCCTACATAATCACTTCTGTTTCTCCATACGAACGGATCAGATCTCGATCGCAGCGCGCTTTTTCTCAATATCCGCAATCAGAGCATCGCCAAGCTCATCCAGATTCGAAGAGACTGTCTGCGTCGCATCCGCGCCGTTTTTCAGTCCGCTTGCCGCAATGACGTCTTCCAGGGAGCCCTCGTACGGCATGATACCGATAAAGGTATCGACTCCCAGCCCGGCAAAGGTATTGCCAAGCTCAACTGCCTGTGCCGTCACACCAGCCGGATCACAGCCAACCACCGGCAGCTGCGGTACAGTCAGTCCGGAATCATTGCAGAGCGCGGTCGCGATCGTCACGACATTCCCCACATTCTCCAGGCCACCAAGCGGCAGTACCGGAGGAATCTCCGCCAGCTCACAGACTCGTTTCAGTCCCGCGCCGCACAGCTCTTTCGCTTCCGGATTCAGAAGTCCGGCGTCCGCCGCCACCTTCACCGGATAGCCAATCGCCAATACCACGATATCATTGGCAATCAGTTTTTTGAAAAGAGCTACATACTCATCCGTGTCCCGGACTTCAGATCCATCGGTTCCAAGGAGCACGGCCGCGCCGCGAAGTACGCCGGAAGTCACACATTCTAACAATGGCTTCGTCGTACCGGTCGTATCGACCTTTGAATTGCAGACCCCATCCAACGCCTGAATGATGTCCGCCACTTCCAGTTTCGGCAATGCAGATTCACTCATTTCATTCGCCTCTCTTCCAGTTTTTTGTATACTATTGTTATACCAAGAACTTTCCGATTTTGCAACTGAAAAACCATTTTTAGCGGCGATATTTTATCCGGTATTACTCCAGTTTCTCTTTAATCGAGCGAATCTCTCTCACCGCGCTCTCACTGTAATCGTAAGGAGACGAGCCATTTCTGTCTGCGTCAATGATTTCCGTATTGTAATGAATCACACCCAGCAGATCCTCCGGCGGTATCTTCGAGCGGACAAACTCCTCATCCTTTTCATCTCGCACCTTGTTTGCAACGACATAGACCTGCTTCACTCCCAGGTCATCCGCCAGCCGCTTTACATTGCGGTACGTCTGTACGCTTCGCGCGCCAGGCTCAATGACAACGATAAAAGCGTCCATGCCGCTCGTGGTGCCGCGCCCCAGGTGCTCGAGCCCTGCTTCCATGTCAAGAATTACCACATCATTTGAGCGCAGCATGAGATGATTGATAATCCGTTTGAGCATCACGTGCTCCGGGCAGACACAGCCGCTGCCGCCGGTCTCGACCGTTCCCAGGACCAACAGCTTCACACCATTGCATTTTTTGGCGTATTTATCCGGAATATCGTCTACCTTCGGATTTAATTTAAAAATCTTGTTAAATTCATCCGCGCCCGTGCGTTCCTCGACAAGCTTCCGCATTTTTGTGATAGGGATAATCTCGTCAAGAGCTTCCTCGTCAAAACCGAGCGCCAGGCCAAGGTTTGCGTCCGGATCCGCGTCCGCCGCCAGCACGGAGCGGCCTTCATCCGCATACAGCCGTGCCAGCGTCGCTGCGAAAGTGGTTTTGCCAACCCCGCCCTTACCAGTGATTGCAATTTTCATGTGTTATGCCTCTTTAGATTCCAAGCGCCGTTCTCTTCTCTTCGATGCGGTCAATCATCTTATCCACCAGCTTATCAATATCCGTCTCAACGGTGTAGCAGGCTTCTACCCAGTCGCGGATACCGCCCTGCAGCAGACCTTCAACTTCTGAAGAACCGCTTGCATACGGGTCAACGCCGAGGAAAGTGTCAATGCCGGTTGCTACCACATAGTTGCCGATAGAAACAGCTTTTTCAGACATCCACTCCGGCGCACAGCCCACTACAGGAAGCTCAGAAATATTCCATCCGGAATCCTTCGAGAGATCAGATACGAGAATCATCATACGGCTGATATCTACGCAAGAACCCATATGAAGCACCGGCGGAATGTCAGCCAGCTCACAGACTCTCTTCAGACCTGCCCCGCAAAGATCCTTTGCACGCTTATCCATCAGACCAGCTCTCGCAGCCGCCTGCGCGGAGCAGCCGGATGCAACGATAATGATATCGTTTTCAATCAGCTTTTTCATCAGACCAATGTGCGCAGTATCCGGGCGAACCTTCGGGTTGTTGCAGCCTACCATTGCGACCGCGCCGCGGATAACGCCGGATTTCACGCAATCTACGAGCGGCTTCAGCGTACCGGTAACATCTACCTGGGAGTTCGTTACAGTATCCAGTGTCTTTTTGATTGCTTCTACCGAGTAGCCAACGGTCGCTTTCTGCTTCATCTGCGGAATATGTACCAGCTCCGGCTTTCTATTCTTAAAGTTCTCGATTGCCATCTTTACAATCGCTTTTGCATTCTCTCCGGCATTCTCCGGTGAGAAACGGATATAGTCGCTCTCCGGCATCTGCGCGATCGGTGAGGTCGTCACAAATTTGGTATGGAAGCATTTTGCCAGCGGTCCGATTGCCGGGAAAATACACTGCACGTCAACGACAATCGCCTCACAGGCACCGGTCAGAATGACATTCTCCTGCTGGAGGAAATTACCTGCCATCGGAATACCGCGGCGCATAGCCACTTCATTGGAGGTACAGCAGACGCCGGAAACCGTGATGCCTTTCGCTCCCATTTCTTTTGCATAAGCAATCATTTCCGGATCATCCGCATATTCACAGATCATCTCAGAAAGTGACGGATCATGTCCATGGACTACGATGTTTACATTCTCCTCCACCATGACGCCAATATTTGCTTCCGTGTCGATCGGCATTGGCGTACCAAACAATACGTCAGAAAACTCCGTGCCGGCCATAGAGCCGCCCCAGCCATCGGAGAGACCAGCACGCAGAGACTGACGAATCAGCGCTTCCGGCTTGGAGGAACATCCCATATGGGTCATATGCATCGAGCAGGATACCTCGCGGTCAATCGCACGCGGCTCAATCTCTTCTCTCGCCCAGATCTCCTGGGTATGCTTCGGTGCTCTCTTGAGGAAATTCTGATGGCCGAATACCTTGCCGTATTCTCCCATAGCCAGGACAGCCATCTCATGAGCCAGATCATAGATATCCTTTCCTTCTGTCTCAACGCCCCATTCCTTTGCAATACGGATCAGCTTATCCGGATCCTTTACCTTATAGTTTCCATCCGGGGATGAGCAGTAAAGGGTGTGGCAGATCTCACGGCCGTGATCCGAGTGTGTAGCAGCTCCGCCGGCAGTAAATCTCAGGAAATTACGACCCACAATTCCATGTGCGTCGCAGCCGCAGATTCCACGCGGCGCCTTCGGAGTAATACGGCAGGGTCCCATCGTACAAATACGGCAGCAGACACCCTGCTCGCCAAACTTACAATGCGGTGTCTGATTCTTTACACGGTACTGATAGGCATCCGCGCCCACCTTTGCTCCTGTTTCGAGGAGTCGGTTTGTTGCCGCTTCAAACTCCTCAACTGTTGTCAGCTTAAAGTCTCCCATAAATAACCTCCAAGTTTATTTAATAGTGAAAGTATATTACCGGCACTGGCAAAAAGAAAATCCAGAAGGAATCCGCAATTCTTGCCACTGCCAGTTCATAATTGCCTGATTCGCTTTACGCTCACGCAAAAAACGAATCCGACAGTTACTTCAGATTGATTTTCTTCAGAATCTCATCGAGTGCAAGGCGCACCGGTGAATCCTCCGGAAGTGAGGAAGTCGGTCTGCCCTCACAGTCGTATTCGTAAACCTGCTCATCCTGCGGTACAACACCAAGAAGAGTAAGACCGCTTTTTTCAATCTCTTCCTTTGTACCGGCATTTAGCTCTCCGTTCGGTGCCCGATTTACAATCAGACCAATCGTCCTGGGATTCAGATGGCACTCTTCCACCAGTTCGGCGATTCGCTCGGTCGCCTGAACCCCTCTCCTGGAACAGTCGCTGATGAGCAGCATCGTATCCACCTTTGGCAATATGCCGCGGCTGATGTGCTCCATCCCTGCTTCATTGTCTACTACTACGTATTTGTAATTCGGTATCAGCTTCGCCAGCTGCGCTTGCAGCAGGCCATTCACATAGCAATAACAGCCCTGTCCCTGTGACCTACCCATCACCAGAAGATCATAATCATCATCTTCCGCGAGACAGCGCTGCAGCATCATCTCTGTGTAATCCGCTTTTGTCATACCGGAAGGAATGTTCTTATTCAGCTTGTCTACATCATGGAGTACGGTCTCCCGCACATCGCCAAGCGTCATCTCTACGTCAACACCAAGTACCTCGTTCAGGTTCGAGTTCGCGTCGGCATCCACCGCAAGGATCGGCCTTTTCCCTTCCCTGCACATGGTCTGTATCAGCAGCCCGCCGAGCGTTGTTTTGCCGACGCCGCCTTTCCCCGCAATCGCAATCACATGAGCCATGAAAACTGCGTGCCTCCTTTGCTCTTTGCTACAAAAATCGAAATCAGGTCAGTTCAGACCCTGGAAATTCACGCGATATCCTCACAGATAATCTCAACCTTGCCGCCGGTCAGATCCGCCATAGCCAGTGAGCCTTCTATCGTCTTGCGCTCACCCATCACGTCTGTGAGTGTGATCTGATGCCCGTCCACCTCAATCTTGCTGACATATTCCAGAATGATGCTGTCAGGCTCATTTTTTGCGTATACCGTCGCCAGACACATTTCGCGCCACCTCCTTTATATCTGCATGGACAGCCGTACGTACGTCGGGCAGCTGCCAGTCTCTTTAATTCTCCTGTACCATCGAAAGTGCAAGCTTCAGATAAAGATTTCCCTTCTGGAATTCATCCACTGCCTTTTTGATCTGCTCCGCAGCAGCTTCCTTACCTTCCGACCGGAACTTCTCCGCTACCTGATCGAGCTCCGCGGCATGATGCTCATTGTGCTTCAGCATATAATCAAGAAGTGCCGTCATCTTATCACCGTCCGGAACATCCTGCGTATGAGCGCCGCATGTACCGCAGTGGCTGTGGGAGTGTTCGTGATCATGGTCATGACAATGCTCTTCGCAATGCTCATGAGAGTGATTGTGCTCATCCTCATGCCCTTCCTCATGGGTATGTGGATGAGAATGCTCGTACGTATGTGTATGCGTGTGAGCATGTTCTCCGCTTTCGTGCGAATGCGGAACCGGATTTCCGCTTTCATCCTGAATCAGATGCATAAGTGTACCCCTTTCTCTTTGCAATTACATCTTTCAATCAGATATTTGCTCTGTACTACCTCGGCAGCGGAAAGAGTATGGTTTTCTATGATTGTTAATTTTTTCACGTATAAACGCACAAAAAAACAGCATCCCCCCGCCACGGATACCTCATGTTATCACAAATGCCCGAAAAATACAATGATTTCCCGGGCAATTTCAAATTAAGTATTAAAAAAAATACAAAGAATTTACATCGTCTTTTCTTTCCGTTTACTGCCAGGGGGTCAGGGAATTTTCTACCCCCATATCCCGCAGCATCAGATCGGACACCGTCTCTTTCGGATTTTTTCCCTCAAACAGGATCTTATTCACCTGCTCAATGATCGGCATTTCAACACCGTACTTCTTAGCGAGCGCAACGGCAGACCGGGTTGAATAAACGCCTTCCACAACCATATTGACTTCCTTCATTGCCTCTTCCATGGAATACCCCTGTCCAAGAAGAATTCCGGCACGGCGGTTGCGGCTGTGCATACTCGCACAGGTGACAATCAGATCGCCGATCCCGGTAAGACCGCAGAACGTCTCAAACTGCCCACCCATCTTGATTCCAAGCCGGGCAATTTCCACAATCCCGCGCGTAATCAGCGCTGCCTTCGCGTTGTCGCCATATCCCATACCATCCGCAATACCGGCCGCGAGGGCAATTACATTTTTTAAAGAGCCGCCGAGTTCAATTCCGATCATATCAGAACTGATATAGACACGGAATACCGGGCTCATAAACAGCTTCTGCAGCATCCGCGCCGTCTGTTCATTCTTCGCGCCGATCACAATCGCCGTGGGCATACCGCGTCCCACTTCTTCCGCATGGCTGGGACCGGAAATCACTGCTGTCTGTGCCTGCGGTATTTCATCCTCAATTACGTCCGTCATTGTCATGAGGCTGCCTTCCTCAATGCCTTTTGCCGCGTTCACAATCACTGTACCGTCCGCGACCAGCGGCTTCATTTTTCTGGCAGTCTCCCGCACGACCGCCGACGGGCTGACCATGATAAGAATATCTTGCCCGGGAACCACGGCCGCAAGATCCGAAGTCACCTGAATCTGTTCCGGGATCATAACTCCCGGGAGCTTTGACGGCAGTTCATGAGCGGTGCGGATCTGCTCCGCGTCTGATTCGAGAAAGGACCAGATGGTTACATCATTTCCATTTTCACACAATAGCTTCGACAGAGCCAGCCCCCAGCCGCCCGCGCCGATTACTCCGATTTTTGCCATATCATATCCTCCATCTGCATGACTGACGAATCCTGCTTTTTATGATAACCCAGACACAGGATTCCGCGCTTATTGTTTTTTCACCAGAAATCCGGCTTTTCTCTCTTCTCCCTTACGCAGGCGATCAATGTTGCCTCGATGCATATAAAATGCCAATGCCGTCACAACCGCCGCCACTGCATACATTTCATTCAGATATCTCTGCGTCATTCCAAAAATGCCAAGCTGACCAAATATAATCGTCTCAATCAGGAATCCGGCTGCCACAACCAGAGAACCGACCGATACATAGCCAGTCAGAAACAGTCCGGCGCAAAAACCAATGATCGCAAGCCCACACAAAGGACGGCTGATCGCAAAAATGGTCCCACCGGTAGTCGCAATCCCTTTTCCGCCATGAAACTTTAAGTAAAAGGGGAAATTATGCCCCAGCACCGCACCAAAGCCGGTATACAGACACAACAACGGCCAGATATCGGCATAATTTTTGCCAAAAATCAGCCAGGCAGCCACTGCGGCAAAGATTGCTTTAAAAGCGTCGCCGATAAATGTTACAGCGCCCCACCCTTTTCCCAAAGTGCGGAACATATTCGTTGTACCGGCGTTCCCGCTGCCATAGTTTCGGATATCGATTCCATGCAGCCGCCCAATAATATAGCTGGTCTCAAACAGACCAAACACATAACCGATTGCCAAACATGCCAAGCGTTCCATTTATTTTTCGTTATCCTTTCGTTCCCGGACAATAAATTTCAGCGGAGTACCGCGAAAGCCAAAGGCATCGCGGATCCGATTTTCCAGGTATCTTAAGTAAGAAAAGTGCATCAGTTCTTTGTCATTGACAAATACCACAAAAGTAGGCGGCTTCACGCGTGCCTGTGTGATATAAAACAGCTTCAGACGCTTTCCTTTATCGGTCGGCGGCTGCTGCAGAGCGACTGCCTCTGCCATAATCTCGTTGAGCACACCCGTCTTTACGCGCATAGACTGATTCTGAATTACCATGTCGATGGTCTCAAACAGCTTAGGAAGACGCTGCCCGGTCTCAGCAGAAATAAAAATAATCTCCGCATACGGCATATAGGAAAGCACCTGACGGATTTTATCGGTATACTCATAAATGGTCTTGTCATCCTTTTCGACGGCGTCCCACTTATTGACTGCAATCACAATTCCCTTTCCGCGCTCATGAGCGATACCTGCGATGTGCGCATCCTGCTCGGTCACACCTTCGGTGGCGTCAATCATCATAACCACCACGTCCGCCCGCTCCACCGCGGAAACGGTACGGATTATACTGTAGCGCTCAATATCTTCTTTTATCTTATTCTTGCGGCGCAGTCCGGCTGTGTCAATAAATACATACTCCTGCCCGTTCCACTTAACTGCCGCATCCACTGCATCACGCGTTGTTCCCGCAATATCGGTCACAATCAGGCGGTTCTCCCCGAGAAGCTTATTGATCAGAGACGATTTGCCGACATTCGGCTTCCCAACAATGGCGATACGAGGACGCTCATCCTCCTCCATATAAACCTTTTCCGGGTCAAAATAAGAGGTCACCGCATCCAGCATATCGCCCAATCCCTGTCGGTTCGCCGCAGAAATCGGCACCGGATCTCCTATCCCCAGATTATAAAACTCATAAACATCTGCCTGATATTTTTTGAAGCTGTCTACTTTATTTACCGCTAAAACGACTGGTTTTTTCGAGCGCCGAAGCATATCTGCCACTTTTGCGTCCGAATCCACCAGACCCTGCTGGCAATCTACAAGAAAAATAATCACATCCGCCGTATCAATGGCAATCTGCGCCTGCTCACGCATCTGGGAAAGCATAATATCCCTGCTCTCCGGCTCAATCCCCCCTGTATCAATCAGGGTAAAATTCAGGTTCAGCCATTCTACATCTGTATAGATGCGGTCCCTCGTAACCCCTGGCGTGTCCTTCACAATCGAAATGTTGGAACCAGCCAGCGCGTTAAATAACGTGGATTTTCCCACATTCGGTCTTCCGACAATTGCAACAATAGGTTTCATAAAATGTCCTCACTTCATTTTCCAACTACTGCGCTCACAAAATCACGCCCATCTGATTCAACTATATGGATCGGAACAGATAAGCTTTTTTCCAGGTCCTCGACGCAGATGTCATCCAGAAATACCCTCTCGCCGCTTCGAAGCATACTGCACGGAAGCAGAAGCTCATCGCCAAGCGGTCTGCCCGCCAGCTGTGCCAGTAAATCCGTCCCGGTAAGCAATCCGGCAACAGTAATCTGCTCACCAAAGAAGTCGTTGCGAATCTCATAAACGTGGCAGGTGATATTCGGATGCTGTTTACAGATACGGTCACACAGGCGGCCTATATAAGGACCGGCAAGCATCCCGGTCGCAATAGAGACTTCACGGGGATTCTCATCTTGGAAAGCCGCCGGAACACCCGCTTCTTTTTTTTCCATCACTTCTGTCTCTTCACACAGTGCTTCCCCGACTTCCTCCACCAGAAGCCGCATCATACCGACGCCATTCTCCAGCTGCAGATATCCGTCATAACGATCTTCTTCCGGAAAATCACGGCCAGCCAGCACATACCACTCGTCAGAAGCATGAATAAAATGCAGCCCATAATCTCTGTAAATTTTTTTCTGCCAGTTTTCTATACAGTCAATGACCTCACAGGCATCTTCCGGGGTAAATGCCTCCAGGGGATATAAACCATCCCGAAACTTCGTCAGGCCAACCGGTACTACCGACACACTGCGAAGCTGGGGAAGATACCCGGTCAATTCCTCTATAGAAGCATTTAAATCCTCTCCATCATTGATGCCGCGGCAAAGAACAATCTGCCCATTCATCTCAATCCCGGCGTCCGCCATGCGGCGCACCTTAGGAAAAATATCCCCCGCAAACCGGTTCCGCAGCATCTCACAGCGGAGAGACGGATTCATAGTATGAAACGAAATATTGATTGGCTCCAGATGGTAGCGGATAATACGGTCAATATCGTGGTCGCTCATATTGGTCAGGGTAACATAATTTCCCTGCAAAAAAGAAAGCCTGGAATCGTCATCTTTAAAATACAATGTATCACGCATTCCCTTCGGCATCTGATCGATAAAACAGAAAATACAGTGATTCCGGCAGGAACGGTACTCATCCATCAGAGAATTCTCAAATGTAATGCCCAGATCCTCCTCGAATTCTTTTTCAATCTCCAGCTCCCACTCTTCCCCATTCTCCTTACGCACCTGTACGGTCAGATATTCTTCATTAATCAGATAATGGTAATCGAAGACATCCTCGATCTCCTGTCCATTCACAGAGATCACAACATCGCCTGGCGCAAGCTCCAGCTCTTCCGCGATACTTCCCGGCTCAACCTCTGCTATTTTATGTTCCAAACGTTCCTTTTTCATATCTTATGGACTCAGTCCTTCTTGTGGATTTTTGAGAGCAGCTCATGAATCTTCGCAGTCGGCGTCTCAATATTGCTCAGCGTCGAATCATGGTTCAGCGTCTCAATGATCGTAGCAAGGAACTTCGTCATGTCCGCCTCCGCATAATATGGCTTTGAAAGAAGCTCCGGATTCCGGTAATGAAGATTCGTCGTCACCACTTTCGTAATATATCCCTGCTCATAGTAGCGGTCAAATTTCTCAAGCCCATTGGTGAACAGGCCAAATGTCGTGCACACGAAAACGCGCTTCGCGCCGCGCTCTTTGACCTGCTTTGCGACATCAAGCATACTTTCACCGGAAGAAATCATGTCGTCCACGACGATCACATCTTTGCCTTCGACAGAATCCCCCAGGAACTCATGCGCTACAATCGGATTCTTCCCATCTACAATGACGGAATAATTCCTTCTTTTATAGAACATACCCATATCCACGCCAAGGATACCGGAAAAATAAACCGCACGGCTCATCGCGCCCTCATCCGGACTGATAATCATAAGATGGTCGTTGTCAATCTGAAAATCCTCCACATTGTTTACCAGCGCTTTGAGGAACTGATAGGTCGGCATAAAGGAGTCAAATCCGCTTAAAGGAATCGCATTCTGCACACGGGGATCATGCGCGTCAAAGGTAATAATATTAGAAACGCCCATATCCACCAGCTCCTGTAAAGCCAGGGAGCAGTCCAGAGATTCTCTTTTGGAGCGCTTGTGCTGTCTGCCCTCATAGAGGAAAGGCATCACGACATTTACCCGTTTCGCCTTGCCATTCGCAGCGGCAATAATACGCTTCAGATCCTGGAAATGATTGTCCGGGGACATATGATTCACATGGCCGCAGACCGTATAAGTAAGACTGTAATTGCAAACATCAACAAGAATATACAGATCCGTCCCGCGGACAGAGTCATTGATCTGTCCTTTTCCCTCACCGGTGCCAAAACGCGGACAGCTGCAATCAAGCAGATAGGTATCTGCAATATACCCGGGCTGAGAGATCACATTGCTGTTCTCCGGTTTTAGATGACTGTTCTTTCTGGACTCCACAAGGCAGGCATCCACTGCCGCTCCAAACTCACGACATCCTTCCAGCGCTGCTATTTTCAATGGACCGACCGGCATGATCTGATCCAGCGATTCTAATTCGGACATTGGTCTCCCCCTCTTTCGTACGTCGTACGTTCGCTATAACTTTTTCAGAATGCAGCTTTCTACTCACCGGAAACAGGAAAAGCGAAAGGAACGTCATTCCGTAAAATTACGCAAGAAGTATAGCATCTCGCGTCCGGTGCGTCAATAAAAAAGTGTGGTTCTACTCCTTCAAAGCCAGAAATCCCGCCAGATTCCCGCGCTTCCCATGCGAAGCCCGATGGGAGAAAAAGATCTCCGGATTGCAGCAGGTACACAGATCCGTGACCGTAATGTGTTCCGGACGCAAACCGGCACGCAGCATATTCTGCCTGCAGCACTCCCACAGATTCAGCTGATACTTCTGAGCATTGTCAGCCAGTTCGTTTTCGCGCCTTTCCGGCTTCGTTGTCTCCTTTTTCGTGAAGAGGACCGGCCAAAGAGCCTCCAGAAATCCTTCGCGCACCTGACAGATAACATCCTCACCGACCTCATAGCAGTCCTGACAGATAGATGGGCCAATTGCAGCCACCAGATCGGAAGGCTTTGTTTCATACAGTTCCTTCATTTTCTCGACGGTTACCCCGGCGATGTCATTCACCGTTCCGCGCCAGCCGGAGTGAGACAGGCCAATCGCCTTATGAACCGGATCCACGAAAAAAAGCGGCACACAGTCCGCGTAAAAGGTCGTCAGAACAACCCCCGGCACATTCGTCACCAGGCCATCCACATCCTTGTAATCCCTCTCGCGCAAGTATCCTTTTCCGCAATCCTTTTCCGTCACTTCACGCACATTTGTCGTATGCGTCTGATAAGAAAAGACCATGCGTTCATACGGAAATCCGATCGCAGCAGCGATTCTGTGAAAATTTTCTTTTACACGTTCCGGGTCATCCCCACGCGTAAAGCTCAGATTCATCTCACTAAGCTCACGCTCACTGACCCCGCCAATGCGGCTGCTAAATCCATGCACCAGAAAAGGCAGTTCGTCATACGCCGGAACTGTAAAGTAGAGAACACCGTTCCTTGTATTTTCCTGCAGATGATTTTCAGACTTTTTCCTGAGCAAATGCATCATTTCGTTACTCCCTTTTGTCGCTCGAAGCATTTTAATCATTGTTGCCAAAGCAGTCTTATACACGGAAGCTTATGTCCAGAACGCGTCCGGTATTACCCGCACCTGGTCTCCTTCGAAGGCAACCACGTCAAACCGCACCGGCGTCTCCTCCGGCATATGATGCTCCATCAGATACCACCGCGCTACGCGTATGATTCGCTGCTGCTTTTTGAAATCCACTGCTTCCGCCGCACTTCCGCTGTTTTCGTCCGCCCGATACTTCACTTCAATGAACACAAGATATTCCTTATGGCGGGCAATCAGATCAATCTCTCCCATGCGGGAACGGTAGTTCCGGCAGACAATCCGATAGCCCAGCGATTCGAGATGGGCAGCTGCCCGTGCTTCATATTCAGAACCGACGGCACGTTTGTTCATTCACATTCCTCCACAAAATGCCCGATAAAGCTCTTCCTGTGAATCGGCGATGGCCCATATTTCTTCAACGCCTCAATATGCGCCGCTGTGCCATAACCCTTATGGGCTGCAAACCCGTATTCCGGCATAATTTTATCATATTCCAGCATCAGCCGGTCCCTGGTCACTTTTGCCAGCACACTGGCAGCCGCAATCGAAAGACTTTTTCCATCGCCGCCTATGATCGGTACCTGACGGAAGGCAATCTCAGGAATAGTCACCGCATCATTCAGCAGCACCTGCGGCTGAGGGTGCAGCCTGGAAATTGCTTCCCGCATAGCTTCATAGGTTGCCTGCAAAATATTAATTTCATCAATCCTGGCAGGAGATGCCATGCCA
>Ga0192275_1092_pt1 | contig 13188 bp, 10 predicted proteins | sample Koala_Koa24_H3_FD_131265 | JGI IMG/M metagenome (GOLD analysis project Ga0192275, IMG submission 131265) | Enriched cells from koala feces incubated with labeled cellulose particles, San Francisco Zoo, California, United States - Koala_Koa2-4_H3 ...
GAGCATTTATGCGGTTATTCCCGAAACGCCGATTATCGAGCATCGCTGCATGGTTCCGCCGACATTTTCCGGAGAAGTGGTATTTGTCGCCGAAAATGGCAGCTATCATGTGGATGATGTGGTCTGCAAAATCAAATCCGCCGACGGTACGGTAAAGGAGCTTACTCTTTCCCAAAAATGGCCCATATAGCAGCCTCGTCCCTTTGATGAAAGACTGCCCATCAACAGACCGCTTATAACAGGTCAAAGAATAATCGATACTATTCTCCCCATAGCAAAGGGCGGTACAGCCGCTATTCCGGGAGGATTCGGTACAGGTAAGACCATGACGCAGCATCAGCTTGCAAAGTGGTGCGATGCGGATATAATAGTATATATAGGCTGCGGTGAGAGAGGCAACGAGATGACTCAAGTCCTTGAGGAATTTTCGGAGCTTATTGACCCTAAAACCAACCGACCTTTGACAGACAGAACCGTGCTTATTGCCAACACCTCGAATATGCCCGTTGCGGCAAGAGAGGCATCTATATATACGGGAATTACCTTGGCTGAATACTACCGTGATATGGGCTACCATATTGCAATAATGGCGGATTCAACCTCCCGTTGGGCGGAGGCACTCCGTGAAATAAGCGGACGTCTTGAGGAAATGCCTGCCGAGGAGGGATTTCCCGCATATCTTCCCTCGCGTCTTGCGGAATTTTACGAGCGTGCGGGATATGTCCGCAGCCTTAACGGCAGTGATGGAAGCATTACCGTAATAGATGCGGTTTCACCTCAGGGTTCGGACTTTTCCGAGCCTGTAACTCAGAACACCAAGCGTTTTGTAAGATGCTTCTGGGCACTGGATAAATCCCTTGCCTATGCCCGTCATTATCCCGCTATAAACTGGAATGACAGCTATTCCGAATATACCGAGGATCTTTCCGAGTATTTTTATAAAAACGTTGACAAGGACTTTTTAAACTATCGTCAGCAGCTTTCATCACTTTTAATAGAGGAAAATAAGCTGATGGAAATAGTTAAGCTTATCGGTTCGGACGTTCTGCCGGACGATCAAAAGCTTGTTATCGAGATTGCCCGTGTAATAAGAGTCGGATTTTTGCAGCAGAACGCTTATCATAAGGATGATACATATGTCCCTCTTGAAAAGCAGTTTTTGATGATGCGCGAAATTATCGATGCTTATACCAATGCAAAGAATGCTATTGTGAAGGACGGATTGCCCTTCAGTATGCTTTCCGCATCGGGAATTTTTGACAGGCTTGTAAAGATGAAGTACAATATTCCCAATGATAAGCCGGAAAAATTCCGTGAGCTTAATGTGGAGATAGACCAGACAATTAAAAATCTCGTAAAACAAAACTCAGCAGAGGAGGCACTGTAATGAGCCTGCAATATATAGGACTAAAGGAAATTAACGGTTCGCTTGTGGTTCTCGACAATGTAAGCGGTGTTGCCTATGATGAGGTTGCCCAAATTCGCCTTGAGGACGGATCGGTAAGAACGGGAAGAGTTGTTCAGGTTGACGGCACTCGTGTGGTTTTGCAGGTGTTTGAGGGAACTCGAAACCTGTCCCTTACCAATACGAGAACTCAGTTCACGGGAAAATCAATGGAAATACCCCTCTCCGAGGAGCTTTTGGGCCGTATTTTCAACGGCTCGGGACGTCCTATTGACGGACTGGGCGAGATCTATGCGGAAAAGTACGGCGATGTAAACGGTAAGGCTCTGAACCCTGTTTCCAGGTCGTACCCCAGAAACTATATCAATACGGGTATTTCTTCAATAGATGCACTTGCAACTCTTATCAGAGGTCAGAAGCTGCCCATATTCTCGGGTTCGGGTATGTCCCACAATAAGCTGGCGGTGCAGATTGTACGTCAGGCTAAGATTGCCGATGAGGCAGGGGAGAATTTCGCCGTGGTTTTTGCGGCGATGGGCGTTAAAAACGATGTTGCGGACTACTTCCGCAAAAGCTTTGAGGAAAGCGGAGTTTTACAGCGCGTTGTAATGTTCCTAAACCTCTCAAACGACCCTATAATCGAGAGAATACTTACCCCTAAGTGCGCCCTTACCGCCGCCGAGTATTTGGCGTTTGAAAAGAATATGCACATATTGGTTATACTTACCGATATGACATCCTACGCGGAGGCACTCCGTGAATTTTCTTCGTCAAAGGGCGAAATACCTGCGAGAAAGGGTTATCCGGGATATCTGTATTCCGACCTTGCATCTATGTATGAAAGGGCGGGTATTATTGAGGGATCTACAGGCTCTGTAACGCAGATACCTATTCTTACCATGCCAAATGATGATATAACGCACCCCCTTCCCGACCTTACGGGATATATTACCGAGGGACAGATAGTGCTTGACAGAAGTCTTGACCAGACAGGCATTTATCCTCCTATTTCCGTGCTTCCCTCCCTTTCAAGACTTATGAAGGACGGCATAGGTGAGGGCTATACAAGAGCGGATCATTCCGATTGCGCAAACCAGCTTTTTGCGGCATACGCCAAGGTTCAGGAGGCGCGTTCTCTTGCGTCCGTAATCGGTGAGGACGAATTGTCAGCACTGGATAAGTCGTATTTGAAATTTGGTAAGATGTTTGAAAAGCATTTTATCAATCAGCGCTTTGATGAAAACCGTTCCATAGATGAAACACTTGACTTGGGCTGGGCGCTGCTGTCGATACTGCCTCGTTCTGCACTTGACAGAGTTGACGATAAGCTGCTGGATGTCAAGTATGACCCGTCTCTTGCGGAGCAGTTTGAGTAATGGAGGGCGTTTATGGCTGATGTATTTCCAACCAAGGGTAATCTTATAAATGTTAAGAAGTCCCTTTCTCTTGCAAAGGTCGGATACGAGCTGCTTGACCGCAAGCGGAATGTTCTCATACGGGAGCTTATGATGATGGTTGATGCGGCTAAGGCTTTGCGTAGTTCAATATCGGAAACCTACAAGGATGCATACAGCGCATTGCAGCGTGCCAATATAACCATGGGACTTATCAGCCGTGTGGCGGAGGCTACACCCGTTGACAACAGCGTGAATGTATGCTATAGGAGTGTCATGGGCTGCGAGCTGCCCAAGGTGATTATCGGTGAATTTGACAACAAGGTCTTTTACGGCTTTGAAAATACGGACGGCAACGTTGATGTGGCATATATTTCCTTTGAAAAGGTAAAGCAGATGACTACAATGCTTGCGGAGGTGGATAACTCCGTTTTCAGACTTGCCAATGCCATAAAGAAAACCCAGACAAGGGCAAACGCATTGAAAAACATAGTTATTCCCCGTTACGAGGAAACCGTAAAGTTTATCGAAAACAGCCTTGAGGAAAAAGAGCGTGAGGAATTTTCACGGCAAAAGGTTATCAAGGCGCAAAAGACACGGAAAAAATATAAGGCAAGGCGGCTTGAATCCGAAAGGATAGAGCTTCCCGACATATCAAGGTTTGTAAATAACTAAAAAAGGTCACCGCAGATTTTTTGTGGTGACCATAATTTTTATTGAAGCATTGTTCCTATTTCACAGTCGTACAGAAGCGGAGTTCCGCTTGGTACACCCCAAATTCTTCCGTTATCCGACTTTACGCTGATGTTACCCTTGCATCGGTAGAGGGCAATTGCGCATCTGTCGTTGAAGCTGCCCATTGCAGTAGCATTTGAGCCCTCGTAGTTGGCAACGATATTACTGTCGTAAGCAATGATATCGAAGGAACCCTCCTCTGAACCGATACCCATAAGCCACTTTCCGTTGAGGGTAAGCTTTATATCGGCAAATTTCAGCGAAACATTGCTTCCCTTTGTGCAGTAGGAGCCTATTGCACATATCTTGTCGCCTGCACAATCGGCGGTGAACCGAGTGTTTTCGATATACAGCTCGATACTTTCGTCATAGCTTCCTATGCCGATGCAGTTGGCCACTCTCTCGTTCATGGTAATATCCGAATTATTTATCCGAAGAATAGGCTTAGAGTAGAAGCAGCCGATACCAAGATTAAATTTACCTGTCTGCTCGATTTTCAGTGCTGTACCATCAATATTGATTTCGGAGCGGGAATTGTTGTAACCACCGCCTATGGCTACATTCTGATAGCTGTCCAGCTTTATGGAAAGAGTTTTCAGGTGAATAGCGATATTTCCGAAGGAATGTTTGGTGTCGCAGCCAATTCCGTAGCTTTGGTTTGCGGCGGAGGAAATGCTCAGCGTTCCGTCGCCTATTATGTCAATAGACGACCTTTCGGGAACATTTATACTGCCGATAATCGTTACATTGTTCTGAATTTCCAGTGTAAGCTCCGCGCCCTTACCAACCATAATGCAGTCTGCACCCACATCGTTATTGAGGTTTACCCCCACCAAGGTAAGGTGACACTTAAGCCCGCTTTTAATGCGGATGGTCACATTACCCGAAACAGTCGCATTACCAACGATTGTGACATCTTCACCTGTTACCAGAACGTCGTTATAGCTGTCAAGCTCCAGCGGCATTACGGCAAGCTTGGTTTCCTTTCCGGTAACAAAGGTTTTTCTCACCTTTGCGTTTTCCGCTTGGAGTTTAAGGTGGATTATTTCCTCCTTTATGCCGTCGTCTATGGACGGAACAAATTCATCGGAGGGCTTTCCGGTGTAATACCCCTGTATCAGGTCAATTCCCAGTGAAACAGAGGTTTGCAGCTCCGCATAGGTTTCCACACCCTCGGCAAGAGCCATAAAGCCGTTGTCATGGGCATAGTCGATAATATTCTTAACGAAATGCTGCTTTCTCCTGTCATCGTTAATGTTGGTGATAAGACTGCGGTCTATCTTTACGCAGTCGGGACTGAAATTCAGCAGGTTGCTGATATTTGAATATCCCGTACCGTAATCGTCAACAGCCAGCTTAAAGCCTGTGCGTTCACTTCTCTTGCGGAAGCTGTCAAGCTGCTTTTCGTTTGCCTCTGTCTGTTCGGTAAATTCGATAACAGATCTGTCCATTATCCTGTGATATTTGCTGCGGAGCAGCTCAAAATCGGGATCCGAAAGGATATGAGCAGGAATACTGTTTATAAACAGCCTTTTATTTTCAAACAAATGTTGGTTCTTTTCAAGAATCTCAAACAGATTGAACATGGTGTATTTTTCTACATCATAAAGTCTGTCAAGAGCCTCGGCGTGCTTGAGAATAGCCACAGGGGGAATTTTCTCGCCGCCGGTATTGGAGCGCATAAGAGCCTCATAGGCGAAAATCTCGCCGTTTTTGGCATTGACAATAGGCTGATACTGGTAGGTGAAAAGGTTTTCGTTCAGTATTCTGACAACCTTTTCTCTTTCCCCAGGGTCAAAGCTTTCGTAAGATGAAGACACACTGTTCTTTTCAGCGCTGCCATTGGAAACGTCCTTGCTGAGATTTCTTTGATAAGCAGCCTCATAGGGTAGCTTTTCGACAATTTCCTCGGAGGTAAGAGGCGCTGACATGGTCGCAATATGAACGTTTATGCCATATGTTCTGCCGCTGTAGGAGTTGAAAGCCTCAAGTCTTTCCAAAAATCGTGAGGTAAGATCATCCTCGGGGGCATTGGCATCAACTATGCTGGCAAAGAAGAACTCATCGCCGCCTACACGAACGCAAAGCTCATCATCGTTCACACAGCTTATCATCTGTATAGCTAAGTTGATAAGCAGCTTGTCACCCTCTGCATAGCCGAACGCATCGTTAATATTCCCCAGATTTTCCACATCCACGGAAACTATTCTCAATATTCTGTTGGGGTTGTCAAAGCCGCCGCAGCGTTCTATTATAATACGGGTATATCCCCGCATATTCAAAAGTCCTGTCAGTGAATCGCGAATTTGGAAATCCTTTACCGTGTCCTCGTAAACGGAGCGCTTGCGGTAAGCCCGCAGCGTAATTGCAAGCCGGCGCAGCCACATGGAGTAATGGGAATTGTACATATCGCCGCTGTCGCCATAGGAAAGAACCACATAGCCATAATTATACTCCATAAAATGGAGCGAGGAGAAAATAAATGCGGCAGGGTGATCCCTGTCCTCAAAAATGGCAGGAAGCATGATTTCCTTGTCAAAGCATCGGTTTAAATCCACCGAACCATGCTTACCGTTTTTACAGTAGGGAAGCTCCATTTTATCGGTAAATTTGGTGTTAAGAACATTTTTATGGAGAACATTGGAATTAAAGCAGAGCCAAAATCCCTCCACATTTCCCAAATATCCCACATACCCGTCAAGCACCCAAAGGAAACTCTCATAATCGGCGGCACCCATAAGATTTTCCGTCATGAAATTATACTGGGAGCTGAAGTTGTCCGTATAGGGCTTAAAGGAGTTTTCCATCATCAGTCCAACATGCTTGGAGAAGTGGGAAATATCGCAGCCGCAGCTGCTGCCTATGCTAAGCGTGCAGCAATCGCTGCTTACCACTATGTCGTCATGGGCAATATTCATCATGGCCAGCAGCCGTCTGACAACATTTTCCGCCATGTTCTTAGGGTCACGCACAACAGAGGTTATATTGGAAATCATATCGGCATAAGGCTCGTTTTGTCCGTAGCCGCAGACTATAACATCCTCGGGAACGGAAATTCCGCTTTTGTTAAGGGAGCTTATAACAGAGCAGGCAACAACATCGCTGATACAAACGATAGCTTCGGGCATACCGTCGGGATTGGAGAGAATTTCACGGACAACATCATCGCCGTCATCAATCCAGTTATGGCTGTTATGTATCCTGCTTTCGGGAATGTCATATCCCAAATCCTTCATAGCGCCAATGAAATCATTGCGCATTTTATCAAAGTAGACGTTGGACTCAACAGTGCCGCCCACATAATCGATTGTCTTTACATTGTGATGCTTGATAAGGTGTTCTACAATCTTGAAAACTCCGCCTGTGTCTATAAAAGGCTCATAGGGGTAATCACCCAAGGGAATTTCAACACATATTACAGGCTTTTTAAATTCCTTTTGTATTCTGTCGGTCGCAGCCTTTGCACCACCGACAGAATCAAGTGTATCTGTATATATAATAAGCCCATCAAGGAGGTCAAGGTTCATTATCTCAAAGATGCTTCCCTCAGCCTCCACATATCTTTCATTCATCTGATAAACGAAGGGCGGTGAAAAAACCGCAACATCAACGTTTGCGGCGAAAAGAGCATTCTGAAGGTATTTCATTACAGTGTTGAAAAAACTTCTGTTTGCCTCCGCAATCATCACGCCAACCAACGGACGCTTTTTGTTCAAACCAACATCACTCCTAAGTCGAAAAGGGAAATATATACAACCTTATACCCCCCCCGATGAAATCATTATAACACAAATTTATCTGTATTTCAATAGTAATTATCAAGCTATCTCACAAAAGATGAAAAAATTTGATTTTCAAATTTGTGATAATTTCACATATCAAAAAATGGAAATTGACAATTTTGTATTGTCTTTTCCGAAAAAATGTGCTATCATAAGGAAAAGGTTATGAAAAAAGGAGCTGCTTATTATGGAAAATAATGATAAATACATAGCCCTTAGCTTTGACGACGGACCGAGTAATGTGACCGAATCGGTTATCGAAAAGCTGCAAAAATACGGTGTAGTCGCTACGTTTTTCCTTGTGGGGGATAATATAACCGCGGCTCTTGAGCCTGCTGTTAAAAAGGCATATGATTTTGGCTGCGAGATTGCCAATCACTCCAAAACCCACAGCAATATGACCATGCTGACCGCCGAACAAATCGCCGAGGAAATAGCCTTTACCTCTGCGCGCGCGGAGAGTATAACAGGGGAGAAGCCCACAATGTTCCGACCGCCCTATATTGCCGTAAATCAGCTTATGATTGACACGGTGAAAATGACGTTTATTGCCGGCTATGGCTGCCGCGACTGGGAGGAAAGCGTTTCTGCTCGTGAGCGGACGGAAATGATACTTTCGCAGATTTGTCACGGCGGAATTATACTTATGCACGATGCGGAGGATAACGTAAAAACCGTTGAGGCTCTTGACCTGCTGATACCGGAGCTTATAAAGCGCGGGTATAAATTCACAACCGTCAGTAATCTTTTTACCCTGTGCGGAGCTACACCCGATCACAGCAAGGTTTATACAAACGTGTTCCAAGAGCACCGGTATATGGTGACGTAAAAATAACCCCTTTGTCGGTCTGAAATCCCCCCTGTATTTATTTGCAGGGGGATTTTTGTATGTTACACAATTTTACTTGTAATTAAACCTCAAAATATGTTGACTTTGCTTGAAGAATGTGATATAATTACCTATAGTTGTTTGCATTAGTCTAAAATGACTGCATATTTTTATTGGAGCTGATTATTGATGATAAAAACAAAGGATGGAAATTTCATTTGGGCGGAGGAGGAAACCTACCCGCGGGAGAAAATCCGTGAGATTCAGACGGAAAGGCTTAAGGCTGTTGTCAAGCGTGTTTACGAAAAGGTTAAGCCTTACCGTGACAAAATGGACGCTATCGGTCTGAAACCCGAGGATATTCGTTCATTGGATGATTTAAAGCTGCTTCCCTTTGTTACCAAGCAGGATATGAGGGATAATTACCCCTTTGGTCTGTTTGCCGTTCCAAAGTCCGAGCTTGCGAGAATCCATGCATCATCGGGTACGACAGGTAAGCCCACCGTGGTAGGATATACCGCAAATGACTTGAAGCTGTGGTCGGAGTGCGTTTCACGATTGGCGGTAATGGGCGGCGCTGTCCCGGAGGATATCTGCCAGATATGCTTCGGCTATGGTATGTTTACAGGTGCGCTGGGTCTGCATTACGGACTGGAGAATATAGGCGCTTGTGTAATTCCGTCCTCTACGGGCAATTCCCAAAAGCAGATTATGTATATGCGCGACTACGGCTCAACGCTCCTTATCGCAACACCTTCATATGCCTGTCGTTTGGGTGAGGTTGCCGCTGAAATGGGACTTAATCCCAAAACAGACCTTTCACTGAAAAAAATGCTTGTGGGAAGTGAACCCCTGTCCGACCCAATGCGCGAGGAAATGAAACGCATTTTCGGCAGTCATGTCACCATTACCCATAACTACGGTATGTCCGAGCTGATAGGTCCCGGTGTTTCGGGTGAATGTACTCATCTTCACGGACTGCACATAAACGAGGATCACTTTATCTGCGAGATAATCGACCCGAAAACAGGGGAGATACTGCCGGAGGGCGAAACAGGCGAGCTTGTTGTCACCTGCCTTTCCAAGGAGGCGCTTCCCCTTATCCGCTATCGTACAAGAGATATTACAAGCATTACATACTCTCCCTGCACCTGCGGCAGAACAACCGCACGTATGGCTAACCTTAGCGGACGTACAGACGATATGCTGAAAATAAGGGGAGTAAATGTATTCCCCAGCCAAATTGAGGAAGTACTGCTCAGCACTCCCGAAATAGGTCCTCACTACGAAATTATCATTGACAAGAAAAATCACAGCGATATTCTCACCGTAAGGGTAGAGCTTGCTCCCGGTATGATGACCGATGATTATTCACAGATTGACGCTATAAAAACAAAGCTTAAAAACGGTTTACGGCTCATGCTTGGTCTTGATGCCATAGTCCAGATTGAATCGCCCAATACTCTTCGGCGCTTTGAGGGTAAGGCAAAGAGAGTTACCGATCTGCGTAAGCAGGGTGAATAAGGAAAGGGGATAAAGAGATGAAACAGCTTACAGTTCTTATAGAAAACCGTCCCGGCAGACTTGAGGACATAACCGAGATACTTACTAGGTATAACATTAACATAATCTGCATGAGCCTTTCCGACACCAGCGAGTACGGTATGCTGAGAATGATAGTTTCACAGCCCGCACTTGCTCAGGAAAAGCTGTCACAGGAGGGCTTTTCGCCTATTCTGACAGACGTCTGCGCCGTGAAGATTCAGCACCATTTCGGTTCGCTCAATAAAATGACAGCTGTCATCAGCGAAAACGGTCTTGACATAAAGTATATGTACGCCCTTAATTCCGGCGAAAACGCTGCTCTTGTAATAAAAACAGCCGATAACGACCTGCTGGAAAAGGTGCTTGCCGAAAACGGCATGGAGCTTCTCCCCGCCGTTGAGGTTTACAATATGTAAGAAAGTTGGAAATGATATATGGTTTTATGGGTTACACTGGTTATATACCTTGCAGTTATAATCGTTATAGGTATATACAGCAAAAAATGTCCTCCAATGTAAATGACTTTGTTCTTGGAGGAAGGAGTGAGGGCGGTTGGTTCACCGCATTCGCCTACGGTACGTCCTACTTCTCGGCGGTCGTGTTTATCGGCTATGCGGGACAGTTCGGCTGGTCTTACGGCGCATCCGCCACATGGATCGGTATAGGCAATGCAATTATCGGCTCGCTCCTTGCATGGCTTGTGTTTGGAAAGAGGACAAGAATTGTCACGAAAAGCCTTAACGTATCCACTATGTCGGAATATTTTGAAAAGCGATACAGCTCCAAGGCGCTTAAAATTTCCTCGGCAATTATTATCTTTATTTTCCTCATTCCATATACCGCCTCGGTATATAACGGATTGTCAAGGCTCTTTGAGTCTGCGCTGAATATTCCGTACAGCGTATGTATAGTTGCAATGGCTGTCTTTACGGCATTTTACGTTATCCTCGGCGGATATAAGGCTACCGCGCTTAACGACTTCATACAGGGTATTATAATGCTTATCGGTATAGTTGCGGTTGTGGCTTGCGTTGTTGCCAACAAGGGCGGGCTTTCCACAGCAATGGCAGTTTTGGGTGAAATACCCGATTCAAACGGAAATCTCAATTCCTACAATTCGATTTTCGGTCCCGACCCCATAAACCTCATAGGTGTTGTAATACTTACATCTCTCGGAACATGGGGACTTCCACAAATGGTTCAGAAATTCTATGCTATCAAGGACGACACTGCGATAAAAAGAGGCACCGTTATCTCCACGCTCTTTGCCCTTGTTGTGTCGGGCGGATCATATTTCCTCGGCGGATTCGGTCGCCTTTATGCAACCACAGATGAAACGGAAACGGGAAAAACGCTTATTTCCGTTATCAACGGCAAGCCCGAATACGATGCGATTATCCCCTCTGTGCTGACACAGGCGCTTCCCGAAATACTGTTCGGTGTGCTGATAGTGCTGGTGCTTTCCGCATCTATGTCAACGCTTTCCTCGTTGGTTCTCACATCAAGCTCCACCATGACCCTTGACCTTATAAAGCCCTTTATGAAAAAGGGAATGGATGAAAAGAAACAGGTTCTATGCATACGCATACTCATTGCCGCATTTCTGCTGTTCTCCGTACTCCTTGCCCTTAATAAAAACACCTACATAACTACGCTTATGTCGATTCCATGGGGCGCATTGGCGGGCGCTTTCCTCGCCCCGTTCATGTGGGGACTTTTCTCGAAGAAAATTACCAAAACAGCCGTTGGCGTCACCTTTGCATGGGGAGTGGGAGTTACCGTTATCCATACGGTTTGCTTCTCACTGGGATGGTTCCCCGAGCTTAATGCAGCTGTGACTGCGCTGGGTTGGAAGCTTAATATAATGTCACCCCTTAATTGCGGTGCGTTTACCATGCTTACATCGCTTATAATCTGTCCCTTAGTCAGTCTTTTCACAGGCAAAAAGGGCGAACAGGAACACGCAGCCGAGGTGCTTTCCTGCCTTACTGCCGAAAATGTCGATTAATCTGTAATATTACGCAAAAGCAGCCCCTCAACGAATTTTGAGGGGCTTTTTGTTTACCATTCTGCAGCTCAGTCCCGTGCAAACATTCAGCAGCTGATGATATCATTTTTTGAAAAAAGCCCGAACGTGAGCGGAAGCGATAACAACAAAACAAGCTGTTACCGCATATGCTTAGGTGAAGGGAGCTGATTATATGGAATACGGTATGATAGACGTTTACGATGAAAAAACAGGGAAATACATAGGCAGGGCGGGATGGCGCCGCCCCACAGACGAGATTACCCCCGAGGAAAGAAAAAGGCGGCAGGAACGCTTTAACGAGGCGGCGTTTAAGCTGATAGCCCGTGCAAGGGAGGAAGAGGTCAACGGCACGGCAAGACCACCCCGTGATCCCATAAAGGCAGTAAAGATACCCGTTACGCAGGAGGTTAAGGATAATATCGATGAAATACTGGACAGACACCCTTACGGCAGGAGAAAGAATGAAAGGCAAAAATAAACATAAGCAGCTTTAGCTTGAAGATATTGATATTGGTACATATACTTAAGGAGCGCCTACACGGGTTAAACCGTATGGGCGCTTTTGCGGATTCCGATAAATTGTTACAAACCGTACTGTAATTACGGCGGATCTACCACATTTTCAACTGTCCAAATATCGTTGATTTTACTGTAATAAATTTTTATTTCATGCTCCCCGCCGGAGATATGTCCGTTATAGGTATAATCGTCAATAATTCGATAGCTTGAATAGCAATGTATATCAACAATAGCCTTTTCATTATTGTAATTCACTTTAGTACAGCTTACTTGTATGGCTTTAAAAACAGTCTGATCGGTTTCATATCCGCCGGCAACATTTAGCTTTGAAAAATTTTCCTCGGTAATGTAACGACAAAGCCTTTCATTTAAAGTCCCGTTACAGTAATAGCTTTCGTTGATAAGCATGACAGAAAAGTCCTCTAAATAGCGGCATACTATTTCATATTCCAATGTATCACGAGGCAATTCGTCTAAATCGTTTACCATCAGATATTCTTCATCCGTTACAGGATAAGGAAAATATGAAAAATACTTTTTTCATACCAATTATCATAGCATATTACAAATACAGTAAAAGCCGCTATGAATAATATTAAAATAATTATCAATTTAAGCGTCAACTTCCGCATGGTAAAGCATACCCCATTATTTATGATTTATGGCTCTTATATTTTTTCTGCAAATTTTTAATTACCATGACCAAATCATAAATCAAATTCACTGCAACATATATTGGCCATATCATGAGCAACAAAATCCAATCGCCGTAGTAGAAAAAAATCTGCTTGTATTTGCCGGAAAAAACGTTGTGTCCGCCCCATGTATCAATATCATAGTGACTATTGTATTGATGTCTGTATTCAAAATTATCCGGATGATCCAAGTCTATAGGTATTGTCCACGGGAGTAACAAAAACGAAATAATAATTTTATGTTCAATCGTTTCG